>CAAGKR010277132.1_pt1 | contig 21712 bp, 22 predicted proteins | sample 2556971 | NCBI WGS metagenome assembly CAAGKR01 (sample SAMEA5207829, study PRJEB30636) | soil metagenome | biome: forest; feature: boreal; material: soil | place: USA | collected 2011-09 | depth 1 m | reverse complement strand
GCCGCCGCGACCGAACCGCTGGCGGTCTGGCTGGATGCGTTACGGCCGGAGGGGCGGCTCCTGTTTCCGCTTGCGCCGGAAGAGGGGTACGGCGTGATGCTGCTGGTGACTCGGCAGGCAGGCGGAGCGTATGCGGCACGGTTTCTGTGTCCGGTGCAGTTTGTTCCCTGCGCCGGGGCTCAGGACGGGCAGGCGGGGAGGACGCTGGCGGCGGCATTTCGGAGGGGGAATTGGCGCAAAGTCCGGTCGCTGCACCGGAACGATGAGCCGGATGAGAGCTGCTGGTGCGCTGGGCGGGGCTGGTGGCTCGCGGTGGACACCTCGTGTCCTGGTGGTTCTTGACGGCGAAATGTGCTCCGGCCTGACTGCCATCCCTTCCGAATTGCTCGTCATGCGCTCAGAACAATGCCAAGCCTCCGTGAAAAGGTTGCGACAAGCCGATATGAGGACCCAGGGAGCCCGAAATACCGTTGACTTCCCTCGAATCCGGAGTACGATCAAACTAAATAGCTTTCAGGGGTCCTCGCGCTTCACATCGTACGAACGATGAATAATATGCCTCCCACCCTACGTCCGATTCACCCGTTCCCCGCCCGGATGGCGCCATCCATTATCCAGCACCGGCTCAAGTCAACGAAGCCGATGCGGGTGGTTGACCCGATGGTTGGATCTGGCACCACAATCGTTACAGCCCGCCTCTACGGCCACCAAGCGATCGGCTTCGATACCGACCCCCTAGCTCTGCTGATCGCCACGGTATGGTCGTCGGATATCGATCCCGACAGCTTACGGAAGTTGGCCATCCGCACTCTCAATGATGCGCGGGTTTGTTATCGTTCCTTAACTACGGGCAAGGCATATCCGCAAGGTGCCAATCAAGAGACCCAAGCCTTCATCCGGTTTTGGTTTGATGCGACCAACCGCCGCCAGTTAACTGCCCTAGCATCATCAATCAAAAGAGTGGGTGAGCCAAATGTACAAGCCATTCTATGGTGCGCCTTTTCGCGCATGATAATTACCAAGAGCGCAGGTGTTTCCTTGGCGATGGATGTTTCACATAGCCGCCCTCACAAAGTTTATAGCGTCGCCCCCATTCGTCCTTTTGAGAAATTCCAGTCTGCGCTCGAACAGGTCTTGCGAGGATCGCATTTTTCTTCGAGCCACAACCTTCCCGCGGCCGTGGTTCGCCGGGGTGATGCGAGAGCCATACCGCTGAACGACAGCAGCGTCGATCTGGTGATCACCTCTCCTCCGTACTTGAACGCGATTGATTACCTGCGAGGCCATAAACTCTCTCTCGTCTGGATGGGACACCAAATAGACGAACTCAGAAAGCTGCGCTCCGGCAATATCGGATCGGAACGGTCTCACGGTTCTAGTGCGTCCGCGTCCAACCGCGCTGCGATTGAGCGGGTATTGGGCAGCTTTGCAGATCTGCCCGCGCGCGCTCAAGCAATGCTGGTCCAGTATTTTGGAGACATGGATCGGGTTCTGGCCGAAATAAGCCGCATCCTCAAGCATGCGGGCACCGCCGTTATAGTGGTTGGCAATTCAACCATCCGAGGTATTTTCATAAGAAATTCGCGAATGCTTACGCATCTTGCCCGCGGAAACGGATTGCGATTGGTATCTACACGTCACCGAGAACTTCAGGAAAACCGACGTTACCTTCCGCCGCCTGCGCGGGCAGAACTTGGAGCGTCGTTAAGATCGCGAATGAATGAAGAGGTGATTCTCACCTTTGAAAAAATGCTTGTCCACTAGGGAGTCGGACGCTCATGAAATCAGATCAAGAGTCTCATGTTATGGAATTCGACCTCGACAGCCTCAAGCGGCAAGCAGAAGTCGGCAAACGCTATGAAAAGCGCCTCGAACATTTGGTTACCGACGGGAAGGAGATTGACCGAATTAAGGTTGTCGTCAAAACGGCAATCGAGAATATACATGCCGGCCAGAAGTCGTTCGTAATATACGGCGAGCCTCAGAGCGGCAAAACCGAGATGATGATCGCTCTTACTGCGAAGTTGCTAGACGAAGAGCATAAGATCATAGTGGTGCTGTTAAACGATAGCGTACAGCTTCTTGGGCAAAATTTGGAGCGATTTCAGCGGTCGGGTCTGTCGCCATCACCCAAGAAATTTAGTGAGGTATTGCCGCCTGAAGTTGTGATTGGTGATCATCAATGGGTGATCTTCTGCAAGAAGAATGGCAAAGACTTACATAAGCTGATTCAGAAGATTCATGGGCATCCTGACCGAGTGGTAATGGATGACGAGGCGGATTATGCGACGCCCAACTCCAAGATTAACCAACAAGAGAAAAGTAGAATCAACGAACTGACTGAGCAGCTCATTGGATCGGCAGGCATCTATATTGGCGTTACAGCAACACCTGCGAGACTAGACCTGAATCGGACGCACAAGAACCAGAACGAATTCTGGATCGACTTCCTGACTCATTCAAATTATGTCGGGCAAAACACATTTTTTCCCGTAAATCTCGACAACCTTCAATTCCAGCTATGTTTTCTGCCGGATACGGGTGACACTCCGCGTTTCCTGCGCGAAGCGTTGTTTCGCTTCTTAATCAGAGTCGCATATCTCAATAGCTTCGTTAATGTTAATAAGGACGAGCGCAACTATTCCTTGCTTATTCATACTAGCGGCCGGAAGGACGATCATATCATTGACTATAAGCAGGTTGTTAAGATTTTTGAAGCGTTGCGCGATGACAAGAATAAATACTATGGAGTGTACTACAAAACGATTTGGGAATTTAGCACTACGCTATACGGCGACAAGGCCAATAACATCGTGAAATACATTCTGTCCAATTGTGCTCGCAATAATGTGGTTGTTATGAATAGCGATAAGGAGCTCAATGTCGCCGAAAACAGGACTGGCACAAATCCATCGGCTCCGTTTACGGTGGTCATCGGCGGGAATATCGTATCACGTGGTGTGACCTTCGAGAACTTGCTTTCAATGTTCTTTACGCGAGATGTAAAGCACAAGATGCAACAAGATACCTACATTCAGCGAGCAAGGATGTTTGGTTCGCGGAAAGCGTACCTTCCGTCTTTCGAACTCACGATACCCAAGGGTCTGTACCTTGACTGGCAACGCTGTTTCATCTTTCACAGGCTCTCGCTGGAAGCGCGGAAGCAAGATAACCGTTCGCCGGTATGGCTGGACGGAGAACGAATTACTGCGGTAGCGAGCTCGAGCATAGACAAGACGAACATCCTGGTCGATAGAGGGGAAATGAGTTTCGATCTGTTTGCATTCGATCCGGATAGAATCAACAGCATTGTTGCGCAGAACATTACGCCTCTGCGCAAGGTGAAAGCCCTATCGGAGCTCTTAGGGAAGCAATGCCTGCCCGACTATCTCATAAATTACATGGAGAACTTTTGTCCCGCAGGCGCCGGCTCGATCGCTGTCCATAGCCCAAAATCTATAGCAGGGTACGCGGACAAGCCGGGCGAAATTGACAAAGCCACAATAACGCGTACAAAGGGCTTTATCGGCGATCCGCAACTCGAAAAGGGCAGATACCCGAACGCCATCCACCACATCAACATATTTTACAACGACATCGGTCGTGCGAGGGTATTCTATAAGTATGAAGGAAATATTCGTTTCCTGAAGACTTCGAAGAAAAATGATTAGCGAATTCGAGTTCTTCCATGGCGCGGTGCTAGCGCGGATGCTGCATGCTACACAGCAGACGATGGTGGTTATCCCATATTCCGAACTCGATAACGCCTCGTACGTCATTAACAATAGCAAGGGAGTATATGTCAAGTACTCCACCAAGCGCATGTCTCCATGGCGCTTTTCATTTCAGAAGCGTCATTACGAGATGATTTTGGAAATGAAACGCGACCTTGGAGAAGTCTTTGTCGTGCTGGTGTGCAACGATGACGGTGCTGTGGTACTGACGTTTGAAGAGTTCCGGCAGGTGGTCACGAGTGAAAGCGACACCGGGCAATGGATAAGCGCTGCTCGAAATCGCAGGGAGATGTATCTGATCAAGGGCTCAGATGGAAAATTGGAATTCAAGATAGGCAAAGATGACTTTTCCGAAAAGATATTTGGGCTGAAATCGCGAAAACCTGACTCGGCCGAAGTATAAAGGCGGTCGGTTCACATCTCAACTGATCAGAAAGATGGTGTACCCAAGTTTTCACCACTGAGACCTGGGATCGCACGAACCCCTCCAAACCACGGATTGCTCCCGGTAAACGCCCATTGCGACGCTGATCTTCAATAATGCCAAGGACTTGCGGATTCTAGTCACCATGCCGACGTATCGATACTAATTGTGAATCCGGAGCAATACTGGGCTAACAGCAGACCTGAGAATTTCCATCGGCAAATAGTTAGTACATATTCGTCAGCGCCCAGCAACCGAATTTCCGAGAAACAACCAACAAGCGCAGGTAAAAGTCAAATGGACTCTTACTTGTACCCTGGGCTCACACTTTCGCCTTGTCTTCGATGGGGCATATCGTTTATGATGACCATCAATCTTGGTAGCTATCCGGACGGAGTCGTATGGAAAAACCTTGGGAAGACTGGATTCCCGGCGTCCTGAATAAAAAGCAAATGCGGAAACTCGTCCGCGAGAGCATCCTAAAGTCGAAGAAAATTGGCGAAGCATCCATCGACCTCACGTTGACCAACGAGGCCTACAAGATGTTGCGGGGATCAGTGAAGCCGTCAAGCGGCGAACGTTATAGCGTGACGTTGCAGAATCCAATTCTGGCAGAGAGAATCGACTTTCGCAAGGATGGCACCCTCACTCTTGATTGCGATAAGACCTACGTATTCAAGCTGGCTGAGAAGCTTGACCCAATATTTGCAACAATCGGCCTTTATGGACAGGCCACGGCGAAGAGTTCTGTGGGACGCGTAGACGTCCTCGCTAGACTGATCGTAGACGGGATGGACCAATATGAGTGTTTTAACGCTAATTCATTAGAGAAACAAACAGGAGACATGTACCTTGAGGTCACGCCTTTCACTTTTCGTGTGAAAGTAAGGGTAGGCATCTCCCTTTCGCAATTGAGACTCTTTTACGGAGACCCAGAGAGCGTGAAGGTACTCGGCCCGACAATTTGTCGGACAGTCTTCAAAGAATCCACAGCTTGCGATGCAAGCCTGACAGTCGACCTTGAAAATACTCAAATTGGCGGAGCCGAGGCTGTGGCATTCTGCGCGATGAAGAACACCAAAGCCCAACCCATAGACCTCTGGAAGAGAAAAGGAAAAGCATTAGCAGATCCCCGCAAGTACTGGCAACTGGTAAAGGCTGACGACGAGGGACGGCTTACAATTGAAAATGACCGGTTTTACATCCTTCGGTCGAAGGAAAAAATTCGGGTCCCGGCAGGGATCGCAATCTACTGCAAGGCCACAGACGAAACGATTGGGGAGATGCGGATTCATTACGCCGGATTCGTCCACCCCTGGTTTGGCTATCGTGACGATGGGGTAGTTGGCACGCCGCTAATCTTTGAAGTAAGGGGACACCAGGTTAACGTCAGCCTGCGCCATCGGGAGCGACTCGCAAATCTGACACTGTACCGGATGTCCGAGGACGCCAAACCGGAGAAGTCCAATTACGGAACGCAAACACTGCAGCTCTCCAGTTTCTTCGACAAATGGCATGAAAGCCCAGGAAAGGAGGAGAAAAATGGCACGGTTGAAGCAGCGGGTAAGCCCACTCAAGGGTGACTTGTGCGAGCTCTTGTTCCCACCCACTCCTAGCTTTCGATTTGCGGAGATCAGGGCATTTCATGCGCAGAATCAGACGGATGAGTTGAAAACACTCCAACGGATGCTCCTATCAAACGAGGAGATGTATCCCGGGATCGGAAGCTGGTATTTGAATAAAGTAGTTCCTGGATTGAAGAATTCCGAGCGGGTGGCATATATCGCGTACGAAGATGAAACTCCGATAGCATCTGCTGTTCTCAAACGTGGAAATCACGCGAAATTTTGCCACTTGAGGATTAATGAGAATTTCCGGGATCTCGACCTTGGGCAGATGTTCTTTTCTCAAATGGCACTCGAAGTCAGGCATTCGGCGAAGGAGATCCATTTCACACTCCCAGAGGGGCTGTGGAGTGAAAAGTCAGAGTTCTTCAAATCCTTTGGTTTTTCTGAGGCGGTCAAGGCGTCCCGTCAATACCGCAATGGGCAAACTGAATTGGCCTGCAGTGCTCCGGTATCACTCGTCTGGTCCAGGGTCGTAGCGAAATTGCCGCATTTGGCAGACAAGTTTTCCCCCGGTGGGTGTTCTCTGGCCAATAAGCTGGTAATGAGCATGCACCCGGATTATGCAAATCGAATCTTCAGTAGATATAAACACGTGGAATTCAGGAAGAAGTTCTCCGTGAAATGGCGTGGATGCAAGGCAGTCGTTTATGGAACCAAGCCTCTCGGTGCCCTAATGGGCGAAGTGACCTTACGCAATGTCACTTACGGCACCCCTGATGACATTTGGGAAGCATTCGGTACGATGGGTGGATGCACACGCGAGGAGTTCTCCGGATACGCGGGAAATTCAGATGGCATGTACGCCATTGAGCTATCCGATGTGACTCCGTACGTTTCGCCAATTGCGCTCGCACAGGTCTCACATTTGATAAACGAGGATCTGCGCCCTCCACAATCGTTCAGTAACATCAAGATTGATTCCAACAGTCCTTGGGGACGAGCAATATCGGTTGCCGGACTTTTGCAAGGCAAGTTTTGCATCCGTTGAATGCCATCTCCAAATGATGCACCCAACTCAACTCATATCGCAAAATAGGGATCACAACTGATTAGTCCTGAAAAACGCCGTAGGGCCTTGTAATCAACGGATAGCCGAACTTTCTGAATCAGAAGTGGTGCAGTGAAGCTTCGAGACGGAGCGATTTCTCTTCTCCTCTCGTGGCTCTCTTCAGGGCCCAACCTGTTTCCGGTAATCCTCTACGCCGACTCAGGCTTCTTTGGCGATGACGGTGATGTTGCCGCTACCTGCTGCAGAGGCGGGAAGAGTTGCCCATAGCAGGTCCGGCGTGAGCTGCGGACGGTACGGAACCGAGAGCAGCAAACGGTCGCCGCTCCGGATTTCGTAGGAGCTCAGCAGCCGTGCTCCTGCGATTGCGGTATTCCAGCGAACGGTAACCTGATCACCGCCATTCACCTTGTCGACCTTAACCTCTGTAGGCTGGATCAGGCCGGACGCCTTTAGCTGGAAGTAATTGGTCGTAGCTCCATAGCGTTGCGCCATCTCGTGCTCGATGCGCTGCCGTTCAGCGGGGGAGGCGAGATCTTGGGTCGCGGCCGCCAGATTGGATACGAGCTGATCGTTCTCCGGCTTTTCCCGATCGATCGTTCCGATACCCGTCACGGCGCACGACACCCCCGGAATGGAAAGGGAATAGCGTACAAGATCCTGATACCGGGCGGCATTGGGCTTGCCAACTGTCCGGACGACGTCCGCGGGGACCTTGGAAAAATGCGGGTCCTTTCCATAAAACGTTCCGTCGCCAAAGAGTTTCATGGCGATCACTCCCATGCCGCGTCCCACGGCCAGTTGCAGAACATTGAATTGATGAGAGGTATAGAGCGTATCGTTCGCATTTAAAGCAACCAGCAGGGTATCCAGGTTGTTGCCCGTGTCGCGGCGCAGCATCTCCATCAGCACGGGAGAACTGAGGTGTCCCGTCGCTCCAATGTGGCGGACGTAGTGGTTGTGCTCGGGATTCAGGCCGGTGTAGTTGGTACCGTCGCGATAGTCGAGAAGGGCCGGGAAGGCTCCGATGCGGTCCGGCATCTTGGAGCCGCGCTCCGCCATGCCCAAATAGAGCTGATCGACTTCCTCCATCGTGGAGATGGCGTGCATCTGAATGGCGTCCAGATACGCGCCGTCGGGGATGTATCCCTTCCCGTCGCCGAACATCTGCGTAAGCGAGCGCTTGATATCGGTTACAGCCGTTGCGCCCGGCGAGGTGGCTGACGGACTGGATGGACCGAGCGCGAACCGTTCGCGGGTTTTCGTCGCGATATAAAGGCTCTCGCGAAGCGGAGCGTTGTAATCCGGGGCTCCTGGCGCCAGATGGATACGCCGAAATGCCTCTCCATAATTCATCTGGCTCGGTCCATAGATATTGGCCGAGTCCAGATAGTTCAGTCCCAATTGGACAGCACGCACAATAATGTCCGGGGCGTCGATCCCTGGAGCGGTCCACTGGAGCGATGCTTGCCCGCCAAGAGCGAGGGGCGTCACCCATCTGCCGGTCCGCCCCAGTAACCGTTTGGGAAGTCTCTCGCTTGCTGTTTCTGCCCATACATGGTTGGTGGTGAGGTACCCGGCCGCCGGAAGGGTGCCCAGCAACTTCAGAATATTCCGTCTCGAGATCATCAGGACTCCACCTTTCTGTGCAGATTATAGTGCAGAGCGGGTTCAGTTCTGTGCGACGAGGATCGCTGAAGATCCACGAGCCATCTGCCAGGCCCTGCACTTTTCTCGCGAACATACCGGTCGATGCCAGGGAATGACCTCGTGGACTGTTCGAAGGAGACGCGGGGACGCGTGGAACCGACGAATTGGGAAGCTGCTGCAGGATGGCCGTGCTGGTTCGGACGGGATCTTCGACAATCTGGAGGTTTGGCAGGATTCGTCCTGTGAAACGCCGCACGGTCTTGGATTGGGGTTGTGCTTGGTTTGTCGCTAGCCGGACATTCCCTCGCGGAAGCCTGTATCGGTGAGCGCCTTTCCACTCGGCGAGAGGTCCAGAGGGGGCATTGACGGGACTCCAGCTTTCCGAGTTGCATGCGAATCAGGGAAGTAGGGCATGTCAGGAGGTGCGAAGAGCCCATCTCCTGGGCGGGGTTATTGTCGCGGGGAATGACCCGGATCGCAAACCGTAGCCTGCTGCCTGGGGAACGGCCAGTTCGACCAACAGACGGCCCAGGGTGCTCTCTTCGGCTTTGCGAAGAAATGCTGCGAGCAACTTGGCCGGGGCGTCGGTGGCCCGGCTTTACCGCCAGCCCGACTTTCCGGTTCGGGTTGCCCCACAAGCAATTGCGCCAGGAGGGCTACTCCAGCCTGGTTTAAAAGGTTCAAGCGGGGCTTCCGAGCCTTTGAACTACCTAACCCCGCCTATCCCCGCCTGCCGGACGCTCTGAGGCGCTTTTGGGCGATTTCGTGCCGGGCGTGCCCGAAAGCAGTCGGCGTACTTCCTGCCTCCCGCCGGCAGGCCAAGTCAGAATGGCAGCTCAGCAGGGCCAATTTTGCCGTTCTTTGCCCCGAAAACGTGACCTTCGTGATGATCGCGTCAGCGCCGGTGTGTGGCTTATCGCTGGCCGCGCCCACTGACCGGGCGGTGGGAAGAACTATAGCAACGCGCGCGGAAGCTCGTCGCACCTGGTGCGATCGGCGTCCCCTATGCGACTAGCGAACTGGCCAGAGGTTAGAAGGGGGCTCTGATATGGCGTGGAAGCATTTGAAAGCCGCAACAAAGTCCAACCTAACCAAAAATATCGCGTTGCATGAGCGATACAATCGTATCGCTCATGCAGTGTTGAACTTATTTCAATTCTTCAAACGCAACAAAGCTGTGGGGCTGGACAGTGATGGTGAAATGAGCTCTTGGGTCGGCAGGGTGGGGCGGCCAAGTGCGCGAAAGAGCAGCGGGCAGAGCGGACTGAATCAACTCGCCGGTAGCCAGATTACGCAGTCGCTTTGTTTCCGGAGAGGTCAGGATGGTCACCTGAGCCGGCTGGTCACGGAAGGATTCGACGGCCAGCGCGTGGTTGTCATAGCTGAAGAGGCTGACCAGCGCGGGCGCATCTATCTCGTAGGGCTGTCCGCGCAGCAGATAATTGCGGATCGAGGTCAGCACCTGCTGGGGCAGAACGTAAAGATCGTTGGCATTTTCCGGAATCGTCAGCACATAGAAGTTGCCTTTGCTGTAGTGGTCCTGCAGCAGCAGCGGAGCACCACGTCCGGCAGCGGTGCCGCGCACCACCGGCCAGGCGTCGTTAGTCATGAAGCTGATTTCGGGGATGAGGAGGTCGGGCGTCTCGCCCAGATTCGCGCCCTCGCCTGAGCCTGAGCCACCCCAGAAGTCGTGAACGCTGAGGATGTGGCCGGTGTTGACGATCTCGGCGATTTGCTCAATGCCTTTGCCCTGGAGCGCTTTCAGAAGCCCGGAGGTGATGACGATGTTGCCGCCCGCTTGGAGATGCTTGCGAATCTTCGCAACCAAGTCTTTGTCATAGGCCGCCTGCTCAGTGAGGAGGACGGTCTTTTCTTTTTCTGGGAATTCAGGGTGCATCTCGATGGGAATGCCGATCATGCCCAGATAGTTCTGCAGAAAATCCTCGCCGGTGGATTGATATGGCTTGTAGGAAGCTAGCGCAACAGGTTTGCCCAGCTTGCCCACCTCGGCATTGACCTTGTCGAGCGAGTAGCCCGCGACCGCTCCCCAACTCGGCGTCTGCGCTCCGCCTGCCCGCAAATTCCATGCGTTCAGTTCTTCGCTGCGGAAGGTGGTTGGAAGGGCCTCCCAAGCCTTGCGGTCGCCGATCTGCGCGGGATTGAGCAGGTCCGAATACTGAAAGAGTAGGATTTGAGGTGTTTTGGCCAGCATGGTATCCCAGAGTTGCTCGGCGTAGCGGTCCACATAGCGGGTGCCATAGCTGTCGACCCAGCCGCCGCCGTTGCGTCCGGGGGCGATGTTGTCGAAGTAGCGGATGATCTCGTAGCTCTCGTACTGCTGCAGGTGCTGGTCGTTATTGACAGGGTCGCGGGTCTCGGTGCCGGTGTAGATGCCATCAAAGATCTTCGGTTCCTGGTCGAGGTCGTATCCATTGGCCTGAAAGTGCTCGTACCAGTTGGGGAACTTGATGATGATCCTCACCTTTGGGTTGACCGCGCGGGCCGGGCCTACGACCAGGTTGCGAGAGACCTCATCCATCAACTTCAGGCGGAAATCGGTCCAACTCTCGCTGCCCTTGGCGGCGATATCCAGATTGGTTTTGGTGTTGTTGAAGAAGAAGTCGTCGAGGATAATTTCGTCGAAGTGGCGAGCGGTCAGTTCAGCAACATGTTTGACATACTCACGGTGGCGTGGATCGGTATAGCTGAACGAGACGAATTGCCCGGGCTCGGCGCTGCTAAGCTCCTCGATCTTGCCCAGCCGGCCCACATTGTCTCCTCCAGCAACGTAGGCGATACCGCCCGCGGTTTCAACGCCATGCGCTTGGAAGAACGCTTTGACCTTTTCCAGCAGATCGTCTTCAGCGATCAGGCCGCTACGGTATGTTTCGATGTAAACCTTATCGACATGAACCTGGCTTGAGAGTTGCTGCCAGCTCTGTTCAAGCCACGCTGGGTCTTTCATGCGTTCGACGACGCCTACGGTGATATAGACAGCGACCTTGAAGTTCTCATGGGCTGGAGGCGGCGGAGCTGCAACAGCGAGAGATACCAGGGCAGGGAACAACAAAAATAGACAGCGGAAGATGGCTTTCACTAGGTTTTCTCCTTGCCGAACCGGGGGAGCATTTTAAGAACGCGGAATTCACGGCCTCTCCACGCGGAGACAGTACATGCGCTGGAAACCATTTGAGTAAACCGGAATCCCCTTTTTCGACACCGGTTCAAGGCAATTGTATCGCTCCTGAGGCAAATGGCATGGCGAAAAGAGCGTTGGCAACGAAAAGGTCGGCATTGCGGCACGCTACGTTCTGACACGGGATCGGCAGGGGCAAAATATGCGATTCTTTTCCCCCATTTTTTGACCACGGCACCGGACGCCAGCGGCCGGCCGGCACCTTCGACGGATCCGTACAGCTAGCTATGCTTTTCGTCCAGGTAGAAAGATGGCGAGTTGCCATGGAGGACGCGCCGCACCTGGGACGCCTTGTAAACTCCTGGGCGGCTTCTGCCGGGAGGCAGGGGGCGTATCCTCCGCGCCCGTAACCCTATCACCCGGATCCTGCGAGTTTGACAGGTGGGTGGGGGCGGCGGGTTTGGGGGATGAGGTCATCACCGGGATTTTTGCGACGGCTCCTCCTTGGGTCATTTAGCCATGCTGAGCCTCCTCCACTGTGAGTTCAGTGATGACGACAACCGATGCTGGCTGTTCTTCGTCCCAGTGTTGCTCCACTGCGGTGTGTGCGTTGGTTATTAAAGCCTCGCGCTGTCGGAGAAGTTTGACTTGCTCCACCAAAAGCGCATTCAGTTTTTGATACTCCTTATTAAGATTGTGATGGAGCCGAAGCTCGAATTTATCGTTTGGAATTATCTTATTAGTTTCCATTTATGACCTCCGTGGTTGACGACTTTGGGCGTGTTAACTAGAAACTCATAGTCCAGAAACTTGCTATACCTGCGGGAATTTCGGGTGTGCTATTGGTGGCGACTTAGTTGGGCGGAGCCGCTAGAAAGCGCTGTCGCAGGATGCGTGTAAACGGTCTCACCGGACATCCGCCATATAGACACGCGAGGATCATCCTGAGCGTGGTCGATGCGTTTACCCGCGAGTGCCTGGCGCTGGAGGCGGATACCAGCCTGGGCAGCGGGCGAGTGACGCGGGTGCTGGATCGGCTGATCGAAGAGCGTGGTCAGCCGGAGAGTGTGCGTTCCGACAACGGGCCGGAGTTCACCTCGCGGCGGATGCTGGGCTGGGCCGAGGAGCGCAAGATTACGCTGGTCCACATCCAGCCTGGCCGCCTCATGCAGAACGGCCGCGTGGCGCTGGTTGGTAGTGGATTAGGCGAGGGCGGCGAGGGGGTGGGCTATACACGGGGGATATATCTTTACCGCTGCTGTAGGCGGGAAGTCACCTGCTTCGGACTTCACAACTGCTTCGGGCTCCACAACTGCTTCGGGTAGCCTCTCGGCTGTTGATTCTCCCGTTATTGTCTAGCGTTAGCGTAGTCTTTTTAGGGCAAGTCTTTTCCATATTTAAACCCGATGTAATACGAGATTGAAATACTACTAATTGCAATACTCCGTTGAGATACCACTGGTGCGGCACAAACGAATGCTGGGCATAGCACAAGCGAATGCTCAAGCATGTCACAAATGAATCGTAGGCCGTATTAAGGATGTCACAGACGAATCCTTGAGCACAGCACAAACAAATACTTTGAGCCCCTTGCCAGCCCTCACTACTGCATGAAATTCGGTCTTCCTCTGCCCGATTTGTGCATAAGCCTATGGCTTGCTTAACCGCCCACAAATTTAGGCTCAGTACAAATTTATCGACTATGGAACTCCTTGAATGTAGGAACTCACAAGGAGAAACCTGATGACCCGAAAAGAAGTACGCCGCACTATCGCACAGTTTATTGCTGACAATCCCAAGCTTAGCTACAAGGCATTGAGCCTCAAGCTGAATTGTGCCATCTCCACAGTCGCCACAATCGCACGGGAGTATGAAATCCGTCGCCAGCGACCCGCCCTCACTGAAGCTGACCTTACCAAGCTATCTGACCTGACACAGAGGGGGGAGTAAGCCGATGCCTCCAAAGAAAGCACCCTCTGCTCCAGTTGAGGAGCCGCAACAGGAAGTCAAGCCAGCCAGTAAGGGCATTGCAGTTAATTATGCCTTCAACACCAATGTGCCCAATTACGTTTTCAATCCAGCATTCTGGCAACCGAAGGATGGCGGTCGTCCCCCTTCCGTTTACGCCATGCTCTGTTACCTGTGGTGCATTGATAAGGTCACATCGGTGTACGAGGACGAAGATGGAACTCCCACCGGCAAGGTGCTGGATGGGTTGCCTATCGGCTTTGCCGTCATCGCCAACGACGCCAACCTTGGTATCTCGTGGAGTTCCGTTCAGCGGAACATGAAATATCTTGAGGGGGTCGGACTCATTCGCCGCGTTCGCGGCACCATCAAGGACAAGTACAGCTACGAGGTCTTGAACTGCCGTAAGTCGCTGAACGGAAAGCAAGAGGACGGGACTATCCGGATGGGCGGCAAGACATACAAAGATGCTCAGCCGAAGGAAGAGATACAGTTCCTTGGCGACACCACGGCGACGACCAACTCCAGCATTGAGGAGGATGATGACCTCGCCTAAGGCGAATCCTGAAGGGTGTCTGTTACTTTGGGATTCGCTTGAGGATGACGCTGTCACCAATATCGTCATCACTGCGCCGATCTACCACTGCTCTGATTGTCGCCTGCTCGTCAGCAATCGCGAGGACTGGGAAGACCATCTCCCGGACTGCCGGCGCCAGCAGAAGAAGATGTGGAAGTTAAGCATCCTCGCCCGAGGAGTCACATCTGGTGCGATCTTGCGGCACGCGTCCGAGGTGTGCCGCGTGGGAGATCGTCGGCCGCCCATTGGGCACAGCCTTTCACCAATGCCCTATGGGCGGGGGTCTTTGTACATCCGCAACGCACCACAGCCTGTACAGGCCGTCTCGTCACCCGTGAAGAACACGCCGCACGTGCTGCAATAGTCCACATAGGGCACGAACGGCCACTTCCACTTCTTCTGCTCTTCATCCCACTCCTGAATTTCTTCCTTAGTGGGAAAATGATCCATCCACCACCCGCGCCGCTTCTCCCGTTGTTCCGGCGTCTGCTGCTCTTCCCACTTCTTCCGCTTTTCGTCTTGCTTCTCGCGAATTTCGTTGTAAACGGAATTCGAACCCGTCCGCGTCCATTCGCAGTGAACCGCCGCCTCTTGGATTTCCTCGGGGGACAACAGCCACTTTTGGCCTCCGAGATACTTGAAGGTGGAAAGGACGTGGGTGACTACATAGTCCACGAAGTAGGAGGCCAGAGATTCCACATCCATTCCCGTGCGGTAGGCCATATCGTAGATCGACCAACTTGACTTGAGTTTGAGTTCAACCTTGAGGATCGCGGCGAACAGGGTGAAGACCTCCGCCTTCGTCATTGGTGCGGACGGGGGAGTTCCCGGCTCCCATTCCGCTTCGATCCAGCCTGCCGCCTCCTTCTTGATGTCCTCGGCAAAAATCTCAGGGGTATACCATGCATTGCCCTCGGTGGCGAGGGGCAGGATGCGCTTCAGGGCTTCGGCGGGTGGAAGCCGCAGCTTGCGACAGATGTAGTCAAATTCCTGATAGGGATAGCTCCTCACGAACTCTTCGATCAACTCTTCTTCGGAGGTAATCCTCATCAATTCCGGATCGCCAAACTGTACTTCTCGCACATCGCTGTTTTCACACCGGAAGCAGTGGCATCCATCGCTTTCCACGTCCGCTCCCGTTGTGTCATAGTGTGCTGCAACTTTCTCATAGCTGGCAAAGCCGATCTTCTCCTGCTCGGCACGCTGCTGTTCCGGGGTCTCATCCATGCACGATGAGAAGAGGTTGGCACCAATGACCCATTTGGTCTTGTGTTCGTTGCAGACAAACCAATGGTCGTTGCCAACGTTCAAATAGTCGGATGTGCGGTGGCAGATCGGACACACGCCAAAGTTGTGGTTCACCGCATTACACGGGCCAGCTCCGCACACCTGGCAAGCTGCCGGTGGCACTAAGACGGTGCCCGCAGGCAGACCGTCAGATTTTGCTTGCACATCGGCAAGCAGGTCCTTCAGAGTTTTCACGTTCATAGTTTCTCCTTACAACTGGTTAGTGTTTTAGTTGCAGCCCGGCTTCTGCGTCTCCGAGCTCTTGTATATGTTGCAGACTTCTGTTGTTTCCTAATACTGTGTTTCTCAACGCCCACCAGGTTTTCCGATTGAGAAATGTGTCGCGATCGACAAATTCTTCTGCCATTCAAATGCCATACTCGTTCCCTTCGCTTGGTTGGATTAGTTACTCATTAACTGACCAGGCGACCCCGATCCTGTAGTCTCCATGGCGGCTCGTGGCCAGTTCATCCTGACGCTACGGAAAAATACCCCGGCGTTCCCTGTATGTGCGCCGGGGCGGGTGGTTGCAGTTGACGACGAATCACGCGCCGTACAGGCCACCCCGCGTCACCAAGCCCCAATCTACTTCTGGTTGGTGACGATCCTTTGAGTTACATCATCATCGCGTGGCCCCACAACCGCGATGACTGGGTGAGGTATAACGACCAGCTTGAGTGATGGCCGTGTGGGAACCCAGCTTGGTGCCGCCTTAGGCCGGCAATCAACAGTGGCGGTTGAAAGCTAAAATCGAGCGTTACGCTTAGTCTCCTATTCTGACTTTTTACTCAGTTCACTTCGGCGCTAACCACGCCATACGGGCGCGTAACGTTGGGCTCTGGTTCATTCAACCGTTCGTCCATGGCGTCAATAATCTCCACGGTGGGTGTCACACGGTTCAACTGCTCAACCTGCTTGGCGATATAGATGGGAGCGAACTTGTCCTTCACGTCCTTGCCCATCTTGATACCCCGCTGAATGAGGGCGTAGGTCAGGCACATGTAGAAATCTGCGATGTACCACTCAGAACCCCAAGACCATCCGAAAGGATGATGGCCGTCCGCTGTATGTTCAATCACACAGCTGGGGCTCAGCCCGCGACTAATGCTGTTCTGAAACAGCGTCTCTTGCGCGTCGGTCAGGTACGGGTGGTCCTCGACCCACCAGTTCATGAAAGCATTTGTGAGAGTCTTACTCGCCTTAACATCATCGGGGCTGAGGTACTCGAACCGGCTCTCGGACGGATGGGCAACCGCCCACTGCGCCATGCCCACCAAGGTGAAAAAGAACTTCTCTTGGGTCGCGTCGGTGATAGGCACCACTGTTACGGTACCCTTGGGGAGTGAAGCGAACATCGCCTCTAAGGTGTCCAGCAACTTCTTCTGCTTCTCTTGCTCGTTCATACTATGCTTCTCCTATTTCTTCTTACCTATCTCAATACGCACATTCTGGAGTGGTGATCAGGAAAAAATAATCCTGATCACAGCGTGGCGAGTTCACCAGCTTTGGGTGCCTTGGTCTTCTTCTTGGTCTCCTTGGCCTTGGCTTCGCGTGCTTCATCAGGGACGGCAGGGACTGGATTGACCAGTCCCTCCACTTCAGAAATCACAGCCTTTGTCCGCTTGTTGAGATGCTGAGTCATGCAGTCTGCATCCAGCGCATCCAGCAGCTTGACCAACTGCGCCTTCCAGCCGATTGAGTCGGCGGGCGCGGGCGCATCCTTGGCCTTGGCTTCGGTGTCCACGGCCAGCAGGATGGCGTTCAACTTGCGCCCGCTGATAGTGTTGTTCTTGAGGTTTGCGATTGCAGGCCCTGGGTCAAACCCAGCGTCCACGGCCTCGACCACGTTGTTCGCCGCCGTCGCCGCTGCGACCAATGCGTTGACGGCACCCGGCTTCCAAACCTTGGTCGCGCCGGTCCCCGCCCACTCGCTGGCCGTATCATTAATCTCCAACGCTGCTGTTGTGGCTGCCGCACCTGCGGCCAACTGCTTCTGGCGTTCTGCTTCCTTCTTCTCTGCCCGCAAAACGGATGAAGCGCCTTGGCCGTTAGTCACACCAAGTTCAATTCCCTGCAACTTATCTTGGAGATTACGCAGACTCATACACAACTTCCCTGCCACGTCGGTGAGGAAACTTGTCCATGTCAGGTCGGCAGGAAAACCAATAATGCTTTCAAGGATTGCCTTGCGCCCCGGGTTTTCTTTCTGACTGAGAAACGCCCGCACCTTAATGCAGTTGTTGCCCAGCCCCGAAAATCCTTTATCAATTCCAGCAATCGACTTATCGACTGCCACATCCAATTCTTTCCACTTTGCAGCCGTTGCTGCCTGGTCGAGTTTGGAATACGTTGCGACCAACTTATCAATAACCTCGGTCGTGTGTTTCACCACCACAATATCTGTTATCATTGTTACTCTCCTAAGTGGACGTTATGAAATTAACATGCAGCATGCTGCATGCTTTCGGAATCATCGGTCGCCTTTCAACCCACTTACCGACGATGATTCTTGACAATTAGCCAGTCGGAAATGTTGATCGGTGAACGTCCTATCTATAGGGTCGCACCAATCAAGACTTTCCGCTACTATAGTTCAAAAGCAAGTTGGAGTAGTTATATAAGTCAAGAATCGCCAATAATGATAGGGGTCTAGCATACAAGCATAGTTAGATATAGAACTATACTTGCTCATAACTATTTTTCAAGATAATAATTATTTTTACGCTCTCAGCTCGTATCTCACGCCGAATTCTCGCCGTGGCAGACTCCAGTCCCATTCCTTCAACGCACAGGCATCGGCCTCTGTAATTTGTAGGATTTCAGAGTTTTCTCTCCACTGCCGCGCTCCACACGCCAAACCTCTGAGTTTGAGAGTTGATGTAAATCGACTTACACTATTACTCTGTCGTTTTATCTGCTCGACATATTCCCGCATGGTAATTCCCTCACGAGCTAGTACTAATAACTCGTGAGCTATAGATGGTTGCTCAGCACCTTTTAAGGAACCTCTGATCAAGTCACCCGTCCGCGCCCTGCTTGCATAAAATAGTAAGTGGATGTGGAGAGCGATGCGACAGATAACATTTGCGAATCAGGCGAGTTTTGAGAAGTATGCGCGGCCCAGCCGTCGGGAGCAGTTTCTCAACACGATGGAGACGGTAGTTCCGTGGTCCGCGTTGGAAGCGTTGATTGTGCCCTGTTACCCCAAGGCGGGCAACGGCCGACAGCCAGTGGGCCTCGCGATCACGCTGCGGACTTATTTTCTGCAGCAGTGGTTCAACCTGTCCGATCCCGGCATAGAGGAAGCCTTCTATCTATGACGCTGCAGCCCTGCGCGCTTTGCCGGAGTCGATCTGGGCATAGCCGCGGCGCTCGACGAGACTACGATCCTGCGCTTCCGACACCTGTTGGAGCAGCACGAGCTATGTGGCCAGATTCTCGACACGGTAAATATCTATCTGGAAAGCACTGGGATACATACGCGAAGAGCCGCTATAGTATCGGAACAAATCCACGACTCCTTCGTACAAGAGCAAGGTGAGATTGTGGCCAGGTGGCGCCGAGTAGAAGTTGGAGAAGCGGATCAGCTTCGGGAAGTTGAGAGGAGCTTGATTGGCGATGCGCCGGCGCAGGTTTATCGATTGGCGTGGAGTGTTTGCTGTACTGCAGCACGCGCGCTGCTGGCGACCGTAGCCATGTCTTCGCGAGTTGCGATTGGCCTCTTCTGCTTCTGGGTATCGAGCTCTTCACCCTGCCTAGCCTGCACACCTTTGAGATAACCTCCAGACCGTAGCCACTCTGAAGCCAGGCTCAACTGCTGGAGGCAGAAGTAGACGACAGGCCTCTGGCATCCTGCTGCAACAAGCTGGTCGACCTTGCGCTCTACCGTGGCGACCTCGTCCACCTCCAACGTTTCATTAAGGAACTCGGGAAGCTGATCCGGCGCGCAGGACTCTTCACGCCAGGCGCCATTCTCCTCCCAGCGTTCGATCCAGGGATCATTGAGCCCTAGCCTCTCTGCCAGGAGGGCTTCGCTAATGGCCTTTCGGTTCGTCCGCTCAGTCGTGGATCTCGGCGTACTCATTCTGTCGATATTGTAGCCGCCTTACACGCCTCCCTAGGACAATCAACTCGCCCTTGGATTTCAGGACTTGATCCGTTTCTTGGACTCTTCCCCTAGCGGACAATCTAAAGAATGAGAAGGAGGACGAGCAATGGATGGAAAGCTACAAAGGAAGGCAGCTGCTTTTAGCAAAGCCTTCTCTGGGTACTCTTCTGACAGGACTGCTCTTTCGGCATAATTGTTGAAGAATCATTTTTCCACCAGCCAGGTACAGGCCCTAAAGAAATGTCACTTTTGGCCTTTCGTTTTGCTCGAATTATGAGTATTTGACTCTGTGCGTGCGGAACATGCCCGGCATGGTGCGGGTACTTATCTTCATACATTAGGACCAAGAGCAATGGACGAAACGTTTTACACGGTCGCGAATATCGCTGAAATCCTCAAGGTCAGCCCGGGTAAGAGATTCTCCGACTAACGCGTCGGAGAGCACGTCACGGTGACTCCTTCCGTGACGATTGATCCCGGCCTTTCATCATCGGAAGTGGAGGCCGGGTTCAACATGAAGGAGACGGCGGATGTCCACCCGCTGCAACACACAAACATAAATAGATGAGAAAGGAGAGATGGCAGCGAATGGAATACGTGGATGAAATCTTGAACGTAGTCGAAGCTGCCGCTCTTCTGCGGGTGCATCCAGTGACCCTACGCAAGAGAGCCGTCAAGTGGGGTGTTCCGCATCGACGGCTCGGCTCAGAGTGGCGATTCTCAAAGAAGATGCTGATGGAATGGCTACAGGGTCACAATAGCTGACCGGCTACTAGTAGATTTGCGGTTCGCATTTCCTCCGTCAGCGTCTTTCCGTAGACATTCATCGTGGTGGCAATATCGCTGTGCCGCATCAGGTCTTTCATCTGAGCGGGTTCAACCTTCGCTGACGCCATCCATGTTTTGTATGAGTGCCTGAACGTGTGCCATCCTAGCCCCTTGATGCCCAACTTCTTCGCTGCTGGCTTGAGGTACTTGTTCAGGATGGTTGCATCACTGTATGGACTTCCCGTCTTGGCACTAGCAAACACCCACGAGTGTTCATGCTTCTGTCGGCTCTTCCACTCGGCGAGAATCCCGCATAGCCTGGGATGAACCGGAAGCTCCCCACCTGATGCGTCGGTCTTGGGTAGATCCTGCACCTTGCCGTGGGTGAACACTTGGTTGACCGCCAACGTGCAGTCAGCGAAGTTGAAGTCACACCACTTGAGTCCAAGCGTCTCGCTCACCCTTAGTCCAAGGCACCCGCTCACCAGCACCATGAGGTTGTAAGGCTCCGGCAGAGCATCAACCAACGCTTTGAACTGTGCTGGGGTGATTATGGTGATTTGCTTCTGACGCTTCGTACTGCCCTTGACCCGGATGAGTTCCATCGGGTTGCGATTGACCGGAATGTACTCCCACAGCATTGCGAGGTCAAGCAGCTTGGACACCATGTTCCGTGCCCTCACCTTTGACGCGGCACCGAAAGGGAGTCTATCTACCCACTGCTTAACGCTGAGTGCCGTCACGTCGGCAATCCTCACATCCTGCCACCGTGGCCTGATGTGCAGATCGATGAGGCTCTTGTTCGTGGTCTGCGTGGAGTGGCGAAGGGAAGGAAACTCTTCCTTTATGTAGCGGTCGATGACGGTGCCCATTGTTGCGGCAACCTTGCCCCCGAGTGTACCCGCATTGAGAGCCGAAAGCTGACCCTCTACCGATTTACGTACATCACGCTCGGTTGGGTACTTCGCGGAGTCGAAAGTTTGGACCTTGAGTTTACGTTTCCCATCAGGAGCAGTAATATAGAATCTGAATTCCCAAGCAAACCCTTGGGAGCGGGGAACTTTACGGACACTGCCATGTTGATACCGCTCACGACTGACTTTCATTTCACCACCCTCCCCAGTGTTGAAGATGCAGCCATTATATCAGCGATGGTGTTTTGTGGTGTTCACGAGTCCTCAAATACGCTGTATGTCGTTGATTGCAAACAGGATGCGGGAGTAGTTCAGTGGCAGAACGTCAGCTTCCCAAGCTGAATGTCGCCGGTTCGATCCCGGTCTCCCGCTCCAAAAATCAACGGCTTGACTCATGCCGCTGCAAACCGCGCTCCCGCTCTTGATCCAAACCATCCTATCAATATTTCCGGTCTCTATCCGGAGCGGCGCTCATCGTAGGCCTGCAGCAGAATCTCCGCGGGATGGATGGC
>CAAGKR010024159.1_pt1 | contig 21788 bp, 12 predicted proteins | sample 2556971 | NCBI WGS metagenome assembly CAAGKR01 (sample SAMEA5207829, study PRJEB30636) | soil metagenome | biome: forest; feature: boreal; material: soil | place: USA | collected 2011-09 | depth 1 m | reverse complement strand
CGATTCTGACATTTTTGTTAAAAACATCGTCATTTATGCCATTTTTTAACGGCGACGCCAGCGTTATCATGGGCGCGCTAAAAACAAACCGCCTCATTCGTTCATCCCGGCAATGATTGGTTACTATACATTGAAGACAAATAGTTCAGCGCGAGCGCATGTCACGGACACGGCCCCGGTACGGGCCCGCCCAGGCTGCGGCGCCGCCGGGGGAACCTGCCGCTGCGACAGCGGAACATCCGGCTGAACCACGCTTGTCAGATATAGGGCGCCGGCCAAGGGATCAAACAACGACCCGTGGCGCCTGGCGCCGAGCCAACAGCCATAACGTTTTTTCAGGCCGCTATACCGGCAGCCTGTCCCTCCCCTGTTTTGTATCCAGATTGCTAGAACCAAAATCACCATGAGTACACCTGACACACGCGACCCGATGGCCCACACAGGCCTACAGGGTCACTTCACGGCGCTGCATCGATTTGCGGCGTGTTCGACTCTCGCCCTGGCATTCGTCGGCTCCGCCTTCTCACAGGCTGTGGCACCGGCGGCGACCACGACGACCACCACAACGACGACTGCGGCAACCGTCGCACCCGCTCCCGCCCCTGCCGATGACACCGTCTCCATGGGCGCGTACGTCGTGAACGGCTACGCCAACAGTTTGGCGACGTCCCTCAACACCAAGCGTTCGTCTGAGGACAACGTCGAGGTGATCACCGCCGAGGACGTCGGCAAGTTCCCCGACAACAACCTTGCGGAATCGCTCTCGCATCTCCCCGGCATTTCGGTTGACCGCCTCTTTGGCGAAGGCGAACGCGTCAGCATCGAAGGCGTGGACCCGAACCTGAACCGCGTTCTCCTGAACGGCGAGCCCGTCTCGTCCGCCGATTGGTACGTCCTCGACAATCAGAGCCGGGAGTTCAACTACCTGCTGCTTAGCTCGGATGTCGTCGGCCAGGCCGAGGTCTTCAAGACCTGGGAGCCCAGTCTGCTCGAGGGCAGCATTGGCGCGACCGTCAATGTCACCACCCGCAATCCCCTGGACCTCGCACCCATGGTCTTTGAGGGCACCATCACCGACGGTTACAACGACCGCTCCAAGAAGAGCGAGGGCAGCGAGAACGCCATGTTCAGCTGGCACAACGACGCCAAGACACTCGGCATCCTGATCGGTGGCGAGGACAACCGCGAGTACCTGCGCCGTGACGGCGTCGAGTCCCTCGTCGAGGACAACAACACCAACTTAGGCGTAGGCGGCCCCCTTCCGGGCCAGCCCGCCGGTCCCTGGAACACAGCCGAGGTTGTCAACTCCGCGGAGTTCCTGCAGCTGCGCCACCACCAGGGCGGCAACATCGACGCGGTCTGGAAGCCGACTGATCGGCTGACCCTCGAGTTCACGGGCCTGTACGTGAAGCAGACGATGAACAACGTTAACTTCTCCTACTACATCTACCCGGGCGACAACTGGTCCGGCCTGCCGAACATCACGAACGCAACCGTCACCAACGGCGTGCTGAACAGCTACACAATCAACTCGGCCCCGCTGGTCATCGACGCGTTCAACCGCGCCGCCCAGATCGTGACGCAGGACTATAACCTGAAAGGCGAGTACAAGGGCGACAACTTCGACCTGACGACCAACGCCGGCTTCACCCGCGCGACCGGTGGCACGCAGCACCAGTTCTTCGCCGAGTATTTCGTGTTCGCCAACGCGAACATCAACGAGGGCAAGAATTTCTCCTCATTCGCGGTCACCGGAGTCCCCGGTCCCGACGCGAACGCGACGAACCTCAACAGTGGCGCGGACTTCAGCGCCGCCGGCGAGCCGAGCTTCGACTACGGCAATATTGCCAGCAACCCCGAGGTTGATGACGAAAAGTGGGTCAAGGTTGACCTCACCTTCCCCCTCAAGGGCGCCCTGAAGAACTTCAAGGCGGGCATGCGCTTCAGCGACCACAAGGCCGGTGAAACCGGTTCGGTCGTCAGCGTCCCCGGCGCGGACGAGGTCGTGACGCCCCTATCGGCGATCGGCGTCTCCAATGCCCCGTCGAACTACCTGTCGGGCCTTTCCGGCATCACGTCCTCGATGTCCCAGCACGTCATGTCGAATTCCTACGGCGGCGTCGCCAGCTTCATCGGGGGCCTGTCCGAAGGCAATGGACAGACCCTGCTGCAGTATTTCGACGGCAAGCCAACGCAGGACGGCGCGGTTTTCACCGCGACCCCCACGTTCACGATTGATGAGCGCATCAACGCGGCGTACCTCGAGAGCAGCTTTGCCGACGGCCCCCTCTCGGGGAACTTCGGCGCCCGCTTCGTCGAGACCACAACGACGAGCGCGAGCTACAACCTGAGCACGCCGACCCCGACGCTCCAGGCCACCCAGAGCACCTACGACAACGCCCTCCCCGCGATAAACCTCGCCTACGACCTTGCGCAGGACCAGGTCAGCCGCTTCAGCGTCGCGGAGGTCATCGCCCGCCCGAACACGGCGGCGGAGGCCAATTACGTCGAGCTGTACGACTCGACGCTCGGCGGCGTCGGCGGCAACGCCAACCTCAAGGCCATCGAGTCGACGAACCTTGACTGGGACTACGAGTACTACTTCGCGAAGAACTCCTACTTTGCCGTGGACCTCTTCTACAAGAACTTCTCGAACTACATCGTCAACGCGACGAACCCCGAGCAGTGGACGGACTACTCGCTCACGGGACACCCCACGGAAACCTACGAGATATCCCGGCCCACCAACGGTGGCTCCGCGACATCACAGGGTGCCACGGTGTCCTACCAGCAGACGTTCGCCTACGGCCTCGGCGTGATGGCCAATTACACGCTGATGCACACATCGAGCTCCACGGGCCCGCTGCCCTACTCGTCGAAGAACCAGTTCAACCTGAGCCCCTTCTACGAAAACAAGTGGGGAATGTTCCGCATGACGTACAGCTGGCGCGACGACTACGAGACAAGCTCGTTCAACGGGCAGAGCTCGGTCTACACCGCGCCCTACGCCGAGCTCGACGCCAACGCGACGATCAACATCACGAAGAATTTTCAGATTCTTCTCAGCGCGACCAACCTCCTGGACGAGACGTACCATCAGTACTTCAAGAATTCGGGCGCGGCGTCGCTCCTTGCGGATGAATACAAGTTCGGCCGGACGTATTCCGTCTCGCTGCATTGGAACTTCTAGGCTTACCCGGGGGACGGCAGTGCCCCGGTAATTAGGGACTTAGCGAATGGGCCCGGATGCTTCAGCATCCGGGCCTTTTTTGTGCTCTCCTGCGAAAGAGTGTGGATACCCGCTCGCGCCCCGCCAGACTCGTGTGGTTGTCCCGAAGATGAAAGCGATCCTGGGCCTTTCCGCATACTACCATGACTCGGCGGCCGCGCTTGTCGTTGACGGACGCATTGTTGCCGCAGCCCAGGAGGAGCGCTTCTCACGCGTGAAGCACGACCACCGTTTTCCCCGCAATGCGGTCGACTACTGCCTTGCGGAGGCGGGACTTACCCCCGGTGACCTCGATCACGTCGTTTTCTACGAGAAACCGTTCCTGAAGTTCGAGCGGATACTGGAAACCCACCTGGGGGTCGCGCCGGCGGGATTCCGGTCGTTCTGCATGGCGATGCCCCAGTGGATCCATGAGAAGCTCCAGCTCTCGAGGCAGATCAGCGGCGGCCTGGACGGCAAATACCCCGGGCGGTATGTGTTCACCGAGCACCATGAATCCCACGCAGCGAGCGCATTCTTTCCATCGCCGTTCGAGGAATCTGCGATCCTGACTCTCGACGGCGTCGGGGAATGGGCCACGGCGAGCATTGGTCACGGGCGCGGAAATACCATCACGCTGAGCCATGAGATGGTGTTTCCCCATTCGCTCGGCCTGCTCTATTCGGCGTTCACGTACTTCTGCGGCTTCAGGGTGAACAGCGGGGAATACAAGCTCATGGGGCTGGCTCCCTTTGGTGAGCCCTCCTACGCGGAACTCATCATGGAGCGCCTGATGGACATGAGGGGAGACGGCTCATTTCGGCTGGATATGTCCTACTTCAATTATTGCGCCGGCCTGACGATGACCTCCCGCAGGTTCGACAGGCTGTTTGGCGGTCCGCCTCGCAGGCCCGAGTCCCCCATCACCCAGCGCGAGTGCGACCTCGCCGCCTCAATCCAGAAGGTCACCGAGATCGTCATGCTCCGGATGGCGGCGCATGCGCATCGCTTGACCGTTTCCAAAAACCTCTGCCTGGCCGGCGGCGTGGCGCTCAACTGCGTCGGCAACGGGCGGCTTCTCCGCGAATCGCCATTCGAGAGGATATGGATCCAGCCCGCCTCCGGAGACGCGGGGGGCGCCTTGGGCGCGGCTCTCTTCGTCTGGCACCAGCTCCTGGGCAACGAACGGGTTCCGCAGCCGCACGACGCCCAGCGTGGCTCGCTTCTCGGGCCCGCATTTGGTGTGGAGGAGACCGAAAGGCTCCTGCGCGAGAAGCATGCAGTGTACCGGCGATTTGAAAGCGGAGAAGCGCTGTGCGAGGAAACCGCGCGGCACATTGCCGAGGGCCGGGTGGTCGGCTGGATGCAGGGCCGGATGGAGTTCGGGCCCAGGGCGCTCGGGAACCGAAGCATCCTCGGCGACGCCCGGAACCCAAAAATGCAGAGCCAGATGAACCTCAAGATCAAGTTTCGCGAATCCTTCCGGCCCTTCGCCCCCATCGTGCTGAGCGGACGGGCCCATGAATATTTCGAGCTCAAGCCGGGTGAGGAAAGTCCCTACATGCTCATTGTCGCGCCCGTCCGCGCTGACAAGAGGGTGGACCCTTATGGCGAAGCCGCCCAGGGCGCGGGCTTAGGCAGGATCAACGCCGTCAGGTCGGTCGTGCCCGCGATCACCCATGTTGACGGATCGGCGCGGATCCAGACGGTCGACCGCGACCGCAATCCCAGGCTTTCCGAGCTCCTGGAGGCGTTCAACAGCCTCACGGGATGCCCTGTGATGATCAACACGAGCTTCAATGTGCGGGGCGAACCTGTCGTGTGCACCCCGGCGGAAGCCTACCACTGTTTCATGGCCACGGATATCGACGTCCTGGTGATCGGCGATTTCCTCCTCTTGAAGGAGGACCAGCCGGCGTCCGCGAAACCGAAACTCGAGGACTACCTCGGAAGGTACGGCAAAGACTAAGGTCCCTGCATGTCGCTGATTCGAATCGAAAAAAACCCGTCATCGAGGCAACTCCTCGTCTTCGGGATCGCGTGGCTGGTATTTTTTGGATTCTGGGCCACCACCTGCTGGCTGCGGGGCCGGCAAACGGCGAGCGAGATCCTGTGGGTGGCGGCCGCGGCGGTGCCGCTGGCCGGCGCAGCAAGCAGGACCGTGCTCAGGTACGCCTACGTCTGGATGAGCTACGCCACATACCCGTTGGGCTTCGTCATCTCGCATATAGTCCTTGCCCTGGTTTACTTCCTTGCCCTGACCCCGATCGGATTGACAATGCGCCTGCTCGGGCGCGATCCGCTTCCCAGGAGATTTGAACCCGGGGCTAAAACCTATTGGAAGACAAGGGAGAAGACGAAGACCGTTGAGAGCTATTTCAACCAGAGTTAACCATGCCGGATCCGGACAAAGACTCGTTCAGCAGCAAGGCCCGCGAAAAACGCAGGGGGCCCGCCGCCGAGTTTCTATCGTTTGTCCTCCACAACAAGAAGTGGTGGCTGACGCCGATCATCATCATCCTGGTGCTGGTCGCCGTGCTGGTGGTCCTCGGGGGCTCCGGCGTGGCCCCGTTCATCTATTCGCTCTTCTAGCGTCTCCTATCGAGGCTGCGCTTCGGACTCCCGCCGCATTCGCCCGATCAGCTTGTCGATTGATTCGGTCACGCCGGGATTGCCCTCGTAGGCCGAAAGGGTCCTGGCATTGGCAAGGTGCGCCATCATCTCCCGCATTCGCCGGAGCTGATAGAGTTTCAGGGCAACGCTCAGCTCGAATGTGGCGTTCACGGGCCCGCTGAGCTCCGCAGCCTCAAGATTCCGGACCGATCCTTCGATGTCCCCTCTTGCCTCGCACGCCTTCACGGCGCGAAGGCTGTTTTCCTGGTTTCCCGCCTGAAGTCCGGCCGCCGCCAGACTCTCCCGGGCCGTGTCCTCGTTTCGCCCCGCCGCCTTAAGGATCGCGACAAGCCCCTCGAGCCCGTCGACGCTCGCGGGATCCTCCGCCAGAACGGCGCGGTATTCACGCTCGGCGCCGGCGGCGTCGCCCGCAGCCCGGAGAAGAGCCGCCCGCACCAAACGAAGCCTCCTATCCTGCGGCCTCGCAGCGATCGCATTGTCCATAAACCGCTTCCCGTCATCGAAGCGCCGGGTCCTCGTCCAGAAATCGGCCAGGACGGGTGCCAGGTTGTTCAGGTCGGAAGTGGAGGTAGAGGCGCGACTAAGGATCTTCTCGGCCTCGCCGAAACGGCCAAGGCGCATCAGAATCGAGGCCTCGTCCGCGGCGGTGGCGAAATCCCGGGGAATGAGCTCCTCCGCCCGCCTCGATAACGCCAGCGCCCCGTCAAGGTCGCCGAGGTCGAGGTCGATTCCCTCGAGTATCCCGGAAAGCGCGGGATTGCCGGGGTCCCGCAAGACCGCCGCCTTGGCGACCGCCGCCGCTTGGGAAATCACAGCCGGGTCCTTCGCTTCGCGGGATGCCGCGTCCATTTCGCGCGACATCCGCGCCTCGTCCAGGACATGCGTGAGCTGGTTCGTGAACGGGGGCTTTCGCAGAAGGACATCAATGCGCAGCAACATCGGAAGGCGCTCGTGCGGTGTGTACGCCAGCGCGTCCGCGCAGGCCGCCGAATCAAGCCATCCTGCGTCACCGGGGTCATCGCCAAAAAGGGCGGAGGAGCAGGCCCGGGCCATCATCCGGGCCACGCGATAATTCCCCAACCAGTCAAAATGCACGTGCTCAAAAAGAATCTCCCGACCACTTATGGGTCCGGTGGACGCAGGATCGGAACCCAGGGCGAGCGCCGTATCCAACAGTGTCAGGCCGGTCCGACTCTGCCCGGCGACCTGGCGGATGACCTGGTTGATCCTTGGATCCGGACGGAACCGAAGTGCGTCCCAATGCATCGCCTCAACGAATCGGCGTCGGGCGGATTCCGTGTCGCCCGACTGCAGGTCCAGTGAGCCCAGCATGAATTGGGTATCGGCGAACTGGGAATCGGCGCGCAAAGCCTCAAGCAGGTGGGCTTGGGCCTGACTGACGTCACCGAGGCTCCACGCCAGGCGTCCCGCTTCAAACGCCGCCTTCCACGATGCAAGCTCGCCCTGCAAGAGTCCGCCGCGATGCACCGAGAGCAGCGGCGGGCAATCCTTTAGGTTGGCGACCACCGTGCAGACCACGGTTTTTGCGCCGCAACCCGAGGCCGCCTTCACGATGCCGCGAAGATTTGCCTCGAAGTTGTGGTATACGGCCTCGAGCCTTGTGTCGTCCCCGGCGACGGCGCTGCCGGCAAACATGGACATGCCTCCCCATTCGGGCGACCGCCGGCCCCGCGAGGAAAACCTGGAGATGAGCGAACCCAGCAGCTGTCCTGTTCGTGTCGAGCGCACGAACACGCTCGCCCGGATCACCCAGAGGGGCGGCATCTCCGATAGGTAGGCACAGCCCGGACCATAAGGACCCACGACCTCGTTGTTGCCCATATATACGAGGAAAAGGTCGGGCTCGAACCGGGCCATCTCGCGCGCGATTTGGTAGATGACATGTGAGTTGACCGCGACGATTCCCGTGTCAATGACCTCGAATTCCTTTCCGGGATAACGCGAACGCAACTGCGCGCGCAGTTGAGGGGCGAACGCAAAGCTGGGAACCGGTACGCCCTGCGCGGCGGATTCGCCGAGAATGACGATCCGCACGGTGTTGGGCGCCTTGCGGGCCGCGACGCGGATATTGAGCGGCCTGAGGTCGAAATTGCCCGGGAGGAACAGGCTGGCAAAATCGGGATTTGTCCTGAAATACCCGGACCTGTCGTCAGCGATCAGGAAGCTCGCGGGCCGTCCATATCCAGCGAGGCGCAATCCGCCCTCAAGCGCGAGAAACAGCACGAGGGGTATTCCAATGGCCAGCGCAACGCGGGGGATCCACCGGGCCTTTGGCGGCCTATCAAACGTGCCTTTGTCTCTTGCCGGAGTGGAGGCCTTGGAGGGCATGGAATTGGAAAAGCAGCGGGAGGAGGTTCCTGCGGCCTACGGGCCCGTCGCCCTCATGCGATCCAAGGCCTTGCGCGCAAGGTCGAAGTCGGGGCGTATCTCCAACGCCCTGTTGAGGTGGGCCATCGCCTCATCGCGCCGGCCGCCGGTCATCGCCAGGCCGATCGCCAGTCCGAAGTGAGCCTCCGCGGAGTTTGGGTTCAGCCGCACCGCCGCCTCGAATTCCGATACGGCGTCGTTAAGCCGACCCGGCTCGCGAGACAGGAGCAAGCCGAGGGCGTAATGGGCCAGTGAGTCCGACGGATCGATCCTCAGCGCGGCCGAATACTCCGCAATCGCCTCGGCGCTTCCCCCAGGAACATGGGAAAGGGCGTTTGCGAGGTTCGCGTGGATCTCTGGGCTGCCGGGATCAAGCCTGAGGGCAGCCCTGAACTCCAGGATCGCATCCGGAACGCCTCCCGGCGTGTGGCCCAGGGCCACGCCGAGGTTGCTGTGCGCTTCCGCATAGGCGGGCCTGAGACTGAGCGCGGTCCGATATTCCGCAACCGCATCGGCGAGGCGCCCAGGCTCGAGCGAGAGTGCGTTGCCCAGGTAGTAATGGTATTCCGCAAAGCCGGGCGCGATCTTGGTCGCCGCCTCGAATTCGCGAATGGCGTCTTCCACCGCACCGGGATCCCTCATCAGCAGGCTGCCCAGGTTGCTATGGGCCGCATCGTAGTCGGGCCGGATCCGGATTGCGGCACGCAGGTGATCGACGGCCTCCTGGGTTCGTCCGGGAACATCCTCGAGCGCAATCGCCAGGTTGTTGTGGGCCTCGGCATAGCTGGGATTGTACCGAAGGGCCTCCTGATACTCGGCAATCGCATCGCCCGATCGGCCCTTCAGCTTGAGCAGGGCGCTGGCGAGATTATTGTGGGCCCGCCAATGGTCCGGCTTAAGCTTCACCGTGGCCTCGTACTCGGAGATTGCCTCGGAAATGTGCTCCGGGCCCATTCCGAGAGTCACGGCCAGGTTGAAATGGATCAGCCACGCGGACGGGTTCGTGGCCAGGGTCGCGCGGTAAAGCGTCTCCGAGTCACGGTAGGTGCGGGCCTGCCGCCATGAAAGCACGCCGAGCGCCGCGGGAATCGCAATCAGAAGGCTGGCGCGGGCCGCCACCCCAAGAGGGAGCCTCCCGGCGATCCACCAAAGGCCCCACGCTGCAGGGACAATGATTCCGATGCTTGCGAGGTACTGGAAGTGATCCGCGACAAATGAAAAGAGGAAGGGGTACACGTTAACAAACCCAAGCGCTGGAAACAGCGTTCCCGCGAAAATCAAAAAGCCGGCGAGCGGGCCGCGCCGTTTTCGCGCAATGACCCCCAGGACGACAACGAGGGCAAGAACCCCGCCGAGGCATAGCCATCCCCAGCCGGAGCCCGAATCCAGCGACCAGCGGGGATAGATGAACATCAGGTTGTCCGGCCATACCAGACTGCGAAGGTAGAACAGGACCACCCTACCCGCTAGTAAGAGGCGCTGGACAGCCGTGAACGAAAAATCCGCGCCCTCGGCTCCGATCAGCTTTCGCTCCACCCAGGCCGTATAAAGCCCGACGGCAAGCCCGGTGGCGAACCAGGGCAGCAGCGGCAGGACGTCGCGCTTCCAGCCGAGCTTTCCCCGCCTCCACCAGAAAACGACGAGCAGCGCCGCCGGAAGAGTCGCGGTCACGGTCTTCGTGAGGAGTGCAAGGACGAACAGCGCGAACGCGCCAAAATACAGGGATTTCCGGGGCTTCTCGTCAAACCGCAGGTAGGTTAGAGCGGAGAGGAGGTAAAAGACCGCCGAAAGCGTGTTCTTCTGCTCGGAAATCCATGCCACCGACTCCACGCAGACCGGGTGTAGAGCGAAAAGAAGCGCGGCCAAGCGCGGAACGGGAAAGGAAAGACGGCGCAGAAGGGCGAAAAGGAGCCACGCCGCCCCGGCATGAAGCGCCACGTTGAGGAGGTGGTAGCAGAGCAGGGAATCCCCCCAGAGCCTGTGCTCGATCCAGAATGCGGAATGGAGCAGCGGATAATACTGCTGCGTGGCCCCCGCCTCGAACCAGATGCGCCAAAGGCCGTGGAGCGAGCGAAGCGACTGCCTTGTCACGTGGGCGTCATCGTCCCAGAGGAAGCCGCCCCTCAGGGCCGGCAGGTACGCGAGAAGGACCGCCCCAAGAAGAACACACGCGAAGGCAACCGCCTCCGAGTCCGCCCAAGCGGGCTTCGCCGGGCGGAGGGCTGCGGGGGACACCACGCCCCAATCTCGGATCAACGCCGAAAAGGGGTCAAGTGCCGCCTCGACCTCGGCGACACCGGTGCGCCGGTTCCCTCTGGAGGCCCCGCGCCGAGTAGCAGCGATGTTAAAAACATAGTCATTTCTGCCATTTTTTAACGGAGCCGACGCCAATATCATGTCAACCTGCCTCTTTTTCCGGATATCCTTCAGAAAGAAAACCCCCATGACAGGCCCGTCATCCGCAACCCACAGCCGGTTTGAGCACGTCCCGCTCGCGGTTTTTCCGACTAGCGCCGAGGCTTCGCACGCCGTCGCCCGCGACATCGCGGCGCTCATTCGCTCGAGGCAGGCAGCCAACCGGACCGTGGTCCTTGGCCTCGCGACCGGGTCCACCCCGCTTGGGCTCTACGCCGAACTCGTGAGGATGCACCGCAAGGAGGGGCTGAGCTTCTCAAATGTCGTCACCTTCAATCTCGACGAATACTTCCCGATACAGCCTTCGAATCCGCGAAGCTACCGGCATTTCATGCAGGCGCACCTGTTCGACCACGTCGACATACCGCCAGCCAACACCCATGTGCCGGATGGCACGGCTCCGGCGGCCTCGGTCGACGCGCAGTGCCGGCAATACGAGGAAAGCATCCGGGCGGCGGGGGGCATAGACTTTCAGATCCTTGGCATCGGGCGCACCGGGCACATCGGCTTTAACGAGCCCGGGAGTCTCCGCCGGTCAAGGACCCGGATGGTGACCCTGGACTCCCTGACCCGGAGGGATGCGGCGGGCGACTTCGGGGGCGAGGAAAACACCCCGAGGCAGGCGATCACGATGGGCGTAAAGACGATCCTCGAGGCGCGGCGCGTGGTCCTGATGGCCTGGGGCCAGCACAAGGCCGACATCGTGCGCGCGGCGACCGAGGGTCCCGTGACGCCGCAGGTGACGGCGTCCTTTCTCCAGGAGCATGAGCAGGTCCACTTTGTGATCGACCGGGCCGCGGCTGGCGCGCTGACCCGGTACCGGACGCCGTGGCTCCTAGGCGCGCTGGGCGACCAGGGGCTCGAATGGGACCCAAGCATGGTGCGCCGAGCGATCATCTGGCTTTCGCAGCTGAGGAAAAAGGCCGTCCTCAAGCTCACCGATGACGACTACAACGAGGCGGGGCTCCAGGACCTTCTTCGGATCCAGGGTTCTGCGTATGATGTCAACCTGGCGGGATTCTACCAGCTCCAGCACACGATCACCGGCTGGCCGGGTGGGCGCGACCCCAAGCGCACCAAGCCGGGCGATGCCCCGGTGCGTCCGCTGCGCTCTCCTTCGGCCGGAGTCTTCCCCAAGCGGATATTGGTCCTTTCTCCTCATCCCGACGACGACGTCATCGGGATGGGTGGCACGCTCTGCCGGCTGGTTGAGCACGGCCACGAGGTCCACGTCGCGTATCAGGTATCGGGGGCAAACGCCGTATCCGACGAGGCGCTCGCGCGGGCGCTGCGCTTTGTCGGGGACTCGGGCCTGGCCGGCCCGGACAACGAGGCAAGGCTGCGGGCGCTCTGCGCCGCTCACGATTCGGAGGGTTCGCTCCCTGAGACGCCCGAGATCGTGCAATGGAAGGGCCTCGTCCGGCGGCAGGAGGCTCTCGCCGCGGCCCGCGTCTGCGGGATCGTCGCCGCGCGGCTTCATTTCCTCGACCTTCCGTTTTACCACGCGAGCCCGGGCAGCCGGAGGCAGCTTGCCGACGGCGACCGCCTCATCATGAGAGATCTCCTCGGGGAAATTCGCCCGCATCTGATATTCGCGGCGGGCGACCTCGACGACCCCCATGGCACCCATCGCCTTTGCCTGCACGCCCTGCGCGACGCGATCGCGAACCGTTCCGGGGAGCCATGGTTGCGGGAAAGCGAGCTTTGGCTTTACAGGGGCGCCTGGTCCGAATGGTCCGCCGACGAGATCGACCTTGCGGTGCCGCTCAGCCCCCAGGAGGTGCTGCGCCGCCGCCGCGCCATCTTCTGCCACGAGACGCAAAAGGACATGGCCCTGTTCTTGGGTGACGACCGACGCGAGTTCTGGCAGCGTTCGGAGGACCGCAGCAGGCGCCTCGCCGAGACCTACAACGCCCTGGGCCTCGCCGAATATGAGGCGATTGAAGCCTTCAAACGATATGCCCCAGAAGAATTTCTTCGCGACCTGCCTCTTTAGCGCGGCTTTCGCCTGGGTGGCATCCGCGGGAGCGGCTCTCATGCCCTTGGACGTGATGCCCGCGCCGTCGGAGGCGACCATGTCGGCGGGCAGGCTTTCCGTCGGAGAAGACCTGGATTTTGTCAGCTCCGGAACGCATGGCCCGCGGCTCGACGGAGCCATCGCGCGGGCGCGGGCGCGGTGGCGCGCGCGATTGGCCGCGACCGCGGCGACGACCGGCGCGCCGGCCGTCGCCCGTCTCGTCATTGAGTGCAAAGCTTCCGGCGAAGCGCTCCCATCCGAATCCGACGACGAATCCTACACGATCAACGTGAGCGGATCCAAGGCCGTCCTTTACGCGGCGTCCGACTTTGGCGCTCTGCACGGCCTGGAGACGTTCCTGCAGCTCCCAAAATGGGACAAGGAAGGTTGGTTCCTCCCGGAGGCCTCAATCCGGGACCAGCCGAGGTTCGCCTGGAGGGGCCTCATGATCGATGTCGCGCGGCGCTGGCAGCCCACCGAGGTGATCGAGCGCAATATCGACGCCATGGTCGTCGTGAAGCTCAATGTCCTTCACCTCCACTTGACCGACGACCAGGGGTTTAGGATCGAGAGCCTGACGCATCCCGAGCTTCAGGGCAAAGGATCCGACGGGAGGTATTTCACGCAGGCCCAGATGCGTGCGATCATCGACTATGCCTCGGATCGCGGCGTGAGGGTTGTTCCCGAGTTCGACATCCCGGGGCACGCCACCAGCTGGGTGGTGTCGCATCCCGAGCTGGCGAGTCTGCCCGGACCCTACGGCATTGAGCGGCAGTGGGGCGTTTTCAATCCGGTCCTCGATCCCACGAACGAGGCTACCTACGCGCTTCTCGGGGATTTTCTCGGCGAGATGGGAGCCCTCTTCCCCGACCGGTTCATGCACATCGGTGGGGACGAGAACAACGGCGCGCAGTGGAACGCAAACCCCTCAATCCAGGCCTTCATCCGCGACCACGGCCTGAAGGACAACGAGGGGCTCCACGCGTTCTTCAACAAGAGGATTAAGTCGATCCTCGCGAAGCAGGGCAAACGGCTCGTCGGCTGGGACGAGATCATGAACCCCGAACTCCCCCGCGACTGCGTGATCGACTCGTGGCGCGGCACGGATGCGCTCGCGAGCTCGGCCACCCTCGGCTTCGACGGCATTCTCTCGAACGGCTACTACATCGACCTTTGTTACCCGGCGTCCGACCACTACCTTCCGGACCCGATACCGGCCTCTTCCACCCTGTCCGGCGCACAGCGCGCGCATATCCTGGGCGGCGAGGCGACGATGTGGGCCGAGTGGGTGACCCCAGAAACGATCGACTCCCGGATCTGGCCGCGCACGGCGGCCATCGCCGAGCGTTTGTGGTCGCCGGCCAACGTGCGCGACATCGCCGAGATGTACCGGCGGCTCACGGTCGTGAGCTCACGGCTCAGCGAGGCAGGCTCCCTTCATATTCGAAACCAGCCTGTCATGCTCCGCCATCTTGTGGGCGAAAACCTCGGTGCGCCGGGAATATCGTCGCTTGTGGCGCTTATCGCTGTCCTCGAACCGGTTAAGCACTATGAGCGCGGCAGCCAGCAGGTTTGGAGCAACCAGCTGGTCCCGCTCGTCGGGCTCGCGGACGCGGTTCTCCCGGAGAGCTCGTCCTCAAGGGATTTTGCGGGCGCCGTGGACCGGTTGCTCTTTGTGCCGGGAGCGTTCGATCGCGTCCAGGCCGAGTCTGTGGCCGGGAGCATGCGCGCCATGAATGCGGCAGCCAAAGAAGTGGCTTACACGCTCGCTGGAATCTATCCTGCCGTGAGGGAGTCCGTGACGCCGGCTCGCAACCTGATCGACGCGTGCGCCGTCGGCTGCGACGCCGTCCAATCGCTGGCCTCCGGGGTTCCACTCAATGCCGAAAAGCTCGCAGCGGACCTCGCAACGCTCGAACGCGACGCCGCCCCGAACGAGTCGGCAACCGAGCTGCCTGTCCTAAGGCCCATCCGGATACTGGTGGCGGCAGCCGCCAAACAAGGCCGCCGCGCCGGCATGTCCGATGAGAATTGGAAGACACTCGTCGTCGCAACCGCCTTCCCGGAACCGCCGGCCAACGCGGCCCATCCGAACAAATAGCCCCGAATACCGCAACCCCAAGATGCCCAACCCAACCCTTCCCGCGGCCGACAAGACCGGCTACAACCGATTCCTTCTACTTGTGGCAGGGCTGGGGGGGCTGCTTTACGGCGTCGATGTCGGGATAATAGCGGGAGCCCTCCCCTACCTCGAGGCGACCTCCGGCCTGAACGCGGGCCAGCTTTCATTCATTGTCGCAGCGGTTCTCCTGGGGAGCGTGATCTCAACGCTTTTCGCGGGGATGCTCGCGGATTGGATGGGGCGCAAGTGGCTCATGGCCGCGAGCGGGGTGCTTTTTGTCGCGAGCATACCGATTATCGCGCTCTCGCACGGCTACGGCTACCTTGTCTTTGGTCGGCTCCTTCAGGGAGTCAGCGCCGGCCTGATCGGCGTTGTCGTCCCCCTTTATCTCGCCGAGTGCCTCGGGGCATCCAGCCGCGGAAAGGGCACCGGGATCTTCCAGTGGCTTCTCACGCTCGGAATCGTCATCGCGGCCGTGATAGGGATGTATTTCAGCTACCGCGTCGCGGAGGTCGCCAAGCTTGGCGATCCCGTGCGTCTCCTTGCGTTCAAGGACACGGCGTGGCGCAGCATCTTCTGGGTTTCGTTGCCGCCAGGCATCCTGTTCGTCATCGGAAGCTTCATTGTCGCAGAGTCGCCGCGCTGGCTGCACCGCAAGGGACGGACCGACGAGGCCCGCACTGCGCTTCTCAGGTCAAGGACGGAAGAGGCTGCGGAGTTAGAGCTTGGCGAGATGAGCCAGATCGCCGCGGCGGAGAACGCGAAGAGCGCAGGCGGCAAGATCCGGGAATCACTCCTCAGCCGCAAGTACGTGATCCCGTTCGTGCTCGCCTGTGTGATCCTCGCCTGCAACCAGGCAACAGGGGTCAACTCGATCATAGGCTACAACACCAACATCCTCCTGCAGGCGGGCCTGTCGGACGTGCAGGCGCACTGGGGCTATGTGATCCTCACGCTCGTGAACTTCCTGCTGACGATCGTCGGGGTTCTCCTGGTGGACCGCCGCGGGCGAAAGTTCCTTCTCTCGATGGGAACCGCGGGGATCATCGTTTCCCTTGTCGCCGTGGGGCTCATCTTTCGCTCGACCGAAAAATTGCGCGTGGACTGCAGGGACGCCCTCCAGTCGTCCGTGCTTGCGGACCAGAACTTGAAGATGCCGTTCGACAGCGCCGCCGCCTCGCGCCTCCTACGATCGGCGGGCGACGCAGGAAAGGCCATAGTGGGCGGCCCTGTATCCCTCATCGTCATCTATTCGTACGGCGACTTCCGCGCGGCAACGAATGTGGTGCGCTCCGACGACGCCACGGCAGCGCCGGTTTCCATCTCCCGGGACGGGTGCGTGCCACCCAACAAGGTGGTGGCCTTCTTCTCAAATCCCTTCGCGGACCTCCAGCAGGCGCGCACGTCGCCCCTGAAGATCGAGAACGCCCTCATCACCCCAATACCAAGCGAGCGCAACGGCTGGCTCACGGCGGCGTTCACGTTCTGCTTCATGGCGTTCTTCGCGGCGGGTCCCGGGGTGTGCGTCTGGCTCGCCCTTTCGGAGCTCATGCCCACCCGCATTCGCTCGAACGGCATGAGCATTGCGCTCCTCGTCAATCAGGCTGTCTCAACCTCCATTGCCGCTACGTTCCTCCCTATGGTGGGCAGGTACGGGTATTCCACGGTGTTCTTCGCGTTCGCGGGATGCACGGTCGTCTATTTCGCGACTGCCGCCTTCTTCCTGCCGGAAACCAAGGGACGCACACTTGAGGAAATCGAGCAGCTCTTCGAGCGCCCCTAGGCGCGGTTTTTTTGATCGATAGGCGGCCGGCGGCCGCAATGATCGGCGTCCCGGAACCCCATGGCCGCCAGCATATCCAAGTCCGCATACGGTACGATGCCCGATGGAAGGGCCGTCGATCTCTACACCCTCACCAACGCGGATGGCCTTGTCTGCAAGGTCATCAACTACGGGGGTATCATCACCGAGCTCCATGTCCCTGACAGGACCGGGAAGCTTGGGGACGTCGTGCTCGGCTTCAACAACCTGGCCCAGTATGTCGCGCGAAACCCGTTTTTCGGGTGCGTGGTCGGCCGGGTGGCGAACAGGATCGCAAACGGAAGGTTCATTCTGGATGGAAAGACCTACAGCCTGCCAATCAACAAGGCGCCGAACTGCCTGCATGGGGGCCCCAAGGGGTTCGACAAGGCGGTCTGGAAGGCGGAGCTGATGGACGGCCCGAATGGTCCCGCGGTGGAATTCAGGCACTTGAGCCCGGACGGCGACGAGGGATTCCCGGGTGCCCTCAGCGTCCGGATGACCTACACGCTCACGAACCGGAATGAGCTCCGGATCGACTACGAGGCGACCACGGACAGGACGACACCCGTCAACCTGACGAACCACAGCTACTTCAACCTCGCCTGCGTGGGTGACGTGCTGGGCCAGGTCCTTGAACTGAAGGCGGCAAGGTACACGCCCGCCGACGACAACATGATCCCGACGGGCATCATCGCCGACGTCGCCGGCGGACCGCTTGATTTTACGCAGGCGAAGCCGATCGGACGGGACCTGAAGCGCGTCACGGGCAAGACGAACGGCTACGATCACAACTTCGTCATCGATGGGGGTGGGCGCGGCGTCGTGGTCGCGGCCAAAGCGCATGATCCGGCGTCGGGCCGGTCGATGGAGGTTTCGACGGACCAGCCCGGAGTCCAGCTCTACTCGAGCAACGACTTCGACGGGACGCTTGCAGGCAAGGGAGGCGTTATTTTTCAGCTGCACACGGCATTCTGCCTGGAAACGCAGCATTATCCGGATTCCGTCAACAAGCCGGGATTCCCCTCGACGATCCTACGACTGGGCGAGACATACCGGACCACGACGATCTACGCGTTCGACGCGAAGTGATGGTCCCGTCAGGCACCTGCCAGCCAGAGCCCGCACCCGAGCGCCGGGATCTCGAGGTTGGCCTCCACCTTGCGGGTCGCGGCTCGGCTTCCGGAATGAATGAACCTGTCGCAATCCGCGATCTGCCTCCAGCTCCCCATTGCCGCTACGTCTCCGATTGAAATCGTCACGTCGGCCGTCGTCGGGTTGATGGCAAAAAGGAGGCGCTCCGAGCCCTTCGACTGGTCCGCGTTAAGCAGAACCGCAAGCGGCGCGCCGCCGGCGTTGAAGAACTGGAAAAAACCCTCCGACGGACGGGTGAAGTGCCTGAGCAGCCGCCCGCGAGTGCTCCTTCGAAAAGCGATCCAGTCCGCAAAATAGGCGTGGGAGGTCAGGTTGCGGTACATTCGCTTGTAATCCAGGGCGTTCACGTCGCCCCGCTGGTACGTGTTGCCGAGGCCCCCCTTCGAGCGGAGGAAGTCCTGTCCCTCTGAAAGCATCGGAAGCCCGACCGACACGAAGAGTATGGCCGCCATCAGGTGCGTGCGCCGGATGTCGTTCGGGGCGGGATTTGTCCCGTTGAAATCCGGGTTCTCGGTGATCGAGTCGAGCCAGGTCCTGTCGTCATGCGACTCCGTGTAATTGACGGTCTGGGCCGGCCATTTCGCGAAGTACCAGGGTGACCCGCGCAGGAAGTACTCGAGGCGTTCGGCAGGCGCTCCGTCGCGCACATAGTCCCTCACGAAATTCCGGAAGCCGTCATTCCAGGATGCCCATCCCGTGTCGCGGAGCGCGCCCGCTATGTGGCCGCGAAAGCTCCATGGCTCGGCAATCAGGATAACCGCAGGCTTCACCTTCTTCAGCGCAGCCTCGATCTCCTTCAGCACCTCGACGCCGATCAGCTCGGCAAGGTCGAACCGAAACCCGTCTGCGCCATAAGCCTCGATGAGATGGGTGCAGCTGTCGATGATCAGCCTTTTCGCCATCGCGGCCGACGCGCGGACATCGTTGCCGCATCCGCTCCAGTTGGCGAGGTTCCCGGCGGGATCCTGCTCAAAATAGTAGCGTCGGTCAACCGACATGAGGTGGGCGGGCTCGCCCACGTGGTTGTAGACGACGTCGAGGATGACGGCGATTCCGCGCTCGTGGAAGGCCTTGACCAGGCGCTGGAGCTCACGAACGCCCGAGGCCTCGGACGGCGCGAGGGAGAAACCGCTCGCGGGCGCGAAGTACGCGTTCGTCATGTAGCCCCAATGGTATTCCTCGGGAGTCTTGTTATCGAACTCCTGCACGGGCTGCAGCTCCACGCAGTTGGCCCCAAGGTGATGCAGGTAGAATTCGGGACTCTCGACCCATTTTGTAAGACCGGTGAAACCGAGCCGCTCTGCCGCGGTCGCCTTGATGGGCGCCTTTGCAGCCATATCCCTGACATGGGCCTCGACGATCACAAGGTCCTGCCAGGGCGGAGTCCGGAACTCGGTGTCGCTCCAGCCGATCCAATGACGGTCGAGCACGATACCCGGCCCGAGGTGGTTCACGGCCGCAAAAGCATAGGGGTCAAGTATATCGCCCCTCGTCGTCAATTTTCCCGTCCCACGCTCGATCCCGTCAACCGAGTACCAATAAAACCAGCCATGCAGGTTACGGTCCAACTCGACCTCCCAGATGCCCATTGCGCCGTGACTGTCGGTCCTCCTCGCCAGCGGGAATGCACCGGCCGTCTTTCTTTCTTCAAGGTCGTGGCAGGCGTGCAGGGTGACCGCCTCGGCCCTGGGCACAAAGATCCGGAACGTGGTGGATTTGCCGGAAACAAGGGCGCCAAGCGGCAGGTCCGTACCCAGGTCGAAAAAGAAATCGCCGGGCACGAGCGGACGCGAGCCTGTCGAGAGGTCGATTCCCGCCGCCACAGTCCAAGCGCCCGCCAGGTCGAGCGAGGTGGCGAGCTCGAAGCGCCAGAGGTGGGCGCCGGTCCTTGCGGGGTCGATGATTCGATTGACGGCGCCAGCTTCGTCGCGGACGGAGTTTGGCGCATCGTCACGAGGGTGAAGCCATTGGTTTTCCCCCGTCACGAATTTGAAGAGGATTTCCCCATCGTGGAGCACCTTGTCCGAGGGCCCGGTCCAAAGGAAAATCTTTTCGCCGTCCAGCTCGGCCGGCTTGAGCTGCCACTCCGCATTTCCAACGGCCGCCTGCCAGCCGTTGAACGCGCCGGCAACGTACACCTTGTCATTCTCCGGGTCGATACCGCCGCTGCGCTTGAGTGGAAGCGCGAATGCAAATGTGGACGGATCCTTCCTGAAGTACCGATAGGTCTTTGCCGCGGCGAGGTTGGGGGCCCTCTTGAACGAGGTGATCTCCACGGCCCCGGAGAGGGCGATCGCCGGCGGCGCAGGCGAGTCCCAATTGCGGTCGAACTCGACTATGCCCGTGGAAAGTGAATCGAGCCAGGCGCGAACGAGACGTGGGGCGGCGGAAGGCATCTGCATGACGGTAAGCATCTATCGTACCGGTCGACCCGTCGCCTCGGCAAGCAACTCGCGGACAATTGCGCCGAAATAATCCGGACGACAGGGACGCGGTCATGCGCTATAGTGTGCGCTTCGACCTGGCAGCCATGAGAATGACACACGCACACATGTACTCCCGTTTCCTGGCGAGCGATCCGTCATGGAATGGACGATTCTTCACGGGTGTGCTGACAACGGGGATCTATTGCCTGCCATCGTGCAAGGCCAGGAAGCCAAAGCCGCAGAATGTCCGGTTCTTCGCGTCGTGCGACGCAGCCCGCGAGGCGGGCCTTCGCCCGTGCCTCAAATGCCATCCGGACGATTTTGCCAAGGGCGCGGACCCGGTGCTCGAGTCGACCGAGGCCCTGGTGGCCGAGGTGCGCACGGATCCGGGACGATTCAGGGATGCCCGCGCGGTCGTGCGCAGATCGGGGTATGGCACGACCCGCTGCTTCGAGCTGTTCCGGCAGCACTACCACACGACGCCGGCAGACCTGCTGGTCCGCGCACGGATCGATCGGGCGAAACGGTTGCTTGCCACGGGTGATTCCCCGCTTGCCTCCGTCGCTTCCGAAGCAGGGTTCGAATCGCTGTCGGCGTTCCACGAGCATTTTCGGTCGTTCAATGGAATGACCCCTTCGGACTACCGGGCCCTCCGGGAGCCGGGGAAATTCAGGGTCGACCTGCCCCCGGGGTACCCTCTCGCCCACCTTCTTCGTTCCCTTGGGCGCGACCCTGCCAGCGTGACCGAGCGCCTTGTCGGAACCACCTATGAGGCTTCGGCCGACCTGGACGGCGTCGCCGCGGTCGCGCGGATCCATTTCTCAAATGGCGGCGCCGACGTCTCTCTGGAAGGCGTTTTGCCGATGGGCGCAAGGCAAAGGTATGCGGCGCACCGCCTCGTGACGGGCCTCCTCGGCCTCGAACAGGATGCGGCGGCGTTTTCCCGGCTCGCGCGAAGGCTCGGCGTCGCAAGGCTGGTTTCGGGACGGCAGGGCCTGCGGCTGGTGCGCACGCCAAGCGTCTTCGACGGCCTCCTCTGGTCTATCATCGGCCAGCAGATCAATCTCGCCTTTGCCAGCGTGCTGAAGCGTCGCCTCATCGAGAACACAGGAACGGCGCTGCCCGGTGGCCTGTACTCCCTTCCCACGCCCGCTGCGATCGCCCGGCTCGAGCCCGATGACCTGCGGCCGTGGCAATTCTCGAGGAAGAAGGCGGAATACCTCATCGGGGCGGCCCGGCTCATCGTCGCGGGCACCCTCGATCTCGCCGCGCTTCCTTCGATGTCGGCGACCCGCGCCGAGCGGGCGCTCCTTGCCGTGCGAGGCCTCGGGCCATGGTCGGTCAACTACCTGATGATGCGCTCGCTGGGATTCGCCGACTGCGTGCCGCTGGGCGACACCGGGGTGACGAGCGGCCTCAAGGCGCTCTTCAAGCTGGAGGAGCGTCCCGACGTCGACGCCACGAAGCGCCTGATGACCGTTTTCTCGCCGCACAGAAGCCTCGCAACCGCCCACCTTTGGCAGATCAACAAGCCCGTTTTTTGACATCCTCCCGGTCCTAAAGGACCGGGATTCCTGAATACCACGATGAACGTCTCATGGCAGAACAGGTTGGTTCACGAT
>CAAGKR010082908.1_pt1 | contig 21816 bp, 16 predicted proteins | sample 2556971 | NCBI WGS metagenome assembly CAAGKR01 (sample SAMEA5207829, study PRJEB30636) | soil metagenome | biome: forest; feature: boreal; material: soil | place: USA | collected 2011-09 | depth 1 m | reverse complement strand
GGCCTATGGCGAGATGGTGGCCACCGAGATGGCGGCGGGCTTGGGCGAGCGTCGGTTCACGATCATCTCGGGTGCCGCGTTCGTTCTCTGTCAAGTGAGCGTGTTGCCTAGGATGCTGTTGCCCAGAGTGCCGCATCAGACGCATTAGGCATGAGGCTTCGCGACCTTCCTATCTGAGGCTTGCTCACTACCTTGCGCGCTCCATGCTCCGCCACCTGATTGCGATAGCGCTCACGGGCCGCCAGTCTTTGGGTCGTATCTCCTCCTGGTTCGCGACGACACAGACGCCAGGCTCACAGTGGGGGACCGCGACCGGGTGGATCTGCGCCAGCTCTGGAAACGCCGCAGCCGGACGGCTGTCTGGCCGTTGGCCCGGTTGAGCTGGGGACCATAAACGCAGGAGTGAGGATGAGACGGATGTCTGGGATGTGTGGTTGATCAGACGAAGACCTTGCTTCCGCTCATCAGCAGGTCTCGCGCATCGCCATGAGCGTGCATTTTCACTCGTCGGACCAACGGACTTGGGGCGCGCTAATCCTAGGAGTCGCCACCTTCGCTGAAGGTGCCGTGCGCAAACGGACGAATGGGGCGATGACGACGTCGCCGAGGAGGTCAGCGACGCGCAGGGCCTTCCCCGCCCGCGGGGGTGCACCGAAAAAAAGAAATAGGTGGCTAACTATTTCACCGCTGCTCTCCGCGGACTGGAGGAGGCAGAGAGGCCGACCAGCGGCCCGGCACCAAGGAGAACAACATGACGGTACCCATCACGCAGCCCAAGCACGATCACGAGCGTCACGAGCGCTCGTTCACCGTGCAAGTCCGCACTCTGGCCGGTCACCAGCTCCACGAGAAGGTCATAGACACCGAGATCGTCGCCGCGCTGACGACCCAGGCGGTCGTGCAGTTCCGCGAGCGGCACGAACTTGACGACGGGGACTATGCACTGACCTTGCCCCGGCTCGGGCACTCCACTGCTTTGGACCCGACTTCGACCCTGCGCGAGGCCGGGGTGCGCAAGCACGACGAGCTCGTGCTGATCAACCGTGCCCCGCACGTGGACGGCTGATGGCTCTGCACCCGGCCGTCCTGCACAACCTGCTCGACGTCGAGGTGGAGGTCGCCCGCGCAGCCCTAGGAACGCGGGCAGGCGACCTCCGCCGCGACGTCTCGTCGTTGCTCATGACGCTCCACCGCCCGGATGGCATCTGGATCCTGAGGCTCGACGGGAGCCGCTACGACGCCGAACCCTTCGACGTCGCCCTGGTCGACAACGACGGGGAGGTGCTGCCGATGGACCGTTGGATACCGGGACTGGCCCACAGTGTCCATCCGGTTCTGCAGGTCCCGTGGATCTGCATCTCGGGTACCCGCGCCTACTACTGCTATCCCGGGCACCACCAGGACCGCTGGGATGCGGCTCGGTACCAACTGCGGGCGGACTCTCTGCTCGACACCGTGCTCAGAAAGGTCAACCTGTGACTGTCCTCCGAGTCCCCACCAGCGTGCTGAAAGCCGCCCGTGTTTTCTTCGAGGAGCAGGGCTCCTTCGGTCTCGAAGGCACGGCGATGATCGCCGGACCGGACCAGCCCCGGCTGGTCATCCCAGACCAGAACGCCGTCCGCATCCGGCACGGGGTCTCGGTCGAGCTCACCGCGAAGGGACAGTTCGACCTGGCCACCGAACTGGCGGGCAGCGAGCGGTTCGTCGCCCGTATCCACTCCCACCCGGGCGAGGCGTTCCACAGCGCGACCGACGACCGCAACCCGGTAATCACGTTCGACGGTGCGCTGTCGATCGTCGTGCCGTTCTTCGGACTCGGATTGCGGCACGGCCTGGACGCCTGCGCGGTTTACCTGCGCGAAGAAGGGCACTGGCATCCGCTTCCGACCGGGGATCAGCGTGACCAGTGGGTCATGACGGGCGCAACGTCAGTTCACGAATCCGAAGGTGGCGAGTATGCCGAACAACCCGACACGTCGATGGCGAGTGCACGCACCGGGGACGCGGGTGCTCATCATGGCTGAGAACGACCCGCGGTTGCGCATGATCGACCCGGCGCGCGACACGGCCCTCGCCGAGCAGATCCTTGCAGCGCTGGACGGCACCACCGTCTGCATCCGCATCGGCAACGAGGCCACCGGGCCGGCCCGAGTCGCGGCCGCCTCCCTCGCGGCGATGGCCGCGCGCCTGTTCGGCAGGATCGATCTGGAAGGTGACACCGACCTTCCGCCCAACTGGTGGGGACTGGACGACATCGGCGAGCTGGTCACGCAGGCATCGGCGCTGATCGGCGCCGCGTCCGTGCCGGAGGCCCAGAAAGTCACGTTGTCGGTCGGAGCAGACGGCGTCGACGCTGCAGACTTCGGTATCGGCGGCGATGACTACACCGCGCGGATCGCTCGCCACCCCGTGCCGGTCACGCCTGAAACGCACTGCCTGGGCGTTCACGCAGCCGCCTGCCTGGCAATCAGCCAAGTCCTTGGCATGGTGCTGGCCCCGCACGGACTACGCGTCGTGGAAATAGTCAAGGACTACCAACTGGACCTTCTCAGCCACCGCCCGTCCCACCGAGACCCGGAAGCCACCACCGTCGTCGACGCTGACTGCGACGGCGAGCCCGCCGTGCCGTTCGAGCTCGTGTTCGCCGGAACTGGGTCGGTCGGGACCAGCGCGGTCGCCCTGACCGCGACAGCACTCGCACCCGCGTACAGCAGTAATCCAGCACCCGTAGGGTTCACCGTCAGTTTGGTCGATCTCGACAGTTTTGACCCGAACCGCAACCCGTTTCGCTACCCCGCACTGCTCGGCGGCGAAACCGGGCCCAAGGCCGAAGCGATGGCGGCCAAGTTGTGCGACGCCGGCTTGGCCGCGGGCGGGTCCACTTGCACCGTCGGTGTGTGGACCGTGCAGCGTACGCAGCCGGGCGTCCACGGCCTGCTGGTCTCTTCCGTCGACACCATCACCGGCCGGCTGGAGGTTGCCGACGTTCTAGCGCAGCAGACGCTGTCGATCGGTGTGAGCGGGCTGGAGCTCCACGCACAGCGGGAGCGGGTGGATGGCGCGTCGGCCTGCCCGTTCTGCGACTACGTGGATTCCGCGCCGGACATGACGCAAGCCGAGGTGTACGTCGAGATGACCGGGCTGCTGCTGGCCCGCGTGCTACAGCTGCTCGACGGCGACGGACTGCTGTGCGAGGACGACGCTACAGCGGTTGTTGCCGCGGGCAAGCTGCCAGCCGGTCAGGCGGTCGGGCTCAAGGGTCAGCGTCTCGAGGACCTCATGCGCCGCATGTACGCCGAGGCCGTCATCACTGAGCCCTCTGGGCATGCGACGGCTGCAGTGGCGTTCCCTCAGGTGTCCTGGTTCGCCGGAGTACTCGCCGCGGTCGAGGTAGTGAAGCAGATCCGGGGACTGCCCCAACTCGTCGGTCGAGTCGACGCCGATCTCGGCGGACCCCCTCCAGGAGTGATCCGGGTGATGCCCTCCGACCCATCCGGACGCTGCGTCTGCCACTCCGGAGCACGCCGCGACGCCTACCGACGCCTGTACCCAACTGATGACGACGTCATGGCGATCACTGCGCGAACGCTTCCCGTCGCCGCCCGAGGAGAACATTGATAATGAGCCCATGAGCACGCGGTCGGAGGGAGCGGAACGGCACGCACCTGCCGTCGTGCAGCTCGACGTTGCCGCGCTGTACGACGCCTACAGCGACAAGCTGTTCTCGGGCGCCCTCAGCGTTCTCAGGGCCAACGGGCTCGCGAGCGAAGCTGGCGACGCGGTGCAAGCCGTGGTGACCAACCTGGTTCGCATGCACGTCGTAGGGACCCTCACACCCCGCGACGACTGGGCCGGCTACCTGTGGAAGTCAGCCCGCAACCAAGCATTGAAGATCGTCCGGCCGCGGCAGACCGATTCCTTGGACCAACGACTCGAGCAGGGTGCGGCCGACAAGATCGCCGAGCGCACCGACGGCCTGGATCCGACAGCCGAGCATGTCGAATCCCGCGACGCCGCCGCGCGTCTCAACGCAGCTTTGGAGCAGCTCGATCCGCGCCGCCGTCGTATCGTCACCGGCTACTACCTTGACGACATGACCGACGCGCAACTCGGCGAGGACCTCAACATCTCCGGCCAGCGCGTCGGAGCACTCAGACGCGATTCCCACCAGAAACTGGCCCGACTACTCGATGGAGGTGGACACCAGTGAGCGACGACAGCACGCCACGCTACGGCGATAGCAATCTCGACGACTTCGGGCCGTCTCTCAAGAACTACCTTGCCGGCGACCGGACTGCCTTGGACGGGCTGCCGGCCCGTGAACGCGAGATCGCCGAACAACTCGCACCGCTACTCGAAGCCGCGAGGAGATCCCGCCTCAACGAGACTCCTCTGTCAGCCGTGCCGGACTCCGCGCCGCCTCGCGCGCAGGATCCGATCGCCGCCGCGCTGGGACTCGTGGCCGGGCCGGACGATGTGCTGGGCGCCGCCCGCTTCAAGAACTCTCGCGCACACGCCGGACTTGACATCAAGGACGTCGCCGATCGCCTGAGCGCGCGCGGCTGGAACGTCGACGTCGCACAAGTCTTCCGCTGGCAACGCGGCGACACCACGATGACCCCAGCCCTGCTGACTGCGTTGGCTGACATCCTCGCGACCTCACCAGATTCGCTTCGCCCGCACCCCGCGGGCAGGAAAGCCCCACGCGTTGCTGACCTCCTCGACGACGCCGTCATCGCCGCTTTTGTCGGCGAATGGGCCCTGCAGACAGATCGCGCGCCTGGCGATGTCCGCGCCGAAGCAATCCGAACGCTGGTCAGCCTCAACTACCGCAACGAAAGCGCCGCCAGCCGAGCCGACGTGCTGGCCGTTCTGAGAGCACTGCGCAGCCTCGATCCCCGGTGGAGCAAATGAGGAGCATGCGCCCATGACGATCCGGCAACACGCGCAGCGCATCGTCGCCAAGCTCGACCCGGCCCTTCGTGAGCAGCTCAACAACTCGCCGTTGGACGCGCTCGATGAGGCCGGGCTGCGAGTCGCCGAACTCGAAAGCACCGAACAGCGCGAACGGTGGTGTGACGGGCTCTCGACCACTGCGGGCGGGATCGTGCTCTACCTCGCCACCCCCAACAGCCGTCGCGAAAACTTCACTCTGCTTCACGAATACGCCCACACCCTCGTCGAAACCGACGACGACGCCATGATCTGGCTGGCGGACCAAGAGGACGACCGTGCCGCCACCGAACAGCTCTGCAACGCAGTCGCTTCGATGCTGCTCGTGCCTGAAGAGATCATCGACGGCATCGTCGGCCGGGGACCTGTGGTAGCTGATCACCTCCTACAACTGCACCGGAGCACCAAAGCAAGTCAGCCCGCGATCGCCATCGCCCTCGCCCGTCGGCTCGGCACCGGCGGCGCCGTCGTCCTCGTCGACCGCGCCAGCGCCACCGTCGCTCACGCCGCACTCGTTGGCGACCTCTCTATCTGGCCATGGAAGAACCAAGTCATCCCCACCGCACACCCGCTGGGGCGCGTGCAACCAGGAGCCCACCTACAGACCCGGTCCTGGTGGGCCACTCCCTGGGGCGAACGGCAGACCTACTATCTCGACGCCGTCGCCACCGCCAAGCGCGTCTACGCCGTGCTCGCCACGACCGACATCTGGAACATCGACACCTTCCACGGCGGCGACGAAACTCCCGAGCGAGAGATCCGCCCGAGCAGCACCCGAGGCTGCCGGTGCGGATACTCCGGCGTGATGACCGGCTACCCATGCTCAACCTGCCACGCGAACTTCTGCCCGAAATGCAAACACTGCCTCTGTGACGCCCGCGACGCCGCCGCCGTGCAATGCCGACGGTGCACCCTCTCCTATGCACCCACCGCGCTCGTCAACGGGCTATGCAGCGACTGCCGCTGACCCGGTTGCGGGGCCGCCCGTCCTCAGTGGCCACGCTCGGCATCGAGTAGGACTTTGACTGCCGCAGCCAAGACGGTCTTGCCCATCCAGGCCTCACCGAGAAGGCAAAGGCGCCACTGCCGCTTTGAAAGATGGAAGCTTCGGGTGACACGTGTGGCGGTCCCCCGGTCAGGGGGATAGCCCATCGCGAACACGAGTTGGTGCTGGACCAACGCCACTCGCTGAGAGAGCACATCGCCGCCGGAGGGCAAGACTGTGCCGATGGTGACGTCGCGGCCAAAGCGTGCCGGCTCGCTGAGGTAGTCGCGGGGACGGAGCGAACGTCGGTTGAGTAGGACACTGACTGCCGCGGCCAAGACGGTCTCACCCATCCATGCCTTACCGGAGAGGCACAGGCTCCACTGGGACGTTGAGAATCCGAACTTGTCTGTGACGAATTTGGCGGTCTCTGAGTTCGGGGTACGGGTCAGCACGAACACGAGTTGGTGCTGGACCAACGCAATCTTCTGAAGGACATCATCGCCGTCTGGGGGAGTGGGAAAGACGGTGCGGGCGGTGTCATCGCAGCCGAAGCGTTCTGGCACTTCGAGGTAGTCGCGAGGGTCGCATGAACGGTTGGGAAGGCGTGCTTTGCGTGGGGACATGTGAGGCAGGGTGACCAGCATTCTTTGCCGGTCAATGGGCGTGTTTTCAGCGCCGGCAGGCACGATGACATGTGCTCACCACACCACAACCAGCCTGTGGTGTCCCCCTACAGCAGCCAACTTCCAATAGGCAGCACGTATACTGGACGATTCTGTTGAGTTGCTGACTCCGGGGGTCTGGGCACGGTCAAGACGTGCATGATCACGCGTATGACCACCACCAGGAACGGGCCGCCGCCACCAGACCACCCGCACGCTGCGGCGTGGTGGCTCATCCAGCGCCACGAGGTCTTGGTTGCGCTATGCCAGCGGCTGCCCGGTGCCTGGGACCACGACGCTGGGCCCGACGAGTTCCCGTTCGACACTGGTGTGATCGCGGCTGCCATCAACTCGTTCGACGCGCTTGCTACGTCAGGCAAGCGTGCGGACCTAGGCGACCGACTGGACCGTGCGAACATTCAGGTCCGGGAGTTCGGGTACCTGAGCCGCACAGAGCAGACCCGGCTACGACTGCTCGCCTCTCTCACCGACCGCGTGGGCTTGTCGATGCGCGATCTGCGCGGACTCGACATGAATGGCAGCCGTCTGCTGCGCGACTGGTCGGCCGCGTGGATTGCCTACGGCTGACCGGCCGGCCTGCTCTGGCGATGACAAACACATCTAGCAGTGCGTCGTTGACGCGCTTCAACGCGATCGGATGGCCGTATCAACTTTCTGCGGGCGTATACGCACGGCGGGCACGGATCGGCCTGACACAGGAGGAGGCCAACCGAGCAGCAGGGGCAAGTATCGACCACTGGTCACAGCTTGAACGCGGCGCCGCGAATCCCACGCTGGGAACGCTCTACAACGGTGTTCAGCAATGACGTGGACGCTCTACTTCAGCGTTCACGTCGCCGCAAGATCAGGCGCCGAGGCGGCAGCGGGACTCAGTGCCCATGCTCGGGCAGAGATCGACCGCATGCGGGCTCACCGCTACCTGGGGCAGCCCTTCGTGCTCGACGTGCACGGGCGTCCGGACCGGCTCCTGAACGCCTTCTTCGCGGCCCGGAACTTCAAGAACTATGCCGAGGGCACACGTAAGAAGTACGCGCTCTCGATCGCCATGTGGCTGAACTTCTGCAGCACGCGAGACCTCAGATGGAACAACGCAGGGCCGGACGACGTGTCTGACTACAAGTTCTGGCGGATGACAGACCCTGCGAACCCGGCGCGCGTAGGCGGAAGCGCGATGCACGGCGATGTCGCGGCCATCACCGCCCTGTATCGCTGGGCAGGCCCGCGTCACGGCATCACTAACCCCGTCGAGCGTCGCGACGTGCTGGGGCGACCCATGTGGTGCGACAGCCCGCGTCCGGCCGCCATGGAGCCACTCAGCGTTGCCGCTGTTGAGCCCGCCGGTGTCAGAGACCGCAACGTGAAGTGGCTCGACCCGGCGGCCGTGCAGCGCTGGATTGACGTGGCACTCAGGGGCTTCGACCTGCAGGGACTCGAGCTGGCTCAGTCCAGGAACCGAACCGGACCGCGGGACGCCGCGTTCGCTCACCTTCTGTACGGGACCGGTCTCCGGATAGGGGAGGGTGCCAGTCTGCTGGTGACCGACCTTCCGGATGACGGTGACCCCGGCCGCGTGTACTTCACAGGGCGCCTCGCGGCCGGCTGCGCCAAGGGGCACTACTCGCGAACCTGGTGGATGCCGCGCCCTGCCCTCGGCGAGGTCCTGTCCTACGTCGAGGGCCAGCGCGCGGAAGCCGTCTCCCGTGCCCAGCGCGCGGGGCGCTACGACGGCATGGCTGACAGCCGGATCCTCGAGGGGGTGCATAGCTCTCGGCGTCTCGCGCTTCGAGGTCCCAGAGGCCTGGAGCTTGTCCCGCTGGACGGGCTCGATCCTTCGCACCGGTTGCGGCTTCTGCGGGAAACTGAGCGTGGGCTCGAGCCGGTGGCGCTGTGGCTCAACGAGAACGGTCTACCGCGACCGGCGGCGGCGTGGCAGGCGACGTTCCGGACGGGCAACGAGCGAGTCGCACGCGCAGGCATCCCTTGGTTCCAGTGCACTGCCCACATGCTGCGCCACTCCTTCGCACTGCGCTGGTACTCAGTTGGGCGTCTTCTTTGGGACCGCCGCCTGGCGCACCTGACAGACGATGAGCAGCGCGACTTTCGCGTTCAGTTCGGAGACACCTGGCAGTTCGTGCAGACCCTGCTCGGGCATCGCCACCCACAGACGACCGTAGACATCTACCTTGAGCCCTTCAAGAGTCTGGAGGTGGAGCTCCTCATGGAGTGCGCCGCCCAAGTCCCTCTCTCGGGACTGATGCAGAGTATCTTTCAGTCCGATGGTCGCGTGCTTCACGACCCGGGAACGGCGTCGTGATCCGGGGCCGCTTCGCAGCGCTGCCGCCGCCAGGATGGAGCCCGCCCGCGCGCTCGGGGCAAGGCGGTTTGCTCGTGCGCGTCTTCCCCGAAGACGGTGGCGCCTACGTCGACTACGACTTCGCCGTACTCCCTGTTGCTCTGGACCTGCAGCTTGCCTTCGCTGAAGCCTTCGCACGCCTGACGGCGCCCGACGGGCCCTACCGCGCCGCCAGCACTGCCAAGGGCCGATTCGCCGCCCTGCGCCGATTTGCATTGCGCCTGGCGGCCACGTCACATCCTCCACACCGACCGCAAGAACTGAGCCCAGCGCACCTCGCTGAGCTGAGGCTCGCCAAGCCACGTGATTACTCCGAGATCAGCGGCCTCTTGCGCGCGGTTTCTGGGGTCACTCCCGGGTTCGCAGGTGCTCTGCTTGAAGTGAACCCACGCCGGCAGAGTTCGACGCTAGCCAGTTACACGAATGCCGAGTGGCGCGCGATCATGTCCGCGGCCCGGGGGCAGTTGCGCGATGCCCGGTCGCGCATCCGCTCGGGCTGGGACCTCTTGGCGCGTTGGCGGGCAGGCGAGTTCCTGGAGGGCACCTTCGAGTGGATACACGGTCAGGTGCTTGATCATGTCGCCAAGACCGGGGACGTGCCGCGACGTCCGGGTGGCAAGCAACTTTATTGGTGCGATCGTCAAGGAGGGGCCAAGCGGTTCGTCAGCGAGTTGCACCTCACCGTGAACGACATGATTGCTGGGATGGTGTTGCTGGTGGGTCTGACCGGTCACAACCACGCGGGTGTCAACAATCTCACGGTCAACCACCATCGGGCAGACGCAGATGACACGACGTCCACGACGCGCGTCGCCATCGTGGATATGCTCAAGCCGCGCAGAGGCCGACGCAAGCGCTACATGACCGTGCCTCTTTGCGACGTTCCTGGGTGGCTGAGCCTAGGTATGGAACGCGCCGGGGCCGACGATCTAAGCTCTCCGTTCGGTGTCTTCGACTCGCTCTGCGAGCTGACCGCCGGTTCAAGGGATATCACGGGGTCTAACCGCTTGTTCATCGCCCGGGCAGTCAGAGGAGGTGGGAGACGGCACTGGGTCTTGGGAGTGCCCCACGGGGGCACGGCCAAGGTGTGGGCCAGGGACAGTGGTTTGCGCACTGGTGGGGAGGCTGGGACGGCACCCGGGGAGGGCGAGACGCTGAGTGTCACCTGGCCACGGCTGCGCCTGACGTTCGTCCAACATCATCAGCGCGGAGTCGCTCACAGCGATCGCGTCATGGCGGAGCAGTACCTTGTACGCGACCGGGGCAACATCGACGAGTACCGCAAGATCGTCGCGGACACGCTCGCTGAGCAAGATCGTCGGGCTCGAGAGTTCGGCGTTGTGCGGTCACTGGGAGATGTTGAGCTCGCGCAAGCCCGGCGAGATCCGCGATGGGCTGCCGGCGTGCTCGGGATCGATGTCGAGACAGTCAAGGTGCTGCTCGCCGGCATCCTCGACACGGCGCTCGCGGCCTGCGTGGATGAAGAGCACAGTCCCTACACACCCCAAGAGCAGCCATGTCGCGCCTCGTTCCTACTCTGCCTAGGCTGCCCGAACGCGAGGGCCACACCAACCCACCTCCCAGTGCAAGCTCTGGCGCACCAAAAGATCCTGGAGTTGAGGGACAGCGTGCCGCCGGAGCGGTGGGCGCGCCGTTTCGGCCTCGCCGAGGCACAGCTGTGCAACTTGCTCGCGCAGTTCTCCTCCGTCCGGATTGAGGCTGCTCTGGGTGCTGCGACCGAGACTGATCGCGACGTCGTGGGCCGTCTGCTGGCCGGTCAGCTGGAGACGCCATGAGCGTTGCAAATAGGCGTGGACACGACCGGCTCACCCCCAACCTCGACACGCCGGTGCTGGTCAACCGCCCGCTGCGTCCTGGGGCAGATCTGGAGAACCTGAGCCGGTTCGGGGACGATCGGTGGGAGCTGTCTGCGGCGGTTTTCGAGATGCATTACCCCAACATCAGCCTAGGCTTCGATGCCTGCCCGGACCCATTCGTGGACCTGGCGAAGCTCTACGTCTGGACGCTGCTGAACACTGAAGAACCAGTCGCCTTGCGTCGCGGCGGTGGGACGGCCCGACTGTCCATCCTTACGGTGTCCACGATCTGTCACAGGCTGTTCGCTTTCTTTGAGTTCCTCACGGTGCGGCGCATCGAGCAGCTGAGCCGCGTCACATCCGAAGACCTTGAGGCCTACCTGGCCCAGGTCAAGGAGGCCGAGATCTCCCTCTCGAAGCAGGAAGACCTGTTGACGGAGGTCCGGCGGTTGTGGTCCTACCGTGCTCAGCTGCCAGCAGAGCAGGCACTTCCGAATGACCCACCCTGGGACGGCGACGACACGCAGGACCTCCTCGGACGCCGACCTGGGATGGGCGAGAACGCAACCCCTCGGATCCCCGAAGAAGTCATGCAACCGCTGCTTCTCTGGTCGCTGCGCTACGTCGAGGACTTCTCGCATGACATCATCAACGCCTGGCAGGAGTACCTCAACCTGGTGCGCCGGAACGTGGCGCGCAAGCGTCGGGGCGAGAGCAACTACAGCACCCGCAGGAGCGGAGAACTCTTGAGGGAGATCCCCACCTACCTGGAGCAGTTGGCGGGGCGGGGCGATGGACTTCCGGGGTGCCTCGACGAGGACGACACATTGTGCGTCGACTGGCCGCAACTAGCGAGGGTGCTCGGCTGCTCCGAGAGGTCCCTCAGCAAAGGGTCTATCTCCCGGGGTCTCATTGATGCCAGCGCCTTGCCCATCGAACTCGGATTGCTGCTCACTTCGCCCATCACCGGCACACTCGATGGACAGCCGTGGCTGTCCCGGAGGATCAACTATCTCGATGCCGCAAGGCATGCAAGAAGACTCAGCACAGCGTGTTTCATCGTCATCGCCTATCTCTCAGGCATGCGTCTCGGCGAAGTGCTCAGCCTGCTGCGTGAGTGCAGCACCTACGACGAGGCCGCGAACCTCTGGCTTGTCTACGGGACCACCTGGAAGAACGCTAAAGACGAAAACGGGTCGAAGGTGGCACAAGGCGAGATACGCGCAGACCCGTGGGTCGTCATCTCCCCGGTCAGCAAGGCGATCGCTGCGCTCGAGCAGCTTCACACCCGGCAATTATTGTTCCCGGCCCATATCGACGATGGCCGTAGGTCCGTGAAGAGGGCATTGGCGACCCGTAGCTCCGGCTCGATCCGCGACGACCTCCTAGAGTTCCATACGCACATCAACGCCTACTGCGACGAACGAGGGCGCAGTGATGCAATTCCTACAAGTGATTCCCACCCTCTGAGCGGCAACCGGTTCCGTCGCACGCTCGCGTGGTCCATCTACCGCCGACCGCGCGGCCTGGTTGCAGGAGCGATCCAGTTCGGTCACATGAGCACGCTCATGTTCCTCGGCTACGCCGGCACCTACGCCTCGGGTTTCCGCGACGAGGCCGCCGTCGAGGGCTTTCTCCTGCGACTTGAGGAACTCGCCGACGATGTGGGGCGTCTCGATGCGGGGGAGCACGTAAGCGGTCCCGCAGCCGCCAGCTACATCGAACGCGTCCGTGCAGGCAACGATCGGTTCGCCGGCAGGACGCTGCATAGCTCAGTTGCAGCCAGGGCGCTGCAAACCAACCCTGCCCTGCAGGTCTTTCACGGCCAAGGGATGACCTGCGTCTTTGATGCCACCAAGGCGCTCTGTCTTGTCGAGACCCGGAGCGACGCGTTGCCAACTCCGGCACTGGACGACTGCCGCTCGAAGTGTGGCAACATCGCACGAACCGACATGGACATCCAGACCGTGAGTGCCGACATCGTCAAGCTGCGGCTCCTCGTCGATGACCCACTCAGCCCACCAATCCGCCATCGCCGGGAGCAAGCACTGCTGGTCGAGCTGGAGCGCTTCGTTGCTCAGCACACCCGCGGACGCGATGCAACGCAGTCGGAGGACCTCGATGACTGACCCACACGAACGGCGCGAGATCGTGGCTGCGATCGAGCGACTGCTCGCGGGCACTCCTTTGCGATCAACCGGCGAGCTCACCGTCGTACAGCTCGCGGCCGAAGCTGACGTCAAGCGCTGGAAGCTCACCCACGAACACGTTGACCTCATGCAGCGCTTCCAGGCTCAAGTCCAAGCCGCTGGTGGCGAGTCCACCCTCGTTGCTCCCTGGAAGACCCGCGTGGCAGTGCTTGAAGCGGACAACCACTCCCTGAGGCAGCACAACTCCGAACTTCAGACGAGAGTGCACGTCTACGCGGAGTTGATCCACGACCTGGACGCCGTCATCGACGCGATCAGTCCCGAGACTCCCGGGACAGTTCGTCCCATCCGGCGATGACGAATGCCGGGGTCGCGCCGGAGCGCCTGCCGGTGGTCTGAGACCACCGTCTCAATTGGCCAACAGTTGGCCGGCGATTTAGATGGTGGCACGTTAACCGTCTTCCTTGGTGAGCTTCGCTAGGGCGTATCGTCCGAAGATCCTGCAGGGTTACAGCGGTGCCGATAGTGTCGATGGCGCCTGTCGTATCGACACTAAGGAGAGCCGCCGGATGACGATGCTCAATACCATCACGCCTCGTAGTGACGTGGTGGCCGGCGCACTGACAGAGAGTCGCTTTGCTGCTGGGCTGGAGGACGTCGCTGCTGGCACCGCAGCGGATACCTACGGGAAGCCGGAGAAGTTCTTCGCCCAGACCTACCCCAGCGAGGGGCTCAAGACGCTACTGAACGAAGCGCTAGGGCGTGTCGGAGGCACACGCCCTGATGCGGCGAGTGTCCTCCGGCTGGAGACCAGCTTTGGTGGCGGCAAGACCCACAACCTGATCGCGCTATTCCACGCAGCCCGCACCGGCGTCCCCGCAGACCTCATCTCGTCATTCATAGACCCTGCCGTCCTTGCAGGTGTGGTGCGTCAGCCCCCGGCTGTGGCGGCCTTCGTTGGGACCAGTGCCGGCGCGAAGACTTTCCCCTCTGTCCACGGCATCGCCGCCAGAACCCCCTGGGGCTACCTCGCCCTTCAGATCGGGGGGGCGGCCGCGTACGAGATCGTCCGGCAGGATGACGAGAACCTAAGCGCCCCCGGTAGCGACCAGCTCATGCAGGTCTTTGACAGCAAGCCGGTTCTTATCCTGATAGACGAGATCGCCCGGTACCTATCTGCCGCCGGCGCGCTCAAGGTCGGCGACAGTACCCTTGCCAAGCAAACCCTGACTTTCCTCATGGCCTTGCTTGCAGCCGCGGACAGCAGCGAGCGGGTCGTCGTGGTGATCACGACGGCGGGCGAGACAGACGCTTTCGCCGGTGACACAGAGGCCCTTGCTGCCACCCTGAAAGAGATGTCTAGCCTGCTGGCCCGCAAGGAACTCGTCCTGCGACCGAGCGGAGAGGCAGACCTGCCGAAGATCCTCGCCCGCCGGCTGTTCGAGACCGATATGACTGACCTGCCAGAGAAGAAGGCCGTAGCACGCCGGTACGCGCAGGCCGCCGAGGCCGCACACGCCGCCGGGCTGGATCTGCCCCCAGAGAAGGTCAGCGGTAACTACGCCAAGGACATCGAGGCGAGCTACCCGTTTCACCCGGACCTGGTGACGGTCCTCGACAAGCGTCTTTCCACGATCCCGAACTTCCAGCGCACCCGCGGAGCGTTGCGGCTCCTCGCCCGGGCTGTCCGGCGGACATGGGAGAAGGGGGACGACCTGGACCTCATCCACCTGCATCACCTCGACCTGTCGGAAACGGCTCTCGCAGAGGACCTGTCCAGCCGCATCGACAGACCGCTCTACGAACCGGTGATCCGCGCAGACATCGCCCAGCAGTCGGGCGGCGCACCCAGCCACGCCGACGAAGTCGACGCTCGCATGGGTACTCCCTACGGGCGCCGTCTCGCGACCGCCGCCTACCTGTTCAGCCTGACCAGGGACGTCCCCGGCGTCGCCGCCAGTGACCTCTACGGCGCCGTCCTGACGCCCGGTGATGACCCCAACCTGATCGTGAAGGCCCTTGAAGGCCTGGAGAACAAGTGCTGGTACCTGCACGCGGACGTTCGTGGCTACCGCTTCTCCACCGAGGCCAGCCTCGTACGCCTCATCCAGGAGGCCGAGGAGAAGGTCCAAGGCAGCAAGGTGCGTGAGCGGGCCACGAAGATTCTCTCCGAGCAATTCAAGGACTCAGCACTCAAGGTGCGCCGGGCCTGGGAGGATGCGAAAGTCCCCGATAACAGCGAGGATGCCTACCTCATCGCCTACCACTGGGACGACTTCGGAGACGCCCATGGCGTTGACCCCGCCGGGAAGGTTCCGCCGAAGATTGTTGAGACGTATGAGAAGTCGCCCAGCGGCGGGGTCCGGGAGTACCGCAACCGGCTCGCCTTCCTTGCGCCCAACACTGACGGTCACGAGGCCATGCTCAGGGCTGTACGTCGCCTCCTGGCACTCGAGCAGCTCCGAGCAACCCCAGAGTTGCTTGCGAGCCTGAGTGAGGAGAAGCGCGCGGACGTGGGCAAGCAGGCATCCGAAGCGCTGGGCATAGCTCGCGTTGCGGTGTGTAACCACGTCAACGTGCTGTATGTGCCGAGCAACAACGGCCTAGAGACCGTCGTGCTCGGAACTGTCACCTCGGCAAGCCTGCTCTCGAACCAGACTGACGCCATCCTGGAGCGCCTCGACTCGATGGAGAAGACTCTCGTTGCGGGGAGCAAGCCCCTCGACCCGGAATACATTCGCGGCAAGCTCGGCGCCCAGTTCGACGCGCCTCAGCCCACGATGGAAGTGGCCCGGGCCTTCGCCCGCCGCCCTGACCTCAAGCTCGTCCTCGACCGGCAGCAGCTCGTCAACCTGCTCGGCGCAGGGGTGCGCAACGGCGTGTGGGAGTACCAGGCACCCGAGGGCGGCCCGGCCGGCTGGGCCACGAAGACGCGCCCCGGCCCGACCCCCCGCTTGGGCGAGGATACGCTCCTGCACCCACCCGGATCCTTCGTGGAGCCTGGCCCGGAGCCGTGTCCGCTCTGTGGCAAGGTGCACACGGGTTCGTGTGACAGTGGGGGCGGTTCGGGTGGAGACACAGGGCCGAAGGTTGCTGGCACTGAGTTCGTCGGCAGTGGTGCGGCTGGCCCTGCGTTCGTGAACGCCCGCAAGGCCGCCGCCGAGGCCGGCCGCACCCACGTCGAGCGGATGCGTATCGACGTCGCCGTGCTCGGAGAAGGTGCCGGCAAGGAACTTCAGCGGCTGTTGACCGTCGCTGCTGGTGCGGGAACCACTGCCAGCAGGGTGTACGACATCACCGCGCGCGTGCAGCTCGACAACCCCGAGCACGAGGTGAGCATCATCTTCAAGGGGACGGCCGACGACTACACCCCCTTGGGTGAGGCGCTTCGCACACTGCTCAAACGCCCTGCCGACTTCAAAGCCGCCGCGGATGTGTCGTGGCCCGCGCCCATCGAACTGCAGGGAGCTGAGCTGGCGGGAGTCATCGCCGCAGCTCAGACCACCGGCCCGACGAAGTGCGACGTTCGGCTCATCATGGACGGTGGCGCATGACCCGAAGCGAGACGTATCGCTGCTTGATCGAACGGGACGATGACGGCAGGATCGCGGCGCTGAGCGTCCACACCACAGACCTCGAGGGCGTCGAGCGGCACGTTCACGTGAACGGCTACCGGGCCATCCACATCGCCGCTGGCTTCCAGGAAGTCCTCCGCTCCGCGAAGCTTCGCGGGCGGGACTGGACCAGTGGCGAGCCGATCACCGTCGACCCTCAGCTCGGCGCGCACGTCGAACTCCTGCTCCGAGCAGTGAAGCCGCTGCGGCGCCTCGACCGCATTAACACAGTCGCTGAAGGCGTTGCAGCCATGAGCCGTGAGGAAGCGGCGTACTGGCACGCGCAGACGAGCCGACGAAATGGGCTGCGCGCTCTGCGGACGCTGCTCGGAGAGGCAAGGAAGCGATGACAGTTCCCAGTCTGATCGACCAATGGTTCCCTGCCCAAAAGATCGGCGCCGAGAGCCTCCGTGAACGCGGCAGCGCTAAGGCGTTCCCTCCAGTCAACTTCCTGCATGTCTGGTGGGCGCGTCGGCCGCTCTCGGCGAGTCGGGCTGCTGTACTTGGCTCGATCCTTCCGGCTTGGCCCACCTCGGCGGAAGCATCTGGCGATCCCGACGCGACGCGAATTCGGAACGGCCTAGCCGCTGAATTCCCCAACGAAACCGAATACCACCAGTGGTTCTTGCAGGTCGTGGGCATCCCGAAGGGTAAGGACCCGGTTGCAACCAAAGCAGCATTTGCGGTAGCAAACGCCGAGGGAATCAGACTGAAGGGGAACGGCTACGGGTACGACAGAGCGTTTACGCGTTCACCGCAGCCTGAAGAGATCGCCCGCATTCGCCGGCTGCATGCACTGCGCATCGGTTCCAACCTGCCTGCCGCACCAGTTGTCCTTGACTCCTTCGCAGGCGGGGGCAGTATCCCGTTCGAGGCGATGCGACTTGGCTGCGACGCCATCGCCAACGAGCTCAACCCAGTCGCCTCGGCTATTCTGCAGGGCACCCTGGGGGTCGTCCACGACTTCGGTCCGGAGCTGTCTGAGAACATCAGAGACTGGGGCAACCGCTGGGCCCAAGCGGTACAGGCGAGACTGGAACCGCTCTTCCCGTGCGCCCCCGAAAACGCAATCGCTGGTCACATCTGGGCTTTTGCAGTGCCCTGCCCAATCACGGGAAGACCCACCCCGCTTGCGCCGAACCTCTGGCTCGTGCGGACGAGCGATGGCGCAAAGGATGCAGCCGTACGACTAGTCACCGACGAGACGACCGGGTCAGTGCGCTCGGAGATAGTCGAGGGCAGTACGGCGGCGCGCTTCGGGGACCGGGCCACTTACAAGCAAGGAGTCGGGGAGAGCATCTGGGCAAAAGGCACGACCTTTTCTGCCGACTACATTCACCAGCAAGCCAAGGCCGGAAACGGGAGCTATGTCCTCCTCGCGATTTGCTATGAGCAGATGGGCAAGAAGGGCCGGCGTTTCATGGCTCCGAGTGACGTGGACCGTGCAGCGATTGAAGCTGCGGAGAAGGAACTCGCCCGCCTGCGTCCACAGTGGGAAGTCGACGGTCTAGTTCCGGACCTGCCTATCCAATCCGGTCTCAAAACCGACGAGATGCTCCGCATGGGGGTTGTGCGCTGGTCCGATCTGTTCCTTCCGAGGCAGTTGCTGTCCAACCTCGTCATGCTCGAGGAGCTCATCCGTCTGCAGCCGCTCATGCGCCAAGAACTTGGGGACGAGAAGGGCCGCGCGGTGGCATTGCACCTCGCCTTCGCGTTCGACCGAGCACTCGACTACAACAGTAGGTTGTCCAATTGGGACGCGAGTCGCAACAAGATCCGAAACGGCTTCGACAGGCACGACTTCGCGTTCTCATGGACTTGCGCAGAGTTCGAGGCTGCCCGGGTGCTGGTTCCGTGGATTGTCGAGAACGCAGCAAAAAATCACTCCAAACTGAGCCTGCTGATTCACGGCGAGCAGGCCCCGCTGGTCGAAGAGTTGCTGGGGCGTCCACGTGTGCTGCGCGGCAGCGCCACCATGATGAATATTCCGGATGAGTCAGTTGACGCAGTGGTGACTGATCCCCCTTACTACGACAACGTGATGTACGCCGAGCTCAGCGACTTCTTCTACGTCTGGCTGAAGCGCTCGCTGAAGGATGGCTGGCCGCAATTTCTTGACCTGTCCATCACCGACAAGCAGGGGGAAGCAGTCAAGAACCCGTCGCTGTTCAAGGATGTTGCGACCCACGCGGGTCGCGGCAAGCGAGCAGAGGGCTCAAGGACAGCAGGTGAACTCGCAACTTCGCATTACGAACTCCTACTCACCCAGTCGTTCGGTGAGGCACATCGCGTGCTGACCGACGGTGGGGTACTCAACGTAATGTTCACGCACAAACGGGTGGAGGCCTGGGACACGCTGGGTGCCGCTCTGCTGAACTCCGGCTTCGCCATCACCTCCTCCTGGCCGATCACCACCGAGTCCGAAAACTCGCTGCACCAAGCCAAGAACAACTCGGCCCAGTCGACGATCTTGCTGAACTGCCACAAGCGGGGAGACACACGGCCCGCGTACTGGGCCGACATCCGGAAAGAAGTTGGCCAGGCTGCAGCAGAGGCGGTCGAACGCTTCGCGAGCCACGGACTCAAAGGTGTCGACCTGACGCTTGCCACCTTCGGTCCGGTTCTTGGGGTGCTGTCGCGCAACTGGCCTGTGTACACCGGTGAGCTCGACTCCGACGGCAACCCGGGGGTCTTGCGCCCTGACGTGGCGCTCGATCTTGCCCGGGAGAAGGTGGCGGTTCTGAAGAAGCGTGGCCTGCTCGGGGGGAAGGACGTGGAGTTCGACCGGATCACCGACTGGTGGCTGCTGGCCTGGTCCGACTTCCAGGCGGCCGAGTTCCCGGCCCCCGAGGCTCTGAAACTCTCGCTCGCGACACATCTGGACCTGGAAACGCTGAGCAAGACCCACAAAGTGATCAAGACCGCCTCCGGCAAGGTGACCCTGCTGACTCCGGCTCAACGCCGGACAGCGAACGGCCTCGACGTCGACGCAGCGTCCTACGAGAGCCTGATCGACGCCTTGCACGCCCTGATGCTCGTCTACGAGGAGGACGGCACGCGCGAGGCCCAGGCGTGGCTGAACCGACACGACCTCACTGATGACGTCCGTTTCAAGGAACTCGTCGGTGCTGCCATTCACGCGGTGCCTCGCCGCAAGATCAAGGGCATGTTCGTTCGTCCCGAGGCGAGGGTGCTCGACTCGCTCCGAACCTCCTTCTTCGATGACCTCGACCTGCCGCCCGACCCGGACGCCGAGCTGCTGGCGGCCCCACCGGCCCTCTTTTGATGCCAAGCGACCCCGAGCACGGTGCTCTGACGGGGAGCCTGCGGACCCTCGACCTACCTCCGGGCTACGACAGCGGTGATGACGTCCTCAACGGGTTCTACGTCCCGGCATTGCAGCGCGCGACGTCGTACGCGCGCTCGGTAGGCTACTTCCGCTCGTCGTCGCTGTCGGCGGCGGCCAGAGGCATGTCACGCTTCCTGAACAACAAAGGCACCGTTCGCCTGCTTTGCGGCGCGGAGCTCAGGGACGAGGACGTCGAGGCTCTGAAGGGCAGCGGGACCTTGGATGGGCCGCTCGCGGACCGACTTGCGGCCGGGCTGGTCACCAGCGACGAGGTCGACCGACGCCGCCTTGAAGTCCTTGCGTGGCTCATCAAGGAGAAGCGTCTCGAGGTCAAGATCGCGGTGCCGGTCGATGACCAAGGCGTCCCGCTGGCCGGGGACGGCTACCAGCCCTACTTCCACGAGAAGATCGGTGTCCTGCGGGACGAGGCCGAGGACGCCGTTGTCTTTCAGGGGTCGGTGAACGAGTCGGCCACGGCGTGGACCCGAAACTTCGAGTCGTTCAGCGTCTACAGCAGCTGGGGAGTCGCGTCTGCCCACTTCGCCTTCTGGTCCAGCCGCTTCGAGGCGCGCTGGAAGGGTGAGATCCCGGGCTTCAGGGTCTACCCGCTCCCAGAGGCCGCAGCGAAGGCATTGTTGGCCCACGCGCCGGATACCATGCCCGGCGAACGCGACCCGGGCGAGCGACCGCCCCTCGCTGAGTCCAGTACGGTTGTCCGCTTCCTGAACGCAGCCCCTCGTTTGCCGTGGGCCGGCGACCTCGCAGAGGAGACCAGCGGCGTGCGGCTTTACCCCCACCAGCGCCAGAACGTCGCCCGGCTCGCCGGAACGTACCCCCGCTCATGGCTGGTGGCGGACGAGGTCGGACTCGGCAAGACGATCAGCGCTGGCATGAGCCTGCGTCAGCTCCTGCTGAACGGCGAGGTCGGCAAGGCGCTCGTCCTTGCCCCAGCAAACGTCTGCCGCCAGTGGCAGGACGAGTTGTTCGAAAAGTTCGCCCTCTGGGTACCCCGGCTTGACCAGGGCAAGATCTACGGAGCTCACCCGGACGACGTGCAGCCAGCAGGCCTAAACCCCTATGGCGACTACCCGGTCCTGCTGGCATCGAGCCACCTGGCGCGGCGCCCTGAGCAGCAGAAACTTCTGCTCGCAGCCGCGCCGTTCGACCTCCTCGTCGTGGACGAGGCGCACCACGCCCGCAGGAGCCATGCAAACGAGGACCGCTACCGGCCCAGCCGCCTCCTGGAACTCCTGGACAACGTCAACCAGCAGGGTGCCGCTCGCGCGATCTGGTTGATGACCGCCACACCCCTTCAAACCAAGGCGGTCGAGCTCGTCGACCTTCTCCGGCAGACCGGGCTGACCGGCCCCCTCACGAACGAGGCGACGTTTGTCCGGTTCTACGCGGAGCTCGCCAAAACCGACATCCGCAAGATCGCCTGGGCCTGGCTGGCGGAGCAGGTGGGCCGAACCCCGGCACTGCCACGAACAGGCGCGGAGGAAGCCCTGGCGGCCGACATCACCCGCCGGCTCGGGCCAGTAACCAGCCAAATGGTGTTCCAGTTCGGTCTCGACGGCGTCGACCCGGCGCAACGCATCGAGCAGATCGGTGCGGACGGCATGCAGGCACTGCGGGAGTGGCTGCGGGCGCTGAGCCCCGTGAACCAGTACGTGGCCCGGCACAGCCGTGCCACCCTCAAGGCCTACGCCAAACGAGGGCTCATCGCGGAGAACCTCGCCGATCGGGATGTCCAGCCAGTCGTCGTGGACCTGCTTGCGGACGAACAGCAGCTCTACGACGACCTCGAGGGACTCATCGACCGGCTGCTCGTGGCGCACGGCAAGCGTCGGGGGGCCGGGTTCGTCCTCACCGTCTACCGACGTCGGCTCACCAGCAGTTGGGCCGCCAT
>CAAGKR010151113.1_pt1 | contig 21841 bp, 15 predicted proteins | sample 2556971 | NCBI WGS metagenome assembly CAAGKR01 (sample SAMEA5207829, study PRJEB30636) | soil metagenome | biome: forest; feature: boreal; material: soil | place: USA | collected 2011-09 | depth 1 m | reverse complement strand
CTGATCGCTCTGTGCCCAATCGTCACCGCGCTGGCGGCGGGAATCATCAGCCTCCAGCTCCCGAAAATCTACGAGGCCAAGGCCTCCTTGCTCGTGCGGCCCGCTCAACCCCTCTCGGTTGACCCTGGGGTAGCGGCGCTGACTACCGATCAAATCCTAAGGACCTACGCCCGGCTTATGACCGAGCGTCCGCTCCTCGAGCAGGTGATTTCCGACCAGGGCCTCAAGACCGACCCACCCACGCTCTTCAAGCAAGTCACGGTTACTCCGGCCCCGAACACGGCCATCCTCGACGTTGCCGTGCGAGATACGAACCCGATGCGGGCAAGAGACACCGCCAACACGCTGGTCGACGACTTCATCGCCAAGATCAAGGACATCCAGATTACGGAGGCGAAGTTGAAGGCACTCACGGCAAGCACGACGGACAACCTGGTTGTCTGGACGCCCGCTATCACGCCTCTTGATCCTGTTTCGCCGAAGCCGTTGCTGAACATTGGTCTCGGCATTCTTGGGGGCCTTGTAGTCGGCTTGGGGCTGGCCTTCCTCCTGGACTACCTGGATCAATCGGTTCGTAGCGACGAGATCCTGCGCGAACGCGTCGGTCTCGTCCCGCTGGGACACATCGCATATGTGCCGGCCAAACCTGACCGGCGGGGCGAACTTGTCGCCCTTGGTGGGGACTCTCCAATCGTGGAGGCGTACAAGACCCTGCGAACCAACCTCCTTTTCTCGAGCGTCGACAAAGAGGTGAAGACGGTCGTCATCACCTCCGCCGTACCGAATGAGGGCAAGTCCCGGACCGCGGCCAACCTCGCCATCGTGCTGGCCCAGGCCGGGCACCCGACGCTCCTCGTCGACGCGGACTTCCGCCGCCCGTCGCAGCACCGAATGTTTGGAAAGGTTCGCAACATTGGCCTATCGAACCTGATTGTCCAGGACATGCCGGAATCGACCCTCTTCGTGCCCGATGAGCAGGTTAAGGATCTCGTCGTCCTGGCCTCGGGTCCGACGCCGCCAAACCCATCGGAATTGCTGGGCTCGGCGCAAATGAAGGCGCTGCTTTCGAGATTCCGAAAGGGTTTCGACTACGTCGTGATCGATACGCCGCCGGTCAACGCGGTCACCGATGCCTCGGTGCTTGCCGCCAGCGCCGATGCCGCCATTCTCGTGGTTGATACCAACAAGGCAACATATCCCGCCGTGCAGCACGCGAAGCAGGCGCTCGAACGGGTCGGGGGCAAAGTGCTCGGATCTGTGATGAACAAGATGAAGGCTGCCGGCGGGAACTATTACTACTACGCCTACAACTACAACTACGGGCATCCAAACGGCAAGGTCGCCGCGGAGACCTCGGTGCCAACGCCCGAGAAGGAGACCCCGGCAGCGGGCACTAGGGGTTAAATCGGGGTCCATGGGGAAGAGAGCATTCGATCTGGGGGTGGCGCTCGTTTCACTCCTTGTGCTGGCTCCACTCTTCCTTGTGATTGCCGTCCTGATCAAGCGTGACTCCCCGGGGCCCGTGTTTTACCGCGGCGAGCGTGTCGGGAGGAACGGCTTGCGGTTTCGGATCTACAAATTCCGAACGATGATTCGCGACGCTGAACGTCGCGGGCCGGGCATCACCCCGCAGGATGATCCGAGGATTACCCGCCTGGGTCGCCGCCTTCGCCGATCCAAACTCGACGAGTTGCCCCAACTCATCAACGTCGCGCGAGGGGAGATGAGCCTGGTGGGGCCGCGTCCTGAGATCCAGGAGATGGTGGACCGTTACCCACCACTCTTCCGTCGTCTCCTGGCGCTCCGGCCTGGAATCACGAGCCCGGCCTCGCTCGCATACAGGAACGAAGAGAAGGAGATCGGGTCGAATCCTGCCAGGTACGCCGACGTCATCCTTCCGGACAAACTCGCGATCGACCTCCGCTATCTGCTCCACCACAGTTTTTGGACCGACCTGAGGATCATCGGGCAGACGATCGGTGCCGTCTTTGGCCTGGACTCCTTCGCGTTTCGGTGGCTCGCACGATCCATTCGCCGGCATGTTCCGTGGCTCTTACTCGACGCGCCGGTGATTGCGATCGCCTTCTACGCCGCACTCTTCCTTCGCCTCCTGGATTACCCAACGTCAGAGCTGGGCGGGTACCTGGCTTCTATGACGACATGGATTCTGCCCCTGATAGGGCTTTACCTCGTCATGACGTCGCTGTGGGGTTTGCACCGCCGGATCTGGCGCTTCGCCACGGCGGCCGACGTCCGGCCGATCTTCGGTGCGACAGTGACGGCGACTGCCATCGCGTTGGGCCTCGATCTCTACAGTGGGAGCAAGGGGCCGCGGCTGTTGCCACTCGGCGTGCTGCTGCTTGGCGGGTTCTTCGCCGCCTGTGGGATGGTCCTCATCCGATATCGCTCACGCTTGCTACGAGGGCTCGCGCCGAGAGGCGGCGGCCAGGGCGACGGAACGCGAGCGATCATTTACGGCGCCGGAGATGCCGGACAGCACCTGGCGCTCCGGTTCCTAACCCACCAATCTGGCGAGCAGTATGACCTCGTCGGCTTCGCGGACGACGATCCGCGCAAGCGGGGGCAACGCGTTCACGGCCTGCCGGTTCTGGGCGGGCGGCATGAGCTGGCTCAGATTGTCGAGCGGCGGCGGATCGACCTGATCATCATCGCCATCAACAACGTACGTGGCGAAGACGTGCGCCAGATCCTGACGGCCGCTCAGCAGACGTCGGCTCAGATTCGGATCATCCCCAATGTCTTTGAAGTGGTCAGTGTTGCAAATACGGCGCCGTTCCTCCGGGAGGTGCGCGTGGAGGATCTCCTTGGCAGGCAAGCGGTTCAATTGGACCGCCAGGCGTGCGAACGCGTCCTTCGAGACCGGGTGGTTCTGATCACCGGAGGTTGTGGGTCGGTCGGCAGCGAGCTATGCCGCCAGGTCGCCCAGTTTCAGCCGAAACAACTCGTCATCCTTGATAACAACGAAACGGGGCTGTATGATCTCGAGCTCGCCCTGCGCGCAAGTTTCCGACAGCTAAGCGTCTGCGTTGTTATCGGCGACGTGACTGATGCGGCGCGAATGGACACGGTGTTTCACGAGTTCAAACCGCAGGTCATCTTTCACGCAGCCGCGTACAAGCACGTTCCGCTGATGGAGCGCTTTCCCCAAGAGGCCGTTAAGGTCAACGTCGGCGGCACGGCGGTCGTCCTCGAGATGGCCCGCCGGCATGGCGCCCAATACTTTGTACTGGTCTCCACGGATAAGGCGGTCGAACCTCATTCCGTGATGGGCGCGACCAAACGCATCGCGGAGATGCTGGTGGTCGGTGGCACGCGAAACGGGGCGAGAGCGAATCAGGCGACCCGGTGTACCGCCGTTCGATTCGGAAACGTGCTCGGTAGCCGAGGGAGTGTCGTGCCGACCTTTACCAAGCAGATCGACCGGGGTGGCCCTGTCACCGTGACGCACGCCGACATGACCCGCTATTTCATGGACGTTTCCGAAGCGGCCGGCCTGATCATCCAGGCGGCGAGTTACACGCAGGGGGGCGACGTGTTCATGTTGGAGATGGGGGAGAGAATCCGTGTGGACGACCTGGCGCGGAAGATGATTCGGATGCGCGGGCTGCGCCCCGAGGTTGACATACCCATCGTGTACACGGGCGTTCGCCCCGGAGAGAAGTTGCACGAGGACCTGGTTTTTCCGGAAGAAGGACGTGAGCCCACCGACCATCCTCTGGTTCATCGGGTCAAGTCAGCGGCCACTGCTGACGGGAACGGTCAGCTTCGGGCAGGAATTCAGCGCCTGCTCGAGCTCTCGACCAATGGAAACCAGACCGGGCTCGTCGATGAGCTGATGCAGCTCGCGGGTAGTGCCAAAGGGAACGGCGCGGGCCACGCCGCTGCCGCTTCCGAGCCGGTGGTCGCAGCGAAGGACTGAGCCTTACCGCCGAAACGTCGCTAGAACGTCTCGGACAGCCTCCACGACATCGCCGGCATCCTGGTTGGTCATCCTCGGGTAAACCGGTAACGAGACGATCCGCAAGTATTCGCGATAGGCAACCGGAAAATCTTCAGGCTTGTAGCCGTACTTGTCGCGATAGTACGGGTGAAGGTGGACCGGGATGAAATGAACGCTCGTGCCGATATTGCGTCGCTTCAGTTCGTCGATGAATCGCGAACGATCAATGGTCATGCGGTCGAGGTTCAGACGGATGACGTAGAGGTGCCAGGCGTGCTGGACATCTGGGCGCTCCACCGGGAGCGTCAGCGCCTCCAGGCCTCGCAAGCCGGAGTCGTACAGGCTGACAATCTCGCGCCGGCGCCGCTGCATTGCTTCCAGGCGCGCAAGCTGCTGAATCCCGATTGCCGCCAGGATGTCGCTGATGTTGTATTTGAAGCCGGGAGCGACGACCTCGTAGTACCATGATCCTTCGGCTGAGTAGCGTTTGTACGCATCTCGACTCATGCCATGCAGGCTCCAGATCCGTGCCATGTCGATCAGGTCTGGCGGTCCCGTCAGCATTCCGCCTTCGCCGGTAGTCAGGTTCTTCGTCGCATAGAACGAGAAGGCGACCAGCCGTTTCGGGTGCTTCGGGTCCGCGGCGCCGACCATCTGCCCCTTATAAGAGGCAGGAAGCGAATGGGCCGCGTCCTCGACGATCCCAGCGTCGTGCGAGTCGGCAAGGCCGAGCAGTGCGTCCATGTCACAGGGTTGGCCGTAGAGATGGACGGGGATCATCGCCTTGACTCGGCGTGCCCCATCTCCAACTAGCGCCTTTTCGACAGCCGCAGGGTCGATATTTAGGGTCTGCGGGTCGACATCAACCAAAAGGGGCCGAGCGCCCGTGTGCTCGATGACGTGGATGCAGGAGGCAAACGTCATGGGGGTGCTGACGACCATGTCGTTTGCACCGACCCCAAGCACAATCAGGCCCAAGTGCAGAGCGGCAGTGCCCGAGTTTAGGGCCAGCGCTTTTTCTGCGCCGACGAGCCGACGGAATTCGTCCTCGAACCTGGCGGCTTTCGGACCAGTCGTAATCCACCCGGAGCGAAGGCTCTCCGCGACCTCATCGATTTCTGCCTGTCCGATGAGTGGTGGCGAGAATGGCAGGAATTCCCTTCGGGTCGGCACTTTCCGAGATACTACCGACATCAATGAGAGACGTCTTCGTCCATCCCACGGCCGTCGTTGATCCAGGCTCGTGGATCGGATCACGAACCAAGATCTGGCACTTTACCCACGTCCAATCGGGCGCCCGGATTGGCTCCGACTGCGTGCTTGGTCAGGGCGTATACGTCGGCGAGGATGTTCAGATCGGAAAGCGTGTCAAGATCCAGAACAACGTCTCGGTATTCCACGGCGTCCGGATCGAGGACGGCGTCTTCGTCGGTCCACACGTGTGCTTTACGAACGACAAGTACCCTAGGGCGGTGAACGATGACGGCTTGCCGAAGAGCGCCGATGACTGGACGGTGGTTCCGACTCTCGTCAAGTTCGGCGCCTCTCTGGGTGCAAACGCCACCATTCTGCCCGGCATCACGATCGGCCGCTGGGCGCTGGTCGCCGCCGGCGCGGTTGTCGTCTCGGACGTCCCCGACCACGGGCTGGTAATGGGCTTGCCGGGAAGACTGGTTGGCTACGCATGTGTCTGCGCTCGAAAACTAGCCGAGGACGGAAAACACCTTGTTTGTCCGAGGTGCAAACGGCGTTATCTGAGCGGAAAGCAGGTCAGGCTGCTAGTACGCTGACGATCTTCTCGGCCGCGTGACCGTCACCGAAGCATAGCGGCCGTTCGCCCGCGGGGCGAAATGAGCGGATAGCCGCGCTTAGGGCAGCTGGATTGGATCCTACGAGGCGGTTCCATCCAGCGTGGACTGTCTCGGGCCATTCCGTCGTCTCCCGCACGGTGATGCACGGGGTGCCCACGAAATAGGCTTCCTTCTGCACGCCACCGGAATCGGTCACGATGACAGCGGCTTCCTCCTCGAGCGCCAGCATATCGAGGTATCCGAAGGGCTGTAATAGCGTCATTGACGCTGCGACTGGTATGGCCGCCGCTTCCAGTGCCGCCTTCGTCCTCGGGTGCACCGGAAACATGACGGGCATGCGTGACCCGGCAAGCCCTTCCATGATGGCGGAAAGCCGATGCGGGTCATCGGTGTTCTCCGCCCGATGGATGGTCGCCAGGACGAACCCATCCTGAACAGGCCGGTCAGCCAACATCGCCGGCCGCCGGGCTCGCGCCATGGCGAGGTGCTCGAGAAAGACGTCGTACATGACGTCGCCTACGAGGTGAACGCCGTCGGCGATGCCCTCCCGCCCGAGGTTGGTGACCGCCGTCTTAGTCGGGCAGAAGGTGAGATTACTGAGACGATCGCTCACGATGCGATTAACCTCTTCGGGCATGCGCCGATCGAAGCTCCGCAAGCCGGCCTCGATGTGGGCCAGCGGGAGGTGGAGCTTGGCGGCGACCAGGCTTCCTGCGAGCGTGGAGTTGGTGTCGCCGTACACCAGGACCCAGTCCGGTCGCTCAGCGGCCATGACTGGTTCCAACTCGATCATCATGCGCCCCGTTTGCACCGCATGGCTGCCCGAGCCTACGCCGAGGTTCCGATCTGGAGTAGGAAGCGCCAGCTCGCGAAAGAAAATATCGGACATCGTGTCGTCGTAGTGCTGCCCCGTGTGCACCAGAACTTCCTGATACCTTGCTCGCAAGGCCCGACTCACCGGCATGGCCTTAATGAATTGGGGCCTGGCTCCAACGACGGTCAGCACCTTCAGGGCTGCGGTACCTCAGAAGGTCCGATGTCAGGCAGCCGACCGGGCCCGGATGGCGTCCCTGACGGCGAGCGCGATTCGCTCCAGGTCCGCTGTCGTAAGACGGGGATGAATCGGCAGGGACAAGACGCGCTCGGCCAGCCGTTCGCTTGTTGGGAGGCTCTCCATATCCCGTCCGGCGAATAGCGGCTGTCGGTGCAGCGGGCGGGGATAGTGCACTGCGGTTTCGATGCCGGATTCCGCGAGCGTCACCGCTAACTCGTCTCTCGTAGTTCCGGAAATGCCTGGATCAATCTGGATGGTGTACTGGTGATAGGCATGCTCGCTACCTTCCCGCTCGAAGGGCAAACTCACGCCAGGGAGGTTCGCCAGCCGGTCGGTGAGATACGAGGCATTGCGCCGGCGTACCCGGACGTTCTCTGCCAGTCGCTCGAGCTGCCCGAGCCCAATCGCTGCTTGGATATCGGTCAGCCGATAGTTGTAGCCGAGCTCGGTATGCAGGTATCGTTGGGTTTCCCCGTGACTCCTCAAAAGCCGCAACCGGCCTGCTAGCTCATCGTCGTTTGTGGTGATCATGCCGCCCTCGCCCGTCGTCATTGTCTTAGTGGCGTAGAAGGAATAGCAAGACGCGTCGGCCAGGCTGCCGACGTCCTTCCCCACTAACCGGGTCCCATGGGCCTGAGCGGCATCCCAGACGATCTTGAGGCTGTGCTCGCGAGCCAGTTGCCGGACACCCTCGACGTCACATACTCCGCCGTATAGGTGAACCGGGGCTATTCCTCGGGTTTTCGGTCCGATCCGCCCCCGCGCATCAGCAATGTCCAAGGTGCCACTTCGTGGGTCGACATCGCAGAAGACCGGAACGGCACCTGCCATCAAGACGGAGCTAGCCGTGGCAAAGAAGGTGAACGCCGGAACGATAACCTCGTCGCCGGGCGCAAGAAGGGCCAGCCAGGCGAGGTGGAGCGCCGCCGTGCCCGAACTGACCGCAACAGCGTGGCGGGCCCCGACTATCCCTGCAAAACGCTCCTCAAACTCAAAACACAGCGCCCCTTGGCGGAGATTTCCCGACCTTAGCACCTTGACGACCCCGTCGATTTCTGTCTGTGTTATTAGGACGGAAGCAATACGGACGATAGACCGGTTGGTCGATGTTGAACCTGACGACGGCACCCTAATATGATATGTGGCTTGGCTCGAAGGCACCAGATCGTCATGACAGTTAACCCCCAAAAAGGTGGGCCGGAGCGGTACGCCCCGTTTAACATTGCCAACCTTATGGCGGTTCAACAGAGGGAGCGTGTACTCGCCACAATGTTGGCCAGACAAGGCCTATCAGATGTTTCCGGTCTCGACATCCTCGATGTCGGGTGCGGCGGTGGCATTTTCTTTTCGCGGCTCATGTCGTGGGGTGCTTCACCCGAGTCGCTCCACGGCATCGAGCTGCAGCCGGATCGAGTGGTAGCAGCCCGGTCAATCCATCCGCAGATTGACGTCGTTCACGGAAACGCAGCTGCACTTCCTTGGGCTGGCGAGCGGTTTGACTTGGTAACGCAGTTCACCACCTTTTCGTCCATTCCCGATGACCGGATGCGGCAGCAAGCAGCCATGGAGATTGATCGTGTGCTGAAGGCAGGGGGGCGCCTGGTCTGGTACGACTTCTGGATTAATCCGTCCAATCGTGCGACCCACCCCGTGCGGGCGTCGGAGGTAAGGCGGCTATTTCCCGGCTACCAGCTGTCTCTCCGGCGCGCCACGCTGGCGCCACCGATAGCCCGTGCCATCGTGCCGAGAACTCAACGACTTGCATCCCTTCTCGAGGGGATATGGTTCCTGCAATCACATCTCATTGGCGTGCTTACGAAGCCGGTCGGCCCGAACAATGGGATGAGGGGGAACTCGGGCGCGGACGGCCTCGCTTGAGGCGTTGAGATGCAGTTAGCTTTCAGGTCTCGCTGGGGACATCGGGACGACCACTGGAGGCTCCCCGCCTTCGGATTGCTTGCGGCAGTCATGTCAATAACGGCAGGCGCCGCGGTTGCCTACAAGCCGATCTTATCGGCCGGCATTTTGTTCCTCCTGTTGGTGGCGGTGGCTCGTTCCCAGGAAGCCGCCGTCGCTCTGTGGTTGGGCTTGCGCGTCCTGATGTTCTCGGGCTACATAGCCCTCCCATTAGGAGAGGTGATGCTCGGGCTGATCGTCGTTGTCGCGTCGGCCCGACAGATTATTTCAGGCCGACGCCTTCAGGCGCCACGATCGCCCCTCCTCTGGCTGGTGCTGCTGCTGCTGGTCAGTTTGAACGTGGCGTATTTCGGCTTCGTCCCGGAGAGCCGAGACTACGCCATAGAAATATTCATCGAGAACGTCCTTCTAGTAACACTGATCGCCAATACGGAATCGCGATGGCGGCGCGACGGTGCCACGACGGCTGTAGCGGTGGTTCTCGGTGCAGTAGGTAGCGTTGCGGCACTTGAATGGGTTACAGGCAGGCCTCTAGTCCTAAACACCGCTCGAATTGCTTACGCACCATTGGACGCGCTACATACATTCGAGGGCGTTAACCGGCTCGGCTCGCTACTGCTGAACCCGGACCTTCTGGCCGCAGCCATGGTGGTGGGGTTCGTTGTCTGGATAGGCATCGCGCTGGAGGAGCGGGGGGTTCTCCGCTGGATCGCCATTCTGGGTGCCGCGGGGATGCTATCGGTGGCGTTTCTAACACTATCTCGAACGGTATTCCTCGGAGCACCCGTGGGGTTGGGAGTGCTCTTTGTGCTTTCGGTTAATAAGGGCCGAGTCTCAACCGGCCAGGTGGCATTCGCCATAATTGGTGCGTGCGCCGCTGTGTTTGCTGCAGTTGCACTCGTTCCCAATGCCTGGTATCGAGTCACCACCGACCTGACGGATCCATTGCGGGTAGGTGCCTATGAAACCGCCGTTCGCATCATTTCCGCGCATCCACTTGCCGGACTTGGAGCTGGCTGGAACCGGTACTACGCATTAGCGGAGCAGTACCGCATCGCAGATCAGTACCGGCCGCTGGCCCATCCCCATAATTCGTTCCTCGAGCTCGGGGCGATGCTCGGCCTTCCCGTCCTGCTCGTGGTGGTGGTGCTGATCGGCAAGGCGTTCTCAGGAGCATTGTCTCATCGGGTCGCGCCGGGGTCGGCGATTCCGATTGCGGGGCTTGCTGCCATTATCGTCATGTCATTAGTTGGAGACCCCATCACCATTCCGGTTCTAAGCAATGTATTTTGGGCGCTGTGGGCGGTTGCTGGACAACGCAGCCCAGAGTCAAGACGAGCTCAAGCGGAACGTCGGTCGGAACTGTCCCGCTCGAATGCAAAGCATTGGACAGGTTCGCCCACGTAGCAACAGGAACGCCTTGACCGGGGCCGATTACTCAGTTGGCGGCCTGCCGCTTTACCGTCTCGATGTGCAGCGGCGTCAAGAAGCCCGACCGACGGAAAATGGCGGGAACGCGGCTCACCCGGGGCAGGTTGCACAGCTTGCTCTCAGTCAATGGAACGCCTATCTCCGGACAGACCACGACGCCAACAGGCGACAGTTCTTGGACCACATCTCCTGGTTGATGGTTGCCGAGCTACGGGCAGCCCCCGACCTCAGTGTTTGGCCGACGAGCGCCGCTGCGGGAGAAGCGCACGATTACCACCAGTACCTGTCAGCCGGAATTCAGGGGGCCGTCGGGTCGGCGCTGCTGCGGGCTCATCTGTTGCTCGGCGATGAGGTGTATCTCCAGGCTGCCCGGCGCGCACTAGCGGCCTTGGACACGGAGATCCTGGATGGCGGCGTCAGCTCTGTGGTTGGGGCGGACGGATTGTGTTTCGAAGACGTGGCGGTTTACCCAGCTGCCCACATCCTATCCGGCTTCGTGCTCGGGCTGATGGGTTTACATGACTATTTCAAGCAGTTCAGAGAGCCCACTGTCGGTGAACTCATTGAACGAAGCACATCGACGCTGCACTCGCTGATATGTCTCTATGACACTGGGTACTGGACGCGAATAGACCTTTTGGGCAAACGCTTGGCTACTGTCGAAGAGCATGCGTTTCACGTGAGTCTGCTAAGGGCATTGGTCAGCTACTCGGGCTGCAGCCACTGCGCGAACCTGGCCGACCGTTGGGCTGGATACCAAAGGCGCGGCAGCCGCCGATTACGCCGGGCCTTGGCCGAACCTACCGCAGCGTGTCGCCGCAGGCTGGCTGGGATCTGTAGGCGGTTGCTGTTTCGATCAGCCGGCCTAGGCTCACCGGCGGCTACTCGCGGCCCCGTCTGCATCGTGCTACCTGCCTTTCCCGTTCCTGGCGGAACCCGCGCCATAGTAGCTTCCATGGCAAAAGTGATGGCGGACGAATGGGATGTCGTTTATTTGACGCACCAAGTCGGCACCAATCCCGGAGATAGGCGCATCGAACAATTCGGCGGCGGGAGGTCGAGCTATTGGCAGTTCCCGAACGTTTGGTTCTATTCGTGGGCAGGCCTGCGAAGACTGATCGGTATGGTGCGGCGTGGCAACAGTTTCAGGCTTATCCTGCCACAGGATGGCAGCTACACGGCGTTGTTCGCAGGGATCGTTGGCAGAGCATATGGAGCTCGAGTCGTCAGTGTGGAGCACGGCACCGTAACGTTTCCCTACAACCGTGTTTACCGCGCGGAGCGGGTAGCGGGCGTCGGCGGTTATGGGGCGATCCGGCAGGTCGTGTCGCGTTTGCGGTTGTCGCTCTTGTGGCCGTCCCTTCATGTCATGGCAAAGGTAGCGGCTCGCCTCACTGACCAGTTCCTGGTCGCTGGAGATGAGATCGAGGAAACCTATCGCCAGCAACTTGGCGTCCATCCAAGTCGAATTGTTCGCTTCAACCCTTCGATTGATTCTGACCTCTTTACACCATTGGAACCCGAGGCAAGAGAACGTGAGCGCGTCCGGCTCGGCATCGGCAAGGACGACGTGATCATAGTCATGAACGGCCGGCTGGCTCCGGAAAAGGGCTTGCACATTGCGCTTTCAGCGGTGGCCGAAACGCTGGCGGGGCTGCCTTCTGATTTACGAAGCCGGCTAAGAATGATCATCGCTGGTGAAGGGCCAGCGCGTGGTGACGTCGAGGCCATGATGCACAGCAAGGGTCTGAACTCAATTAGCCTGCTCCTGGGCGAAGCCGAGCCATTAGAAGTGGCCACCCTACTCGGGATGAGCGATGTATTTTTGTACACGAGCCTTCGCGGCACAAATACCTCACTTGCGGTCCTGGAGGCCATGGCAGCCGGGTGCGCCGTCGTGGCTTCTGAACGGCCACAATCCCATGCCAAACTCCTGGCCGACGGCAGGGGTGTATCGATCCCACCCGGTGACCTGAGCGCCGTCCGGTCGGCGCTGTCACGCGTCCTGCTGGATCCTCGTCTTCGGGCCGAAATGGGGAGGTCGGCGAGGGATTACATCGTCCGCAACTACAGTCCGTTAGCCCTCAGGCGCGCCCTGCTGCGTGCCACCTACTACTCGCCGATGCAAAACTATGGCGTCAAGTCGTGAACCGCCTGGCACAGCTCTGGAGACGACGTGGACCGATTGCCCATACCACTCTGTACGCGCTCGTAAGAAGCTCCGCCGTTTACGCTTTGGCCACAATGGCGTCTCCCGTTACCTCGCTTGTCCTTGCGCCTTTCCTGACCCGACATCTCGGCGCACGGGACTATGGGTTGCTCGTCGTGCTCAACACAGCGATCGGGCTTACTGCCGGTTTAACCCAACTCGGCCTTAGCTCCGCCTTCTTCCGCGCTTACAGCTACGACTACTCTTCGCGCGGAGATCGAGGCGCTGTACTGACGACCGCCTTCACGTTACTCTTCCCGGTTGCTCTCGTCGCCTTCATTATTGCGGTGCTTACGGCTGGAACGGTCGCCAGCCAAGTCTTTGGGCGATCCTCTTCGGCGGACCTCGTCGTCATTGCCCTTGCTGTCGTCATAGTCCAGAACCTCGCGGTGCCTGCCTTCGCGTGGATGCGGGCGGAGGGGCGAGCCGCCTTGTTTGCCCTTATTTCAATCGCCAACTTGGCGGTCACCCTATCGGCCAACGTCATCCTCGTAGGCGTCTTCCACGGGGGCGTTGCTGGATCTTTGATTGCTACCGGAAGCGGATTCGCTACAGTGGTCTTGGCCACGGCGCCAGCGCTTGTTCGCCAGCTGGGCTTTCCGCGAATTGAGATCGCACGCAACATGCTCAGCTTTGGAGTGCCACAGGTGCCGAACGTGTTGGCGCTGTGGGTTCTTCAGCTGTCGGATCGGTTTCTTGTTGCCCATTTCCGCTCGCTTGCTGAGACCGCACGTTATGCGGTGGCTTACAGCTTGGGAATGATCGTGTCCATCGCTGTTGTTTCCCCATTGGTCCTAGCCTGGCCAACTGCGATGTATGCCATTGCCAAGCGTCCTGACGCTCGCGAGCAATTTCGGTTCGTTTTTACGACGGCTTACCTCATATTCCTATTCTTGGCGTTTGCTCTGTCGATCGTCGGCGAAATACTCCTCTACCGGTTGTTTTCCGACGCTTACCACTCAGCTGCCTGGGTGATCCCCCTAGTCTCCGAGTCGATGGCGATCTACGGGATGTACATGCTGCTCACGCTGGGTATTAGCCTGAGCCGCAAGACGTGGCTGGCTTCGGCTCTTACGCTTGGCGCAGCCATCTCCAACGTTTTTCTAAACCTGCTCTTGATTCCCAGGTTCGGTGCGATAGGGGCAGCCTTGTCCACGCTACTCGCTTATATGGGCCTAACGACGGCGGCCTACTTCGTGAATCAACGCCTATATCCGATCGAGTTGCCGCTCGTCCGCCTTGTGGCCGGGCTCGCGATCGGGATGTTGCTGTTCGGAGCCAGTTATGTAGTTGGTCTGGTAACCGGGCCGAGTTGGGTCTTGCCTGCCCAAATCCTGGGATTATTCGCGTACTCTGCATGTCTCGTCGGTCTCGGCATGAGCAGCATCCTGCCGTTCCTACGGCAGGCGGCGTTGTTACAGGGCGGCGAATCCGTGATGGGTTCGACCCCTTCGACTAGATGATGAGCAAACCGGGCTCGCAACGGTGGAAACGCCTGTTTCCCGAAACGTGACCCTCCGAGCCGCGGCGAATGTCGGACGGTCGTGAGTTTGGACAGCGGACGACGGTTTCGGGTGCTGATGATCCTGGACAATCCTTGCGACCCGGATTGGCGAGTTCTAAAAGAGGCACATTCCCTCACGGAAGTGGGATTCAGTGTCAGGATTCTGGCCTGGGATAGGAGCGGTCTCCTTTCCAAGGAGGAACTGAATGGTGGCGTGCGCATCGTGCGCATCGGAACGCCGTCCCGCCATCGTGGATCCGTAGGTCGCCTGGCAACAGCCTTTGGCTATTGGAGGAGGGTCATCGCAGCGGCGCTAGCCGAGGATTTTGACGTTATCCACAGCCACGATCTCCCCGACCTTCCGGTCGGGGTGCTCCTTAGCATACGGAGGCGCCGGCCCCTTGTGTACGACGCCCATGAACTCTATTGGATGGACCGGCTTGAGGCGCGGCCCCTATTGATCAGGCTGGTCGAGCGCTACGGGGAGAGGCTTCTCATCCGGCGTGCCAAGCATGTGGTCACGGTAAGCGACGATCTCGCAACCTATTATCGACGGCTTCATCCGCGCGTGTCGGTTGTGGGAAACTGGTATGACCCAATTCAAGTTGACCGCATCTCAGGGCGGCACCTACGGCACGAGCTCGGGATCGCGGATGACACATTCTGTCTGGTATACGCAGGTTCGTTGGGCCCTGAACGGAACCATCAACTTCTCATTGAGTATGCAGCAGCCTACCCGGATACTGCTGTGGTAGTCGCTGGCAAAGGAGGGGTGGCCGAGACGGACTTCATGAAAGCTGCCGGGACACTTGCAAACCTCCGTTTCCTCGGCTGGCAAACCGATCTTGGACCTGTTTATGGACTTGCGGATGCTCTCTACTATGCCCTTCGAGAGGAGAGCCCTTATAGGTCGATTTCGTCCCCAAACAACTTCTTCGTATCCATCGCCGCGGGAATACCACTAATCACGACGGCCAGCGGCGAGCCCGGAAGTCTGATCGCGGAGACCGGCGCTGGAGAGTTGCTGCAATCGTCAACCGTTTCGGAGCTGCGCCGGGCAGTCGATCATCTTCGCAATCCTCAGACGAGGGCATTAATCAATGCGAGCTTGTCAGCCCTGCGGGTGCGATATACGTGGGGGAAGGCGGCAGAGCCGCTAGTCGAGATCTACGAAGGCTTGGCTCGAAGGTAAACTGAGAGCACTTGCGGGATCAACCTTAGGCACGCAGATACTCTCGCCTCAATCCCTCGAGGTGCTTTTGAGGGCTGTGATGTCGTTCAACCCAATGAGGACCCGCCTGAGAGAGGGCTTGGATTTGGTCGGGATTTCCCATCAAGCTCCGCAATTCCCTGACTAACTCGCCACCATCCTTTATGTCAACGACTGGCGGCGGATCGTCCGGATACAGTTTGACGTCCAGATTCGCGAAGACGATCCGACCGGCGCCTAGCGCCTCAAGCTCGCTTAGGCCTAGGACACCCTGGCCCATCTGACCGACTACCGCATCAAACTGTTGGAGGAGGGTCGGAATTTCGTTGTGCGGAACGGGCGCGATGAACCGAACGAATGGGGCATATCGCTTCGCATAATCCCCGGTTAGGGGTCCCCAGGCAATAGTCGTCAGGTTGACCAAGGCAGCTAGCTCCGGGGCCCGCTCGAAAATGCGGTCAACACCTTTTATCTGATCCAATCGCGTGAAGATTAGGACCTCGGAGATCGTCGAAATTGTGCGTCGCGGTGGGAACAGGCTGATATCCAGCGGGTTGCCTAGCAGGTGTGCTTTTTGCGCGAAAGGCTCCAGATAGGTGCGTAGGTTAGGGGTCACGTAAAAGATTCCGCGTGCGCGCCGAAGGACTAACAAACTCAGTGCTCTCTTAAGGGGATTCTTGAAGTTCGCATGCAAATCGGATCCGTGGGCATGAATGAAGAACGGTTTGCCGACGGCCAAGCCCACGACGCCTTGCGAAACGAAGTGAATGTGAAGCAGTTGATAGTTGCCGCGGCGGAGTTTGCGAATGACCGGTAGGTAGGCAGCCAAGCGAACGGGTAGGGCAAGGGCCTTTGCGATCGCAGGCCACGAGGCTCCGAGCAGGGGCAGCTCATAGAAATCCACCTCGAAGCCAGCCCCTTTAAGGATCTCCATCTCGACCTGTGCAACACCAGCAACATCGTTCACGAGCGCGACTCTAGGCAGTTGCATGTAACCAATGGTCTCACCGCAAGAGGGGTTGCAAGCCACGGGGTGTCTCCCTTCTTTGGTCCGACGTTGAGTTGGCTTAACGGGGAGTTCGAATTGCTTCAGGCCGAGGAAGGCCCTGTAGAAAGCGCGCAGCAAGCACTCGGTAGTCGTACCGCTCACGAACCAACTGGCGACCCCTTTCCCCCCGGGCCTTCCTTTCGGAGGCTGGCTCCGCGGCTAAGAGGTCGATCGCATGCGCGATTGCGACTGGGTCCTCGGGGGGGACAGTAAAGCCAGCTCCGGCTTCAGAAACGGGGTCGTTCGGAGCGGCAATTGCAGAAATTATCGGTCGTGCCGCCATCATGTAGTCGAACATCTTGTTGGGGTTGACCCCAAATCGATAAAGGGGGGAGCGCTTATAACCCACGAAGCACGCGTCAAAGCATTCGAGTAGGGAAGGGATAGCGGCCTTTGGCACTGGAGGAAGAAAAGCCACGCGCTCACCACCATAGCGAGCTGCTAGTTCTTGGCGGTGCTCGCCGTCGCCCACCAAAACGAAATGAACATCTGGGCGCTTTAGATGCGACTGGCTGGCCAGGAGACTCTCAAGGTCATTGGAAGTGGCGAACCCTCCCGCATAGCCAACAATGAATCGATGCTGGGCACGAAGTCGGCCGAGCACTTCGGAATGAGGGAAGGGCAGCGGCTCCGGGTGCTGCCAATCGTCCACGGCAACTCCGTTCGGCACGTACAGAAATCGCTTAGGATTCAAGCCGTGCGCTTCCATGTAGGGAAGCGCGGCCGGCAGCATTGACACGACCCTATCCGCCGTACGGTAGGCCTGATCTTCAGCATGCTGCAGCAATTTGATGAAGGGATGCCAACGAGGCATTCCACCCAGCTCGATCAAGGTTAGAGGCCACAGATCGTGGACTTCGTGAAACCAGATCCCATTGGTAAGCCGTGCGATGCGCCTTCCCCCGTATATGTCCATGGGGTGGGTGGAGGAAGTAATTACCAAGTTTGGCTGAAGTCGACGTGCCAGTTGACCGCTCGCTGCTCTCAGGCGTCGAGCGAACTGAACTATATTGATGGCGCGCGCGACACCATTTCCGCGATAACTGGGGGTTAGAAGCCAGATCATGCGCAATTCATTCATCGCGGCTGATTCCGACTTGTTGGGCTGTGGATTTCTAAGGCGCAGGTGGCTGTACGAGGCACCAACGATCGTCACTTCGTGACCGAGACGAAGCCATTCCTGAGCCAGGTGGTAGGGACGGTATTCCATCCCATACTGGGGCCCGCCAGCGTAGTGGTTGATAAGTAGAATTTTCACGATAAGGCCGTGTTCCTACCGGGCCGATAATAGGTAATCGGCTGCATTAAAGACTGGGCGTCTCGTCGGCTAGTCCAATCGTACTCAGGCGATCCAATACGTTTCTCGTCAGAGTCATGACCCGTTCGTCACTAGCGGGTCCATCAAGCAGATTCGGCCAACCCGAGTCAGCAGCGCTGAAAACCGCTGAGTTGTGACCGGTCGAGTACCAAGTCGAATCGCAATGCTCGAGGTGGCCGTTAGCGGGCTTGAACGCAGCGCTTCCGAGCACCACGAGAGAGGCGGGAGATTCAGCATTTGCTTGTGTCCGATCGCATTCCCCGGACACAACGCCGGGGATGCTGTCACCAGGTTTGAGGGCGGTGCCACGTAAAAGCCATGCTGGAGCGGCCGCGCCCAACATCCAGGGCTGCGGGCTGGGTGGGTAGCCGTTCGAAAACAGCGTACCGGTCAGGTTGTTTTGTGGTCGGTTAACAGGTTGATCCCCCCAGCGCACGGTCGCGGTTGCGGGATCGCTCTTGGATGCTGGGTCAAGTGATGCTGACCTGTACACCACAAGCATGCGACCCGCCTGCCCCGACGCGGCGGCCTCGTAGCGGGCTTGCCAGTAAACGTCGTTGCCTCCAAGGAATGCCAGGCTAAGGCCGTGGTCCCGAGCCGTTTCGACTGCATCGCGCATCGCCTTCGTCCAATACTCATCGTGGCCAATGGCGACATATAGACGGTGGTGATACAAAATCTGCGGATCGCTGTCAATATCGGTATCAGTCGCGTAGGACACGTCGTATCCAAACCGCTCCAGGAACGAAATGACACTAACGTCCTGGGCGGCAGGTGCCTGCCCAACGTACGGCCGATTGAAAGATACTTTGACGGCCCTCTTGTCGCCCGAGATGGTGGGGTCTCCATAAGCACTGGACGCGTAGAGCGACTTGCCGCCCCAATAGTTGTAAGCCTGCCAGGTATTCACGGGCAGGACCGCCAGAAGGGTGGTCGGCGAGACGTCGTTTCGGACCACGAAGGGGATGCTCCCCCGATCGTTTGCCGTCGAGAGCTGCGCAATGTATAGGCCGCTTGTCCACGACGAAGGGATGGTTAGGGAATACGACCACGCCCAGTTGGCGTCGACGAGGCCGGTTACCGCATCAACTTCGCAAGTTGCGCAGCCGGCTGCGCCGAACGTTCCACTGGTCCAGCGTCCCTGATCAGTGCCGGGAAAATTCAAATCGGAAAGCATCTTGCGAGCTCCCAGTCCGCCGTACCAGCCGAGGCGATAGACGTCAATGTTGAACGTAGGTCTTGTGGTGCTGATTGCAAATTGAATCCGCCCACCAACCTCAACACTCGTTGAGTCTGCATAGCCCGTGATTCGATTGTCGGTTGGCGATTTCCAGCCGCCACTTCCGGCGTATGCGTTCTCAACCACGATGGCGTTGGAGCTCGGATTTGCCGCGGCCGACGACCTGATTACCACGGGCGTCTTTGCGGCCTGGGCCGAGCAGCCGGCCAGCAGGACCGCGACAAGACCCAAGGCTATGGTGTTAGAGGCCCGGTTGACATCCACGTAGTCGTCAACGCGCTGGATAGCCCGGCCTTGTTGAAGTTCCGAGCGATATCAGAGCGGAATCACTTCCAGACAAGGTGTCTGCTGGCAAGTCGCCTCGCCCATCGATCACTACCCGCAGGCCCCTAAATACCTTCCAGTCGAGATCTCGATACTGCGCGTGAAACGCCTGGACGATTACAGCATCCGCGGGCGTAGCTTCCTGCAAGTCGACCACCTGGAAGCCGAGATCCTTTAATTCCTCGCCGGAGAAAAGCGGGTCATGGACGGCAACTGATGCGCCCCGCTCCTTCAGTTCAGTTACCACAGGAAAAGCGGCGGAAAAAGCGGTTTCCTTGACGTTGGGGCGATAACTTACACCGAGCACGACCACACGCTTACCTTGGAGCCCGCCCAGGGTCTCCGACAGCAAATTCAGGTAGGCGGCCGGCATTGCGCCGTCGACTTGCTGTGCATCGCGAACCAAGGACAGCTCGCCATTTCGTGACGCCTCGAGGAGGAAGCGAGGGTACACAGGGATACAGTGGCCGCCGACGCCGATACCCGGCTGGTGGATTTGCGAGAAGGGCTGGGTATTGGCCGCGGCAAACGCCTCGGATACGTTGACGCCGCGCACGCGTCCAAAGAGCGCAAGCTGGTCGGCCAATGCAACATTCACGAAGCGGTACGTTGTTTCGGCGAGCTTGGCGAATTCAGCTGTCTCGGCATTGGCGACAGGTAAAACGTCAGCGTCCAGAACGGATGAGTAGAACGCAACCGCCCTTGCGGTACTTTGCGGATCGACGCCGCCAACGATCTTCGGGTATTTAGCGAGGTCTTCGAAGATCCTGCCCGAGTAAACACGTTCAGGACTGAACGCCACGAACAGGGTCTCTCCGAGGCGAAGGCCAGATCGCTGCTCCAGAATGGGGGCCAGCCTACTTCGGGTCGTCCCTAGAGGTAGCGTTGTTTCGTAAAGTACCAACGTCCCGGATTTGAGACTGGATCCGACAATCCTGGTTACTTCATCGATGGCGCCGAATTCGGCTTTACCGTTGCCGTCCGTAATGAGGGGAACAGCGACCACCACCACGTTCGCCTGGGCCACAGCGCTTCCCGTGTCCTGTGTTGCACGAAGCGAGCCTGCGGCGACCGCCCTTGCGACGCGCTCGTCGAGGAAAGCTTCGCCAGCGATATGGTTCTTACCCGCGTTTATTGTTCCCACCACGTCGCTCCGAATGTCAACACCCACGACCGTGTGGCCGCGGGATGCGTATTGAGCAGCGATCGGTAGCCCAATCTTTCCGAGCCCGATGACCGCAACTGTCAGCGGACGCTCCAACGGGACCTTACCGTGCAGGGACAGCCGCCAGTAGGTCCGTGAACTCGATGACCCGCCCCTCTTCGCCAGCAGAAACCAGGCTGAGAGCCAGCGCTAGCGCGTTATATCCGGCGTCGCCGTCTACCTCGGGAGGAGTTCCGTGACTGATGGAGCGCAAAACGGAGAGCAGTTCGGCTCGCAAGGGTTCCGTCTGGCGGATCTGGAATCGGGTCATGTTCCCTTCGCTGACTCCTGTGAAGGCCCCATTTGCGTTCGTGGGCACTGCGGTGTTCTCGTAGTAAAGGAGCTCCTGCGTCAGGTAGTTAAGCTGGAACATCCCGCGCTCGCCCAAGACGTTAAGCTGCCTAACCTTGGTGGGTGTCAGCCAGTTCACGTCGAGTACCCCGATGACACCATCATCGAACTTGAGAACCGCGTTCACCATGTCCTCATGCTGCGTGTTGATCTTCCGATGGGTTTCGGAATACATGCGGACAACCGGGCGACCGAGAAGATAGGTCATCACGTCGAGGTCGTGCGTGGCGAGGTCGGCGACTACGCCGACGTCGCGGATTCGGGCGGGAAAGGGACCCAAGCGCAGCGCCCTGATCTGGAAGATCCGGCCGAGGTAACCCGCGTCCAGATGCTTCTTCAATTCTCGGACAGCAGGATTGAACCGCTCGATCTGGCCGACAGCGAGCGTTAAGCCTCGCTTTTGCGCAACCGTAATCATCTGCCGGGCCTGGGCGAGGTCGGCGGCGATGGGTTTCTCGACCAGGACATGGCAACCCTTTTCCAAGGCTTCCAGGGTCAGTCGATGGTGGTACTTCGTGGGCGCAGCGATGACGACAAAGGTCAGGTTTTCGCGGGACAGCATCTCCCACGAGGAGAGGTACCCCCGGATCTTGCGCAGCTGGGCGGCGGATTCGACAGCGCTGCGGTCCGCATCACATACTGCGACGAGCTCAACGCCCTCAATATCACTCAGGACGCGCAGGTGATTGCGCCCCATAACCCCAGCGCCGACAACGCCCACTCGGATCATCGCTGCCAGCCGCCCTCCCCAAAATTCGATAGGGAGGGCCTCGGAGAGCTCCCTACCTGAGTAAAGACACATATAGCATACGCATAAGGGTCAGACAAGCCGGGCGTGCCGTACGTCCGTTTGGTTACCTCCAACGCTCGGGTAGGCACCCAAAATTCAGCGAACGGGTGTTCGCTTTTGAATTGGGAAAATAGGCCCCCTACACTTGACCTATGACTCCAGCGGGGGTACGATGCCCGGACATGAGGGGATTTACCCGGCTGCTCGTCGTGACGATTACAGCGGCGACTTTGCTGCTGCTCGCGGCAGTTGGAGCAGCCGCCGCGTCGGGTACCCTGGGGTCGCAGAAGGCGGTCAAGTCGGTCATCACGTTGGTCGCCCCGAATGCGGGGCTGACGTCCGACAAGTCGTCTCAGAAGAATGAGGCCAAGGGGGACGAAGGGAACAACGGCAAGCACACTGGCGAGTGCCATCCGCCGAAGAAGCACCACAAGAACGGCACGCCCGGGCACAAGAATCATCCCTGCGG
>CAAGKR010456200.1_pt1 | contig 21858 bp, 20 predicted proteins | sample 2556971 | NCBI WGS metagenome assembly CAAGKR01 (sample SAMEA5207829, study PRJEB30636) | soil metagenome | biome: forest; feature: boreal; material: soil | place: USA | collected 2011-09 | depth 1 m | reverse complement strand
TTCTGTACCGACGGCGTCTGCTGTGGCGCCAGCTCCTGCGGGACCTGCAAGTCGTGCAACGTCGGGGTCAACGCCGGCACCTGCGCCAACATCCCGAACGACACGACCGAGCCGCACGGCCTTTGCCCGACCAGCACGACGTGCGGCAACACGGGAGCCTGCAACGGAGCCGGCGCGTGCCAGCTCCAGGTGGCCGGTGTGCAGTGCGCGGTAGCAACGTGCACCGGATCGCCGCCGACGCTGACTCCGCCCTCGAAGTGCAACGGCAGCGGGGCGTGCGTGCCCCCGAGTGGATCGCCTTGCGCGCCCTACGCCTGCGGGACCGGCGCGTGCAAGACGATCTGCGCGGCCGACACTGACTGCGTGGCCCCAGACACCTGCCAGGGTGGGAGCTGCTCGCTCAAAGCGAACGGTCTTCCGTGCACCACGAGCGCGCAGTGCCAAAACAATAGCTGCGTCGGCGGCATCTGCTGCAACGGCGCGTGCACGCCCATAGCGACCTGTGGCTTCACGGGCACGTGCAGCACCGGCAACTGCGATCTGGCAATAAGCGGCAAGAGCTGCGGCGCAGGGGCCTCCTGCAACACCACCACCGCCACGTTCACGTCTGCCTCGACGTGCAACGGCATGGGCACGTGCGTCGCGCCGCAACTGATGTGCGCGCCATTGACCTGCAACGCCAGCGGCTGCACCACCAAGGGCAACGGCGCCTCCTGCAGCCTCGGGACAGAATGCACGAGCGGCCATTGCGTCATGGGCATCTGCTGCGGCGCCGCTTCTTGTCCCGTGACCCCGCCTTGCAGCATCGGTACCTGCAGCACCGGCTCCTGCGATGTGGCGGCCAACGGTACGATCTGCGGCTCCGCCTCTTGCAACACCGCCACCGCGACGTTCACGCCAGCCCCGAAGTGCGACGGCTCCGGCGCCTGCGTCCAAACGTCCATGTCCTGCGCGCCGGATACCTGCAACGCTAGCGGCTGCACCACCAAGGGCAACGGCGCCTCCTGCAGTCTCGGAACAGAATGCACCAGCGGCCATTGCGTCATGGGCACCTGCTGCGGCGCCGCTTCTTGTGCCGTGAACCCGCCCTGCAGCATCGGTACCTGCAGCACCGGCTCCTGCGATGTGGCCCCCAACACCACGACCTGCGGCACAGCCTCTTGCAACATCGCCGCTTCAACATTCACACCAGTCGGCGCGTGCAACGGCTCCGGCTCCTGCGTGCAAACGCCCATGTCCTGCTCGCCATTGACCTGCAACGCCAGCGGCTGCACCACCAAGGGCAACGGCGCCTCCTGCAGCGGCGACACCGCATGCTCAAGCGGCCATTGCGTCATGGGCACCTGCTGTGGAACCACGTGCCCGGTGACCACGACCTGCGGCAACACAGGTGCCTGCACCAACGGCACCACCTGCGACCAGGCCCCCAACACCACGATCTGCGGCACTGCCTCTTGCAACACCGGGACTTCAACATTCACACCAGTCGGAGCGTGCGACGGCTCCGGCTCGTGCATTCAGACGTCCATGTCCTGCGCGCCGGATACCTGCAATGCCAGCGGCTGCACCACCAAGGGCAGCGGCGCCTCCTGCGGCGGCGATGCCGAATGCGCCAGCGGCCATTGCACCAACGGCGTTTGCTGCGGCGTCAGTCTGTGCCCGTCCTGTCAGATCTGTGGGGCGATGGGGACCTGCACCAACGCCGCGCCCGGCAGCACCGATGACACCGGCACCTGCACGAACACTGGCGTCGACAGTTGCGGCAACGACGGTCTCTGCGACGGCAACGGAGGTTGTCAGGACTACAGCACGTCGACGGCTTGCGAGACGACGTGCAGCATACCCGGTTCCTGTGACGGGATGGGGAGTTGCCTCGGGTACACGTGCCCGTAGTAAGGATCTCCTCGGCCTCCGCCAGTCCGTGCGCGCCTCCGACGTTCGAACGTGCGGCCCTCAACCAGCCGTAGGCCGGCTCAACGACGCAGGTTGCGCAGCAGCACGCGCAGGTTTTGGAAGTCGATCGGCTTTTCGACGCGCGCGTTCGGCACCCGCTCGAGGAATTCGCGCGCGCGCGTCGTGAACGCGCCGCCGGTGACGAACACCATCCGCTCGGACTGATCCGGGGCCAGCTTTTCCATTTCGGCGAAGACGTCCATCCCCGTCATCTCGGGCATCATGAGATCGCACAGGATGAGGTCGTAGCGATCCCCGGCGCGCAGCCGCTCGAGCGCGCGCCGGCCGTCGCTGGCGCAGGTGACGTTGTACTCGCCGCTCAGCGACCGGCGCAGCGCCCCCAGAATCATCTGCTCGTCGTCGATGATGAGCAGGCGGCCACCTTGCGCCTCCGCCTCGGGCGTCGGGGATGCGAACGCGCCCGCCGCCTCGATCGCCGCCGGCGGGAGCGTGACCCGGAAGGTGCTCCCGCGACCGATCTCGCTGTCGACCCGAACCTCGCCCCCGAGCGCGCTCAAGATCCCGCTGCAGATCCAGAGCCCGAGGCCGGTTCCCTCGCCCGCCGACTTCGTGGTGAAGAAGGGATCGAAGATGCGCTCGCGGATCTCGACCGGAATCCCCATTCCGCTGTCGCGCACCTCGATGACCGCGTAGCCCCGCGCGTCCGTGCGCGTGCTGACGCGGATCTCGTTGCGCTCGGTCTCCCCCTCGGGGATGGCGTGCGCGGCGTTGAGCAAGAGGTTCAAGAACACCTGGCCGATACGCGACTCGTTCCCCTCGACCATCGGCGTATCGCCGTAGTCTTTGACCAGACGCGCGCGGTGCCGGATCTCGTTCCAGGCGATGTTGATGGATGAGTCCAGCACCCGCCGCACGGCGACCGGCCCGCTCTGGTCCTCGTCGCCTCGGGCGAAGACCCGCAGATCGCGGACGATGTTGCGGACCCGTTCCGCTCCCTGCCGCGCCTCGGTCAGCGCCTCGCCGGTTTCGTCGAGCACGCGCCCCGGACCGCCGCCCGCGTCGCTGCGCGACAGGCGCGACGAGACGGTCGTGATCTGGTGGCGGGCGAAGTCGATGTTGGCGACGATGTACGCGAGCGGGTTGTTGATCTCGTGCGCCACCCCCGCCGCCAAAGTCCCCACCGCGGCCATCCGCCCCGCGAAGATGAGCTGGTTCTCCATCCGCTTCCGTTCGGTGAGATCGCGAATGAAGAAGTAGTGGCCCTTCGCGACTGGGCGATTCGGGTGCGCATCGAATACGGGAACGATCGTCAGGCTCATCTCGAAGACCGTTCCGTCCTCGCGCAGGCCGCGCGCCTCGCGCTCGACCTTGCCGGTTGCGGCGCGCAGGTCGGCAGCGACGGCCGGCCGATCGAGGGGCGCCACCAGCTTCTCCCAGCTCCGGCCGAGAGCGGCGTCCGCCCCGCAGCAGCCGAGGCGAACGAAGGCTCGATTGACCGAGAGTACCCGCCCGTCCACATCGAGGCGACAAATGGCTTCGGCCGCGTCCTCCAGCGCCGCGCGCAACTCGCGTACCTGTTCTTCCAGCCGCGAGACCAGCAGGTCTGTTGTCCTCACCGTCGCCACGGACGCCTCCGCGGCTGACATTCAGGCTCGTCCACCGGGAGGCAGGATATCAGCCACCAATCCGGTAATGAAAGGTACTTCTTTATATGGCGGATTACGCGAGCTACCGTTTGAACAGGCTGGACGAGGCTCGCGACCCACCGCCCGAATTCCTTTTGGCGCCGAGGATCTCGGCGGCCCGCTGCCGAACCTTGGGGCTCGGATCGCGCTCGGAAGCCTCTTTGAGGAACGGCTGCGCGGGAGCGCCGAGACCGCGCAGGAAGGCCTGCGAGCGCCGGGAGCCGCTATCGCTCGCGAGCGAGCGAATGGCGCCGCGAATGAGATCGCCGTCGGCCCTGAATGCAGGATTCTTTCGCATCGCCAGCCCAGCCGCCGCCAGCCCCTCCGACCAGCGGCGGGCGTCGAAATAAATCGTCGCGAGCAGGTAGGGCGCGTCCGGATCGTCGGGTTTCTCGGCGTGGAGCCGGTCCAGAGTTTCAATGGCCCTCGCCGCCTGCCCGGCGCCGAGGAGCTGCCGGGCCTCCTCGATGTGCGGATCTTCAGCAGCAGGTGGTCCCAAGGCGGGAGCAGCGGGAGCGGCCCCGGCGGGAGCAGGCCCGGCTGATGGAACTGCGCGCGAAGGGACGGGAGCTGCCGTCGCTACCGCGCGAGACGGGATGGCGAGGATGGGCGACGACGACGCGAGGGGAGCCGGACCGGCGGGGGGCATCGCCCCGGCGGCCCCTCCATTCCGCCGCTGCAGCAGGCGCCCAAACGAGAGCCCCAACACAATGAGCAGCACGAATCCGCCAACGATCCCCGCGACGCGCCACGGACGGACCCGCGACGCGTCAGCCGTCGAGGGTAGACCGCCGGCTGGGCTCCCCATGCGACGACGGACGGCGGAAAGCGTGTCAATCGTCGTCTTGCCGGGGACCTGCGCCGCAGGAATCGGAGCCGGAACGACATTGCCCCGCGCTTCGGGTGTCGCCTCGAGCGCCGCCGCGAGCTCGGCAGCCGAGGCAAAACGATCCTCGGGAAGCTTCGCCAGCGCCTTGTCGAGCACGGCCTCCAGCTCCCTCGAGTAGCCGGCGGCCGGCGCGACGGCGCGAAGGCGCGGCGGTGGCACCTGCCGGTGCATGAGGATGACCTCTCCGACGTTTTCCGACTGGAACGGCTTTCGACCGGCCAGGATCTCGAACAGGACGACGCCCACCGTATAGAGGTCGGTCCGGGCGTCGATCGCGCCGCCGCCTCCCGACTGCTCCGGGGACATGTAGCTCGGCGTCCCCACCGCCAGGCCAGCGGTCATGGCGGGCCCGTCGCGCAGCTTGGCGAGGCCGAAGTCGAGGATGCGGAGGTGCTCGTCGAGCGCCGTCTCGCCGCTCAAGATGAGATTTTCCGGCTTGAGATCCCGGTGCACGATCCCTTGCGCGTGGGCGTGCGCCAACCCCGCCAGGAGCTGCTGGGCAATGCGCAGGACGCGTCCGGTCGGCAGGGGTCCTTGCCGCATCAGATCGCGCAAAGTCCGGCCAGTTACAAAATCCATGACCAGGTAAGGCGCGCCCTCGACGCCGAAGTCGATCACCGATACGCAGTGCGGGTGGGCGAGCAGGCTCATCGCCTTGGCCTCGTTTTCGAACCGGCCGAGGAACGCCCTCTGCGCGGCGATCCAGGGGTGTAGGAACTTGACCGCGACGGCTCGCCCGAGCTGTAGGCGCTCGCCCTTGTAGACGACGCCCATCGCACCCGCCGCAATCCTGGAGAGAATCACGTATCGCCCCTGCAGCACCTTGCCGATACGCGGGTCGGGCGGTGAGGGAGACTCGGCGTCCACCGGCGCGCGAGCTTATCACGACTTGATGATTCCGCGTTTGACCAGAAAGTCGCGCACGGCGCGGGTCACGGTCAGCACCTCGGCGCCGTCGAAATCACCATGGCCGCCCCGGCGGAGGGTAAACAGGCGGTTCGGCACGCCCGCACGCCCGAGCGCCTCGTGCAACCGCTTGGCCTGCGCGAAGGGGACCACCGGATCGGCATCGCCGTGCGCGGTGAAGATCGGAGGCGAGCCCTTTCCGACGTACGTGATCGGCGAGACCCGCCGCGCCAGGGCAGCGCGTTCCGGGCCGCCGATCCACCCGATCGCGAAGTCGCGCGCATTCGAAGGTCCGAGCAGCTCGGCCACGTCGACGACGCCGAAGAAATTGATCACCGCCGCCACGCGCAGCGGCTCGTCGCCCGGGCAGAGCCGGTCGAACCCGGCGGTCACCGGCGCCAGTGCCGCCATGAGCGCCAGGTGCGCGCCCGCCGAGCTGCCGACCAGCACCAGGCGGTCGCGATCGAGGCCGTACTGCGCCGCATGGCGAATCACCCAGCGCAGCGCGCACCGGCTGTCCTCCACCGCGGCCGGCGCCAGCGCCGTCCGGGCGAGGCGGTAGTCGACGTTCGCCACCGCGAACCCCATGACCAGATAGGGCAGCACGTCGAGCGCGATTTCGTCCTTGGAGCCGGTGACCCATCCGCCGCCATGGAAGAGGATGGCGGTCGGCATCGGCCCGTCGGGACGCCTCGGGACGTAAAGGTCGAGCTTGCCGTTCCAGCCGTCCACCGAGAGATAGACGATGTTTGGCTCGACGCGGGTGTGGGTGGCGATCAGCGCCGCCGTGTCCAGGGGGCCGACCGGGCGAATCTCGGCGCGCGCGCACGTGCGCGGCACCGCGGTGTAGCCAGCCCCGATCACAAGCGCCAGCCAGGAGATTCGCATGCCGCTCGATCTCAATCGACTGTTCGAGGCCATCGAACGTTACTGCGGATAGCGCGGCGCGGCTTCACATCCCGGCCAGGAACTTCCACTCGTCATTCTCTTTTTCGAGCAGGAAACGGTGGTAGTCGTTGACGCGGCGATAGCGATCGCCCGCCTCGGCAGCCCCAAGCTCGAACGATCCGTCGAGGAAGACCTCGACCTCCGCCTGATCACCGGTCACGCGAATGTTGCGGTACTCGATCTCGTAGCGGAGCGACTTCACCCGCTGGAGCCGCACCTCCAGCACCTGCTTTAGCCCGTCGTAGCCGTAGTCGTCGTCGGAACGCGGCGTGCCCGAGTCCTCGAAGTACTTTTGCGACGCCAGCGCCAGCAGGCCGACCGTGTTGCGCGTCAGGAGGCGCTGCCGGTACTTCTCCACCGTCTCGATGATCTTCCGGTTCTCATCGGTGCGAGCGATGGTCGTGCCCGGAAAGTTATCCCGATGCGCACAGCCCGCGATGGCGCCCAAGGCCCAGAGCAAGACCCAGAGGGCGATCGGAACAGCGACCTTCGACCGCGCGTGCTCAGAGTCCATCATCCAGGCCCAGCTGGAATGCACGAACCATTCCACGGGTGCGGCCCCTATTCATCACCGGTCTCTTCGGTTATTCTGCCGCTTCGTCGCACCCCGGGAGATCGGTGTGCCAGTTTGGCAAGCTCGGCACCAGGACCTTTGACGCCCGGGGGGATCTGGGATAGTGAAAAACCCATGGGCGACTCCCCAGAGCAGGCGCGCGAATTTCCCCGGTTCGAGGTCAACGCATACGTCGACTACACAGGGAACGAAGTGCTGCTCTTCCATCGCATCCAGAACATCTCGCTGGGCGGTGTCTGCATCCAGACCTCCGGCGTCGAAGAGGTCGGCACCATGGTCGATCTCGTTCTCAACTTTCCCGATCTGGATGCCTCGATCGCCGTGACCGGCGAGGTCGTGTGGGCCAACCGCGAGCCCCCGATGGACATGGGGATCCGCTACGTCGATCTCGACGAAGAGCGCAAGGACACACTCCGCAAGTACATCAACATGGTGCGCAAATAGACGTCCGCAGATAGACGCAATCCGTCAGAGAGACAGAAGAGAGTCGGCGGCGAGGTGGCGATGGACGCTGGCGAGGCGATCCAGATAGCGCTGGTAGCGCTTGCCGGGGGCGGCGCCGGCCTCGCGCTTGAGGTGGACGTCGGTGATGCGGGTGATGGCGAAACGACAGGCGGCGAAGCGAAGCTCCCCGCCGAAGGCGACCCGTTCCTCGCCGGTTGGCTGGCGCTCGGCGACGTATGCGCCCACGAGCGCGCGGACGATGTCGGCGCGGAAATCGTCGCGCCCGAATCCGAAGGCAAGCACGGTGACAGCCAGGTCATACGCCAGGCGCCCCCACGAAGCCTGCTCGAAGTCGATCAGCGCGGCAAGCGCGCCGTCGTCCCCGAAAAGCACATTGTCGATAAAGAGATCGCCGTGGATGATTCCGGTTGGCAGGGCGGGCGCGCGGTCCCGCGCCAGGCGTTCGATCTCCGGCTTCAGGATCGCAACGGCCTCGGCGAGCTCGGGGCGGCCGAGCGCGACGACGCGAGCGAGTCGTCGATCGATCTCGTCGGGCTCGTACCGGCCCGGGCGGCGGTCGGGGAAATCGGCGCTCGACCGGTGCAGGGTGCCGAGGGCCGCGCCGACCGCGACCGCGTGTGCCGGCGTGACGTCTGCCCACGACAGCGCGCGCCCCGGCACCCAGTCGAAGAGCGACACGATCTGATCGCGCCACAGCACGAACGGCTGACCGGCGGGGGCCCGCCGCGGCGCCGGCGTCGGAACGCCCTGCGCCGACACGTGCGCAACGATCGCCGCCTCCCGGGTAACGTCATCCAGCGATTTGCCTTCGTTGACGCGCAAAAAGAGCAACCCGGCGTCGGTCTCGACCTTCAGATTCGTGTTGATGGTCCCCACCGGGATCGAAAAGTGGGCGCGATAGCCGCCGATGCCGAACGATTGCAGGATCGCGTGGACGTCCTCCGCGGCGAGCGTTCTCCACTCAGCCATTCGGAGTCTCGGCCGCCTTCTCCAGCGCTCCGAGGAACCGCGAAAACAACGCCTCTTCGGCAGCGAGCACCGGCTCCAGGCGCCGACGCCAGTCGTCCAGCGCCGAACCGAGGCCGGTCGTCATCTCTTCCAGATGGCGATTCTCATCCTTGGTGATCGCCGCGACCGAAAACCCCGCGCCGTGCGCGCGCAGCGCCTGATCGTACATCGGATAAAAAACCTGCGCGCGCACCTCGACGGCGGCGCTGGTCAGAAGATAGTTGGCCTCCGCCCGGTCGTTCTCGGGGAGATCGGTCAGCGCCTCCTCCGCCCGGTGATCCAGCGCCTGCAGGTAGTTCTCGGCCGCATCCCCGGCCAGCGTGGCAGCGGCTGCGAACGTGCGTACGTCGGTGCCGCTGGCGCCACCGAGCGCCGACGCTGCCTTCTTGAGACGCAGGGCGTGCACCGCCTCGTCGAGGATGTGCGCAAGCCCGTCGAGGTCCAGGCGCTCCGCGCGCCGGCTCTTCAAGATCTTGCGCACGCCGATGTATTCGAGACGCGCCAGCATGTTGACGAAGCGCGCGTGCAAGATCGGATCGGGGATCACTTGATCGAGCAGCCGACGGGCGCGCCCTGCGTTTTCGTGCCTCGCGGAAGCTTCGACGTACCTTCGCATGAACCCGCGCAGACTATGCGGACTTGACGGCGCAACGCAACCCTTGCTCTAGTTCCCGATGGATGGCGGCGGCGGAGACCCAGCAGCTGGTCGAAAAGCACCTCTCGCTGGTGCAGGCGATCGCGCGCAAAGTGAAGAAGACGGTGGGCGCGTCGATCGAGCTCGACGATCTCGTCGGCTACGGATCGAAGGGGCTCGTAGAAGCAGCCGAGCGCTTCGACGGCCGGCACGGGGTCGCGTTCACGACGTTTGCCTATTACCGGATTCGGGGCGCCATGTACGACGGGCTGCGAACGATGGGCTGGTATTCGCGCGCCGACCACGCCCGCTATCGGGCCGAGGAGCGCGCCAACGAGTACTTGCGGAGCCAGTCCGATCGCGAGGGGGCCAAGCGCGCGCAAGGCTCCGACGCTCCGCCCGACCCGGTCGGCGCTCTCGCCGCCGTCGGCGAGATCCTATCGGGCCTCGCGACAGTGCACATCACGTCGCTCGAAGCGGCGTCGACGGTTGCCGACGAGAGCCTCCCCGCGCCCGACGCGGCGGTCGACACGCAACGTCTGTCGCGGCGCGTGCGCGACGCCGTCGTCAACCTGCCGGCCAAGGAGCGCAAGCTCATGGAGCTCTACTACTTCGCCGACAAGAACCTGCAAGAGGCCGGGGCGGAGCTGGGGCTGTCCAAGTCCTGGGCCTGCCGGCTCCACGCGCGAGCCGTCGACCTGCTCCGAGACGCCCTCGGCGACGTGGATTAGCAACTGCTGGCGCGGGCGGCCGATCGTGCCACTGACTTCGTGTTATGACCCCGCCATGATTTGGAGGGCGGAACGGGTGGGATGGGCAGCGTGGATCAAATGGGCGACCCTGGCGGCCCTGCTGCTGCCAGTGGCGGCTTGCTCCAGCAGCGTCCTTCATGGAATCGACGAGCGTTCGGCCAACGAGGCGACCGCTTCTCTCGAACGAGCCGGCATCGGTGCGGAGAAGATCCCCGACGAGGGATCGGCCAGCGGCGGCGGCGCGACCTACACGATCCGCGTCGCGAGCGGCGACGGAACCCGCGCCGTGGATCTTTTGCGCGCGCTCGGTTTGCCGCGCGACCGGCGCCGAGGTTTTTCGGAGACCTACGGTCAACCGAGTCTTATCCCGACGCCGTCGGAGGAGCACGCCCGTTATCTCGACGCGACGGCGGGCGAGATCGAGCGAACCCTGGAAACCGTCGACGGCGTGGTGAGCGCTCGCGTCCATCTGGTCCTCGAGGAGAGCGATCCCCTGGCGGTCGACGCCAAGCAGAAGACTCCCGCGCGCGCCGCGGTCTTGATCAAGGCCCGGAGCGGCCCAGCCCCGATCGACGAGCTCGACGTGCAGAAGCTGGTCGCGGGAAGCGTCGCTGGTCTCGATCCAGCGCACGTTGGCGTGGTGGTCACACCGGCCGCGGATCCCGGTGAGGCTGCGGCGCTCGCTCCCGTGGGCCCGATTCGAATCACCCCAGGAACGCGCCCGCTGTTGCTTGGCGCGCTGGTCGGTGGCCTTTTGCTATTGGCTCTCCTGGCAACTGTGCTGCTCATCACCGCTCGTCGCCTGGCCGCGCTCGAACGCGCGACGGCGAGAACCGGCGCAACCGCGCCGCCCGGATGAGACGCGATCCGAGCCCTCTTTAAGCTAAAGCTCTTTCAAGAATTCTTTTTCGATCGACTTGTACCTGTCGACCGACTTGTCGTCGGGCTTGTCGTCCGGCTTGTCGACCGACTTGTCGTCGGGCTTATCGTGCGACTTGTCGTCCGCGGACGGCGATTTGTGGGCCCGGGCTGCCTCCTCGTTGTCTTCATCTGCTGCGGGAGCTTTGGTCTTCAGCGCGGCCTGCGGCTCATGGTCGGAATCGCCCTCGGCCTGCGGATCGGTTTCCCCTCCGGGCTCGGCGGCCGAGCTCGACGTCGCGGGCGAGCGCGCGTTCTTGATAGGACGGGGCGCCGGTTTAGGCTTGGACGCCGCGAGAGCGGAAACAGGCTTCGCTGGATGGAAGGCCGGAGGCGGGGCGATCGGCTCGATGTCGATCTCGGGACCCCGCAGGGCCGGTGGCTGAGTGGTCAAGCTCGTCGCGGTGGCCGCGGTGCCACCCGGTGGCTTGAACATCAGGAACAGAACGGTGGAGCCGACACCGAGAACGGTGAGACAGCCGAGCATTCCCCAGAACCACCCCGGCAGCTCGTTGCCGCCCCTGTCGATGCGCGCAGGTCCCTCCTGCAGATTCACCGAGGATTCAGACGACCCGGCCGGATGCCCGCCGGATGCTCTGGCCGTCTGCTGCTTCCCCATAGCCCTTGCGAGCCTACCACAGCCGCAGCGGACCCTGACCGGACGTCATTCGTCGGGCTGTCATTTACCGAGCTTGCGCTTCAGCTCGGCCAGCGCGTCATCGACCGAGCTCTCGCTGGCCATTTCGTTCAGGCGTCGTTCGGCCGCGACGGATTCCGCGGTCCGACCGCTGAGCTCCGCGTCGAGCCCGGCTTCGGCCTCCACCGCGTCGATGCGCGTCGTCATTCGATCGAAGTCGGCGAAGGCGGAGGTCTTTGGGGTCAGGGCACCTCCGTCGCGGCTGGCCCGCGCCTTGGCGCGCAGCGTCCCCTGCCGGAGCTTGACCTCCTTTAGGCGGACCTCGAGCGCCTTGAGCGCCGCCGTGAGCTGATCGCCGTAGACCCCTTGCTCCTGGAGCGCCTTCTTGACGTCTCCCCGCTCCGCCTCCTTGTCGGTCTTGCGCGCGAGGGCCTCCTTGGCGAGGCCGTCTTCGCCAGCGCGGACCGCCGTTTCCGCTCGCTTCTGCCAGTCGCCGATCTCCCCCTCGATCGTCAGCAGGCGTTTTTCGAGAAGGCGCTCGTCGGCGATGCAGCGGCCGACCTCCGCGCGCGCTTGCCGGGCGTAGTCCTCCATGTCGCGGACCATCTGGTCGATCTCCTTGCCCGGGTCTTGCATGGAATCGATGGCTTCATTGACGTTGGACTTGATGAGTGTCGAGAGCCGGCCGAGGATGCCCATGCGCGTAGGTTACAGCGTGTCCAGAAACGGGACCACTTGCCTCCGCGTTCGGTTCGGACCCCGCCGGGCGTCGCGGCTGGCGTCGCGAGGAGTCGGGAAGACATGCTACGTTCCGGCGGTGCGCCTTTCGGATCTGATTGGCCAGGACGCCGCCCGAACGGCCCTCCTGCGGGCCATCGAGCGCGGCCATCTCGCGCACGCGTACCTCTTCGAGGGCCCCCCGGGCGTCGGCAAGCGAAACGCGGCGCTCGGCCTAGCGATGGCGCTCGATTGCCCGGCCGCGCCCGGCACGGGCTGCGGTGCCTGCGACGTCTGCCGCCGTATCGAGGCCGGACTCCATCCCGACGTGCCGACCTTCGGCCCGACGGGAGCGGGTGGGCAGATCGTGGTCGACGACGCGAAGACGATCCTGGCTCTGGCGCGCACCCGGCCGCACGAAGCGGCGGCGCGAGTCATCGTCATCGTCCAGGCCGACGCGCTGAACCCGAACGCCGCCAACTGCCTGCTCAAGACGCTGGAAGAACCGCTGCCGGGCAATCATCTGGTGCTTTGCACGAGCGCGCCGGATCGTCTGTTGCCGACCATCCGCTCGCGCACGCAACGGATCCGGTTCCAGCAGCTCGGTGCGGCGGCGTTGCTCGACCTCGCGCGCGCGCGCGGCGTGCCGGCCGCGCGTGCCGAGATCGCGGCGGCGCTTGCCGATGGATCCGCTGCGCGGATGCTGGAAACGGCGGCGTCCGGAGACGACGACGAAGGCGGCCCGACGCAGAGGCTCGGCGAGCTGCGAGCGGCGGTCACCACACCGGGAGCCGCCGGCGTCTTCGATCTGGCGGGGTCACTGGCGAGCCAGAAGGACAAGGACGGTGACCCAGGGAAGACCGGCAAAGACGGCACCGTCCCGCGCCTCATCGGGCTCCTGGCTGGGCTCTACCGCGACGCGCTCGCCATTGCCGCGGGTGCGCCCGAGCTGGCGGTGCTCCACACGGGCGACGACGCGCACGCGCTGGCGGCAATCGGCGTCGACCATCTCGGCCGCGCGCTGGCGGCGATCGTCGACACGCAGATCGCGCTGGCGGCAAACGTCAACCCGACCCTGGCCGTCGAACGCCTGGTCTTCGCGCTCAAGCGGCAAGAGGCGCGCGCGGCGTGAGTGAGCCCAAAGCACCGACGGTCAACCTCGCGGGCGTCAAGCTCGACCCGCGCGGGCGCGTGCTCGCCTGCGACGCCGGCGACCTCGAGCTGCGCCACGGCGAGCGGGTCGTCGTCGACGACGGGCGCGATGCCGAGGTCGGCGTGGTCGCGGTGCCAAGTGCGGCCCGTTCGGCGCCAGGGCCCATGCCGCGCATCCTGCGGCGCGCGGACGCGCGCGATCTGGATCGCGTCGTGGCGGCGGAACGGCGCGCCGCGGAGGCACGGAGGTTCGCCCGCGAGCGGGCCGCGGCGCAGGGTCTGCCCATCAAGCTCTTCCGCGTTGACTTCCAGCGCGGCGGGCGCGCGGTCTTCTATTTTGCGTCCGAGGCACGCGTCGATTTCCGCGAGCTCGTGCGCGAGCTGGCGGCGCACACCCACGGGCGGGTCGAGATGCGGCAGGTCGGCGTGCGCGACGAGGCCAAGATCGTGGGCGGCATCGGATCGTGCGGCCGGGAGCTGTGCTGCTCGACCTTCCTGCCGAAGTTCGCGCCGGTGTCGATCAAGATGGCCAAGCACCAGAACCTCGCCATGAGCCCGGCCAGGGTCTCCGGCCAGTGCGGCCGCCTCAAGTGCTGTCTGGTCTACGAGGACGCGAACTACGTCGACGCGGCGGCCGCGCTGCCCAGGATCGGCAAGCGCGTCGGCACGCCCGACGGCGTCGGCCGGGTGGGCGAGCTCGACGTCCTGCGCGGGCGCGTCCGGGTTTATTTCGACGGCCAGCCGCCCAAGACCTTCACCGCCGACGATCTTCAACCGGCGCCGGCCCCATCCGCGCCCCCCGCCGAGCGATGAAGATCATGTCCCGCTTCTACATCACGACGCCGATCTACTACGTCAACGCCCTCCCCCATCTGGGCACGTTCTACGCGACCGTCGTCGCCGACGCGCTGGCGCGCTACCACCGCGCGCGCGCGAAGTCCCGCGGCGACGATCCCAAGCAGAGCGTCTTCTTCCTGACCGGCCTCGACGAGCACGGCCAGAAGATCGAGCGCATCGCGCGCGAAAAGGGCATGGAGCCACAGGCCTACTGCGACGGCATCGCCGCGAAGTTCGTGGAGACCTGGGACCGCGTCGGGATCTCCCGCGATCGCTTCATCCGCACCACCGATGCCGATCACACAGCGACCGTCATCGAGATGTGGAAGCGGATGCAAGCCAACCGGGACGCCGACGGCAAACCCGACATTTACGAGGCCGAGTACGACGGCATGTACTGCGTCGGCTGCGAAGAGGCCAAGACCGAAGACGACGTGATCGTGGAGAACGGCGAGAAGCTCTGCCCGATTCACCGCACGCCGGTCGAGCGCATCAAGGAGAAGAACTACTTCTTCAATCTCCCGCGTTACGCGCAGAAGCTGCTGCGCTGGTACGCGGAGGAGAGCGACGGGCGTCCCCCGGTGCAACCCATCTCGCGTTCGAACGAGGTGCGCGAATTCGTCAAAGGGGGACTCCGTCCCCTCTCGGCCTCGCGGGCGGCCGTGAAGTGGGGCATCCCGGTCCCCGGCGATGCTCAGCAGACGATCTACGTCTGGATCGACGCGCTCATCAACTACGTGACGGGGCTCGGGGGCCCGGAGGCGGTCAAGCGGAGCGAAGGAAACGGCGCCTTCTGGCCGACCTCGCACCACCTGATCGGGAAGGACCTCCTGCGCTTCCACGCTGTCTACTGGCCAGCCATGCTCTGGAGCGCGGGCCTCGAGCCGCCGAAGCAGGTCTTCTGCCACGGGTTCCTGAACGTCAAAGGCCAGAAGATCTCGAAGTCGATGCCGGCCACCCGCGTCGATCCGAACGCGATCGCCGACGAGCTGGGTGTCGATCCGCTGCGCTATTTCGTCCTGCGCGAGTATTCGCTGGGCGGCGATGGTGACTTCACCTACGAGGCGCTGTTCCAGCGCTACGAATCCGACCTTGGGAACGATCTTGGGAACTTGCTGAACCGAACGATCTCGATGGTGCACAAATTCATCGGTCCGGCGCTGGGGCCTCGTCCTGCCGCGCAAAACACGGGTGCTTCGCAAATACTGGAGTCGACCGAGACCGCCTGGGAGGGATTCAGTCCTGCGAACGCGCTGGAGTTTACTTGGCGTCTCGTTCGCGCCTACAACCGGCAGATAGACGAAGACAAGCCGTGGGTGCTGAAAAAGAACAACGAAACGGCTGTTCTCGAGGACGCGCTTGCGGGTTATTGCGAGTCGCTCCGCTGGGCGGCGCTCATGGTGGCGCCGGCCATGCCCCAGGCGGCCAAGGAGATCCTCCGACAGCTGGGTCGCGAGAAGGACGAGGGCACCTGGCCGACGACCTGGGGTTGGCCCGGCGGCACGCTCACCAAACCGAAGCCGATCTTTCCGCGGATCGAACCCGACCAGCAGGCGGCCCTGATCGCGCGGTGGATTCCGGCGGCGGAGCCGGCGGCGGCGCCCGCGTCCGATGGGGCGGCGGCGACGCCGGCCACCCCGGCGGAAATCAACCTGGACGACTTCGCCAAGATCGACCTACGGGCGGCGAAGGTCCTGGCCGCCGAGGTGCTGCCCAAAGCCGACAAGCTGCTCAAGCTGACGCTCGACGTCGGCGAGAACGAGCCGCGCACGGTGGTTTCCGGAATCGCGCCCGCCTACACGCCGGAAACAATCGTCGGGCGGACGGTCATCTATCTGGCGAACCTGGCTCCCAAGAAGATCCGCGGGGTGCAATCGCAGGGGATGATCCTGGCCGCGGGCGACGCGGACGTGTTGGGATTGTCCGCGCTGGACAGAGATATTCCGCCGGGGACCCGCATCCGTTGACCCGGCGGCATGCTAGATTTTAAAGGACGATGGCCGCGCCCGCCTACCAGTCGATTCGGCGTCTGACGGCGCGTTTTTCTCTTGCCTTGAGCGGCCTCGGTCGGACGTAATCAGCAGTCGTCATGCCGAGCGCAAAACCCGCGATTCCGATTGGTGCCGAACCCATCGCCGTCCACGCGGACGGCCGCCTCGAGGTCCCCGACCACCCGATCATCCCGTTCATCGAAGGGGACGGGACCGGCCCCGACATCTGGCGCGCCTCCGTGCGCGTTCTCGACGCCGCGGTGCAGAAGGAGTTCGGCGGCAAAAAGAAAATAGCCTGGGTGGAAGTCTACGCCGGTGGAAAATCCAAGGAGCTCTTCGACAGCTGGCTGCCCGATGAGACCCTGGAGGCGTTCAAGACCTACTTCGTCGGCATCAAAGGGCCGCTGACGACCCCGGTCGGTGGCGGCATTCGGTCGCTCAACGTCGCGATCCGCCAGATGCTCGACCTCTACGTCTGCTTGCGTCCCGTGCGTTACTTCAAAGGCGTCCCGTCGCCGGTCAAGTCGCCGGAGAAGGTCGACATGGTGATCTTCCGCGAGAACACAGAGGACATCTACGCCGGCATCGAATGGGCCGCCGAGTCGGCGGAGGCCAAGAAGGTCATCGCGTTTCTGCAGAACGAGATGGGCGTCAAGCACATCCGCTTCCCGTCGACGTCGGGGATTGGCATCAAGCCCGTCTCGCGCGAAGGGACGGAGCGCCTGGTCCGCGCGGCGCTCGACTACGCCATCCGGTTCAAGCGCAAGAGCGTCACCCTGGTCCACAAGGGGAACATCATGAAGTTCACCGAGGGCGCGTTCCGCGACTGGGGCTACGCCCTCACCAAACGCGAGTACGGCGGGCGCGCCGTCGGCTGGGATGACTGCGGCGGCAAGCCGCCGGCCGGCCAGGTGCTGGTCAAGGATTCGATCGCCGACATCACGCTGCAGCAGGTCCTGACCCGTCCCGACGAGTTCGAGGTCATCGCCACGCTGAACCTCAACGGCGACTACCTGTCCGACGCGCTGGCAGCCCAGGTGGGCGGCATCGGCATCGCGCCGGGCGGCAACATCAACTACGTGACCGGCCACGCGGTGTTCGAGGCGACGCACGGGACGGCGCCCAAGTACGCCAATCTCGACAGGGTGAACCCGGGATCGGTCATCCTTTCGGGCGTCATGCTGCTCGAGCACCTCGGCTGGACGGGCGCGGCCACCCGCATCATCGCCGCGCTCGAAAAGACCATCGCGCAAAAGACCGTCACCTACGACTTCGCCCGCCAGATGGACGGCGCGAAGGAGGTCGCGTGCTCAGCCTTTGGCGACGCGATCATCACCAATTTGTAAGCTCCCGAGAGCGATTGACAAGGAGTCCGCATGCCCCGCAGGAACAAGATTGCCCTCATCGGCGCCGGCAACATCGGCGGTGAGCTGGCCGCGCTTTGCGCCCGGAACGAGCTCGGCGATGTCGTGCTGTTCGACATCCCCGAAAAGGAAGGCCTCGCTAAGGGCAAGGCGCTCGACCTGGAGCAGAACGGCGCGGTGCTCGGCGCCGACGCCGCCATCACTGGAACCTCTAACTGGGCCGACTGCGCCGGCGCCGACGTCGTCATCATCACCGCGGGCGTCCCCCGCAAGCCGGGGATGTCGCGCGACGATCTGCTCACGGTGAACCTGAAAATCATCCGCAACGTCGGCGAGAACCTGAAAAAGCACTGCCCCGATGCTTTCGTGATCGTGGTGTCGAACCCGCTCGACGTCATGGTGTACGAGCTCAAGCGGGTGACGGGCTTTCCCGGGCGCAAGGTGGTCGGCATGGCCGGGGTCCTCGACGCCGGCCGCTTTCAGCTCTTCCTCGCGCGCGAGGCGAACGTGGCGGTCAAGGACGTGCGCGCGATGGTCCTCGGCGGCCACGGCGACACGATGGTCCCCGTGACCAGCTATTGCACCGTGGACGGCATCCCGGTCCGCCAGCTCATCGCGGCCGACAAGCTGGCCGCTATCGTCGAGCGCACCCGCAACGGCGGCGGCGAGATCGTCAAGCTCATGGGAACCAGCGCCTATTACGCGCCCGCGTCGGCGGCCGTCGCCATGGCGACCTCGTACCTCCGGGATCAGAAGCGCCTTCTGCCCTGTGCCGCGCACCTGAGCGGGGAGTACGGTTTTGAGGATCTCTACCTCGGCGTGCCGGTCGTCATTGGCGGCAGCGGCGTCGAGAAGGTGGTCACCATCGAGCTCACGTCTGACGAAAAGGCGATGCTCGACAAGTCGGCGGCGGCCGTGCGCGAGCTCATCGAGGCCTCGAAGAAGCTGTGAAGATCCACGAGTACCAGGCCAAGGAGATACTCAAGCGGTTCGGCGTTCCGGTACCCAAGGGACGCCCGGTCTTCAGCCCGGACGAGGCGGAGGCGGCAGCCAAGGCGCTCATCGCGGAGACCGACAACGAATTCGTGGTCGTAAAAGCGCAGATTCACGCCGGTGGGCGCGGTAAGGGCGGCGGTGTGAAAGTGGTCAAGGGCGCCGCGGCGGCGCGCGAGACGGCGAAAAAGATCTTGGGCATGAATCTCGTCACCCACCAGACCGGACCGGGCGGCAAGCTGGTCAAGCGGCTGCTCGTCGAGCAAGCGGTCGACATCGCGCGCGAGCTCTACCTGGGAGTGGTCGTCGATCGCGGCGTCGGGCGCGTCGTTGTGATGGCGTCGTCGGAGGGTGGCGTCGAGATCGAAGAGGTCGCCGCGAACCATCCGGAGAAGATTCTGAAGGAGGCGGTCGATCCCGTCGTCGGGCTGGCGGCTTATCAGGCGCGCAACCTCGCCTACGGCCTCGGCCTTCACGGTGGGGCGGCCAAGAACGCCGCCGATGTGTTCCTTCTGCTCTATAGCGCCTTCCTGGCCACCGACGCGTCGCTCCTGGAGGTGAACCCGCTGGTGGTGCTCACCGACGGGCGGATCCTGGCGCTCGACGCCAAGGTGACTTTCGACGACAACGCGCTCTACCGGCAGAAAGATCTGGAGGCGCTCCGCGATCTCGACGAGGAAGATCCGGCCGAGATCGAAGCCAAGCGCTACGATCTGTCGTTCATCAAGCTCGACGGCAACATCGGCTGCATGGTCAACGGCGCGGGCCTCGCCATGGCGACCATGGATACCATCCAGCACTTCGGCGGCGTGCCGGCCAACTTTCTCGATGTGGGCGGCAGCGCCACCGAGGAGCGCGTCACGGCGGCCTTCAAGATCATCACGGCCGATCCCAAGGTGCGAGGCATCTTCGTCAACATCTTCGGCGGCATCATGAAATGCGACACCATCGCCGCGGGCGTCATCGCCGCGATCAAACAAGTCGGCCTCAAGGTGCCGCTCGTCGTGCGCCTGGAAGGAACCAACGTGGATCTCGGTAAGAAGATGCTGGCCGAATCGGGGCTGGCCGTGACGACCGCCAACGACATGGCGGACGGCGCCAAGCGCGTCGTGGCTCTCGCAGCCGGAAAGGCGGCGTAGCCCATGTCGGTCCTAGTCGACAAGAACACCAAGCTCATCGTCCAGGGGATCACGGGCTCGGCGGGGGCCTTCCACGCCAAGCAGATGCGCGACTACGGCACCACCGTCGTCGGCGGAGTCACGCCGGGCAAGGGTGGCATGATCCACGAAGGGTTCGCGGTCTTCGACACCGTCGCCGACGCCGTCAAGAGTACCGGAGCCAATGCGGCCGTCATCTACGTCCCGCCACCCGGCGCCGCCGACGCGATCCTCGAGGCCGCGCAGGCCGGCATCGAGGTGATCGTCTGCATCACGGAGGGGATCCCGACGCTCGACATGGTGAAGGTCAAGCGCGCGCTGCAAGCGAACCCGTATCGCGTGGGGGGGCCCATCTTGATCGGCCCGAACTGCCCGGGGATCATCACGCCCGGCGCCTGCAAGATCGGAATCATGCCGGGGTACATCCACAAGCCGGGCAAGGTCGGCGTGGTGTCGCGCTCCGGCACGCTCACCTACGAGGCCGCGCACCAGCTCACCGCGCTCGGCCTCGGCCAATCGACCTGTATCGGGATCGGCGGCGATCCGGTGAAGGGGATCGACTTCGTCGATTGCCTGGCCCTGTTCGAACGGGACCCTCAGACGAAGGCCGTGCTCATGATCGGCGAAATCGGCGGGACGTCGGAAGAGGAGGCGGCGCGGTTCGTCAAGGCCAACATGAAGAAGCCAGTCGCCGCGTTCATCGCCGGACAAACCGCGCCCCCGGGCAAGCGCATGGGCCACGCCGGTGCCATCATCAGCGGCGGAAAAGGGACGGCGGCCGAAAAGATCGCTGCGCTACGCGAAGCCGGCATCGCGATCGCCGCCACGCCGGCGGAGCTCGGCAAGACTGTGGCGACCTTCGTTTTATGATAATTGGGACCCCCACCCACCAAGCGATCGTCAACCCACTAGAGAAGGAAACATGTCCATCGAGCGCACGTTCGGGATCGTGAAACCTGACGCGGTTGCAAGAAATGCCGTCGGCGGCGTCGTCGACCTCATCGAGAAAACCGGGCTCAAGATCGTCGGCCTGCGCCTGATGCGGCTCTCCGAACCGCAAGCGCGCGCGTTCTACGCCGTTCACAAGGAGCGAACGTTCTTCGCCGACCTGGTCCGCTTCATGACCTCGGGCCCATGCGTGGTGATGGCCATTGAGGGCGAGAACGCCGTCGCTCGGTACCGCGAGGTGATGGGCCCGACCGACTCGAAGAAGGCGCCGCCCGGAACCATCCGCAACCACTACGGCACCGACATCGAGAAAAACGCCGTCCACGGCAGCGACGGGCCCGACACGGCTAGAGCCGAGCTGGCATTCTTCTTCTCCGGTCTCGATCTGTCCTAGGCGGGCACGGCCGGGGGCGCGCTGGCACCCCGCTGCCGCGGGCGTTATTCTCGCCGCCGTGACCGCCCTTGACCTGTCCGAAAGCCCGCCTGAGCTGCGCGGGTTGCTCCCCGACGAGCTCGTTCGTTGGGTCGCGAGCGCCGGCGCGCCCGCGTACCGCGCCGAGCAGATCTTCCGGTGGTTGCACGGGAGCGGGGCCGAGTCGCTGGACGCGATGACCAACGTTCCACCGGCGCTCCGCGCTGCCCTGGAACGCGAGCACTGGACCACGCCGCTGGCTCTGGACGCCGTGCAGACGGCGGCCGATGGCACCCGCAAGCTTCGCTTTCGCACACACGACGGCCAGGCCATCGAATCGGTGTTGATCCCCGACGAAGACCGCGAGCGGGACAAGCTGACCCTCTGTATTTCGTCGCAGGTGGGCTGCGCGCTCGGCTGCGGCTTCTGCGCCACCGCGACGCTCGGCTTCACCCGCCACCTCCGCGCCGGCGAGATCGTCGAGCAGGTCTACCGCGCTACCGCGCTGGCCGGCCGGCGGCCCACCAATTTGGTGTTCATGGGGATGGGCGAGCCCCTCCACAACTTCGACCACGTCGCCCGCGCATTGACCTTGCTCCAGCACCCGTGGGGCGCGACTTTCTCCCCGCGGCGAATCACCATCTCCACCTCCGGCCTGGTCTCCGGGATCGAGAAGCTCGCGGCCCTGTCGCCCGCACCGAACCTGGCGATCTCGCTCAACGCGACCACCGACGAGGTTCGGGATCGAATCATGCCCGTCAACAAGCGGTGGCCAATCGCCGCGCTTCTGAAGGCGGCCAGCCAGTTCCCGCTGGCGCACGGGCGCCGGGTCACGTTCGAGTACGTCCTGCTCGCGGGGGTCAACGACAGCGATGCCGATGCCGATCGCCTCCCGCGGCTCCTGCGCGGGATTCCTGCCAAGGTGAACCTGATCCCCTGGAATCCTTTCGTAATGGG
>CAAGKR010123897.1_pt1 | contig 21882 bp, 16 predicted proteins | sample 2556971 | NCBI WGS metagenome assembly CAAGKR01 (sample SAMEA5207829, study PRJEB30636) | soil metagenome | biome: forest; feature: boreal; material: soil | place: USA | collected 2011-09 | depth 1 m | reverse complement strand
GACGAAACGCCCGCCGATCCACGCGCCTGGGCTGCCCTGCGGGAGGCCTGCGCGGCTGCGGGGCGCTGGGAAGAAGCGCTCGGTGCTGCCGCCGAGGAGACGCGCCTCGGCGCACCTCCGGCGCTTGTAACGCGCGTCTCGCTCGCGCTCGGTGCCGAGGATCCTGCTGCGCTCGCCGAGCTGGCAGGCCGAGCGGCCGCCGCCGATTCCCCGTCGAAAACGGCTCCGTCGCTGGCCTCCGATGCCGCGACTGAGGCTGGCCTCCGTGACGCGCTTGCCGCCTTCGCCGACGGCCGTGCCGGTGAATCGGAGCTCCTCCGTCTCGGGCGCCTCGCGCCCGGCGAGCCCGGTCGCAGGTTTCTGGCCCGCGCGGGCGCGCCCGTTCCACCGCCCGCGGGCCAGCTCGCCGGGCTCTTGAGCTGGGCGCAGGACTTTGCCGCCAACAGCCCCGCGCTGTTCGGGCTGGCGGCCGCGGCCAGCCGGGCCGCCGAGGCGCTCGATCGTCCATTGTTGGTCGCCGTAATGGGCGAGTTCAACGCCGGCAAGTCGTCATTCGTGAACGCCCTCTGCGGCGAGGAGGTCGCCCCGACCGGCGTCACGCCCACCACGGCCACGATCAACGTGCTTCGTTACGGACCGAGCGCGCAGGCCCGCGTGCTCCATCACGACGGGACGTCGCGCTCGATCCCGCCGAGCGCGGTCGGAGCGTTCCTGACCGCGCTCGGCGACGATGACGTGCGCGACATCCGAATGGTCGAGATCTTTCTCCCCGTCGAAACGCTCCGTCGCGTTGAGATTGTCGATACGCCAGGCCTAAACTCGCTCCGTCCCGAGCACGAGCGCGTGGCGCGCGACTTCCTGCGCGACGCGGACGCCATCGTCTGGGTTCTCGCGGTCGGTCAGGCCGCCAAAGCGACAGAGAAAGCAGCCCTCGGGCTCGCGCGCGCAGCCGGCAAACGGGTCGTCGGCGTTCTCAACAAGGTCGACAGAGCCGAGCCGGCCGAGGTCGATGCGGTGGTCCGCCACGTGACCGGCGCGCTCGGCGGGCTGCTCGATTCGATGGTGCCGTTCTCAGCCACACGTGCGCTGGCCGCCCGCCGCGCGGGAGAACCGGATTCCGCGTTCGACGCGCTCGGCACCGTCCTCGAGAACAGGTTTTTCACCGAAGCCCTCGACCTGAAACGCGCCACGGCGTTCGCGGCGTTGGGCCGTTTTGTCGACGCAGCGAGAAAGGCCGCAACCGCCGCCAAACCGACCGCTCCGAATGTCGAAAACGCACGCGTCGCGCTGGAGCGACTGGCCGAACGAGTCGGAAGCACGCTCGACGCCGAGCGGATCGTGCTGCGCGCCCGGGTGGAAGACGGTTACCGTCGCGCCGCGATCGAGGTCCGCGAGTTCGTGCAGCCGCGTTCATGGCTGTTCGGCGACCACCGCGCGACGCCCGCCGACGAGGAGTTCCTGGCCGAGCTCTTGGAGGACGCCGTGGCGCGCGCTTCGAATCGGACGCGCACCGCTTTGCTGGGCGCGCTGTCCGGGCCAGACGATCTTGACGTCCTGGCGCCGGCGCGTTCTGCGGCGGCGCAGGCTATCTCGACGGCGCTCGACCGCTTCGCGGCCTACGCCCGCGGGGTCATCGAAGGCGGCGCCGTACCCGAGTTTTTCCGCCATCAGCTCCCCCGTCTGCGTCTGGAGATCGCCGCCATCCGCGACGTCCTGGTTCGCCGCGCTCCCGATCCCGAGGCGCCTCTCTTCGCGGGACTGAGGCGCGACCTCGACGCCGTCTTCGAAGATGCCGATGCCGCTCTCGCCGCAGAGGCGGCCGGCGCGGCCATGCGCGCGCTCATCCATGATGAGCGAATCACGCGGCCGCTGGAGACGTTCGCGCGCATGGTGGAGGCCTTGAAGGTCCCGTAGCAGCTCGGCCGTCACCGCTGGCGCGGTTGGCGACGTTCTCGCAGCCGCCCGGGTGTCACCGCTGGCGCGGCTGGCAGCGCGGGCAGAAAAACGTCGAGCGTCCGGCATCGATCCGCCTGCGGATGGCGGCGCCGCAGCTCGGGCAAGGTCGCGACGCACGACCGTAGACCCGCAACGCCCCGGCGTTGTCGCCGCGGCGGCCGTCGACATCGACGTAGTCCCGCAGCGTCGTGCCCCGGCGCGCAATCCCGCCCGCCAGCACCCCGCGCACCGCTTCCAGCAGATCGGCCGCCCGCCGTCGCACCCGATTGGCGGGCGTCGCGGGGTGAATGCCGGCCCGGAACAGCGCTTCGGAAACGTAGATATTCCCGAGGCCGGCGATCCGACGCTGGTCGAGAAGGAACGTCTTGATCGGCGCGCGGGCGCCGGTCAGCGCTGCGGTCAAGGACGGCACGTCGAACCCCACGAGCGCATCGGGACCAAGATCGGCGAGCGCCCGCAGCCGCCCGAGCGGACGTCCGGGCGCAACCCAACCGAAACGGCGCGCATCCACGAAACGCAGCTCGTCGCCGCCCTCCAGAGCGAAGACGACATGCGTGTGCGGCGCCCGTGGGCTCGCGGCCGGCTGCACGCGCAACCGTCCGGTCATGCCGAGGTGAATGACGACGCCCTCGTCGCGCGCGCGATCGACCTCGACGATGATGTACTTGCCCCGCCGGCACACGCCGACGATCGCGCGCGCAACGGCGACCGCCCGCAGCCCATGCAGATCGATCGGCCGAGCGAGATGGAGCGGCCGTCCGCTCCACCAGATCGATTCCACTCGACGGCCACGAACGATCGGAGCCAGACCGCGCACGATCGTTTCGACCTCGGGGAGCTCGGGCATCGCCGCGCCGGCCTACCCGCCCAAAGGTGCGCCCGAAAGCGCGTCCGAAAGCGCGTCCGCTAGACGCGCGAAATCGGCGACCGACAGCTCCTCCGCGCGCTTGGTCCCGGCGATTCCGCTGGCCGCCAGGGCCGCGCTCGTCTGCTCTTCACCGAACCGCGCCGCCAACGCTCGCCGCAGCATCTTCCGACGTGTCGCAAACGCCTGCTTGACGACCTCTTCGAAGAAGTCGGCGTCGCAGACCGGCGCCAGCGGTGCCGAGCGAGGAAGCAGGTTCAGCACCGTCGAGGTCACGGTGGGGGCCGGATGAAACGATCCCGGACGAACGTGGAAAAGAATCCGCGCCTCCGCGTGCTGCGTGATCGCGACGGTCAGGCGACCATAAACACGGCTTCCCGGCGGCGCGACGATCCGCTGGGCCATCTCGCGCTGGACCATCACGACCGCGCGCGCCACGGCGCCGCTGCGACCGGCGTCGACCACGGCCAAGACCAGGGCGCTCGCGATCTGATAGGGAAGGTTGCCGACGACTATGAGGCGTCGCCCGGCCGACCGCGCGGCCGCCGCGAAATCGAAGTGCACGGCGTCGGCCGCCACGACTTCGACGCGCGGCGAGGCACCGAGCTCACCCGAGAGAACAGCGAGCATATCCGGATCGCGCTCGATCGCCAGAATCCGAGCGGGAGGCGGCTCCGCGCGAAGGAGAGCCGCCGTGAGAGCGCCAAGACCTGCGCCGATCTCCACGACCACATCGTCGGGGCCCGAACCGGCCGCCGCGGCGATGCGTGCAAGCACGGCCCGATCTCGCAAGAAATTCTGCCCCCACGCTTTCTTTGCCGCGAGCCCATACCTTGCCAGCAACCGCCGCGGGTCCTCGATCACCGGCGAGCTCTTCTCGCCCCGCGCCTCCAATATCACCCGGTCCCCATTGATCGCGTCGGGGGGCCGGACGGCGCTGCCAGCCCGGGCCCATCGCCGTAGCTCCCCATCAAAGTGCCAAGCCCGGGTCTACCCCCAGGTCCAGACCGGAGTGCTTGCCGCGCACGAAAAGGTCCGTGCCCGCGGCGGCGATCATGGAAGCGTTGTCGGTGCAGCGTTTTGGCGGAGGGATGAACAGCGCGAATCCATCGGCGCGCGCCGCTTCGGCGAGCGTGGCCCGCAAACCGCGGTTCGCCGCCACGCCGCCGCAAACAACCAGCGCGCGCAGCCCCTCGCGCGCGAGCGCCCGCCGCGACTTGCGGACCAGAACATCGACCACGGCCATTTGGAAGCTCGCGCACAGATCCGCCAGCGCGCCTCCCTCCGGCAATCCGGCCAATCCACGTTTGGCGAGCCAGGTCGAGACCGCTGTCTTGAGCCCCGAAAAGCTGAAATCGAGATCGTCCCGTCCGGCGAGCGCCCGCGGCAAAGACACGGCCGCAGAATTCCCCGTGGCCGCCAGCTTGTCGATGGCAACACCGCCCGGATAACCGAGCCCCAAGAGCTTGCCCACCTTGTCGAACGCCTCGCCGGCGGCGTCGTCGCGGGTCGCGCCCAAAAGACGCGTCTTGCCGGGCTCATCGACACGAATGATCGCCGTGTGCCCGCCCGAGACCAGCAACGCCAGATGCGGAAACGGCGGGGCCGCCGGGAGCGTTGGATCCTCCAACGATGCAGCCGCGAGATGTCCGGCGAGGTGATTGACGCCCACGAGCGGCTTCCCGAGCGCGAACGCGAGCGCCTTCGCGGTCTCGACACCGACCAGGAGCGCGCCGACCAGTCCGGGCCCACAGGTGACGGCGATGGCATCGAGATCGCGAAGCTCAATCCCCGCATCTGCCACCGCTCGCCGGATGACCGGAACGATGGTGGCGACGTGCTGACGCGACGCCACCTCGGGGACGACGCCCCCGTAAGGAGCGTGCACCAGAATCTGCGAAGCGACGACATCCGCACGAACTCGCCGCCCGTCCTCTACGACCGCGGCGGCGGTCTCGTCGCACGACGTCTCGATCCCCAGAACCAACACCTCAGAGCTTTCCGAGACGGTCGACGATCGCGCGCAGATCGCCCGCGAACGGACCGTGCGGATCGAGCTCGAGGTACCGCTGGTAGGCGCGCTTAGCGTCGTCCATCTCTCCCGCATCTTGATGAACGCCGCCGATGATGACGTAGGCGTCCGCCCACTTTGGGTTCAGTTTTACCGCCCGCTCGGCCTCGGCCAGCGACTCCCGACGGCGATTGCGATTGAAGAGTGCGTGGGCGAGCAGGCCGTGCGCCTCGGCCGAATCCATATTGGCGTCCCGCGCGGCAGTGCAGGTAGCCTCCGCGTCCTTCATCCGTTGCTCTTGGAACGACGAATGGCAAGCGGACAACAGCGGCGCCGCCTCGGCCGCACGCAGGCGTGCCATCTTTGGATCGGCGGCCCGTTCGTCGAGATCGGCCTGCGCTGAGCGTGCAAGGAGCGCATTCCGAGCGGCGGCCGAGCCTGCGGGGATCGTGGCGGTGCCACCCCCCATCGCCGCCAGCGCCGCGTTCGTGGCCGCCAGTGGCGCAGGCCCAGAATGCATCGGAACGATCGCGGGCGCCCCCGGCAGAGCGGCGGGATTCGCAGCCGGCGGCACGCGCGGCGCCGTGTCGTCGGCGGTGGCCTCGTCGCGATGTGACTTGAGCACGAGCGCGCCTGCTATGGCGACCAGCACCCCCACGGCCCCGATCAGAAGCACGCCGCGCCGGCGCGAAGAAATCCCGAGCTCTTCGGCCGCGTCCGCGGCGGAGAACTCTTCTTCGATCTCCGACGCCTCGACCAGCTCGGTCGCGCGAGGCGGCTCGGGCGCGGGACCCTCGACGAGCGGCGGCAGCTCGTCGAGGGCGCGCGCGCTGCCTGGCGGCGTGAGCGACTGCGAGGGACGCACGAACGCGCGCGCGTTCTCCTCGCGCAGATGCGCCAGACGCGCCGCCGCCGCGGGCGACTGCTTGACCTTGGCGTTCGTCGCGCGCACGACGATCTCGCCGGAGGCCGATCGCATTTCGGTTCCGGTCGGCAGCGCCGACCCGATCGGGGGCCCAGACGGTGGCGGCGGGATCGTCGTGGAAATCGGCGGCTCCGTCGGGATCGCATCCAGGATCGGCGTCGCGTCCTCGATCGCCGTCGTCGCAGCCTCGATCGAGCTCGCCATTTCACCCCGAACCACCGGGAGCTCGACGGGCGCCCGCACCGGCTCTGGTTCGGCCGCTCCGAACCCCTGCAGCGTCGTCGGGAATCCCGGCCCCAAGCGCGCCGCTTGGGCCCCCAAGGACGTATCCACGACAGAGCCCTCGGCCTGGAGGCGGTCCGTGAACCGCACACGCATGTCGTCGTCGGGCGCGTCGGGTGCGCCCTCGCCCACCGGTTCGTGCGGCGCCGTGGGGCGACCCTGCACGCCGAGCCCGGCTTCCGGCGAGGCGCCGAAGAGGTCCCGATCGAAACGTGGCGGCGAGCGGAACGGACCGGTCGCGTCCGAGAGCCACCCCTCCATGTCCGCGCCGGCACCACCGAGAAGATCGTCGGTGGCGATGGGTACCCGGATGTCATGTACGATTCGCTCGCGACAGAGCTTGCCGATCGCCGCCGCAGCCTCGAGATCGGATAGGCCGCAATCATCGATGACCTGCAGGAAGGTCCGCATCCCATCGAAGAGGCGCAGGATCCTGTTCACCTCGTCCGGGATGTCGGCCAGTCGCTCCGCGAGGACCCGATAGTCGACTTCGAAGATCGTATCGAGCGGTGGAAGGTCTGCCAGCAATCGCCGCCACTCGTCGACCCGCCGCAGCGCCTCCATCAAGAGATCGTGAGGCCGCATCCCGATCGTGTCCTTGCGCCGGATGCTCTTCCACTCGATTTCCAGGCGCCCGGACGACCAGCAGAAGAGTCGATAGATTGCGTCGCGCCCCGAAAGACGTCCGACCTCGGCATCGACCACGTTCCCCTGGCGAAAGAAAATTTCGCCGCGCGCGCCGCTGGCGGCCGTGATGATTGCGATGCCGGATTTTTGATGCGCGGCGATCGCCTGCAGGAGGTCCACCAGCGGGACGTCTCCGATGTCGCTGACGAAGTGATCGATTTCCGGCGCGGGTGTCTCGGCGCCCTCCACCGGCGTGTGCGCGGGCGCGGGCGCGTGCGCAGAAAGCTCGAGGCGCTCACGTTCGCGTCGTTGCAGCAGCGCGCGCGCGCGCGTGACGACCTCCTGCACGTAAATCGGTTTGGCCACAAAGTCGTCCGCGCCGGCCTCGATCCCGCGCGTCTTGCTCTCGATCCCCGGATCGGAAATCAGGATTACCGCGGGCGGCATCCGGTCGCCGGTCTGCTGCTTGACCAGCCGGCAAAACGCCAGCGCATCGGGATCGCTCGCCGCGGCGATCACCAGATCCGGACCATCGGCAAGGCCCTTCATGGCCTCTTCGCGACCGCTGGCAAGGCCGACCGAAAATCCGGCTTGCCGTAGCGTCAGGTCGAGGATTCGTCGGATCGCCTCGTCGCTGTCGACGATCAGAATCGCCTGCGCTCCCCGTTCCTGTCTACGTTGTGGCTCCATTTTGCCGCTGTCGTCCCGCAGTATATGCGCCACTTCCGGCCCTGGTTTCCACACTACAAATCATAAATAGCTAAACGTAAAGATCGAGCACCCGGCGACCCAGGAGGTCGCGTAGATCGCGAAGCTCGTCCGGGGCCGCCGCGAGCGCCTCACGCACGTACTCGATCGACGCCGGAATCCAGCGCAGGAAACTGGAATTCTTCCGAACGCGGTCGATGAAAACGAACCGGCCCGCGTCTTTGAGCTTGCGCTGCAAGGTCTGCAGCACGAACAGCCGCCGAAAGGCGGCCTCGTCCTCGACGCTGGCGCGGGCGACGAAATGCCCAACCAGCGCGTCGACCTCCGCCGGCGCAAGAACCACATACGAATCGCGCAGAAGCGCTACCAGATCGTAGGCGCGCGAGCCGAGCAACGCGTCCTGAAAATCGATCACTTTGAGATTGGGAGCCGAGCCGTCGCCGAGCACCATGAGGTTGCGGCTCTGGAAATCCCGGTGGACAAGTGTCGCCGGTGCGGCGGCGAGCTGACGCGCAATCCAGCCGAAGGCAGCATCGAGCACCGCCGTTTCCGCGGCCCCGAGCTTCACGCCCCGCTCAGCCTCAAGATACCACTCCTTGAAATGCGCCAGCTCCCAGCGCAGGAGAGCTTCGTCGAAGCGACGAGAAAACGCGATGCAGCCCGGGTCGGGCCGCCTGCTCCCGAGATCTTGGAGCGCCACGATCTGGTCGATGGCCGCGCGATAAAACCGCGCGCGATCGGAATCGGTCGCGCGCTTAACGACACCCTCGAGCGTCCGGTCGCCCAGATCCTCGAGGCCCACGAGCCCCCGCTGCGGGTCGTAGGAGAAGACCCGCGGCACCGGATACCCGCCGTCCGACAGGTACCGCTGCACGTTCAAAAACGGCAGCTCCGGGGGGCCGAGCCCGGGCGACGTAGCTTCGTCGGACTTTAGCGGCTCGTCGGGAAGCTCCATAACCACCGCGCTCGACGGTGAGCCGCCGGCCAGGCGGACTCGGTGGTAACGGCGGGTCGAGGCGTCGCCGGCCAGCGTTTCCACCGTCCCCTCCCCCCCTCCGGCGAAGTCGCGGACGAACGGCACCAGAACTTTGGCCAGGATCGGCGTTTCGAGCATTGGCGTGATAATACGTGGCCAGCGATGTGCGCGACAGAGGCCGTCGAGCGCGACCCGCGGCTCGCGCTGCGGGCGCTGGCGGCCAAATGGCAGGTGCCCTGCGACGCCAGCCAAATCGACGCCCTCCTTGGCTACGCCGATCTTCTTCTGCGCTGGAACGCCCGGATCAACCTGACCGGCGCGGCGTCGGTCGCTGCCCTGGTGGAATCGCACTTCCCCGACTCGTTCGCGCTGGCGCGATGGCTCGAGGAGCCCGCGCGCCTGGTCGACGTCGGCAGCGGGGGCGGTCTGCCGGCGTTGCCGCTGGCCCTGCTCCGGCCGATGCTGGACATTCAGCTCTGCGAGCCGGTCGCCAAGAAGGGCGCCTTCCTGCGCACCGCGATCCGCGAGTGTGGTCTCACCGGGCGCGTCCGTCTCGACACCCGGCGCGGTGAACAGTTGGCCGACGGAGGCGGTGCGTTCGACGCCGCGGTATCGCGGGCCACCTTCAAGCCGGACGTCTGGTTGGCCCTCGGGCGCCGAATGGTTCGCCCGGGGGGCCGCGTCTTCGCGCTCACCACCCCGAACACGGACCGGCTCCAGGGAAACCCCGGCCGGCGTCGGGTCTATGCGGGAGGTCGGCGTGTTCTGGTCGAGATGGTGATCTGAGATCCATTGTTCCACGTGGAACAGACCGCCATCCGTCGGCTTGCTATTCGGCTTGCTATAAGGGGCGAATGAGCTCGCTGTCGGCCACCCTAGAGGCGGAGTTGGCGGCTCTGGCGGCGGCCGATCGCCTGCGATCCTGCCCTCGGGCTGCGGGCGCCTCGCGCGTACGTGTTCTCGTGTCCGATCGCCCCAGAATCTCGTTTTGCTCCAACGACTACTTGGGCTTGGCGAGCCATCCCGCGGTGCTTTCGGCCGCCGCCGCGGCGGGGACTCGAGAGGGCTTCGGAGCATCGGCCTCGAGGTTAGTCGCGGGCGACCTTCCGGCGCATCGTGATCTGGAGGAGCACCTCGCGAAGTTCTTGGGCCGTCAGGCCGCCCTCGTATTCCCAACTGGTTACCAGGCCAATCTGGGCGTTCTGACGACCCTCGCCGGGACCGACGATCTAATCATCTCGGACGCACTCAACCACGCCAGCATCGTCGACGGCTGCCGCCTATCGCGTGCGGAAGTCGCCGTCTATCCGCACGCCGATGCAGCGGCCGTCGCACGCGTTCTGGCGGGTGCCGGAAGATTTCGGCGTCGCATTGTCGTGACGGAATCCCTCTTCAGCATGGACGGCGACGCCGCGCCTCTCGCGGCGCTCGCCGAGGCCGCGGCTGCGACGGACGCCATCCTGATCGTAGACGAGGCGCACGCCTTTGGCGTTATCGGTCCCGGAGGGCGGGGACTTTGCGCCGCCGCGGGTGTGGTCCCAGATGTTCTCGTCGGAACGCTCGGAAAGGCTTTGGGGTCGGCCGGCGGGTTTGTCGCCGGGGATCGGGCGCTGCGCGACATCCTGGTAAACCGGGCGCGAACGTTCATCTATACGACCGCGCTTCCGCCTCCCGCAGCAGCGGCAGCAGCAGCAGCGCTCGATCTCGTCGCCGGCACCGAAGGCGATCACCGGCGACGTCTCCTAGACGAGCATCGCGCTTGGTTGGGCGAGCAGCTGGCGATGCTGGGCCTCGCTCCCCGCCCGAGATCAGGAGCGCGACCGACCGCGCTGGGCACGATCGTGCCGTTATTAGGCCCGATCGTGCCGATCTTGGTCGGCAGCAATGCGCAAGCCCTGGCCGCCTCGGCGGCGCTCGCGGCGAGCGGCATCTTCGTTCCCGCGATCCGACCACCGACGGTTCCTGCCGGATCCGCCCGGCTCAGGATCACGCTTTCTGCCGCGCACGACTCGAGCGATCTGACCGCGCTGGTCGCCGGTTTGGCGGAGGCGCTCGTTTGACACCTCGCCCTCATCTGCGCGGCCTGTTCGTCACCGGAACGGACACCTGCGTCGGAAAAACGACCGTGTCTGTGGCTCTTCTTCGCTGCGCGGCGCGTCGTGGGCTGAAGCCCATCCCCTGCAAACCCGTCGAGACCGGCTGTTCGCCCGAGGCGGCCGACGCCGCCGCGCTCTGGCGCTCTGCCCGGCCGCCGATCCCGCAATCTGAGGTCTGTTTCTACGCTCTTAGTTTGGCGGCGGCTCCGTCGCTGGCCGCCACCGCGGAACGCGCCCGGATCGACCTCGATCTGATCGTCGAACGGGCGCATGCGCTCGCGGCAAGAGGTGACTTCCTGCTGGTCGAGGGAGCCGGCGGCCTCCTCGTTCCCTATGTCGACGCGTTGACCACCGTTGATCTGGCGAGGCGCCTGGCGCTCCCTCTTCTCGTGGTCGCGCGGAACGCGCTCGGCACTGTGAATCACACGGCGCTGACGCTGCGCGAGGCCGCTCGAAGTGGTCTCACCGTCGCCGGCGTGATTCTCAACCGAACCGTCGCACGCCCAGACGCTCAGGAGCCGGGCAACGCAGACCTCATCGCAACGTTGACCGGCCACCACGTGCTCGGCACGTTGCCCTATTTCTCAACCGGTGCCGAAACCGATCCCGACGTTTTGGCAGATGCTCTCGAAACGAGCGTCGGAGGTGACGCCCTTCGTAAGCTGCTCGGCGCCGAGGTCTAGGCGCCGGCGGAAGCGGGAGCTTTGGGATAGATGACGACCCTACGAAAGAGGCCTTCGCCATCCGATTCGGTGGTAACGCCGGGATAGTCCACCAGAGTGACGTGAACGATTCGGCGATCGGCCGGACTCATCGGTTCGACGGGCACTGGACGACCCGTCTTGACGGCTTTCTCGGCGAGGCGGCGCGCGAGATCGGCCAACGAATCCTCGCGCCGTCCCCGGTATCCCTCCGCATCGACGACCACCCCTGGGCCGTCGTTGGGTTTCTTGCTGACGATCCTGTTGACTATATACTGCAACGCATCTAATGTTGCGCCCTTTTTACCGATAATAAGGCCAGACTCGGCGCCGTGCGCATCAAGAAAGATTCGCTCACCATCGTCGAAGGCACTAACTTCCGCTTCAATTCCCATGCGTTCAAGGATCTCGCGAAGCGCCTTTGCTGCGGCCTCGCGTTTCTCGGGCAGAACGCTCGTCGTGGACATTTCTGGAGGCGCCTTCGTCAGAACGTGAAACTAGCGATGGGCGCTGGTAACGGAGGCGGCGTTTCCGGAACCACCGCCTGACGTTCCGAAAGTTTCTTGGAAGAGTCCGTAACTTTGCGAACTCCGCCCGCGACCCGTTTTTGTCGGGCGCTCGCTGCGGGCGTTCGCGAAGGTCGCTTTGCGGCCGCGGGCGTCCGGGCCGAATTGCTCCGGTTTGGGCGCTTGGTCGCCTTACCGCCAGCTTTGTGGCCAGGTTTGCTCCTCAATGGTCGGGCCTTTGCCATCGGGTTCTTACGCTACTGTTTGCTGCCCCCCGCTGTCAACAGCACGACGGCCGGGCTTGAAAACCGGGGAGCCTAGCCCTACCCTGGGGGACCCCGGGACAACCTGCCCTTAGGGACCTCCGCTTATGCTTGAGCTCCGTCTCGATAACGGCGATCCGCTCGATGGGAACGTCGATCTTCTCCTCCTGGCCTGCGGCGAATCTGACCTCAGCAAAGCAGGCCACCTCGACCGCGCCGACGCGCGGCTGGACGGGATCTTGCGGCGCGCCATAGCCGACGAGCGCTTTCGGGCGAGATCTGGACAGTTACTGGTCGTTCACACCCACGGCCGATTGCCTGCCCGTCGGATCGGGCTGGTCGGGACTGGACCCGGTGCCGAGACCACGGGCCGCGCGTTGCGGATCGCGGCCGGAAACGCAGTCCGCATGGGCGTTTCTGTGGGGGCAAGGCAGGTCGCCTTCGCCTGGACAGACCCGGCAGCTGGCACGGCCGACATCGAAGCGGCCGCGGAGGGAGCATGCCTCGGGGCGTACCGATTCGACAGATACCTGACCGACGAGCGCAGTCAGGCGAGCACGCTGGCCGCGCTGACGCTCTGCCCGCCCGGGGCTTACGACGCCGCTGAAACGGCCGCCGCCCTCGCGCGCGCACAGACGACGGCTCGTGCGGTGGCGCGTGCCCGTGACCTGGTAAACGAGCCGGCCGGCGTGATGACGCCCGCACGAATCGCCGACCTTTCGAGCGAATGGGGACGCAAAGCCGGGCTCCAGGTGGAGGTGCTCGATCGCGCCGCGTGCGCGAAGTTGGAAATGGGCCTCTTCCTGGCAGTCGCACAGGGCAGTGCGGAAGAGCCGCGGTTCATTCACCTCGCCTGGACCCCCCCAACGGCTCGACGACGGGTGGTGCTGGTCGGCAAGGGCGTCACCTTCGATTCCGGCGGTCTGTCCATCAAGACCAATGAAGGCATGCTCGACATGAAGACCGACATGGCCGGCGCCGCCGCCGTCCTCGCGGCGATCGTCGCCGCCGGCGAAGAGAAGCTGCCCATCGAAGTGCACGCGCTCGCTGCGTGCACCGAGAACATGCCGTCGGGGAGCTCGTACAAGCTCGGCGACGTGATCCGTTCGTTCGACGGCAAGACCGTCGAAATCAACAACACCGATGCAGAAGGACGTCTCACGCTGGCGGATGCGCTGACCTTTGGCCTGCGTCTGCGGCCCGACGCCGTTCTCGATTTCGCCACTCTGACCGGCGCCTGTATCGTTGCGCTCGGTCCCCACACCGCGGGCGTCATGAGCAATGACGAAACACTCGCGGCCGCGTTTCTGGCGGCTGCTGAGCAATCTGGCGAGGAGATGTGGCGCCTCCCGCTGCCGCCGCGGCTGGCCGAGCAACTCAAGTCCGAGATTGCCGATCTGAAAAACACCGGCGAGCGTTGGGGCGGGGCGCTGACCGCGGGCCTGTTCCTGAAAGAGTTCGTCGGCAACGTCGCCTGGGTCCACGTCGATATCGCCGGTCCGGCGAACGCGACCAAAGAACAAGGACATGTCGCCAAGGGCGGCACAGGTTTCGGAGTGAGCTCGATCCTCAATTACCTGCGCCGCAGTGCAGCCTGACAGCACTCTGACACGCGCGCCGCGGCATTTGCCAAACGACCAAGGTGGCGACGGCGACCAAGGGACGAAACGAAGGAGATGCGTTGAATCCCGCTGATTCGTGTGATAAGGTTCGCGTGCTTTGAAACCCGTCCTCAACAAGGAGTCATCGTAGTCATGGAGCCGACTTTCAGAGTGGGTGACTTGGCCGTCTATCCGGCCCACGGCGTCGCACAGATTGTCGGTATCGAGACGCGTGAGATCTCAGGCAACAAGCAAACTTTCTACATCCTCAAGATTCTCGAGAACGGGATGAAAATCATGATCCCGACGCGTAATGCGGGCGCCGTCGGATTGCGTGAGCTCATTCGTGCTGATGAAGTTGACGAGGTCTTCGAAATTCTCAAGAGTCGCGAGGTGGCGGTCGAGGGACAGACCTGGAACCGCCGCTATCGCGAGTACATGGAGAAGATCAAGACCGGCTCGGTCTTCGAGATCGCGGAGGTGCTTCGTGATTTGCAGCGCCTCAAAGGCGACAAGGAGCTGTCGTTCGGCGAGCGCAAGATGCTCGATACCGCGCGGACCCTGCTCATCAAGGAAATCGCCGTTGCGACCAAGTCCAAGGAAGTGAAGATCGAAGAGAAGTTGGATCGCATCTTCTCCTGCTAACGCGCTAGCCTGCGTTTTGACCCCGGCCCGGGCTCGTCCCGCGCTGGGGTTTTCGTCTTTCGCGCGTCGGCCTCGACTACACGTCCAAGTTTCGGACGTTGAGGGCGTTGGTTTCGATGAAGGCGCGGCGCGGCTCGACGAGGTCACCCATCAACGTCGAAAAGAGGCTGTCGGCTTCGTAGGCATCTTCGACGCGCACCTGAAGAAGCGTGCGGCGTGCCGGATCCATGGTGGTCTCCCAGAGCTGCTCCGGATTCATTTCACCCAGACCCTTGTAGCGATTGATGGCTAGGCCCTTCTTGCCGATCTCGTGAACTCGATCCCCCAGCTCCTCGAAGCGGTCGAATTCGATCCGCTCGGTGCCGTGCTCGAGCACGTAGGGCGCCTCGCCGATCGCCGCCAGCTCTGCGGACAGCGCTTGCAAATCGACGAACTCGGGGGAGTTCATCAGCTCGAAGTCGACGGTCGTCGCACGGCGGACACCCGCGCCGCGCGCCGGCGCCACGATCTTGAATCCGCCATGCTCGCTGTCGGCGGGGACCTTGAACACCGTGTCGGAAAGCTCTGGGGCGAAGCGGTCGAAATATTGCTGGAGCCGCGCCAGGCCATTTAGGAGCTTGGTCTGATCCCGCAAATCAGGTTTGGTCAGACGGGCCGACTTCACGATCCCATCGATGATGCGCGCATCGTGCTTCCGGTCGATGACGCCGAGCAGGCGCTTGTACTTACCAGCCTGGCGCGCCCGCAACCGGAGCGCTTCACCCGCTATCCCATCGCCGGAGCTGACCGATCGAAGCACCAGGTTCTCGGCGGCGCTCTCGAGCAGGAAGTCTTCCAGCGCCTGCTCGTTTTTCAGATAGAGCTCCTTCTTGCCCTTCTTAACCCGATAGAGCGGCGGCTGCGCGATGTAGAGGTAGCCACGGTCGACGATCTCGGGGTAATGGCGATAGAAGAAGGTTAGCAGCAGCGTCCGGATGTGACTGCCGTCGACGTCTGCGTCCGTCATGATGATGATGCGGTGGTAGCGCAGCTTGGCGATGTCTTTTTCTTTCTCGACGCCACAGCCAAGCGCCGTGATGAGCGTGACGATCTCCTGCGACGACAGCATCTTCTCGAGGCGCGCCTTCTCGACGTTCAAGATCTTGCCGCGTAGGGGAAGGATCGCCTGGTCCTTCCGGTTGCGCCCCTGCTTGGCGGAGCCACCCGCGCTGTCTCCCTCGACGATGTAGAGCTCGGCCAGCGCCGGATCGCGCTCCTGGCAGTCGGCGAGCTTGCCCGGAAGCGAGGATGAATCGAGCGCCCCTTTGCGCTGCACCATCTCACGCGCCTTGCGAGCGGCGTCGCGGGCGCGGGCGGCCAGCACGGCCTTTTCGATGATCTGCTTGGCCTCGCGCGGGTGCTCTTCCAGGAAGCGACCGAGCTTCTCGTTGACCACCCGCTCGACGATCCCCTTCACCTCCGAGGAGACGAGCTTGTCCTTCGGTTGGTTGCTGAACTTCGGATCGGGGTGCTTGATCGAGACGATCGCGCTCAGCCCCTCGCTGATGTCGTCTCCGCCAAGGCCGTTCTTCAGATCCTTGAGCAGCCCCGCCGCCTGTGCGTAGGCATTCACGGTCCGGGTGAGCGCCGCACGAAAGCCGGTGAGATGCGTCCCACCGTCCTTGTTCTTGATGTTGTTGGTGAAGCAGTAAATGGCTTCGGAATACGAATCGTTCCACTGGAGCGCGATGTCGACCTGCGTCCCATCGACCTCGCCCGCCACGTGGATCGGCTTGTCGTGGACGGTGGTCTTCGACACGTTGAGGTCGGCAACAAACTGCGAGATGCCGCCGGAGAATTTGAAGTCGTGCGCCTTATCCGTGCGCTCGTCGCGGATGGTGATGGCCAGGCCCGGGTTGAGGTACGACAGCTCCTTGAGCCGCTCGGTCAGGATCTCGAAGCTGAACTCGGTCCCCTTGAAAATCTCCGGGTCCGGCTTGAACGTTATCTTCGTACCGCTCTTGTCCGAAACGCCAATCGCGGTGAGCGTCGTCGCGGGATCGCCGCGCCGGTACTCCTGGTAGTAGGTCTTGTGGTCGCGTTTGATCTCGAGCTTGAGCCACTCGGAGAGCGCATTGACGACCGAAACCCCGACGCCGTGGAGCCCACCGGACACCTTGTAGTTCGAGTGGTTGAACTTACCGCCTGCGTGCAGGACGGTCATGACGATCTCGGCCGTAGGGCGTTTTTCGGTCGGGTGCTCGCCGACCGGAATGCCGCGGCCGTTGTCCTCCACCGACGCAGAGCCGTCGAAGTGGATGACGACGTTCACCTGGTCGCAGAACCCCGCCAGGGCTTCGTCGACCGAGTTGTCGACGACTTCGTAGACCATGTGGTGCAGACCGGTACCGTCGTCGGTGTCGCCGATGTACATCCCCGGACGTTTGCGAACCGCCTCCAGGCCCTTGAGGACCTGGATGCTCTCTTCGTTGTACGTCTCGGCAGAGCTCACGGCTGTCGCCACGCCTCCGCCGGGTACGTCGCCTGGTGCAGGCACTCCCGGTGTGGTCATCGCTGATGGACGTTCAAGGGAGCCGAAACAGAAAGATTCAAGTTAGCTACAAACCTGAACGTTTCCAATTACCTAGCATGCTTTATGCGGACTGTAAAGAGAATATGCGGACTCGTCCGTTAAGGTTCGGCAATGACGCTCCCGGCGCGAACAAAAAAATCGCGACGACCGAACAGCGCTGGAACGATCTCGCGCTCGGTGACCGAGATCAGCGTCTGGCAGTCGAGCTTCGCGATGACCTCGAAGAGGAGCCCGCGGCGCACGGGATCGAGCTCGCTCGGCACGTCGTCGAGCAACAGGACCGGGGGATCAGCTAGGCGTTCTTCGACGTGAGTCAGCTCCGCCAGCTTGAGCGCCAACATGAGGGATCGGAGCTGGCCTTGCGAGGCATGGCTGCGGGCAAGCGCTCCCGAGAACCCTATCTCCAGATCGTCGACCTGCGGACCGAAGCCGGTGAAGCGCCTGCGAACATCGAGCGCCCGGCGCCCAGCCAGACCGTGTTCAAGCGCTCGCTCCACCGCGGCTTCATCTGCCGCGGTTTCGACGTCTGGGTCGCTGCGGTAGGTGAGCGACACGGACAGGTCACCATGCAGCGCTCGAAAATGATCCGCAAAGCGAGGCTCGAGCGCGGTGACCAGCGCGCGCCGGCGCACCACCACGCGTGCGCCCGTTCGGGCCAGCTCCTCGTCGTAGGTGTCGAGCAGCGCCGAGTCGGAGGAGCCCTGCCTCAGAAGCGCGTTTCGGTTCTTGAGCACTCTTTGAAACGCGATTGCTTCCTTGTAGTAGCCGCGCTCCACGTTGAAGATGGCGAGGTCCAGAAAGCGCCGACGGGCGGCCGGGGCCGCGCGCGTGAGCAGCAAATCCTCCGGGACAAACAAGACCACGCTTACGGCGCCCAGAGCCGCCTCGGTCCCACGCACCGACTTCCCATCGAGGCGTGCCGACCGCCCGGTCGGTCCCAGATCGACCTCGAAGCGACGTTCGAGCCCGCGGTGCTCGACCTCCGCACGAAGCCGAGCCCGACCGCTCGGATCGCCGCGGCGGATCAAGTCCTCCGCGTGGCTGCTCCGAAACGAGCGCAGCGCCGCGAGGTAATAAGCCGCTTCTAGGACGTTGGTCTTTCCCTGGCCGTTATCACCGAACAGAACCGAGAGATGCTCCCCCGGCACCAGCTTGAGCGGCTCCAGATTGCGCCAACCCTCCGCCCACAGCTCACGTATGCGCACGGAACACCAAAAGAGTGGTCACTCGTAAAACAGCCCATTGCACGAGGTCGCGGGGCTTTGATCGACCGCGCCGCCCGAGAAGGGTTCAGAATCCTTCACAACCTCATGGGCATGACGACGCAGACGTAGTCGTCGCCATCAGCCGGTCGGACCACGGCCGGGTCGAGCTCACCCGCCAGCTCCACCCGCACGTCCTGCGTCTCTATTTCACTGAGCAGGTCGATGAAGTAGCGCGCGTTGAATCCGATCTGTACCGCGCCACCTTTGTAGGCGATGTCGATTTCCTCACGCGCCGCCCCGAGATCGGGGTTGTCGCTTTCAATCCGGAGCTTTCCCTTCTCGATACCAATCCGCACACCAGAGGTCTTGTCCGAGGACATCAAAGACACGCGCCGGAGAGCGTCAAGAAACCCCAGCCGCGACACAGTGAACGCTCGTTCGTTCTCCTTCGGGATGACCTGATCGTAAGGCGGAAACTGACCTTCGATGAGCTTCACCGAAATGCCAACGTCGTCCGCCTTCAAGACGAAGTTCCCCTCGTGAACGCCGATCGCTACCGGCGCCTCGCGGGTCTCGATGGCGCGGCGAAGCTCGACGATCCCTTTGCGCGGAATCAGCACGCCTGTTGCCAGCTTCGGTCCCCCTGGCAGTGAACGCGAAGCCTTCGAGAGCCGGTGTCCGTCGGTAGAGACCATGCGCGCGGTCGTGCCATCCGACTCGAACAGAACGCCCGCTAAATGCTGGCGCGTCTCATCGAGCGAAACCGAGAATATCGTCTTGGCGATCATGTCACGCAGAGCGGCCGTATCGACCTTGAACGTCTGCGCCTCCGCAATCGCGGGCAGCTTCGGATAGTCGCGATCGGACAAACCGACCACCTTGAACTCGACCTTTCCGGCCCGGATCTCCGCCCAGTTCTGCTCCGTGCGGCGTACATGGACCTCGTCCTCCGGAAGTCCCTTGACGATCTCGTAAAGCTGCCGGGCTCCGACGGTCAGACCGCCTTCTTTTTCAACCTTAGCCCCGAGCGTGACCAGCGTGGTGACATTCAAATCGGTGGCGCCACAGAGGACCTTGTCCTTTCCTTCTGTACGAAGCAAGACGTTGGCCAAGATGGGGAGCGTGCTCTTCCGGTCGGCGATGCCATGCGTTAAATAGAGTCCCCGCAGGAACTCGTCCTTTCGAATCTTGAACTCCATCCTTCGCTCCTTCCGTTCCGGGGACTCTTCTATCTTTATATTAGAAGATTAAAAAGCAGATGTAGTAGGGGCTGTGGAGATGTGGATAGCACCTCGTTACCGTCGGTGCCGGGGTCTCATTGCGGTGTGAATTTATCGGGGATAGGCCTGCTGGAAGAATGGTGGGATCGTCAGTGACCGGCTGATCTCTGATTCGTCCACAGTGTGTTCCACAGGGAACCGGGGACAGAGCTCAGGGTTGTCGCAGGTGGCTCTCGATGGTGCTCACCACACTTCGGAGGGACGGGTCCTGGGCGCAGAGGCGCTCGATCTTCCGGACCGCGCTGATGACCGTGGAGTGGTCCTTTCCGCCGAAGCGGCTGCCGATCTCGGGGTAGCTCATCTTGGTGAGCTTTCGCGCGAGATACATCGCGACCATACGTGGATGCGCGACGGCTCGGTGGCGCTTTGGCCCCTTCATGTCGTGAAGCTTCACGTCGAAGTAGGTGGCGACCTCGCGTTGAACCGACTCGATGGTGAGTCCGGTGGTTGCATTGGCAATGAGCTTGGCGAGCGCGTCCTGAGCCAGCTCCACGGAGATCGCTTGTCCCTGGAACGAAGCGCGGGCAGCCAAGCGCAGCAGCGCACCTTCCAGCTCTCGGACATTGGTCTTGATGTGTGCCGCTAGATAGAGCGCCACCTCGTCCGGGAGATCCACCCGCTCGGCCTCGGCCTTGCGCTTCAGGATCGCGACTCGCGTCTCGAGATCCGGCGACTCGACCTCGGCAATGAGGCCCCATGTGAAGCGGCTGCGAAGCCGATCTTCCACCCCCGGCAGCTCGGCTGGAAGCTTGTCGGATGTGAGCACGATTTGCTTGTGCGCGTAGTGGAGGACGTTGAACGTATGGAAGAATTCGTCTTGCGAGCTGTCTTTGTTGGAAAGGAACTGGATGTCGTCGACCAGAAGAATGTCCGGGGCGGTTCGGTATCGCGCGCGGAACTCTTCCATCGAGCTGCCGCCCGACGACCGCTTTTGGTGCATCATCGAACCGATGAAGTCGGTGACGAACTTCTCGCACGTGATGAAGCTGACCAGCCATTCGGGATGCCGACGGTGAATCTCGTGCCCGATGGCGTGCAGGAGGTGGGTCTTGCCGAGACCGACGCCCCCGTAGATGAAAAGCGGGTTCCAGCGCGAGGCGGGAGCCTCGGCGACCATGCGGGCGGCGGCGTGGGCGAACTGGTTGGTCGGTCCAACCACGAACTTGTCGAAGACATACCGGTCGACGAGGTCTAGGTCGGGCGGGCGTACGTCGACGGGAGCTACCGGGTTGGGCGAGCGGGCAGCGGAGGTCCGCGGCTCTTGAGCCGGCCCATCCGCTTCCGTGATCTCGAACTCGACCGTGAAAGAACGCTGCGTTCGGGATTCGATGTCGCCGAGAATCGAGGACAGGAAGTTGTCCTCGAACCACTCCTTGTGATAGCGGTTCGGTGCCCGCAGACGGATTCGCTCGCCCTCGATGCCGACGCATTCGATCGGTCGCAGCCATCGGTCGCGCTGCGCGGGCTTCACGAGAGGCTCGATCGAACGGACGGCCTCGGTCCAGATCTCAAACATCAACGGAACCTATCCACAGGGAGGTTGAAGACGAATAGCAAATGATTTCAATTACTATCACGCCGATTCCACCTCCTTATCCACAAGGAACGCCCCAATCCGGGCACACGAGTTATCGGGATCGCACGTGGGTCCAGCGCGTGCTGGTGATTCTGTATCAAACGCCCGTCGACGCGAAAAGCAGTAATCGGGGTCGCGCGGGCAAGATCGTGAAAATCAGCCCAATAATTTTTCGGGGCTGTCACCGGGGAGAGGTCGTCTCGAGGCCGGCGCTAGATCGATTCACTCGGTAACTTGGCGGACGCACGCGGCATTTTCCAGAAGCTGCAGAACACCCTGTGGTGAGGCGGTAGAATTCCGGCGGTTTCCTGTAATCGATGGCGGAAAGCCGCATGATATGGGCTCTGGCGAACGCAGAGCGCGTGGGATCGCAAAGCTACCGACGAGGACGGACGGACGACGAGATCAGATTTCTCTCAAGTCTCACAGAATAAGGCTCGTTCAGAGTCACGAGGCGCCCCTCCGTTGACAGGCGGAAGGCGCGATGCTATTCAGTTCGGCCTTTAGCTGACGCGCGCATCGCGCGGCAAGAGCACGAAAAATTCTCGGAGGATGTCGTGAAGAGGACGTTTCAGCCGCATCGCAAGAGCCGCAAGCGCACGCACGGGTTTCGAAAGCGCATGAGGACGGCGGCTGGCCGCGAGATCATCCGCCGCCGTCGGCGCAAGGGGCGCCGGCAGCTCACCGTGACGGTCGCTAAGAAGTAGGGTCGAGGCCTTGACCGCGGCGGTGGGCCCGAAGAGGCGGCGCGCGCGTTTTCCGCGCGCCGCGCGTGTGCGGCGTCGAAAGGAGTATCTCGCGATCCAGAACGGCGGGCGCCGGGTCGCGGGGCCAACTCTTCTTCTGTTCGCGCTTTCTGGTGGCGGTCGGATCGGGATTACCGTCAGCCGCAAGGTGGGCGGAGCCGTGTTGCGCAACCGGGTGAAGCGGTGGATTCGCGAATGTTACCGGCGGCGCCGCCCGGATTTCCCATCCGGGCTCGATCTGGTGGTGGTCGCGCGTCCCGGGGCCGCGGCGGCCAGTCATGCCGTCGTCTGCAACGAGCTAACGGGGCTCGTGCGGCGGCTGCGGCCTGGCTCGTCTTGAG
>CAAGKR010207736.1_pt1 | contig 21908 bp, 18 predicted proteins | sample 2556971 | NCBI WGS metagenome assembly CAAGKR01 (sample SAMEA5207829, study PRJEB30636) | soil metagenome | biome: forest; feature: boreal; material: soil | place: USA | collected 2011-09 | depth 1 m | reverse complement strand
TGGCGCTGGTGGCCTTACGGCGGGCGCGCCGCCGTTCGCGCTGACGGCAGGCGCCTGTCGTCGTTACGGAGATCTGCACCGACGGAGGATTTCCGGGCGTGATATGACCGGCTCCGACAGGAGCGACATCATGATCTTCTCCGCTGTCACTGAGACCGTCGGTCGGACTCCGTTGGTCGAGATCAAACGCCTCGACGCTGGGGGTGGGCGCCTCTTCGTTAAGCTCGAGTCGCGAAACCCGTGCGGGAGCGTCAAGGATCGGGTGGGGGTCGCCCTGGTCGAGGACGCGGAGCGCCGCGGGATCCTCCTGCCGGGGGCCACCCTGGTCGAGCCGACGAGCGGGAACACCGGCATCGCGCTGGCCTTCGTAGCCGCGGCAAAGGGATACCGGTTGGTCCTCACCATGCCGGAGAATATTTCAAAGGAACGGGTCGCTTTCTTGCGGATGCTGGGCGCGCGGATCGTCCTCACGCCCGGATCCCTGATGCGCGAGGCGGTTCGCAAGGCCGAGCAGATTGTCTCCGAAACCCCCGGCGCCGTGATGCTGCAGCAGTTCAACAATCCGGCGAACCCAGAAATCCACCGGCGAACCACCGCCGAGGAGATCTGGTCCGACATGGAGGGCAACGTCGATGTCTTCGTCGCGGGGGTTGGAACGGGTGGCACCATCACCGGCGTAGGAGAGGTGCTCAAAGCGCGCAGGGGGAGCTGCCGGGTGATCGCCGTCGAGCCTGAAGGAGCGGCCGTCTTGTCCGGGCGGGCGTCGGGATCCCACCACCTCCCAGGGCTCGGAGCCGGCTTCGTTCCCGCGATCCTCAACCGCGCGGTGATCGACGAGGTTATCGCGGTCACCGAGGAGCAAGCGGTCCGCGCTCAGCTCGCGCTCGCGCGAAAGGAGGGGATCGCGGCCGGGATGTCCAGCGGGGCGGCGCTGGCGGCGGCGCTATCGGTCGCGCGCCGGCCGGGAGGGGCGGGTCAGCGCGTCGTCGTCGTGCTGCCGGATGGAGGTGAGCGGTACGCGGCCAGTCCCGCCTTTGCCGAAATCGTTCGCGCAATCGGGGGGGCCTGATGGCGTCCGGGATCGAATCCCGGCGCCGGAGCCTCGCCAAGGCTCTGTCTTGGCGGATCCTGGCCGCCATCATAACCACTTTGGTCGTGCTTTCGATTACACACCGCCTGCAGTTCGCGGCCGAGATCGGTCTCATCGACACGCTGGTCAAGTTGTTGGTCTATTTTTTCCACGAGCGTGTCTGGAACAGAATCGACTACGGGCGCCACCGGGCACCCGACTATGAAGTCTGAAGCCCTGGTGCGCGAAATCGTGACGGTCGCGTCACCAGAATTTCGTATTGCCGCACGACGACGGGACTAGAGTCCTCCGAGAGGCAGACGAATGCTCCAACCGAAGCTCATTTTGGCGCCGTTCGATTTCAGCACTCCGGCGCGCGACGCGGCGGACACGGCCGCCGATGTCGCGTCGCGGTTCGGCGCCGGGCTTCTCTTGGTTCACGTCGTCCCTGCGCTGCCGAGGCTTCCCCCTGACGTTTCCATCTTCAAGGAAGGGGAATACGAGCACCGTCTCCACGAGGAGGCGGTCAGACGGATCGCCGAGGTGGCGGCCAAATATGCGCAGACCGGCCTCTCCGTGCGATCAGAGGTGGGGATCGCGAACGACGTCGGAATGGAGATTCTTCGGGTCGCCAAGCACCACAAGGCGGGCTTGATCGTCATCACCACCCATGGGATGTCGGGCTGGAACAAGCTCGTCTTCGGCTCGGTGGCCGAGAAGGTCGTGCGCCTGGCCGACGTCCCGGTCCTGCTGCTCAGGGTGCCGCGGGAGCACCAGGGTTAAGATCAAGGGAAAGTCTGGATAGCCGCGGCGTGGCCGTCATAAATGCCGCCGACATTAGATCCAGCGCCTTCGCAAGAGCCACATCTTCACGCCCTGAGTCAGCGCGAGGTAACACGCGAGCGTGAGCGCCAGCAGTGGCCAATATAGCCCCGGCAGCTCGCTGAATCCGAGGGTGCGGCCGGCGCGCGAGAACGACAGCCCCACGCCGATCGCCATGATGAGCAGGCCCATCCCGAGCACCGGCCGCGACGCGCGGCTCTGCACGAACGGGATCTTGTTGGTGCGAATGATGTGAATGATCAGTGTCTGGGTAAGCAGACTCTCGACGAACCAGCCGGTCTGGAACAGGCTCGCGCTGTGGGCGGCGTGGGCGGCGGTCGACGTGTCCCAGCACCCGAAGACGTAGAGCATCAAGAGGTAGGTCGTGTAGTCGAAGATCGACGAGCACGGACCGATGAACAGGATGAACCGGGTCAGCGCTTTGATGTTCCACGGCCGTGGTCGCTGGATCTGCTCGGCGTCGACGGCGTCGGTTGGGATCGTGGTCTGGCCGATGTCGTAGAGCAGGTTGTTCGTGAGGATCTGGATTGGCAACATCGGCAAGAACGGCACGAAGATGCTCGCGCCGAGCACGCTGAACATGTTGCCGAAGTTGCTTGAGGCGCCCATCCGGACGTACTTGCTGATGTTGGCGAAGATCTTGCGGCCCTCTAGCACGCCCTCGTCGAGCACGAGCAGCGACTTCTCGAGCAGGATCATGTCGGCCGACGCTTTGGCGATGTCGACGGCCGTGTCGACGCTGATCCCGACGTCGGCCGCGTGGAGCGCCGGCGCGTCGTTGATTCCATCACCCATGAAGCCAACCGTGTGGTTGCGAGACTGCAGGGCCTTGATGATCCGCTGCTTGTGCGCCGGCGAAACACGCGCGAAGAGCGTGGTCGTCTCCGCGGCCTCCGCGAGCGCGGCTTCGGTCATCTTTTCGACGTCGGCGCCGAGAAGCGCGACGGTGACCGCCAGCCCAACGTCTTGGCAGATTTTGCGGGCGACGATCTCGTTGTCGCCCGTGATGACCTTGACCGCGACGCCGTGCCGCTGCAGATCGGCGATCGCCGCAAGACAGGTCGGCTTGGGCGGATCGAGGAACGCGGCGTAGCCCTGAAGGATCAGCTCCGACTCGTCGGCCTTGCAGTAGGGGGTGGCGTTGCCGGCTGCTTTCGGTGGCACCTGCTTGGTGGCGATCGCGAGGACGCGAAATCCGTCGGCGGAGAGGCGTTCGTGCTCGGCCTTGAGCACCTCGATTTGCGAGTGGTCCATCGGCAGAACCTTGCCGGCGAGCTCGAAGCTCGCGCAGCGCGGGAAGATTGCCTCGGGCGCGCCCTTGGAGATGATGAGGTCCATGCCCTCCGGCGTGCGGACCACGACCGACATGATGCGGCGGTCGAAGTCGAACGGGATTTCGTCAACCTTCGTCAGCTCGGTTATCCGGGCCCGCGCGTGCGCCTCCTCGTGCGCCAAGACGGCTCGATCGAGGACGTTCTTGAGGCCGGTCTGGAAGTGGCTGTTCGTGTAAACGAGCGCGAGCACCGCGTCGCTGTCGTTCAATGCGACGTCGCAGTGACGCTCGAGCGAGACCTTATCCATGGTCAGTGTGCCGGTCTTGTCGGTGCACAGCACGTCCATCGCGCCGAGGTTCTGAATCGCGTTGAGCCGCTTGACGATCACCTTCTTCTTGCTCATCGCGACGGCGCCCTTCGACAGACAGACCGTCACAATCATCGGCAGCATCTCTGGGGTCAGGCCAACCGCGACGGCCACCGCGAAGAAGAATGCCTGGGTCCAATTTCCCTTGGTCAGGCCGTTGATGATAAACACCAGCGGAACCATCACGAGCATGAAGCGAAGAAGCAGCCAAGTGAACCTGGAGATGTCGCGGTCGAAGGCCGTCTCGGGGGCCGGCTCGGAAATCGATTCTGCCATCCCGCCGAGGTAGGTGTCCTTGCCGGTCGCGACCACGACCGCGGAGGCGGATCCGCTCTCCACGCTGGTGCCGAGGAACGCGAGCGTGGGCAGATCGAGCGGGGAGGTCGCTGCTGCGGGGGTGGTCTCGGCCGCATGCTTCTCGACGGGAAAGCTCTCGCCGGTCAGCGACGCTTGGCTCACGAAAAGGTCCTTGGCCTGGACGATCCGCACATCGCCCGGGATCATGTCTCCGGCCGCGAGCTGGACGACATCGCCAGGAACGAGCTCGGCGAGCGGGATCTCCCGGGGCGTTCCGTCGCGCAGCGCCGTCGCGCTGACCGAGATCATCGCCTTGAGCTTGGCGGCGGCGCTGTCGGCCTTCGCCTCTTGGTACAGCCTCAGCCCGACGCTCAGGATGATCATGAGGACCATGACCGTTCCCGCCCGCGGATCGGCGGTCGAGAACGAGACCGTCGCGAGCACGGCCAGCAGGATCACCAGCGGATTGATGATCGAGCGCCAGAAGAGCCGCAGGAACGAAGGACGCTGATCCCGAGCAAGGACGTTCGGGCCGTGCTCGGCGAGCCGCGTCGCCGCCTGCTCGGTCGTCAGCCCCTCCGCACGGGTTGCCAGGCGAGCGTAGACGGCCGCCGCCGCGAGGGCCGCCGCCTCGATCACGAGCGGCGACACCCGGATCCCCCGCTTGTCGTGAACGGCGAGAGCGCGCTTCGGCAGGACGTTGCCCATGGAGAATTCCTACCATGGGCGCGATCGGCACGAACGTTACCGCGTTGACGGGATCAGGCGGCTCGGCCGCGGCCCGACGAACCCTCGATCGGGCCAGTACGGCCGCCGCCGAGAGGTCGGCGAGCTCGAACCGATTGCCCGCGGCGTATTGCTTTGGCGGTCTCGGATCCGCCTCGCGACAAGCGAGCCGTCGGGATGGGCGCGGGGTGACCCGCCGCAACGTGCCGTCGCGAGGGGGATCGGTGCCTGTTTCCCCCGGCCACGGACAGCCTTCGCAGCATTGCCCGGTTCTTTCTATGATGGTTCTGCATACGCCGAAGAACATCGTCTAGAAAAGCCACCGCATCGATGACGTAAGGCCCCTTGTTGAGCATCACGCATTCAGCCCGTACGGCCGTCGCGGCGTCGGTCACCTCGGCGCGCGACGGCGCTCCCTTCTTGGTTAAGCTCTCGAGAACCTGCGTCGCCCAAATGGCCGGCACGTGCGCAGCCTCGCACAGCCACAGGATCTCCTCCTGCACCTCGGCCAGTCGCTCGAACCCCACTTCCACCGCGAGATCCCCCCGCGCGACCATCACACCCACGGGAGGGGTTCGCAGGGCCGAAAGGAGCAGCCGCGGGAGCGCGTCGAATCCTCGGCGCGTTTCGATCTTCAGGACGATGCCGGGTGGGCGCTTCTTGCCTTTGAGCAAGAGCGTGGCGAGGCTTTGAATATCTTCGGGGCGTTGAGCGAACGATAGACCAACCAGGTCCGCATGGCGGCCGGCGAAGGCAAGATCGCGCCGGTCCTTTTCCGTGAGACCCGAGAGCCGCAGATTGGACAGCGGGAGATTGATGCCCTTGTCCGGCAGCAGGAGAGCGCCCCCGACGCGCGTGCGGGTGATCCTCACATCGATCACGCGACGGTCGTTGCTCGTCACGATTCCGCCGATCTTGCCATCGTCAAACCAAATCGGCTCCCCGCGACGGACGTCCCGAAACACCTGCGGCAACGTGCAGGGTATACACGCCGGTTCCGGACCATTGCGACCGCGGCGTGCCGGGTGACCCGCCGCGGCGGTACGCGTGAGCCTGAGGCGGTCGCCGGAGCGAAGCAAGATGGCTTGCGTGGTGGCTGGCAGAGCGCCAACCTGGCCACGACCCCGCCGCTCACGCTTGGCGAAAAACCGAAGGCGCGAGCCAGACTCCAAGTAGATCGTGCGATCCGTGCCGCAGAGCAACGAGAGCCCCGCGGTGCGCTCGACCTTCAACCGTCGCGTCTTGCCGCGGCGGTCGTGAACAACGACGTCCGTGATGTCCGGGGGCAAGTCGCCGTTCACGGGCACGACGGCGTACCCCGGGGCCGCGGACGGGGGTGTTCGGCCTGTGGGTGTCAGCCAGATACGTCCTGGCGCCGTGACAGCACCATGCCGATCACGGCGAGGCTTGATCTTCAGCACGCCAGCCTCCGTCGCGAGGGCTCCCGTGCGGAGCTTTGGTCCCGCGAGATCAACCAGAACTTTGCAGCGCAACCCGGTGGCCGTCTTTGCTCGCTTCAAATGGCCGACCATCGCCCGCCAAGCGGTGGCGTCGTCGTGGGCGGCATTGATGCGCATGATGTCCATCCCCGAACGAAGCAGCCCTTCGACCAGGTTCGCATCATTTGCGGCCTCCGACGGCATGGTGACCATGATGTGGGTCGCCCGATGCGCGGGACGTGGTCCTAAGAGCCGCCGCGTGTGCCGCTCGAGGCGGAGCGGACCCGAAACGAAGTCCACCGGTGGTTTCGCCAAAAGGGGGTGTTTGGCTGGCGCGGGCGTCGGTCCCGCCAGGCGCATCAGCACGTCCAGCACCGCATTCAGCCCGGCGAGCGTGTTCGCTTCGCAGCGACCGAGGGACGACAATCCCAGCGCGGCCAGTTGCGTCTGCATGGGTCGAATGTCGCGCTGACGCAGGGCGAGGTAGTGCAGCAAATTGCGGGCGCTCGGCCGGTAAGCTGGGTGAACCCGACCGATATCCCGTACGAATCGCCGCTCCAGTCGTAGAGCCTCGTTGCGACATTCGGAGATGGCGGCGATGAGATGGGCGACGGTCTTCGAAGCCACGCGGGAAACATGACGTTAAACCTCGGTAATGTCGATTCGATGACCGACATCCACGAGGCGCCGCTCGAGACCCACAGGCGGTCAGGCGGTCCACCGCCTATTTGATGAAGAGGATCTCCTGAAACGTCGGGAGCGGCCACAGATCGTCGTCCACCACCGCCTCCAGGCCGTCGGCCGCGTACCGCACTTTGAGCATCGCTGGCAACACGGCGTTGCAGAAGTGCTTCGCCTCGGCCAGAGCGCCATCGGCGCCGTGATGACTGGTGACGGACTCCAGGGCCGCGAGGCCCGTTTGTAAGCTGCCGATGAGATCGGTCACTTGCTTCAACAACGTGGTGTCCGACGCGAATCCGGCCGACTTCACCGCCGTCGCGCTCTCCGCCAGCTCGCGCTGGTAGCGGAGCGCCGCGGGAAGGATCGTCGTTTTGGCAATCTTCGCGGTGAGGTTCGCCTCCACGTTCACCGACTTGTTGTAATGTTCGAGGTACGTCTCGTAACGGCTGTGCAGCTCGCGCGGCGAAAGCACCTTGTACTTGTCGAACAGGGCCACGACGTCCTTCTGCTGCAAGACCGGCAGCGCATCCACCGCCGTCTTGTAGTTCGGCAACCCGCGCTTCTCGGCTTCCAGGTGCCACTCGGCGGAGTATCCGTTGCCGTCGAAGACCACGGCGCCGTGCTGCTGAATGATCTCCGCCAGGACTTCCTGGATCGCGGCGTTCAGCTTCTTGCCGCTCTGCAGGGCCGCCTCAAGTTTGGTCGCGATGGTGTCGCACGACTCGGCGATCGCCGTATTCAGGGCCACGAGCGGGTCGGCGATCGATTGACTCGATCCGACCGCGCGAAATTCGAACCGATTGCCGGTGAAGGCGAAGGGGCTGGTCCGGTTTCGATCTCCGGCGTCGCGCGGCAGCTTGGGCAGCGCGTCTACGCCGATTTCGAGCGTGCCTCCCATCTTGGAGGACTTGGCTCCGCCCGTCCGGATCTGCTCGAACACGTCCGAAAGCTGCGCGCCGAGGAAGATCGAGATGATCGCCGGCGGCGCCTCGTTGGCGCCGAGGCGGTGATCGTTGCTGGCAGTGGCGATCACCGCGCGCAGCAGGCCCGCGTACTTGTGCACCGCGCGGATCACGGCCCCGCAGAACACCAGGAACTGCGCGTTTTCGTGGGGCGTCTCGCCGGGATCCAAGAGGTTGCCCTCGGTGGCGTTGCCGAACGAAAAGTTGACGTGCTTGCCAGAACCGTTGACGCCCGCAAAAGGCTTTTCGTGCAGCAGGCAGACCAGCCCGTGCTTTTCGGCCACCCGCCTAAGCATGATCATCACCATCTGCTGGTGATCCGAGGCGATGTTGGCGCTTTCGAATACCGGTGCCACCTCGAACTGTCCGGGGGCGACCTCGTTGTGGCGCGTCTTCACCGGCACGCCGAGCTTGAAGAGCTCGCGGTCGCACTCCATCATGAACGCGATCACCCGCTCGGGGATCACCCCGAAGTAGTGGTCTTCGAACTCCTGTCCCTTGGGGGGCTTGGCGCCGAACAGCGCGCGGCCGGCGTTGAGCAGGTCGGGTCGCGCGTAGAAGAAGTTTTTGTCGATGAGGAAGTACTCTTGCTCGGCTCCCGCGTACGACACGACCATCGCGGGTTTCTCGTGTCCGAACAGTTTGAGAATGCGCGTGACGTGCGTGCTGAGGGCCTGGCCCGAACGCAGGAGCGGCGTCTTCTTGTCCAGCGCCTCCCCGGTCCACGAAACGAAGGCGGTCGGGATGCAGAGCGTGGTGCCGTTGGTCGTCTCCAGCAGGTAAGCCGGGCTGGTCACGTCCCAAGCCGTGTAGCCGCGCGCCTCGCTGGTGGCGCGAATCCCGCCGTTCGGGAAGCTGGAAGCGTCCGACTCGCCTTGCACCAGCGTCTTGCCTGCGAATTCGGTGATCGCGCCGCCCTCGCCATCCGGGGACAGAAAGCTGTCCTGCTTGGCGGCGCTCAGACCGGTGAGGGGATAGAACACGTGCGCGTAGTGGGTGGCGCCCTTGCCGAGCGCCCAGGCCTTCATCGCGGCAGCCACCACGTCGGCGACCCGGGGATCGAGCGCAGCGCCCGTCTCGATCGTGCGCTTGACCGAACGGAAGGCCTCCTTGGGCAGCGTGGCTTTCATCGTCGCCAGACCAAAAACGTTGGTACCGAAAAGAGATGCCGCCGGGCTCTCCTTGAAGTCGAGCGGCACGCCCGCATGCTTGTAGCTCGTAGCCGCCGTAACCGCCGCTCGTCGCGCCATGTTTCCGCTCATGATCCGTCGTTCTCCTTTTTCAGTTTCGAAATCACCGGACACTTGGTGACTCAGCCGTTGTAGCGCTTTTGGGGCCTCTCACCGCAAGGCTTTTTGCTTCGGCTCGCAACTTTTTAGCTCGCGGGCCGCAATGCCGAAGGTCGTGAGTCGTCGGTGTTTCGGCGACGTTTCTTGCGCTTTTCCGATCAGACAGCGCCGCCTTTCGACACCTCGATCGAAAGCGTCTCTAGACTTCGGCCTGTAGCTCGATTGCTCGCCGGAAGCGATCCGCAGATCGAAACAGCTCGCCCATGAACGTCCAGCAGAGCTCGCCGAGCCGGCCTGGTTGTCGGCCAAGCGCACACTGCAGGTAGACCGCCTCGCGGAGCAACGGCTGGAGATCCAGCGCGCAGCGGGTCTCGAAGGCGACGTCGCCGATGGTTTCCCGTCGCACGGCCGCCTCGAAATCGATTAGGATGGCTTCGAGCGGCGCCGGACAGACGATGCAGTTGTGCAGCTCGGCATCTCCATGCGCGAGGCCGCCGTCCTGAAGCTGGAGCAACTGCGCCAGCGTTTCCTCGGCAAGCCGCCACAGACCGGCCGCGATCGCCAGAGGCAACTTTTGCGCCTTGGCGATGTTGTTCTCCGGAGGCTCGCCGCCGAACGGCGTGAGGCGCGCGTAGGAGTGGCCCGGAACCAGACAGCTGCGGAAGACGTCCGGACTGTGTCCGATGGGCGGCGGAGTCTTGCAGAGACGTGACGCCAGAAGATGTTGTTCGAACTCCAGGCGCGGATCCCCGTGCAACCTTCCAGGGAAATACGTTTTCCGGAAGTGAAGCGGATAGGTCTCGGCGGCAGCATGGATCCGCCGCGTCTCTTCACCCGCAATGACCAACTCCGCCGTCATGAGCGGCAGGCCGTTCGCCTCGCGCCGCGCCCGCGTGCGAACGACGAAGTCCTGTCGCGGCGGCTTTTCGATCAGCGAGACCAGCTCGATCGCCAAAAGGACCGTGTGCCGCGGCGAGACCGCGATGGGTCGGGTGTCATCCATGTTCCACCGCCGAAGGGCGCACGTTACCCCAGGTTCCGGCTGGTCGGTGGCCGCTGATGGTCGCGCCGACCCCAACCGATCTCGACGGCTCGGGGGAAAAGACGGTCACCCCCCCGCCATCTCTAAGTCTTCCCAGCGGCCGCGTCCGAGCTTACCTTCGCTGCATGAGCGTCTCGCTCCTCGCCGGAAAGCCAGCCCCCGCGGAAGTCTTGATCGACGTCGACCGCCTGGTGGCCGCTTACCATGATCGCCGGCCCGATCCGGCGAACCCGCGGCAGCAGGTGAGCTTCGGAACCAGCGGGCACCGGGGCGCGCCGGAGGACGGCGCGTTCAACGAGGCGCACATCTTGGCGATCACACAAGCGATCTGCGAGCACCGCGCGCGCCTCGGCATCACCGGGCCACTCTTCCTGGGCGCCGACACGCACGCGGCTTCGGGCCCGGCGTTGCGGACGGCCCTGGAAGTCCTGGCAGCCAGCGGCGTGCAGACGCGGGTCTCGCGCGTGGGGGACTACACGCCCACGCCGGCGCTGTCGCGTGCAATCCTCACCTTCAACGGTGACCGGCGCGACGGCCTCGCCGACGGCATCATCATCACCCCGTCGCACAATCCGCCGCGCGACGGCGGCTTCAAGTACAACCCGCCACACGGGGGCCCGGCCGACAGCGACGTCACCGACGGCATCCAGGCACGGGCCAACGAGCTTTTGCGCGCCCGTGCCGAGGTGCGCCGCGTGCCGTACGACGTCGCGCGGCGGGCGCCCACCACGCACGAGCACGACTTCATCTCGCCCTATATCGACGATCTCCGGGGCGCCATCGACGTCGAAGCGATCGCGCGCGCGGGCATCACGATCGGCGCCGACCCGATGGGGGGCGCGAGCGTGCAGGTCTGGCCGCGAATCGCCGAAAGGTTCGGCCTGGCGCTCACCGTGGTGAATTCGAGGGTCGATCCGCGCTTTGCGTTCATGCCGCTCGATGCCGACGGCAAGATCCGCATGGACTGCTCGAGCCCCTACGCGATGGCCAACCTGATCGAGATGAGGGGGCGGTACGACGTCGCGTTCGGCAACGACACCGACGCCGATCGCCACGGCATCGTGACACCAACCGCGGGGCTCATGAACCCCAATCACTACCTCGCGGTCGCGATCGAATACCTCTGCACCCACCGACCGGGCTGGCCGACGAAGAAGCTGGCGGCGATCGGCAAGACGCTGGTCTCGAGCACGCTCATCGACCGGGTGGTTGCAAGCCTGGGCCGCGCGCTTTACGAGGTGCCCGTCGGCTTCAAGTGGTTCGTCGAGGGCCTGCTCGATGGAAGCCTCGGCTTCGGCGGCGAGGAGAGCGCCGGCGCGAGCTTCCTGCGCCACGACGGCCGCGTCCACACCACCGACAAGGACGGCATCCTCCTCGACCTGCTGGCTGCCGAGATCACGGCCGTCACTGGGCAGGATCCGGGTGTCCATTACGAGCGGCTGCGGGCGCGCTTCGGGACGCCGTACTACACCCGCGTCGACGCGCCGGCCACGCCGGCGGAAAAGGAGGCGCTCAAGCGGCTGGCGCCGGAGGCGGTGAAGGCCGGCACCCTGGCCGGCGATCCGATCGTCGCCAAGCTGACCCGTGCACCCGGCAACGGGGCCTCGATCGGCGGCCTCAAAGTCGTCAGCGCCGACGGTTGGTTCGCCGCGCGGCCGTCGGGTACCGAGAACGTCTACAAAATCTACGCGGAGAGCCTGAGGAGCGCCGACCACCTGGCGAGCATCCTGGCCGAAGCCCGGAAGATCGTCGCCGACGCGATCGGCGGCGGCTGAGCGCGAGCTCCACTCCGATGCAGGTCACGACCGCCGACGGAGCGTCGCTCGCGGCTCCTCGGCTCCTCGGATCGCCCGCGGGTCCAGTCAGCAGATCCGCGTCTCGCAGCGCAACAGATTCGTGACTAAGAGTTAACCTCGTCTCGACACGGTTTCCCGTACGGTGATCTCACGGGCGGGGGAGATACGGGTCAGGACGCGTCGCCGGGCGAAGCAGAAGGGGCGGGGACACAATCGGGAAGGGGTGGCTTCGCCCGGTGCGCAAGGTCGGTCGCTACTCGAGGTTGGGCGTCTCGGGCACGCTCTCGAAAAAATCGACAACGCCGGTGGTGAGATCAAGCTCCGCGCCGACGACCAGCAGGTTGTCGTGCTGGGCGAGATGCTCGATGACTTCGGATCCGTGGCGCAGGTGATTGACGGAGGCGCGCACGTTGGCACGTACCGCCTCTCGGCGGAGCCGTTCCGGATCCCGCGCCAGCTCGGTCCGCACCAGCGCCTCGACGGCTGGCCGCACGCGATTGACGATCGATTGCATGTTGCCGTGCTTGGCCCCGCCGGGCTCGGCGATGGCTTCCAGCGTCGCGTCGATCGCGCCGCAGTGGGTGTGTCCCATGACGACGACGAGACGGGTGCCGAAGCGTTCCGCCGCGAATTCGACGCTGCCGATCTGCGAGGGCGCCACGATGTTGCCCGCGACGCGAATCACGAACAGATCGCCCAAGCCCTGGTCGAAGACGATCTCGGCGGGAGCACGGCTGTCGGAACAGCCGATCACGATGGCGACCGGCGACTGAGACGCCATGTCGCGGCGGCTGTGGCTCATGAGCGCGTCGACGCTGCGCACGTTCTGGGCGTAGCGATGATTCCCCTCGCGCAGTCGCACCAGTGCCTCCAGCGCGGAGATGACGGGAGCGGGCATCGTCATCGCTCGCGTATACCGCGACCTGCCTGGGTTGACTACACCGTGATTCGATGTGCGGGAAACGAGCCCGTTTGGTCGGTATTGCGCCCAGGACGAATCGTTCTCCGCCAGGATGGCGGATGGGTTGAATTCGTGCCTAGCTTGATCGCATGAGGGCACTGGTTCGTTTCGCCGGCTTATCCACGATCCTCGCGTTTGGCAGCTGTGCGCGCCAGATGTCCGGAGCCGAGACGGTGAACGGCGGCAACCGCTCGGGCGCCGTCGATGGCGGCGTGCCGAGTAAACGCCATGGGCTGATCGTGCCGAGCGATCCCGCCGTGGGCATTTCGGGCCCTCAATCTGCGACAGGTACCGAGAGCGGTCGCATCGACGACTCGATCGGAAAAGGCGTCGGCGGTGGTGGCAGTACTCCCTAGCGATTGAAACGGGCGAGCCGCGCCACTTGGCCGATCGCCTTGTGTTGCGTGGCCTGCCGAGGCCGTCCGCCGCGCCTGAGGTCGCCGGATCCGACCGTCAACGCCGGCCCCTGCGGTCTGCGAAACCAAAACCGCTTGACAGGGCGATCCGTCTGCCGCTCGGCGCGCAGGCAGGCGAAGCGGAGGCACGCTCGGGCAGCGGCCGGAGATCGCCGCGCTGCGGTGATTCGGCATCAGCGGGAGGACGGTGGGCATCCGGTAGACTCCAGAAATCGTTTGTCGCGCGGGGTCGCGCGGGTCTCTCTGGCATGGACAAACAACTCGGCCGCCGCCCTTCGACCGTCACGCCGCCTCCACGACCTCGTGAACGAACCGCAGCTTTTCGATGGCCGGGGGCGACGGGACGAACGGATAGAGATCGCCGAGACCCATGCTGCGATTCAGGCTGTTCATCGCCACGGTCAGCGGGACCCAGGCGCTCATGAGATCGTCGAAGTCGTCGAAGTCGAGCCGGCGGGTTTGGCTCTCCGGGCCGCGCGCGCCCCCTTCGGGTTTTGGACGCAGCGCCAGCCCGAAGCTCCGCGCCGTCTCCAGCGTGTCGACCATGTGCAGATAGTGGGCCCAGCTCTCCGCCCAGTCTTCCCACGGGTGCATCGAGGCGTACGAGCTGACGAAGTGCGACGGCCAATCGGCGGGCGCCCCGCGCCGGTAGTGGCGAGTCACCGCCTCGGCATAGTCGGCGGTCTCGTCACCGAAGAGGGCACGGAAAGCGGTCCGCCGCGCGCTTCGCCTGATTAGCCGCTCCCAGTAATAGTGGCCGATCTCGTGACGGAAATGCCCGAGAAGCGTCCGATACGTCTCGCCAAGCTCCAGCCGGGTCTTCTCGCGAAATGGAGCGTCCGCTTCGGCGATGTTGATTGTAATGAGGCCGTCGCTGTGTCCGGTGAACACCTTGTCGGTTCCTGGCTCGTCCCGCAAAAAGCAGAATGCCAGCCCGCCGTCGGGACGTTCATCCCGCGATTCGAGCGGCAGTCCGAGCCCGATGAGCGTGTAAAGAAGTCGCCGCTTCGCACTTTCGAGCTTGAGCCACGCCGTCCGCGCCGCTGGGTCGGCGAGGTTCGGGATCAGCTCGTTGAGACGGCAGGCACGGCAGTATCGCTGATGGTCCCCCTCAGGCACCGCCCAGTTGCACGCGCCGTGCTCGATCTGATTTCCACACAGCCGATAGCGGGACCCGTGCGCGGACGGCACGAGCGCGGTGAAGAGCCCGGCGAAGCCCGGCGTGGGCTCGATCGCAGACAGCACCGCCCTGTCGGGCAGATACGCGAGCGCGTGACCGCACCGGGTGCAGACGGAGTTCTCGAAGAACAGCGTCTGCCCGCAGGCCGTGCACGAGAAAATCTTCATCCGAGACGCCGACCCTACTCACGAATCGCGACTTCGAACAGGCGTTTCGAGCAGAAAAACGGCACGCGGGAATCGCCGCCGAGAGAAACGTGGCCCGCGCAGCACGTCTTGTGCCGACGCCAAGCTGAAGGCAAGCTCCGGCAACCCGAGATGACCGAGAAGACCGTCCCCGATTCCAGGGCTGCCGCCGTCCCGAAGGCCAGCGGCGGCGCGGGTAACTTCGTTCGCGAGCTGATGGCCGCCGATCGGGCCAGTCAGCGCCACGGCGGGCGCGTCAGCACGCGGTTCCCGCCCGAGCCAAATGGGTATCTTCACATCGGCCACGCCAAGGCGATCTGCGTCGACTTTGGACTGGCCCAGGAATTTGGCGGCACCTGCAACCTGCGATTCGACGACACGAACCCCATGACCGAGGACGTGGAGTACGTGGAGGCGATCCAGGACGACATTCGCTGGCTGGGCTTCGAATGGTCCAACCTCTATTACGCCTCGGATTACTTCGAGCGGCTGTATGACTTGGCGGTCAAGCTGATCGAGAAGGGCAGAGCCTACGTCGACAGCCTTTCGGAGGAACAGATCCGCGAGTACCGCGGCGACTTTTACAAGAAGGGGAAACCGAGCCCCTACCGAGACCGGTCCGTCGCGGAGAGCCTGGACCTCTTTCGGCGCATGCGCGCCGGGGAGTTTCCCGAGGGCGCGCATGTCCTTCGCGCGAAGATCGACCTCGAGACGCAGAACATGAACCTGCGCGATCCGTTGCTGTACCGGATCCGCTACGCGCCCCACCACCGCACGGGCAAGACCTGGTGCATCTACCCGATGTACGACTATGCCCATCCCCTGTCCGACGCCATGGAGCAGATCACGCATTCCATCTGCACCCTGGAGTTCGAATCGCATCGGCCGCTTTATGACTGGTGCATTCGCGAGGCGGAGGTCTTCCCTTCGCAGCAGATCGAGTTCGCGCGCCTCAACCTGACCTACACCGTCATGTCCAAGCGCAAGCTCGCCGAGCTGGTCCAAAAGAAGCTGGTCTCCGGCTGGGACGATCCGCGCATGCCCACGCTGGCCGGCCTGCGCCGGCGCGGCTACACCCCTGAGGCGATCCGGGTCTTCTGCGAGCGGATCGGCGTCGCGAAGACCGACAGCCTGGTCGACGTCGGGTTGCTCGAGCACGCGCTGCGAGAGGATCTCAACCGCCGCTGCCCGCGCGTGATGGCGGTCCTTCGCCCGCTCAGGGTCGTGATCACCAACTTCCCCGAGGGCGAAGTCCGCGAGCTGGACGCGCCGCTGCATCCGGAGGATCCGGCGCAGGGCGCGCGTAAGGTGCCCTTTTCGCGGGTGGTCTACGTCGACCGCGACGACTTCCGCGAGGATCCACCCAAGGATTGGTTCCGGCTCGGACCGGGGCGCGAGGTCCGGCTGCGCTACGCTTGCCTGGTCAAGTGCAACGAGGTCATCAAGGACGCGACCGGCGAGGTCGCCGAGCTGCATTGCAGCTGGGATCCCGGCTCGTGGGGTGGCAGCGCGCCCGACGGCCGCGCGGTGCGCGGAACCCTCCACTGGGTCTCGGCGGCCCAGGCTGTTCCGGCGGAGGTGCGTCTTTATGATCGCCTGTTCGCCGTCGAGAATCCCGGCGCGACGGAGGGTAAGAGCTTCGTCGATGAGATGAACCCCGCGTCGCTGCATCGACTCCCCGGGGCGCTGATGGAACCGCATTTGGCAAACGCGCCGGTCGGCGGGCGCTATCAGTTCGAACGGCTCGGGTACTTCTGCGTTGATCCCGCGAGCACGCCGGGCAAGCTGATCTGGAACCGCACCGTCGGCCTCAAAGACACGTGGGCCAGGCTCGAAGGGAAAGTGCACGGCCAGGGAACCGCCACCGGTACTCTGACGGGTACAGGCAAGCTCGAAGGGAAAGCGCACGGGAAAGGGACTGCGGCCGCCGTGGCCAACAAGGCGGGCGCGAAGCCAGCATCCACCGAGGCTCCCCAGGAAATTTCCATCGAGGATCTCGGACGCGTCGATCTGCGCGTCGGGATCGTCCGCGAAGCCGAGCACGTGCTGGAGGCGCAGAAGCTGATCCGGCTGATGGTCGATCTCGGTGAGGGGCGGCTGCGGCAGATCTTCACCGGTCTACGCGCCAGCTATCCAGATCCAACCGTTCTGGTCGGCAAACGGGTGGCGGTGGTGGCGAACCTCAAGCCGCGCCAGATGAAGTTCGGGCTTTCGGAAGGAATGATCCTGGCGGCGGGCGGCGGCGATCGGCCGCACCTAATCGCCACCTTCGACGTCGGCGACGGCGCTCCGCAACCCGGCGACCGGATCGGATAGCCCGCCAGATGAAGGTCCGAACCCGATTTGCGCCGAGCCCCACCGGTTTCCTGCACATCGGTGGTGTGCGCACGGCGCTGTTCAACTGGCTCTTTGCGCGGCGCCAGGGCGGGGAGGGCACGTATCTGCTGCGCATCGATGATACCGATCAGCAGCGCAACGTCGAGGCGGCGCTGGCGCCGATCCTCCACGGCTTTCGCTGGCTGGGCTTGCCCTGGGACGAGGGCCCCGAGGTCGGTGGACCCTTCGCGCCGTACTTCCAGTCGCAGCGCGGCCTCCGTCACCAGGCGGCGGTCGAGCAGTTGCTGGAAGCTGGAAACGCTTACCGCGACTACGCCACGGCCGAGGAGATAGATGCCGAGCGCAGGGCCGCCCAGGTCGACAAGCGCCAGTTCCAGTACAGCCGCAAGTTCATGGCCGCCACCGACGCGGACCGCGCGCGCTTCGAGAGCCAAGGGCGCCAGGGGGTCGTTCGCCTCAAGATGCCGCGCGAGGGGAAGCTGGTGCTCCACGATCTCGTGCGCGGAGCGGTGGAGTTCAACTGGGCCGAGGAGGCCGATCACGTCGTCCAGCGCTCGGACGGGTCGTTCATCTATCACCTCGCCAACGTGGTCGACGACCGCGATTTCGAGATCACCCACGTCATCCGCGCCGAGGAACACCTGTCGAACACGCCCCGCCAGATCTTCATCGGGCAGGCGCTCGGCTATCCGCAGCCAGCGTACGCGCACCTTCCCTACGTCGCCGAGCCGGGTTCGAAGCGAAAGCTCTCCAAACGCAAGCTCGAGGCCTATCTCAAGAATCCTGATTTCGCCCAGGTCCACCAGCACGGCCTGGCGATTGCCGTCGCCACCGGCCTCGCGGTTTCGCCCGAGACCTTCAACCCGGTGATCGTCGAGTTCTACGAGCAGGTAGGCTATCTGCCCGACGCGATCGTCAACTACCTCCTGCTGCTCGGCTGGTCGCTCGACGACAAGACCGAGATCCTGACCCGCGCGCAGATGATCGAGAGCTTCTCGCTCGAGCGGGTGAACCCGGGCCCGGCCAGCTTCGATCCGGCCAAGCTGCTGGCGTTTCAGGCCGAGTACATGCGTGCGTTGGCGCCGGCCGACAAGCTGGCCGGCGTGCTCCCGTTCCTGTTGCGCGCGGGCCTGGTCCGTCCGCCGGTTTCGCCTGCCGTGACAACCAAGGTCGGCCGCATCCTGGAGGCTCTGGGCGATCGCTTGAAGGTGTTCGGCGACATCGTGCTCCAGGCGGCCTTCTTCTTCGGCGACGAGGTCGCCTTCGAGGAAAAAGCTTTCGCCAAACGGGTGCTTGCCCCCGGCGCCGCCGATCGCCTCGCCAAATATCGCGCCTGGCTTGCGACACGCACCCAGCTCGACGCCTCTCGGCTCGAGGCCGAAACCCACGAATTTCTGCAGGCGCGTGGCTGGAGCCTGGGAGATATCGTGCACGCCGTGCGGGTCGCGGTCACCGGCTCCGGGATCGGACCAGGTCTCTTCGACTGCCTGGAGATCGTCGGCCGGGATCTCAGCTTGCTACGGATCGATCGCGCCCTCGAAAAGGCGCGCGCCGCGCGCCCTTGATGGGCGTCAGCCGGCCGTGTGGGCGGGAATCAGCAACGCGCCCAATCGCGCCCGCGCGATGAGGATCGATCGGCGTAGCCCGAGCGCGATCATGAAAACGGCCCGGCCGACGAACCCGCCGAGGATCTTCAGGCTCAGGCGTTTTCCGTCGCGTTCGACGCCGACGACCTGCCCGCGCAACTGCTGGGCAGCAACCGGGAGATCGCTGTCGAGCGAAGCATCGCCGTAAAGAGTGAATTGCCGCGCGTCGTCCGTTTGTGATGCAATGGCGCACACCCGATGCGCAATGGGGCCACGGCGCATTTGACAGAGAACGATGTCGCCAATGTCCACCTGTGCGGCGTCAACGGGCGCCACAATCAGATATTCGCCGTTGCGAATGGTGGGGCTCATGCTGCTGCCTCCCGCGCGAAAACGCACGCTCAGACCTTCATCGAGTAAGGTCTCGACGACCGCGGTGAACAGCTCGGCACTTCGCCCCCTCGAAGTGTTGGCCGCTATGTGCACTAAATAGAAACATCGGATGTTCGGTCTGGGAATTGAGGTGCGAATGCGGCGCTCGTGCTCGTCTCGCCGCGACAGATTTTGCGACGGGTCGCGAGCACACATCGCGGCGCCAGGTTCTTTGCGCGGCGGGGACCGTCCATCGAACGAGCGCTCAGGTGTTGCGGACGAAGTCGACTGCGGATCGGTCGGGTCGAAAGCCGAGATCGTTGCAGGCGCAGCGCTCGGCGACGCGCTCCAGGAACTGCAGGGTGTAGTCCAATCCCCCCGCGTCGTGGAACGGCGCAAAGCCGCAGGAGAACAGCCGGGCGATCGTTGTGGTGAGCGACAAGGGCGCGATTTGGTTCTGGGCGGCAGGGCGCAGGAAGAAGATCCGTCCAAGCCGCGCGCGCCCCTGGTTCGCAATACGGCCGTCGCCGTGCCAAGGCGTTCCGTACATCCACACGTCGTCACCTTCCTGGCGCAAAACGACTCGTTCGTCGCTCAGAATCGTGACCCCTGGCTCGGAGAGCCACAGCTTGGCCATGGTCGTCTTGCCGGCGCCCGACTGGCCCGCGAACAGCGTGCCGATCCCTTCGGGAGAAACGACGCCGCTGCCGTGGACCTCCACGCCTCGCCCTTGCGAGAGCAGATGCACCATCAGAAGCTCGTCGAGCGGGTACTGTAGCGGATAAAGTGGGAGCCGCCGTCCGAAGATGTCGCGGCGAATTTCGATTTCCCCCTCCGTGAAGCTCTCGTTGAAGGACGCAGACTGGTAGGGAAGGGGTCCGAGCAACCGTGAGGTAAAAACGAACTGGCGCCGGCGGCCGATCCGGTAGAGGCGCCAGAGGCCTTTGCCTGGATCGAAGAGGAGGTCGGCGGGATCAGGCTCGGCCGGCTCGCCCCAGACCGCGCGAATCTGGACGTCGGGTCGCCTCCCATCGCAGACGAACTTACGTGCGGCGCCCTCGGCTTCGATCGGGAGGTCTCGGTCTGAACCGAGGGCGATGGTGATTCCGGCGATGTCGAGAGCCAGGCTGTGGCTCATGATCCGAACGTCATGCACCCCCCGAGAGCGGTGCAGTCACCCTCCGCGGGGCCGGCGACTCCCATCGTCTTGCAGTTTCCGAGCACCGCCTCCTCGGGTCTGAGGGCCACCTCCGACAGCGTCGGCTTTTCGTACGGCTTCCGGCTCTTGCTCGGTTCCGGCGGGTCGTCTGGGCTCACGGCTCTCGCGTCCTTTCCATCATGTGCGCGCGGTTATCCCGTCGCCTCCGCGGCCCCACAGGCGCCGCAGCCCCCGCTGGAGCAGCCGGTACCTGAATCGGCGGCGCGCGCATCGAGCACCCGCAGCGAGGCGCTGCGGTTCGTTGCGGGTGCGGCCGCGCCGCTCACGCCGAGCCTGACCGCCGCGAGCTCGCTCATGAGGTGCGCATGGCCCGCTCCACCCTCGCAGAACTGACAGTCGCCGTGGGCGGGTGGCGGGAAGCCGACCGCGTGCGCGCGCAGGTGCGCCACCTCGCAGAAGAACTCTACCGGCGCCTCCGGATCGCCGTTCTCGAGCTCGCTGGTGGCGGCGCAGGCCGAACAGATCGATCGAATATGACAATCGGTACACTTGGTGGGACGGGTGATCTTCTTGGTCCGGACCTTGGCGAGGAAGCTCTCCCAGCCGTCTCGAAAGCTTCCTTTTCGCAGGTCGAACATCTCCTGCTGGGAGAGCACGCAGATGCTCATCTTGCCTTCCGGATCGATGGCGAAAGCGTTGATGCCGCCCCCGCACTGATAGATGTCTTCGCGCGTCTTGGTGATAGGCCCGATGCGCTCCCGCGCCAGCTGCGCCCACTCTTCCCGCCGAACCGGATCCCCAACGTCAAGCTGCACCATCTCCGACGGGCTGAGGCGAATCGCAAGTGGACTGTGCGAACAGTCGGTGCGGGCGTTGATCATACCGTCGAACTTGAACGGGACGCCGAGCTCGTCTTCCGCGAACGCCTGCATGTCGTGGATCTCGTGACGGTTGATCGTCACGGCGACGGTCTTGAGCTTCAGGGGCAGACCGCGCTCCTTGAGCAGGCGAATCCCTCGCATGCAGCGATCGAACGATCCGGAGACACCTGTCAGGCGCTCGTACGTCTCGCGGGTCCGGCCGTACAGGGTGATCTCGATGGCGAACGGCCGCCACTCCACCAGGGTGTCCGCGATCTGTGGGGTGATCTGGGTGCCGTTCGTGAACAGGGTCACCAGCAGCCCGCGCTTCTTGGCGTGCAGGTAGATCGCCAGAAAGTCCTGCCGGGCGAAGATCTCGCCGCCGGTCAACAGCAGCCACAGGCAGCCTGCATCGGCCATTTCGTCGATGACCCGGCAGAGCTCGGCGGTGTCGAGCTCGCGGCGTCTCGCGGCGGCATCCCCGACGGAAAGGTTATTGTAGCAGTGCGCGCAGGCGAGCGGGCAACGGTGGGTGAGCTCGATCGTTCCGTTGGTCGGCAAGCGGCTGCCGCGGGCTCGCCGGTAGAGCTGCGCGCTGAATTCGCCGTAGCTTCTCGCGGACGCGTTCAAGGTCCGGCTCCCAGACTTGCGTCGGCATCGGTGGCAGCGTCGGTGCCCGCGTCGGCCTGGGCTTCGAGCAGGCCCTTGCGGGTCAGAAGCTCGACGAACTCGATGACGTCCCCAGCGGCTGCGGCCTCGCTGACCTCGTATTCGCTCGAAACGGTGGCGGCCAAGCGCCCGATCGGCGTGGCGCCGTCGATCAGCTTCCAGATGGTGGCGCCCACGCTGTTGAGCGTGAAGATGGCGTCCAGATCGCCGACGCCCCCCCGAACGGGCACGATGATCACGTCGCCCGCGATCGTGCGACTGACGAAACCCTCGGCCTTTTTCGGGATCGACATTATCGACATATATCAGCGTTCTCCGTGGGAAGCTTGAGCCTGGCGGCGGCGGCGCGGGCGACGACAGATCGCGAGACCCAGGAGGCCGAGACCTATGAGACCCGC
>CAAGKR010177888.1_pt1 | contig 21972 bp, 16 predicted proteins | sample 2556971 | NCBI WGS metagenome assembly CAAGKR01 (sample SAMEA5207829, study PRJEB30636) | soil metagenome | biome: forest; feature: boreal; material: soil | place: USA | collected 2011-09 | depth 1 m | reverse complement strand
GCCGGTGGCGTCCTTCTTGGGTGCGTTGTTTTCCATGACCGGTTCCTGCGCCACCTGGAAGTCGACGGGCGTACCGTTGACGAGCTGCAGACCCTGCGATCCTTCCGGATGCTTGACCCGGTAAGAGATCGCCATCACCGAGAAGATCAAGAGCGCGGTGATCTGGACGATGTTGATCAGCATGTTGACTCCGGTCGTCCCCGTCACGCCGCGGTAGGCGATGTAGGCGACGCCCAGCGCGAACCCGACGCAGAACACGATCATGAACGGGAGGCTGTTGTAGCTCCCGCTGAACGTGTCGGGGAAAAACTGATTGAGCAGATAGCCGCTCAGCAGGGCGGTCACGCCGACCATGCAGCCCGGGTAGACCCAGTAGTAGAGGTGGCTCGCCCATCCGGTGATGAACTTCGCGATGCGGGCGAACTTGTAGGCGTGGGTCTTGCTCAAGAACGCCTGCTCCGCGAAGAAGTACGACGATCCCGCGCCCGGATAGAGCTTGGAGAGCTCGGCGTAGCTGATCGCCGTGGCGAAACAGAGCAAGAGCGCGGCGACGATGCCGAACCACATCGCCGAGCCCGCCATCGGTGCGCCGTACAGTGCCTGGATCTGGTACGTCAGCCAAAGAAAGGCGCCGGGTGCGATTAGCGCCATCGCGTTGATCGTCAACCCGGTTAGCCCGAGTGTTGCCCGACTCGACGGCTGTCCAGCCTCAGCGGTTCCTGCTCCATCTGCCATTGGTTGCTCCTCGCGTGGTGTGTTGGGTGGAGAGAGCAGGCTATCAAGGCCCGGTAAACGACAGGTTTCGTACAGCGGAAATGTATGTAACTTGCGCAGATCACCGCACCCGCTCTGGTGTTACGGGGTTTTATGACCCCGAAATCAGCAGAGAAAATCGACCTTTCGGGCGGCGAGAACGCCGGCGGCGTCCGCGGACTCCACCGCGCGCGTAGACCGAGGCCTTGGCAAAGTGCGAATTTGTGGGCCGCGAATCGACTCAGCCGCGGAAGTCGAGATTGACTGTCCGGAGACCGAGCTGCGCGCGCAGCTCGAAATACCCGCCGGAGATACTCCACGCTACGAGGTCGTGGATGACTTCGGTCGGGTCAATCCCAGCGGCGGAAGCGGGGGCCTGCCCGAGCCGTGCGGCAATTTCGAGATCGCCGGCAAGGAGCAGCCCCGCCCGGAGGGTGGTCAAGCAAGCCGAGCGCGACCAGCGGCCGATCGCGGCACCGGCGCTGGCCCCCCCGTTCGACTCGAAGCGCCGCACCAGGACCGAAAGCTGCTCGCGCAGTTGCGGGTGCAACGTCCGCTCCAGAAACGCGACATACTGTCGGACGGGGGCCGCGCTCTCGTCCGGGACGATACTTTGCGGGAGAACCAACGCAATTGCCGCCCGCACGACAACAGCGAGCTCAGCAAGCGTCGGGACGAATCCGGGCCAGCGCAGGAGGTGATCGGGACGGAGCGCGGCCAGCGTCCGTCCGACGATAAACGCCAGCTCGATGTCCGAGCGCGCCTCGAACGCACCTTTGCAAAGCACCAGCGTCGGCGCGCCGGTCACGGCGCCCCGCAGATTGACCACGTCTATCTCCCCCGGTCTATCGGGGGCAAAATAGACTTCGGGTATCGAAGAGCCGAACACCGCGCCTGCATAAGCCAGCACCTTGCAAGGCATTGACTGGTCGGTCGTCACATCGCGCCGCTGTTTGCGCTTGAGGCCGAGGTCCTTCATCGTCTGCGCGCGGGCGGTCGCCACCGCGGGCGCCAGGGTCGCCAGGATCTGCGAAAGCATCCGGTCCTCGTCGGGGTGATAAATCTGTTTCTGCCAGACCTCTTCGGTCAGGCGCGCGCGAGCGCGGACCACGCCGGCCGGGCGGTACTGCTGGTAGAGCGCGCGCTCGTCGGCGTCGGCCTGCCCCGTGAGCACCAGCGCGGCGGCTGCCCCGTGCGCCTCGTCGAGCGTCCCCATCTCGACGAACAACCGCAGCAGCATCTTGAGCTCGGGACCCATCTCGGCTGCGCTGCGGACGCGCTCGACGATGGCGCGGTGTTCGGCAACGGCCTTCGGGTAGCTCTCGCGACCGATCAGCCGGTAGAGCTCGGCGAGGATCTTCCGCCGCTCGATTCCGTCGGGATCCAGGCCGGCGGCCACCTCGAACGCGGCAACCGCCGCCGGATAGTCCTTGAGGCGCGTCCGATAGACTTCGCCCAGCGCGTGCCACAGGGCGAGCAGCACCGGGCGATCGGCCGCGGGGACGTCGGCCCCCATGCGCTTGATCTGGCGCCGGATGGTCCGCTCCTGAGTCTTCCAGTCGTGCGCCTCGGTCACCAGCCGATCGATTTGCTCGAACGACTTGAAGTCGCTCGGGTCAGCGTCCAGCGCCCGTTCGAAGGCCTCGACCGCCTCGGTCGGCGAGCGGAGCTCTTCGGCGAAGATGTTGGCGGCAGCGACGTAGTAGGGGCCGCGCTGTAGGCCTTCCGCCAGCTCCGCCAGACGCGCGAGCAGCTGCACCGACTGCTTCCATTGCTTGGTCTCCGTGAGCAGCTCCAGCAGCCGGTGCATGATCGATCGCTCGTCGGGCCATATCTTGAGCGCTTCGATGTACGCGGCGATGGCCCGCTGGGGATCGTTGCGGCGATCGCGGTGAATCGTCGCCAGGTGCTCGAGCAGCTCAAGCTTGGTCTTGAGATCGTCGGTGACCGCGAGCAGCGTCTGCGTGTGGCGCACGACCGCGTCGTCGTTACCGGCCGCGCGCGCCGCGGCGACCAACGTCTCGAGGACGTTCCGGCGGCGCGGATCCATCGCCAGCGCCTTCTCGAGCGGCTCCACGGCCAGCGCGGGCTCGCCGGCCCGAAACCGGGAAACGCCGAGACGTTCGAAGGCGGCGCGCTGCTCATCCCGCGAGAGGGCCGCTGGCGCCACGGCGAGCAATCTCTCGGTGGCAGCCGCGGCGTCGGCCCACGCCTCTTTCCGAAAGCTGAGCGCCGCGAGGTCCCGCAACGCGGGAAACGCGTCCAAAAGGCCGGCTGCGGGATCTTCGGCCGGCAGCGCCGCGCGATAGGCGTCGGCCGCCCCGGCGTCGTCTCCGGTCGCCTCGCGGGCGCGTCCGAGCCGGTGCCACAGGCGCGCACGCTCCGCCGGGGGCTGCGCCTCGCCAGCGGCCGCCAGACGCTCGGCCAGCGGGAGCAGGCCGGCAAAGTCGCCTCGACGGAGCTTGATGTCGGCGAGCTTCTCGGCCAGCTCGACTCGCGTCGCGTCGAGAGAGACGATCTCGGTGTACAGCTCGGCCGCCTGCGCCTCGTCATCGAGCGCCGTCGCGCAGATCTCGGCCGCTTCGCTGAGCAAGCGGACGCGCTCGTCGAGATCGGTCACGACCGTCGCCGCCCGGCCGAGAAGCTGGCGCGCTTTCATCCAGTCCTTTCGCTCGCGGTAGAGCGTCGCCAGAAGAAGCAGGCTCGGCACGTGCGTCGCGCCGCCCGGTGCAGCCAGCGCGAGCGCGAGCTGCTCCTCCGCGCCGTGAAGGTCGCCGAGGCGCTCTTTCAAGATCACCGCCAGCCGGTGCTGAGCCGTCACCCGCTCGGACACGGCCGCCTCGGGCGGCAGCGTGGCGATCAACCGGCGGAACACCTCGGCCGCGGACTCCCACTCGCCTGCCTCTTCGTGCACCCGTCCGAGCCCTTCGAGAGCACCCGGGTGCCGGGGTTCGTAGCGCAGGACCTCCCGGTACGAATCGGCAAGCTTCCCGGCGTCGGTGCCCGGCCGCTCCCGCATGCGGGACAGCATCTCGACACAGCGATCCCAGTTGCGCTGCCGGCGGTAGACCTCCGCCAGCAGCATAAGCGCGCCGCCGTGCGCGGGATCGAGGTCGAGCGCAGCGGAAGCGGCCTCGGCCGCCTCGTCGAGAAGCGCCAGTCCACTCTCGTTCCAAAACGCGATCTGCACCCAAAGATCGGCCGCTTGTTTGCGGTCGGCCAGACCGCCGGCGACCTCGGCGGTAAAAGCCACCACCTCGCTCCAAAATCCGTGGCCGCGGGCAACCCGCTCCATCAGCTGAATCACTCGCCCGCTGGTCGGATCCTCCTCCAATGCCGCTTGCAAAGTCACCAGCGCCCCGTTCGGATCGCCGAGACGCCGTTCATAGATCTCGGCCACGCCGCAGAGCACCTGTGCCCGTTCGGAGCCAGGCGGCGCCGCTTCCGCTTGGGCAAGCAGCTCCTCGACCCGCGCCGCCCAGTCTTCGCCAGGCGGCGGCGCGGGCAGCGGCGGCTCGGGATCGACGACTTCGGGGCTCATCCGGCGCTCTTCCCCCCGCCCGACCATTAACACGAGCCCGGCCCCCACGGGCAACGATCGCGCAAGCCCTCAATGCACGAGGACGCCGATGTCAATAGCCCGGCTGATCCGCGCTTGGTCGATCCAGACCGACGTGTGCGGCGCGCCCCACAGCACCGCGTCGAATGCGAGCGGACCGCCCTCATGCGCGATCTGCCCTTCGACCACCACGGTCGGCCCCGGCGGAATATCGACCGCGCCGTCCGAACCGAGCGCGCCCAGCGTGATACGCGCGGGGTTGCTGGTTTCCGGCGATACCTGTAACACGATCCGGTAGTCGCCGGCCGGGAGCGCGCCTTGTCCGAGACGGACCCGTGCGCGAGCCAAACCGTCGTCCCCGGTTCGCAGATGCAACCCGCTGGGCGCCCCTTGGATCGGCGAGACCGCGGAAAAAGGGGGCTCGGGTTTCCAGAGCAGGAGCCGTGTGCGTCCCTCGATCGTCGCCTCGGTTGCGGCCCAGCGGTGGCGGTCGCGCATCGTCTTGCCATAGGCGAGGGCGGCCGGCCATCCGAGAAACCACAAAACGACCAGCGCCACGGCTGGGGCGAGGACCCGCGCGCGCTGCGTGATATCCGGGCGGCGGCGACCCGCGAGCGCCCGCACGAGGCCGCCCATCTCGCCCAGCGCCAGCGACACGAAAGGAAACGCCAGCATCTCGATCGGCAGCCGGTAGCGGGGCTCGGCGAAGAAGACGGTGTACGTCGCCGCGATTGCGAGCTGGAAGGGAATGAGCGCCAGCAACATCCAGCGACGGCGCGCGGCGGCGACGGCGATCCCGACGAGCGAAAGTCCCATCGCCGCGACGCCGAACCCGTCGGCAAATCCGGAGATCAAAGTGCGGCGCGCGGCGAACCAGGCGGCCTGCGGGCCCACGAGCACCCCGGGACGAAAGATAGGCCAGTAGAGCAGCCGCTCCTCAGGGTCGAAGAGGCGCTCGGCCTTGAACGCGGCAAGGCCGAGCGCGTAGCGCGGCTCGAAACGCATCCATTCGCGCGCGAGGGCATAGGCGGCCAGGTCCGTCTGATGGTGTGGCTCGTCGAGCACGCTCCGTCCGGTCACGTCCTTGAACAGCCGATTGAGAGCGCGGGTGTAGGTCCCTTCCGAGTTCGGGTTGGCGCCGATGAGCGCGGTGATGCCGCCGTGATCGTCGGTGAAGTAGAGCGCGCCGCTCTGTCGGAGATGGCGGATTCCCCACGGCAGCAGCGCCATCAGCGTCGCCGCCAAACCCGCCGCGGTGAAAAGCACCGCGCGATGGACGCGCACCCGGCGCGAGAGCCAATAGCCGAGTGCGAGCGTCGACAGCGGCAGCGCGACGGCCCGCACCCAGGCCGCCAGGCCCATCGCGACGCCGAACGCCACCGCCGCTAGCCAGGGGCGGCGCGGACCAAGCGACACCAGAAGCGCCAGCGCCCCGACGAGGAGGGAGGCCGCCGGCACGTCCGTTCCCACCACGCTCGCCATCGCCACGCCGGCCGGCCAAAAGGCGTAGATCAGTGTCGCGGCGGCGGCGTATGGGCAGGGACAGATCCGGCGCAAGCGATTGTCGTTTTCACCCACACCGCCGTCTACTTGGTCGCCCCTCGGGGAATTGCCGGCAGCTGTCGAGCGGGCTCCCGGATCGCGCGTTCGATCGGTCTCCGGAGCAGCGCCGTCGAGGAGCTTCCAGGTGAGGACGAACAGCCCCGCGGCGCCGAGACCGCCGAAAAGCACGCCGATCAATTTTTGGGCCAGAAGATCTCCGCCAGCGTCTTTGCAGAGCGCCAGGAGAGCCACGAACCCCGGCATGTAGATGAAGCCCGGATCGAGCGTTCCGAATTCGGACAGATAGTTCGCGGACTCGCGATACATCGCGAAGTCGCTCACCGGAACCGTCGAGACCGTCAGCACCCAGACGAGACGCGCGGCGGTCGCCAGGGCCACCAGCGCCGCAGCCCACACCAAGGTCGCGCGCGAGCGCCGACCGCCGGGCACGGTCTGGCACCCTACCCTGCCATTTGAAGCAGCTTGGAGAGCTTGGTGGCCAGGATCGGATCACCGCCCACCTTGAGCTTGCCGCTGAAGAACAGCGCCATCGCCGCCTGCATCCCCCCTTCGATCATCCCGCGGAAGTCGGCGTCGCTCGCCTCGACCGTGCACTGCGCAGCCCCGTGCTGGCCCGGGACGCAGGTGGGCGGCGTTGAGACCAGATCAACGGTCCAGGTGCCGCCGTCCGCGCCGCTGATCTTGAACAGGTAGACCGCAGCCACGTCTTTGGCTTTCTCCGGGCTGGTTTTGAGCACTGCCGGCACTCTCTCGTCGAAGAACGCCTTGACGGACGTCGCCATCGGAACCTCCGAGGACATCCTAACCGGACTTAAGCCTGTCGGCGTACTTCTTCGCCACCTTCCGCGCGTAGCCCGGCTTTTCGACCTGCGGCGCGCGCGACAGCGCCAGCGCCCCCGCGGGGACGTCGCCGGTCACGGTGGTGCCCGCCCCGACCACGGCGCGCTTGCCGACGCGAACCGGCGCCACCAGCTGCGAATCCGACCCGATGAACGCCTCATCGTCTATGACGGTGCGAAATTTTTCGTAGCCGTTGTAGTTGCACGTGATGGTGCCGGCGCCGACGTTGACCCGCTCGCCGATGGTCGCGTCGCCCAGATACGACAGATGATTGGCCTTGCTCCCCCGCCCGAGCGTGGTCTGTTTGGTCTCGACGAAGTTCCCGAGGTGGGTGTCGGGGCCGAGCCGCGTGCCGGGCCGGAGGTGGGCGAACGGCCCCACCCGCGCGCCCGCGCCGATGACCGCGTCGGTGGCGATCGTATACGGCCGAATTTCGGCGCCGGCGCCGACCTCCGTGTCGGTGAGGATCACGCCATCGCCGATGCGCGTGCCGTGGCCGATCCGGGTCCGCCCGCGCAGCGTAACGTTGCGTCCAAGCTCTACATCGACGCCGACCTCGACGTCAGGCTCGACGACCGCGGAGGTCGGATCGCGAAAAGTCACGTGCGCCATGAGGCGCTGATTGATCCGCGCGCGCATGGCCGCCTCGGCCTCGGCGAGCTGCCGGCGATCGTTGATGCCAGCGACGTCGCGGAAATCAGCCTCGATGCCGGTGACGCCGATCTCGGCGGCGGCGCGGGAAACTATGTCGGTGAGGTAGTACTCCCGCTGCGCGTTGCGCGCGCTCAGGGCCGCGGTTGCTGTGGAGAAAAAGTCGGCCGGACCGCAATAGATCCCGGCGTTGATCTCGGTGATCGCGCGCTCCTCGGCCGAGGCGTCTTTTTCCTCGACGACCCCGATCACGTGACCGCGCTGATCGCGCAAGATCCGGCCGTAGCCGGTCGGATCGGGCGCGGTCGTCGTGACCACCGCGAGGCAACCATAGCGGCGTGCGGTTCCGACCAGAGCAGCGACCGTCTCGCGGCGCATGAGCGGGACATCCCCGTAGAGCACCAGCACCAGATCCACGCGAAAGGCCGCCAGCGCCGGCATCGCCAGCCGCACGGCGTGACCGGTTCCGCGCGGCTCCGTCTGCTCGACGACGGTCACCGCAGAGGCGCCAAAGCGCGCGAGCAGTACCGCCTCGACCGCTTCGCGTTGATGACCGACGACGGCGATCACTGGGTCGGCGCCGATCCCCCGGGCGAGCTCGATCGGGTAGATGCCGAGCGGTCGCCCCAGAAGCTCGTGTAACACCTTCGTCCGCGCCGAGCGCATTCGGGTTCCCTTCCCCGCCGCAAGCACGATCGCCGCGAGCCCAGCCGCGCGGCCTTTGGCGCGGCCCGCGCTCGTGCCACGTCGTCCGTCTTTTTTCGCGCGCGACGCCATCACCGTCTTCATCGTCGGCCAGCGCCCTGCAATTGTCCACGGACTTCGCGCGCGCCATATGCTGGTAGACTGCGCCGCGCGATGCCCGGCTACGTCCTGATAGTCGAGAAGGATGCCGAGCTGCAGCGACAGATCGGGGCGGCGCTGCTGGAGGCCGGCTACGAGCTGGCGGCCGAGACCGAAGCCTCTTGGGCCAAACGGAGCATTGCCGTGCGGCAGCCGAACGCGATCGTCCTCGGCACGCAGCTCGGAGACGGTAACGGCTTTCAGCTGGCGGAAAATCTGCGCCGCGATCCCGACACGCGCGCGATGCCGATCGTGTTCATCGCCAGCACGCACCGCGGGGCCGGACACCACGCCGAGGCGCGACGGCGGTTCGCGCCCGCCGAGTATCTGCCAACGCCGCTCGACACCAAGACCTTGGTTCCCTGCCTCGCTGCGCTGACCTCCGGTTCCGCCACCCTGCCGCCCGCAGTCGAGGAAGAGACGACGCCGCCGCCGGCTCTCGCGAAGGGAAGCCTGCGCGACCCCGCGCAACAACGCGAACGGCGCGACGTCGAGCGCAGCGCGAAGAGCCTGGTGGCCGATCCGGATCAGGCCGCTTTCTCCGGCACGCTCAAGCGCACGCCACTGGCTCGGCTCCTCCAGCGGATTTACGCCCAGCGCGCGACCGGCTCCCTCCTCCTGCTTCGCGACACCACCAAGAAGATCGTGATGTTCGTCGAGGGCTATCCGGTCTCGGTGCGTTCCAATCTGCTCGAGGAGTGCCTCGGACAGATCCTGCTCGAGAAACGGCTCATCACCAGCTTAGCGCTGGCCGATTCCGTCCAGCGCATGCAGAAGGAACGGCGCCAGCAAGGGCAGATCCTGATCGAGATGGGCGCGCTGTCTCCTTACAACCTGGAACGCGCCCTGGTCGAGCAGCTGGAAGCCAAGCTCTTCGAGATCTTTTCTTGGCCGGATGGAAAGTTCCTGTTCAAGGCGGGCGACAGTGCACCGGGAGGGGCGACCCGCCTCGAGCGCCCGCCGGCCGCGCTGATTCTGGAGGGGATCCGGCGCCACTACGATGAGCCGCGACAAAGAGCGGCGCTCGATCGCCACGCGGATCAGTATTTCGCGCTCAGCGCCGACCCCCTGCTTCGCTTGCAAGAGATCACTTCGAATCCGAGCGAGCTGGCCTTCATTCGCAGCATCGACGGGACACGCCGGCTCGAGGAGATCCTGGCGCGCGCCGAGATCCCGCGGGAACAAGCGCGCTTTCTCCTGGTCGCGCTGTCGGAGGCGGGGATGATTCAACCCCACGAGGCGACCTCGCGTCGCAAGGCCGCGGCGCCGCCCTCAGCGCCGGAGCCGGCCCGCGTGGCGCCAACCGCCCCCCCACCGCTCGGCAGCGGCGAGCTTTCGATGATGCTGCAGATGGCGCGAACCCAGGACTACTTCTGGGTGCTTGGGATCGAGCGCGACGCCGCGGCGTTGGAAGTCGACCGCGCCTACGAAGCGCTGGCCCGCAGCTTTCATGCGGATCGCTACCGGCTGGCGCCCCACGAAGATCGGAAGGCCGCGCAAGAGATGTTCGGCATCCTCGCCGAGGCCCACCGAGTCCTGCAAGATCCGGCGCGACGGCGCACCTACGTCGCCAAGCTCGGCCGCACGGACGCGGCGCCCGAGAGCTCGATCGACGCGGCCGAGCGACCCGCACTCTCGGCGGCGGCGCCGCGCTCCAATCCCCCATCGCCGTCCAACAACGCGGCGCACTCGCTCTACGAAGTCGGCCTCGAGCACCTACGCGCGCGACGTCACCACGAGGCCGTCGAAGTGCTCAGGCAGGCCGCGCGCCTCGTCCCAAACCAGGCGGACTACCGCGCCGCGCTCGGCTGGGCGCTTTTCCGCCAGGCGCCGGCCGACGCCCGCGCCGGCCGAGCCGCGATCGCCGAGCTGCGCCGCGCCACCCAGATTGACGAACGCCACCGCGCCGCCGCCCAACATCTCGCGGAGATCTACGCCCAGACCGGGCAGCCCGACCTGGCGATCCAGGAGCTGGAACGCCTGCTGGCCCTGGATCCGGGCGCGCTGGAGCTGGCCGAGGAGCTCCGCCGCCTCAAGTCCCAGTAGCTTCGCGCCCGATCTTCGCCTCTTCGCCGCCGGGACACCACCGCGGATGTATCTGGCTTCGGCCCCGCGACGCTACGACGGCAGCATGACAGCGCTGTCACGGTGCTCATCGGTTTTTCACAGATCCGGCGAACCGCTTGCCGGGCACGTCGCGGACCTTCGCGGACCGTTTTGGGCACGTCGCTTGCTGCAGATCGGGACATGCCATTTCACACCTTCGCTCGTTCGCGTTACGGGACGGATCTGCTCGGCCGGGTCGCCGCCGGCTGGCGCCGCATCACCGACGAGCAGCGCCGAGGAGTCATCAGTGCCGCGCGAATCGCGGCCGATCTGGCTGCCCTGAGCGCGCCCCCGGCCGTTCTGATGACCGCAGGGCACGTAATTCAGGAAGAGATGCACCACCTCGAAGTTTGCGCGCGCGTCATCGAGGAGGTCCAGCCACACGGGCCGAGCCTGCTGGATGGTCCCGATTTCCCCAACGCTGATCCGACGGCCGGAGCCGAGCTTGGGCTTCCCCGCGCCGCCATCTCCAGCGAGCGCACCCTGGCCCGCTCTTTGATCGCGGACTACGCGCTCGGCAAGCCGGTCTCTGCGGCGGCGTTCGCAGCGGCGCGTGCGCTGATCCGGGAGCCGCTGCTCGCCTGGGCCTACACCGAGCTCCTGCACGACGAGACACGCCACGCCACCTTCGGCGCGCGGGCGGCGGTCTGGGTCATCCGCCACTGGTCGGAGATCGAGCGACAGGCCCTATGGTCCGCCTGCCTCGTGGCGCCCAGATCGGCCGCCGCCCACGCACAGGACCCCGAAGCCGAGTCCCTGGGCCTGCTCCCCGGCGAGGTCGAATGCGCCCTGCCCCGCTGGATCCTCCCGCACCTAGAGCCCCTCGGCGTCCACACCCGCCCGGCCAACGACCAGACTTTGCTTCACTGAACCGCGACCCGAAGACGCCGCGCTCAGTCGTAGTACTCGGCGCCGAGGTGCGTGATGAGCTCCTCGCCGCGGAGGTGGCGGAGGGTGTTCTTGAGCTTCATGAGCTGGATGAAGAGATCGTGCTCGGGGTAGAGGCCCGGCGCGCTCTGCGGGCTCTTCCAGTAGAAGGACAGCCACTCCTGGATGCCCGACATCCCGCAGCGCTGGGCGAGGTCCATGAACAGCGCCAGGTCGAGCACGATCGGCGCTGCCAGGATCGAATCGCGGCAGAGAAAGTCGATCTTGATCTGCATCGGGTAGCCCATCCACCCGAAGATGTCGATGTTGTCCCAGCCCTCTTTGTTGTCGCCGCGGGGCGGGTAGTAGTTGATGCGCACCACGTGGCACATGTTCCCGTAGAGATCGGGATAGAGGTGCGGCTGCAGGATGTGCTCCAGCGAGCCGAGCTTGGAGACCTCCTTGGACTTGAACGACTCGGGATCGTCGAGCACCTCGCCGTCGCGGTTGCCGAGGATGTTGGTCGAGTACCAGCCTTCGACGCCCAGGAGGCGCGCCTTGAAGCCGGGCGCCAGGATGGTCTTCATCAGCGTTTGGCCGGTCTTGAAGTCCTTGCCGCCTATCGGGACGTTGTTCTGCTTGGCAAGCGCCATCAGCGCCGGCGTGTCGACGGTCAGGTTGGGCGCGCCGTTGGCGTAGGGAACGCCGCACTTGAGGGCAGCGTAGGCGTAGATCTGCGACGGCGCGATCTCCGGATCGTTCTCCGCCAATCCTTTTTCGAAGGAGGCGATGGTGGCGTGCACCGGGGCGGCGCTCCGGTAGACCTCGGTCGATCCGCACCAGACCATCACCAGCCGCTCGCAGTTGTGGGCCTTCTTGAACTCCTTGATGTCGTCGATGACCTGCTGCGCGAGATCGGCCTTCGACTTGCCGGTCTTGGCGTGCGTGGCGGTCAGTTTCTTGACGTACGCCTGATCGAACACCGCCTTCATCGGCTTGATGGTCGAGAGAAAATCCTTCAGCTCGGTCAGGTGCTCCTTCGACAGGACACCGGCCTTGCTGGCCGCAACGAAGGCATCATCGGGAAATAGGTCCCAGGCGCCGAACACGACGTCTTCCAGCTTGGTGAGCGGCACGAACTCTCGGATGAGCGGCGTCCGGGCGTCGGTGCGCTTGCCGAGACGGATGGTCCCCATCTGCGTCAGCGAGCCGATCGGCTTGGAGATGCCGCGGCGGATCGCCTCGACGCCGGCCATGAAGGTGGTGGCAACGGCACCGAGTCCAGGAACCAGAATTCCGAGCTTGCCGGTCGCGGGACGGATGTCGATCGGGGTGGAAGCAGACTTCGTGAGAGACATGGGCGCTCCTTTTATAGACGAATACGGACCGCTGCAACCCCGATGCCGCGCCCTTTCGGACCCCAGTGCCCGCGGCCGCCGCGGGCTTGGACTTGCCCCGGCCGGATCTGTGGTAGAAACCCCCCGCTCTTTTCAACACCTCACCACCAACACCACACGCCTGTCGAGGCGGCCGTGCGTGCCCGCGATGTCGTGCTCTTGCAGGACGCCGCGGGTTGCGGCTTCCGATGACGCGGGCGGCGGAAACAACGCAAAAGGAACCCGCATGGAAACCAGCACCGAGACCACGACCACACCCGCGGCCGGCACCCCCCCCGGCGGCAACCCTCCTAGCGGCAGTCCACCCGACGCCCCCAACCTCGACATCGTGCAGCCCGCGCCCAGCGACGCGCCCATCACCATCCGCGAGATGATGGAGGCCGGGGTTCACTTTGGCCACCAGACCAAGCGCTGGAACCCCAAGATGAAGAGCTTCATCTTCGGCGCGCGCAACGGCATCCACATCATCGACCTGCAACAGACCGTCCGCGCCTTCAAGCGCGCCTACAACTTCCTGGTCTCGAACGTCGCCTCCGGGAAGTCGGTCCTGTTCGTGGGGACCAAGAAACAGGCGCAGGAGGTGATGCGCGAAGAGGCGCTGCGCGCCGGTCAGTTCTACGTCACCAACCGCTGGTTGGGCGGCACGCTCACCAACTTCAACAGCGTCAAGGGATCGATCGACCGCCTGCACGCGATCGAGAAGATGTCGACCGACGGCACCTTCGAGCGGATGACCAAGAAGGAGGTCCTCGGCATCACGCGCGAGCGCGAGAAGCTGGAGAAGGCGCTGGGCGGCATCAAGAGCATGACCGAGGTGCCGGGCGCGGTGTTCATCGTCGACGTCGTAAAGGAGCACATCGCGGTGACCGAGGCGCGCAAGCTCGAGATCCCAATCGTCGCCATCGTCGACACCAACTGCAACCCGGACCTCATCGACTACCCGATTCCGGGGAACGACGACGCCATCCGGTCGCTTAAGCTCTTCGCCGGCAAGATCGCGGAGGCCTGTCTTCTCGGGCAAAAGGTGGCGCGCGAGCGCGCCAACCAGCAGCGCACGGCGCGTGACGAAGGGGGCGGCGACGAGCCGCAGACCATCCGAGTCTCGTCGGGCGGCGAAGGCCCGCGGGTCGAAGTCGTGTCGCGCCACCGTGGCGAGCTGCCGACGCCGGAAGCTGCGGCGACGCCCGAGGACGAGAGCGACGGCCGCGGCTAGGCCGCTTCACGGCGCCGCGGACGGCAAAACGGCAAAACGGCAAAACGATCGACGAGAGACAAAGAGGACCACAGAGCCATGGCTGGGGAAATAACGGCACAGATGATCAAGGACCTGCGCGAGCGAACCAGCGCGGGGATGGCGGACTGCAAGAAGGCGCTGGTCGAGTGCGCCGCCGACATGGACAAGGCCGCCGAGTACCTCCGAAAGAAGGGGATCGCGTCGGCCGACAAGAAGAAGACCCGAATCGCCTCCGAGGGGACGGTGGCGAGCTACCTGCACGGGACGCGCATCGGCGTGCTGGTCGAGGTGAACTGCGAGACCGACTTCGTGGCGCGCAACGCCGACTTCCAGGGGTTCGCCAAGGAGATCGCCATGCAGATCGCGGCGATGAGCCCGCAGTATGTGTCGCAGGACGAGATTCCGGTCGCGGTGCTGGAAAAAGAGAAGGCCATCCGCCTGGAGCTGGCCAAGCAGTCCGGCAAGCCCGAGGCGGTGATACCGAAGATCGTCGACGGGCAGATCGCGAAGTGGGCCAAGGAGGTCTGCCTGCTCGATCAGCTCTGGGTGAAGGATCCGGAAGGGAAGAAAGACGTCCGCGCGCTGCTGACCGACCTAGTCGCCAAAACCGGCGAGAACGTGCGGGTGCGCCGGTTCGTCCGCTTCGAGGTCGGCGAGGGGCTCGAGAAGCGCGCCGACGACTTCGTCGCCGAAGTTCAGAAGCAGTCGGGACAAACCTAGGCGACGATGGCCAAAGCCCGGGGGACGCGGAGCAAGCCGGATACGACGAAGACGGTCGCGTCGACGGCGGTGTCGGCGCGCCTCAGCGGCAGCGGCTCCGACACCAAGCTCACCACGCTCCCCAGCAAGCTACCGCTCGCCCCGGGAGTGAAATACCGGCGCATCCTCCTTAAGCTGTCGGGCGAGGCGCTCATGGGGTCGACCAACTACGGCATCGATCCGAGCACGCTGGCGCAGATCGCAGATGAGCTGATCGACGTCCACAGTCTGGGCGTCGAGATCGCCTTGGTGCTGGGCGGCGGCAACATCTTCCGCGGTATCGCCGCCAGCTCGGGCGGCATGGATCGCGCGCACGCCGACTACATGGGGATGCTGGCGACGGTCATCAACTCATTGGCATTGCAGGACGCGCTCGAGTCGCGCGGCTCGCACACGCGCGTCCTGTCGGCCCTCGAAATGGAGCGCGTCGCCGAGCCCTACATCCGCCGCCGCGCAATCCGCCACCTCGAAAAGGGGCGCCTGGTGATCTTCGCGGCCGGGACCGGTAACCCCTTCTTCACCACCGACACGGCAGCCTCGCTGCGCGCGATGGAAATCGGTGCCGAGATCGTCATGAAGGCGACACGCGTCGACGGCGTCTACGACAAGGATCCGCACAAGCACAAAGACGCGCGCATGTTCCAGCGCCTCTCGTACCTCGACGTCCTCAACCGGAACCTCGCAGTGATGGACTCGACGGCGATCTCGCTCTGCCGGGACAACAGCCTTCCGATCCTGGTATTCAACATGACCAAACCGGGGAACATCCGCCGGGTCTTGCTCGGCGAGTCGCTTGGAACGATCGTGGGCAACGAGCGGGGCGCTACCGGCCCGGCCTGAAAGGAGATCCGATGATCAACGACATCGTGAAAAGCCTGCAGGGCGATCTCGACAAAGGGATCGAAGCCTTCAAGCGCGAGCTGGCGAAGGTGCGGACCGGGCGCGCGAACCTGTCCGTTCTTGACGGGGTGCGCGTCGACTACTACGGCACGCCGACGCCGCTCAACCAGATCGCGTCTTTGAACGTGGCCGACGCGCGGCTCATCACCATCAAACCGTGGGAGCGCTCGCTGATCCCGGAGATCGAGAAATCGATCCGGGCCGCGCAGCTCGGCCTAAACCCGCAGTCCGACGGCGAGCTGGTTCGGCTGCCGATGCCCGCGCTCACGCAGGAACGACGGCAGGAGCTGGTGAAGGTCGTCAAAAAGATGGCCGAGGACGCCCGGGTCGCCCTGCGCGGCGCCCGGCGCGACGCGAACGAAATGATCAAGGAAGCGCTCAAAGAAGGCGCCGTCACCGAAGACGACGAGCGCAAGGGGCTCAAGACGGTCCAGGACGCGACCGACAGATCGGTGGTCAAGATCGACGAGATCGTCGGAAAAAAAGAAAGCGAGATCCTGGAGGTCTGACATGGCACTCGTCTTTCGCGAGGCGCACGCGGCGCCCGACAAGAAACGGATCAACGAGGAGTGGTTCATCCTCGAAAACGCCGGCGCGACGTCGATCAACACCAGCGGCCTCCAGGTCATCGCCGCACGCAAAGGGAAGCGGGGATCGGTGCTGGGGGTCATCGATCCTGGGTTCATGCTCCAGCCCGGCGAGAAGATCCTCGTCGTCTCCGGCGTGCCCGGCAAGAAGTCCCACGGTGACCCTCCGGCCCGCGAGGGGCTGCGCACCTATCATTTGTTCCAGCGCGATCCGCTCTTGCACGGCGACGGCACGCTTTTGCGCCTGGCCATGAATCAGGTCGAGGTCGCGCGCCTGGTTTACGATCCCGCCACCGCGACGGGCGTCGCGTGATAGACATCGCCCATGCCCAAGTATCAAGTCGACATTCCGCACGCGCTCGCGGTCGACGAGGCGAAGCAGCGGATTTCCGGCGCCACCGAAAAGCTCCAGCGGGACTACGGAGCCACCTGCGCCTGGAAGGGTGATTGCGAGCTGACCGTGTCGCGCAAGGGGCTCGACGCGCGCGTCATCGTCGAGCCTGCGCGCGTGCATGTCGATCTCAACCTCGGGTTCCTGCTCACCCCATTCGCCGAGAAGATTCGGAGTGGGATCGCCAAGCAGCTGGGGAGCATCCTGACCGACCGGGCTCCTTAGCCTTAGCCGACCGGTCGGTGTTCTTTTCGACGACGAAACCGGTTAGGGCGGCGGGCGAGCGCCGAGTTCAACGGACCTTTCGACGGCGGCGGCGACCTCGGCGTCGGTCGCGTCGCCGCCGCCGGTCACGATACGCGGGACGCCGGCGGGCGCGACGATGGTCCCGAGCCGAGAATCGCGCTCGCCGAGACCGGGGAGATAGCCGGCATCGAGACCGACTGCGTCGCTTTCGATCGCGATCGCCGCCGCGGCAGCCAGCGCCTTGCACCGTTCGTCGGCCAACGGCAGACCGAGCGCCGCCAGCACAGATAATCGGGCCGGATCCCAGACTGGGCCGAACGCAGACCCGGAGAACGTCTCGGCCAGCACGCCCACCTCGCGCGGGCTTGGCGCCTGCCAAGGCGTGACCCCCAGGACGATGGCGAGCCCGATGCTCGCTCGCTCGGCGGAACGCAGCAGGCGTTCCAATGCCCATCGACAGGCATCAAGGACCTCCGGCCCGCGTGCGCGGCGCTCCGCCAGCGCGGACGCCAAGAGCAGACCGCCCGGCTCGTCCGACTCAACCTCGCGACGCGCGAACGCCCGGGCCAGCGCGGCGGCGCTCGCCGCCAGCGGCACCGAGCCGAAATCCAATAGCGCGACGCGCGCGCCAAAAGACACGCCCAGCGAGAGGCCGCGCTCGACAAGCGCGATTGCCGCCCCCCGCTCGTCGCTCTCCAGCGCCGAGAGCCGGGGCAGCCGTTTTCCGGGAGCCAGGGCCCGTTCGGGCAGCGGCAGGGCCAGGGTGGGGGCCTCGAGGCCAAGCCGCAGCGCCGATCCTACGAGCGGTCCCCCGAGCACAACTTCGAGATCGCACCCCGCACCGAGGTGAACCCCGGCCGCGCCTACCTCGGCCGCCAGACGGGTTAGCCTCTCGCCGCCATCCGCCTGCGGCGGCCGAATCTCGCTGGCGAGGAGAACCATCTGCGTGCGCAGGATAGCGCTTTGATTCGGATCTCGACGCTGATATAAATGCCCGTCGCTGTAGTCGGAGGCAGCTCGGTGGGGCCGGACTTAGGCTCCTGTTCTACCGGAGGTGTTCATGTTCGTTCGCCCAAGCCGGCGTTTGGTACAGGCCGCGGTCCTCGCGGTGGTCGCCACCGGCTTTCTCGCACAGGCCCGAGCCCAGCTCCAGAACGCTCCCGTCGACCTCCAGATGTTCCGGCCCGCCATGGACTCGAAGGGGTTCATCACGGTCAACTCCTCTGCGGTCCTGGGCCAGTGGGATGTCTCGTTCGGCCTGGTGACTTCGTACGCGCGGCAGCCGCTCACGTTGACCAGCAGCTGCTGCACGCCGATGCAGGCGACAAAGTTCCAGGTCGGCACCCTGGTCACGCCGTCGCTGCAAGGCGCGGTCGGGTTCACCCGGCTCCCACATCTCGGCTTCGAGCTCGGAATGATTCTGCCGATGGCGATCATATCGGGCCAGAGCTACCCGAGCGATCCCGGAAACGGCGCAGCCAACAGTGGTAACGATTGGACCTTCACGAGTCAGGGCCTCGGCGATCTCCAGGTCCACCCCAAAATCCGGCTCATGAACGCGACCCGGAACGGCCTGGGCCTCGCGATCATTCCTTCGATCATCCTGCCCACGGGCGACAAGAGCACCTTCTTCGGCGAGGGGCAGACCATCTTCCAACCCACCGCCGTCGTCGACACGGAGCTCGGGTACCTGGGGCGCTTCCGCGCGGCCGTGAACGGCGGCATGCGCATCCGCCCGCACCACTCGGTGTTCATCGACCAAGGCAGTTCGTTCACCATCCCGCCCGGCGTCCCGAACTTCATGGGCACGCCCATCACCACCAACGCCGGGATCGACGTCGGCAGTGAGCTGCTGGGCAGCGTCGGCCTCTCCTACGGAATCGTGCCGCAGAAGTTCGACCTCGTGGGCGAGATCTACGGCAGCTACGGGACGAGCTCGCACAAGATCAACCCCGACATGACCACCAGCAAGCTCGGCCCGACGGCCGAGGCCATCGCCGGCGTCAAGCTCTACCTGGCGCGGAACTCGTTCTTCGAGATCGGCGGCGGCTGGCGGGTGGCGGATGCCTACGGGGGCGCCGCGCCGCGCGCCTTCATCGGTTTCATCTTCGAGCCGTCAATCGGGGACCGCGACGGTGACGGCTACAAGGACGACGTCGACCAATGCCCCGACGATCCCGAGGACTTCGACGACTTCGAAGACGCCGACGGCTGCCCCGACCCGGATAACGACAAGGACGGCATCCCCGACATCGACGACAAGTGCCCCAACGAGCCCGAGACCAAGAACGGCTACCAGGACGCCGACGGCTGCCCCGACAACCCCACCTTCGATCGCGACGGCGACGGCATCCCGGACGACGTCGACAAGTGCCCCGACGATCCCGAGGACTTCGACAACTTCGAGGACGCTGACGGTTGTCCCGATCCGGACAACGACAAAGACGGTATCCCCGACAAGAACGATCTCTGTCCGAACGATCCCGAAGATAAAGATGGCTTCGAGGATCAGGACGGTTGTCCCGATCCGGACAACGACCACGATGGGATCCCGGACGTGGTCGACAAGTGTCCGAACGAGCCCGAAACGTACAACGGCTACCAGGACGCGGACGGCTGCCCCGACAAGGGGAGAGTCATCGTCCATAGGGGGAAGCTCGAAATCCTGGACAAGATCTACTTCGAGACCGACAAGGACGAGATCAAGCCGGTCTCGTTCCCGCTGCTCGATGCAATCGCCGCCACGATCAACGGGAACCCCCAGATCGAGCTGATGGAGATCCAGGGGCACGCCGACGAGCGCGGCGACGACGCGCACAACCTCGACTTGACCGAGCGGCGGGCGCACTCGGTCCGGGTGGCGCTCGAGCAACGCAACGTGCTACCGGGTCGGCTCAAGAGCCACGGCTACGGCGAGACCAAGCCGATCTGCACCAAGCACAACGAAGACTGCTGGAGCCAGAACAGGCGCGTCGAGTTCATCATCCTGAAGCGCAGCGACGAAGCAAACCTGCAGGGCGGCGAAGGTCAGTAGCCGCGCGGACACCGACGGGCTTCACGCGGTCGATCCTCGCGGGGAGCCAAGGTCGCCCCCCGCGTCACGACTGACGCAACGAGCGAATTTCGCGCAGATTTTGGCCGCCAGGCCCTTGCCAGAGGATTCCGCAAAAATCGACACACCCCGGCTTGACTTGGGGGCGCCTTACGCTAAAAAAAGCGCGCCTTTCCGTGCGGTGGATACTCTTTTGCCTTTAGTACCCAGGGAGAAGATCGACGACGTACGGGACCGTACAAATATTGTCGATATCGTCAAGCGTCATGTGGATCTCAAACGGGCGGGAACGGGGAGCTGGAAGGGGTTGTGCCCTTTCCACAGCGAGAAGACGCCCTCGTTCACCGTTCATGAGCCCCGTCAGTTCTTCCACTGTTTTGGCTGCGATGAAAAAGGTGACGTCATAAGCTTCCTGGTCAAGGTCGAGCAACGTCCCTTCATGGACGTCCTGACCGACCTGGCCACCGCGGCGGGCGTCGATCTCGATATCCGCCCGCTCACGCCTGCCGAGCGCCGGGCGCGGCACGAAGCCGAATCCGAGCGCGATCGGATGTTTCGCACCCTTGATCTTACGACCTCCTTCTTCGAGCAGCAGTATCTGTCGCCCGCCGGGGAGGCCGCGCGCGCTTATGTCGAGGGGCGCGGAATCGGCCAGGCGGTGCGCGAGCGGTTTCGCATCGGCTATGCCCCCGCACACTGGGACGCTCTGTCTTCCTTTCTCGACGGCCAGAAGATTCCCCCGTCCGTTCTGGAACAGCTGGGCCTCTGCGGCGTCAACGAGCGGGGGCGTTACGATTTTTTCCGAGACCGGGTGATGCTGCCTGTGATCGATCGACAGAAGCGGGTGATTGGCTTCGGCGGACGGCTGCTAGACCCAAAGGCCAAGGACCGCAAGTACGTCAACTCGCCCGAATCGCCCCTCTTTCACAAGAAGGAGTCGCTCTACGGTCTGCACGCGGCCCTGGACGCCATCCGCCGCAGCGGGACCGCCATCGTGGTGGAAGGGAACTTCGACGTGCTGGCCCTGCACGAAGCCGGCATCGAAGAGGCGGTCGCGCCGATGGGAACCGCGCTGACGCCCGAGCAGCTCAAGATTCTCGATGCGGTCGCCAAGCGCATCATCGTCGTATTTGACGGCGACGGTGCGGGTATGCGGGCCGCTAATAGATCGATCGCAGAGCTCGCAGGTCTCAGCAACGCAGACCTCATCACAGGCGTTCGGATCGCCCGCCTCGATCGCGGACTCGATCCCGACGATTTCATCCGCTCCGAGGGGGCAGAGAAGTTCCGGCATCTGGTGGAAGCCGCGCGCCCATTCCTCGACCAGCTCATTCACGAAGCCGCCCAGGATCCGAGTATTCCGGGAAGGCTGGAGTCCGTTGAACGGATCGCGCAGGTCCTCGTCAAGGTGTCGAATCCGACCGTCCGCGAGCTCTATGCCTCTCAAGCCTCGGGCGTCCTCGGTCTTACCAAGGAGCAGGTGACGCGGGCGCTGCGCGAGGCGGCGGCCAAAGCCAACCGTCCGTCGATGCACAACCCCGAGGTGGCTGCCGCGTCCGTTGCTCAGCCGGCCGCCGCCGCGCACCTGCCGTCGGAGGAGCTTCACCTCCTGGTGTTGTTGGTCTCCCATCCGGAGCTGATGAGCAATCCCGAGGCGACTCGCGCGGGCCAGCTCCTGGTCGATCCGAGCTTGCGGCGCGCCTTTCGCGTCGCCAGCGAGCAGATCGCGGCGGACCGGCGGATCGACGTGCCGGCCTGGCTCGAATCGGCCTCGCCCGATGTGCGAGCGACGCTGGCGGCCGCGATGATGGACCGGGGGATCTCCTCCGCGCCGGATCCGGCTGCTCAGCTCCGCAAGCTGGCCTTAAAGCTCGAGACCATGCGGGTGGCCGCCGAGATGACGGAGAACGAGCGGCAGTTGAGAGAGGCGCGGACGCGCGGAGACGAAGCGACAATACGCGCGCTGTCGGTTAGGGGTATCGAGCTTCGGCAAACAAAAGAGGGGCTCCAGTCAGCCTCGCAAAGGCCTTAGGGACTATGGAACACGATACGTTCGACAACGAATCCGACACCGACGACACCGACGACGAGGAGGTACCTCGCACGCCGCGTCCTCCCAAGAACGGTGTCCCCAAGAAGAAGGCCACCTCCTCCAACAAGGAGAGCGAGCGCAAGAAGCGCGAGCTCATCACGATGGGCAAGGCGAAGGGCTTCCTGACCTACG
>CAAGKR010289166.1_pt1 | contig 21987 bp, 19 predicted proteins | sample 2556971 | NCBI WGS metagenome assembly CAAGKR01 (sample SAMEA5207829, study PRJEB30636) | soil metagenome | biome: forest; feature: boreal; material: soil | place: USA | collected 2011-09 | depth 1 m | reverse complement strand
TCCAAGGAGTTTTCCGAGGAGACCGCCCGGCTGAACGGAGCCGCGAACGTAGGAGCGAGTTTGGATTCGATCTACGCCCGCGCCACCAACATCTCCGGCCCGCCGCTGCGCGACGGATTTCACTTTGGGCAAACGATTGTGAATGACTACGGCCGACCATATGGCCAAGGATTCAATTCGGTTGACGGGCTAACCGCCCACGCCGAAGCAGGTCCGCTTTCAATTTCTGTGCGGGGTGAATATCAGCACGCTCCAGCGGTGACCTCGGATCCGGCAAGCGTTCTACAAGCGACGGCGGCCGCAGATGTGACGCTCCCTCTTGCCAACGGCGTCAGAAGAACGGATCGTTTTCAATTGCTTGAGGCTATTGTGGGTTTGACGTTCCAGAATGTTGAAATCTCGGTCGGCAGACAGAGCGAATGGCTTGGTCCGGGGCAAACCGGGCCTTTTCTGTTGAGCAACAACGCCCAGCCGCTCACCATGCTTCGCATCGACAATGTGTCGCCCTTTCGGGTTCCGCTGCTCTCGCAGTTTCTGGGGCCGGCCAGAGCGGATTTCTTTGTCGGCCAGTTAACCGGCCAAACATGGGATTACAACCCGCCCAACCTCGTCGGGCCGCGCGTGAGCCCGCAGCCTTTTGTCCATGAGAACAAATTCAGCTTCAAGCCTTCTCCGAACCTCGAGTTTGGAATGGGCGTAACGGCAATGTTTGGTGGTCCGGGACTGCCATTTACGTGGAGCGAGTTTCTCAAGTCGTACTATTCTCATAAGGCTAGTGCAGCCCGAGGAAATCCGGCCAAGCGGTTCTCGGGATTTGATATTTCATATCGTGTTCCGAGCCTGAGGAACTGGCTGACGCTGTACAACGACTCTCTTGTCGTGGACGAGATCTCCCCGATCGGTTCGACTCGCCCGCTGCTTAGCCCGGGTATTTACCTTCCACAATTCCCGAAAATCCCGAAGCTGGAAGTGCGGATCGAGGGATTGAAGAATGGCGCAGTCACGGCTAACGGCTCCCCCGGCTTTGATTACTGGGATGCGCGCTATCGCTCGGGATATACAAACAATGGGAATCTCATGGGCGCTTGGACTCGATCGGCAATAGCTGGCCAGGCTTGGGCTAGGTACTCATTTTCGCCACGCAGTAATCTCCAGTTTGGGTATCGCCACGAAGAAGTGGACAGACATTTTGTTGGAGGCGGGCGGTTGAATGACTTCTCAGGAGGCGCTGAGGTGATGTTGACACATGACCTGGCGTTCTCGGGATCGATCCAGTACGAAGTCTGGAACTTCCCAGTCCTGCGGCCCGGGCCGCAGTCGAACGTCACAGCCCAAATGCAGTTTACGTTTCGTCCTCAGTTGCGCGTGTCACAGAAATCACATCCTTGACTCAATATTCGAAGGACCGAGAATTGCAACCTGCGAGCCTGCCATCGAAACCGGCGTACCCTATCGACGGCGAAGTTGATCGGGCGGACGCCCGCAATTTTGACTTGTATGACCTCGAGGAGAAGTCGGTCAGGCATCTACGCCTGTTATGGACCAGGAAGAAGTTTCTCATCCGGGCGTTAGCATTCGGCCTGCTCTGCGGGCTCTTACTAGCGTTCCTATTGCGCCCGGAATACGAGTCGGTGGTCCAGTTGATGCCCCCCGACAACCAGTCAGGTTCAGGGCTGGCATTGATGGCGGCTCTCTCCGCGGGGACTGGAGGCGCACTTAGTGGAATGGCTGGAGACCTACTAGGCGTGAAGAGTTCCAGCGATCTTTTCGTGGGTATGTTGCATAGTCGTACCTTGCAAGATCGCCTGGTCCAACGGTTTAATCTGAAAACCGAATATCGAGTTCGACTCGCCGAAGACGCAAGGAACCAACTGGCGAACAACACAGGAGTTGGAACCGATCGAAAAAGCGGAATTATTACCATTACCGTGACCGACCGCAATCCGCAAAGGGCGGCTGCGCTTGCAAGCGGGTATGTGGATGAACTCGATAAATTGGTCGCGGAGGTGTCCGTTTCTTCGGCGCGCCGCGAACGTATGTTCCTCGAGGAGCGGCTGAAGGCGGTCAAGATTGATCTCGATCAGGCCGCCCAAGACTTCGGCCAGTTCTCCAGCAAGAACACTGCCATTGATCTGAAAGAACAGGGGCGAGCGATGGTCGAGTCCGCTGCCACGGTTCAAGGAGAACAGATTGCGGCGGAATCGGAATTGAAGGGCCTGCAGCAAATCTACGCACCGAACAACGTCCGGGTGCGGTCTGTCGAAGCGCGCGTGGCCGAACTGCGGAGCCAACTTAACAAGCTCGATGGAGCTCCCGGAGCTTCAAGTGACTCGGAAGGAGGGGGGCAATCACTGTATCCTTCAATCCGACAGCTCCCCATCCTCGGCGTAACCTATGCAGACCTGTATCGCCGCACGAAGATTCAAGAGACAGTATATGAGGCGCTTACACAAGAATATGAATTGGCCAAAGTTCAAGAGGCAAAGGAGACCCCCAGTGTAAAAGTCCTCGATGAACCGGTTGTGCCGGAGCGCAAATCATTCCCGCCGCGCACGCTGATTGCCATCCTCTGCGGGCTGTTCGCTTTGGCAGGGGCTGCTCTCGGGGTCTGGGTGCATGCCGCGTGGCAACAAGTCGATTCTCAGCGGCCGGCCAAGCTTTTTGTCCACGAGGTACTACATAGCATCGAAACAAAAATGCCGTGGATGCCTCCCAACGGTTCTCGATTCCATGCCGTAACCCATCGTGCCTGGGTCCGCCTTATCCAGCGTTCGCATGGTAGCCAAGAATGACTACGACGCCCGCAAACCCGGTCACCGTTCGCGTCGTAAAGCCTGTGGGCGAACACGTCCTAGGACTATCGCGGGCGCGCTTATCTCAATTTGGCTTCAGCTTGACCGACCAGGCATTTTCTGTGGGTGGCATGTTTGTCGCGAACGTTGCCCTGGCACGCACCGTCAGCAAAGAAGAATACGGAATGTTTGCCCTCTCGTATTCAGTTTTTACTTTTCTCTGTGGTTTGCACAATGCCGCCATCCTGGAGACTTACACGGTTTACGGCGCCGGACGTTATCATGAGCGCAACCGCGAGTATTCCTGGTTGATATGGCGCAGTAATGCCTTGCTTTGTGTTGCTCTGACGCTTCTGTTGTTGCTGGCGTGGAGAATCCTGGCCCTTACATCTCCGCAGCATGCGTCGCGTTCCTTCCTGGGATTGGCCATTTCCACCGGTGTAATTCTGTCGGCTGCGCTGCTTCGGCGGATGCTGTACGTGAGATGCGCGCCGCGGATTGCTGCCCGGTTTTCCCTGGTTTTCTTTATCAGCGTGCTGGGTATGCTCGGAGTGGCGATTCGCGCCGGTATTCTCAACGGTCTCACGGTATTTCTGATCGTCGCAGCCGGATGGATCCTGGGTGGAATCTTCGTGGCGCGGGAGTTACCAGTCCTGACGTCTCTCCACTCATTCCATGAAGCTCAGCCAAGTCATTGGAAGGAACATTGGAAGTATGCTCGCTGGGTGCTAATCACAGCCTTTGTCTTTCAGTTCACTACCCAAGGCTATTATTGGCTGCTTGCGGGGTTTCTGAGCTTGAAAGAGGTTGCTCAACTGAGGGTCATTTACTTACTTGTGACCCCAATCGATCAAGTCCTAGTCGCTATTACACTAGTCGTCCTGCCCACCATGTCTTTTTATTTTGCTTCCAAGCAGATGGACCGGCTCATAACGTTCTGGAAGAAATACCTCGCAGCGACGGTCGCTATTACTGGCCTATTCGCCGTTCTTGTTTGCCTTCTTGGTCACCGTCTCCTGCACCTGGTCTACGGCGGAAGATTTGACGAAGTCGCTGGACTGCTCAGCATCCTGGTCTTCTTGCCCGTGGTAATGGGTGTGGGTAACACGATGAACGCAGCACTAAAAGCCATAGAGAAGCCGCAGTTCGTATTGTATGGGTATATCTGTGGGGGACTCGCAACCCTACTGGGCGGCATTCCTTTGGTGGGCATTCTCGGGTTGCGAGGTGCCGTTTTTGGCATGATTCTCTCCGGAGCTACCTACACGACTGCACTGGCTGTCGGATTCTGGGCCGTCGTCCATCCAGGCTTCCACGCCATGCGAGTGTTAGTCAAAACGGTCCAGCGGGAAGGCGACTGATGCCCGCACTCATCCTCAGCAAAACGACAACACGTGCCTTCCGGAAGATCGCCTTGGCGCCGCTTAGGCTTATTCCGGAAGACTCCGTATTGCCAGTTTTGACAGGACCGTTGCGGGGTCGGAAGTGGATCATCGGTTCGAGCCGGCGTGCCTGCTGGCTCGGAATCTCTCGGCGCACGCAACTGCTTGGAGCGACATAAGCCAGCTATTTTTCTGGCGACGCACAGTGCTCGACTGCACGCACAATGCCGGGAACTGCTCGACACTTGGGGCTTCACGTTTGAGCCTATTAGAATGATGGCCGAAGGCCGGGGGGGCGTACTGGTACGACCGAGATGATGGTGGCCATGACGGAGTCCCTAAGACCTGCTGCTAGACGCTTGCACGGCATCTGGCGTGGATTGTTGATCCTCTCTGTAGTGGGCTATGTCGCCTGCTTCAACTGGATGTATGTCCGATATTTGTCTCCCGAGTTCGACTACTTTGGATTTGACTACAATCCACCGCCATCGAAATATCTGGTCATCGCGTGGACTCTGGCTATCTTGCCGAGTCTTTGGATGCCTCTCCGACTTGTGCGGCCTTCTCAACTGGTCTACTGGACGCTTTACATCACCGTAGTCATCCCTTCGATGTTCGTTCCACTGTACGCGGGCTTGAATCCTCCGGCGGAAGTAATTTGGCTTGTGACCACCCTCTTTGTCGGTTTCGCCATTGTGGGACTGAGCTATGCGGTCCCACTCCGGCGCTTCCATGGCCCTAACGTATCACCTCAACTGTTTTGGACTCTCATGATTGCGGTAGCCGTCTTTCTGGCGGCCTGGATGCTAGTGGTATACCGGAATTTTCATATCGTTTCGTTTGCTGATGTGTACGATTTGCGCGACGCCGCAAGCGACATGGCTGAAGGCACGCAAGTGAACTACGCATTTATGCTGATGACTGGCGCGATTGGACCTTTCCTAATGGCTTATGGCCTGTTTTATAGGCGTTGGTGGTGTTTCGTTGGAGGTGTCGCCGGTCAGATCCTTATCTATAGCATCGGAGGAACGAAGGGCTCTATTCTCTCGATTCTGTTTGTTCCCGGTATGTACCTATTATTGAAGCGGACGCGTCTGCCATTCGGAATGAAGTTCCTACTCGGCGTGTTGGTTTTGCTCGGCTTGACTTCCCTATCTTATATCGCCGTGGGAGGCGAGCCGGGTGTGATCCATGCCGTCGTGCTGTTCGTCATCCTTTTGCGTACGTTGAGCATGAATGGTCTAACCACGGCGCAGTATTATGATTTTTTCACCCGAAACCCGCTGACCTACTATTCGCACCTCCACTTTGTGAACTGGTTTATTAAGTATCCCTACAAATATCCGATGGGCATGGAAGTCGGACTGTGGTATTCGGGAGATCTAGGTCTCGATGCTACCGGCCACTTCTGGGCAATGGACGGCTTGGCGGCACTCGGCCTGCCAGGGATTCTCGTGATCTCGGTTGGTTGCGCGTGCGTGTTCTGGTTGCTCGATTCGATCGCGAGCCGGCACACTCCAGAACTGGCTGCGTTGGTAATCACTTACGCGGCTTACAACATCGCTAACATCGGTCTGTTCACGAGCCTGCTCTCGGGAGGTCTGTTCCTCCTCATGCTCGCTCTATACTGTTTGCCTGTTTCCAAGGCTCCCCGTACAACGCAGATTCTCGTTGGAAATCAGTATGCGCCCGAGTCACTGCGTCGAGTTGCACCTGAGTCACTTTAATAGCATCGTGAATGTTGTCGCTGCGTGAAACCTGCCGATGGCGTACTCTCCGGGAGAACCATTTGGCAGGGGAGATATGATGTTTCGACTGTTCTGCGCACTACGTATTTTGGCTTTGAAATGACAGGCGGGGTAACATCTACGATTCGCTTCGCGTGGATCCACGTGATGGTTCTGGTGGTGAACGTGTCTCCGAAACGACGACCAACTCTATGAAACTCGACCGTGCGATTCGCCGCGTTTTCCCCTCTACTGCTCTATTGACGTACAACCCGCTGTTTAAAGCAGTGGTGAATTTGTTCGATCTCGTGCCAAGGCTCATGTTCCGGGAGGTCAGAGGAATCCCGCCCAACCACATGCGTATCCGAGTCGGGGTAGGGAATCGCATCGCAACTAACCAGATCTCGTATATAACAAGTTCCGAGAATTTTTGGATCTATGCGATTCAGTCGGGACTGTGTCGTCTCGACTACACCATCGTCGACCTTGGATGTGGTTGCGGACGCTATGCTCATCATCTGCGGGACTACCGTTTCAAGACCGACACGTTCACCGGGACATACATTGGCATTGATATAGATGATGAAATGTTAGAGTGGTGCCGCCGCCACTTCGACCCCACGCGCTTCGTATTTCATCGCTCAACGCATTGTAGTAAGACCTACAACGTCAACGGTGTTCCTGACCGCTATTACACACTGCCCCAAGAGGATGAAAGTACAGATTTTCTGTTCTCAGCCTCGTTATTGACTCACCTTTTGGAACCCCAGCTCGTCAATTACTTCGAAGAGGGTTATCGGGTCCTCAGACCTGCGCGCTACATGGCTATGTACTGTTTTTGCATGGATTTCCCGCCTCCAACCTATGGTGACAGACACACATTTAGACATTCGGTAGGGAATGCCTATGTGGAGTCACTTTCAGTTCCCGAGGCTGCCGTGGCTTATACGCGAGAGTTTCTTTTCAACGCAGCACGGAAAGCTGGGTTTGGGAGTGTGGATCTTGTGACAGGACCAGACGATTGGCAGCCTCTGTTGCTTTGCCAAAAGTGAGAACCGCGGTCTAATAATGTCGGCGAGCCGTCGCGCGCCGGAACTGACTGCATTGATGATCACATACGCAGCCTACAACGTCGCTAACATCGGTCTGTTCACCAGCCTGCTTTCGGGAGGTTTGTCTCTGCTGATTCTTGCTTTCTACTACATGCAAACCTGCAAACCCCTCGTTCCCGTCAGTATACGATTGTACCCGGCGAGCGAAAATGTACATCGGTCAAAGTTCCGAGCTGCGCCTGGTTCAGTGTCATAACGTTCGCCGGCCTTACCAATCTGGGACGCGGTCCGTTCTTTTGGTGGGGTGATTGTTTTACGAACACCGGCATCCATGAGGTCCGGGTTTTCTCCTAATCCATGAGCATCGTCCAAGACATTCTGAAACGGCGAGAATTCCAAGAAGCCCCGCCGGTGCTAATTGATATCGGAGCTTCGGGCGGGTTGAACTCTGTCTGGAAACAGCTGGCAAGGTATTCCGTGTGCATAGCCTTCGACGCTGATCAGCGGGAGATGGGCGCTACCCGGGCGACCTCGAAAATCTACAAGCACTTATACGTGTATGATCAGGCGGTAACCAGTAGTCCGCAGCCGACTTCGGCCTTCTATCTCACTAAGGCGCCTCCGTGCTCCAGCCTGTTGCACCCGAATGCAGAGAAACTGGCCGCATGGGAGTTTGCCGATCGCTTCACCGTCCTGCAAAAGACTCCGTGAAGACCATCCAGATTGCCACGGTTCTCAGCGAGCTCAATCTTGATCGAGTGGATTGGTTCAAAACGACTCACAAGGGACTTTTTTCTAAGCCTGTTTCTCAGTTTGCCGAAGAGTATGAGGGGAAGACCATGGTCGCCGAGTTTGAGCCCGGCATTCTCGATTCTTATGAGGGAGAAGACAAACTCTGGGAAGTGATGCGCTCCATGGATGAGAGCGGATTCTGGATGTCCAACATCGTGATCAAGGGATCGAATCGTATCCGCAAAGGGTTATTGAAAGGATTTAGCGGCTTCGAGCGCAATTACATGGTACATCTCATGAAAACTTCGCCAGGATGGGCGGAAGTTGCGTACCTGAACTCATTCAGCACGGATGTCTTCAGCCAGAGAGATTACCTGCTGGGGTGGGTCTGTGCGTCACTCAAACGACAGCACGGCTTCGCACTGGAACTGGCTGCAACCGGTTTGAGGCGTTGCGGTGATCCCATATTCGAACAACTTAAGAACCACTCGTTGCAAGGAATCCGCCGGTCGTACGTTAGCGTCGCAGCATACTTTCCACTTTTGAGGTGGGCCTTTCGAAAATGGAGGAAGGTGATAACCTGCCGGCCCGAGATGGTTCGGAATGCCATGGAACAGTGAGGGAAAACATGTCAGCGCTGCAGATCTTGAGGAGCTGTCACCAATATTCAAGAAGATTGGCCCGCGTAATGACCGGCAATGACATCTTTATTCCAGCCCAGATCAAGGTCCGCAAGCTTCGGCTTGGTAATGCACGGGCTTCATGGTGTTTATGCCCAGCGGGGGTCTCGAGTGAAAGCGTCGTGTACTCCTTCGGTGTCGGAAACGACGTGTCGTTCGACTTGGAACTCACAAAGCAACTTGGTGTACGGGTGCATGCATTTGATCCTACGCCACGCTCTATCGAATGGGTGCGGTCCCAGTTACTTCCCGAGAGCATCATGTTTCACTCCTGGGGAGTAGCTGCACACGACGGGATCGCCAGGTTCAACCCTCCGGAGAATCCACATCACGTTTCCTACAGCACATTTCCCAGCAAAGCGGAAAGTAGTTCCTCTCTCGAGGCCCCGGTGTATCGAATTGCAACGATCATGCAGATGCTGGGCCACGACAGAATCGACCTGCTAAAGATGGATATCGAGGGGTCCGAGTACGAAGTCATTCACGACTTGTTGGCATCTCACATTTACGTAGATCAATTGCTGGTGGAATTCCATCATCGATGGCGCGGCATCGGTATCAAACAAACGCAACAGGCGATTAAGGATCTGAATTATGCGGGGTACCGCATATTTCACGTTTCAGCGTCTGGTGAAGAATACAGCTTACGGCTCTCGCGGAGCCGGGACTAGGACGAAGGGGAGAGTTGGACCATGCAAATACATCAAGCTCTTAAACCCGTGCGGGACAAGTTCTTGATCTTTGGGAGTCCTCTAATCGGAGATGAGGAGATTGCGGAGGTAATCGCCACCCTGCAAAGCGGTTGGATCGGCACTGGTCCCCGTGTCGCCCGATTCGAAGCCATGATGCGAGAGTATACCGGTGCGCAATACGCGGTTGCCCTGAGTTCATGTACTGCCGCACTCCACCTTTCGCTGTTGGCGGCCGGTGTTGGTCCCGGCGACGAGGTCATCACGACTCCCATGACCTTCGCGGCCACGGCGAATGCAATTGTTCACACCGGAGCGACGCCCGTGTTCGCGGACGTAGATCGCGATACCATGCTGATCGATCCGGAGAAGGTTGAGGCTGCCATTACTTCACGCACAAAAGCGATCATTCCTGTACATCTGGCTGGCCGCCCCTGTGACATGGATGCGATTACAACCATTGCCAATCGCCACAGTCTTTGTGTTATTGAGGATGCTGCTCATTGTATTGAAGGACGGTATAAGGGACGCCGCGTCGGCCAGATCAGTGACCTGACGTGCTTCAGTTTCTATGTCACCAAGAACCTAACAACGGCTGAGGGCGGTATGGTGACCACGAACAATAAGGAATGGGCTGACCGAATTCGTGTCCTCGGGTTGCACGGAATGGACAAGGATGCGTACAAGAGATTTGGCGACAACGGATACAAGCACTACAACGTCGTGGCGCCTGGCTATAAGTACAACATGACCGACATCCAGGCAGCTCTAGGGATCCATCAGCTTGAGCGTATCGAAAAGTCATGGATCCGCCGTGACCACATATGGAAGTACTACCAGGAAGCCTTCGCTACGCTACCAATCCAGCTTCCAGCGGCGGACGAGCGCAATGTCCGGCACGCCCGACACCTTTACACGATGATCGTTGCGAAGGCTGAATGTGGTAAGAGTCGCGATCAGGTCCTGCAATTATTTGCGGAAAACAAAATTGGAGTCGGCGTTCATTATCTACCACTCCATCTGCACGATTATTACAGGAAACGATTCGAATTTAAGCCGGGCGACTACCCGAACGCCGAGTGGATCGGAAGCGGAACGGTCTCGCTGCCGTTGAGTGCGAAACTCACTGACGACGACATCGAAGACGTAGTTGCGGCCGCGAATCGGGTTTTTGCAGATTAGATACTCATGAACAACCTGTCCACGCATTCTTTCAGCACGCGGAAGGTTCTGTTTTTTTCCACGTTCGTATCTCAGGAGAGTGGCGCTTCCCACGCTCTGCTGAGAACGGTACGTCGAGTGGAAGCGACCGGCTTTCACCCGCTCCTTGTAATCCCGGATTCTGACGATAGTCGCGCGATGTTCCCCAGCACCGATTTCGATGTTGTCTATCTTAACATTCGACGGCCCCGGATCACCTGGAACCCTGCGATCCAGGGCCGATACCTGGCTTCGTTTCCGCGGATGCTTTACTCCATCCGGCAGATCATCCGAAAACGAAATGTCGACATCGTCCACTCCAACGAGATTACGGATTTCGTCGGAGGTATGGCGGCCCGGTCGTGCTCTCTTCCCTCCGTCTATCATGTCCGCCATGATGGGATTCCGCGCCCTTATCGTCGTCTGTTGGTATCCATGTTACGTAGAACGTCAGATGCGATTATCGTTCCATCAAACTCGACGAAGGCGTGGATCACCGCGGTGGCCAGCGGACTAGCTCCCAGAATAAGACTGATTCACGACTATGCTTTCGATGCAAGTGCGTACCAACAACCAGTCTCAGGTGCCGACTTTCGTCGCGAGCTCGGAGTTCCGGCTGATGCGATCCTGGTCACATTGGTATCAAAGCTCGTTTTGCCTAAGGGGCATCAATGCTTTATCAGAGCAGCGGAGAGAGTACTCAAGACAGTCCGTAATGTCGTGTTCGTGATCGTCGGCGGTGAACTCCCAGGCCGCGCGGCGGATGCGAATGCTATCAAAGCATTGGCGCGTAAGCTTGCCCCGGCTCTTAAGTTCGCGGGCCCGAGATCGGATCTTCCCGCAGTTTATTCTGCCTCTGACATCGTTGTTCACTGCCCAGTTTACCCGGACACCTACCCGACGGTCGTTTTGCTTCCAATGCTACTAGGCAAGCCGGTGATAGGAAGCCGCATCGGAGGGATTCCAGAGCAGATCGAGCACGACGTAACCGGCGTCCTGGTTCCTGCCGACAATGCTCATGCTTTGGCTGAGAGCATCGCTCAGCTAGCCAGTGATCCGGGCAGACGTCAGCGCCTAGGTTTTGCGGCTTTGACAAGAATCATCAAACAACTAGAGTCACAGAAGCAGGGCGCTGCTCTTGAAGATTTATACAACGAGCTCTTGCCCAAGGATTCGCACGCCATCCACGGCGCCACCGAACCCTTTCCAGGCCATTAGACGATGGGCGCCGACACCTTTGCAGCGAGGTTGAGACCCGTGAGAATAGTTTTATTGTGCGAGACCTTCTGTAAGAAGATGGGTTATCTGCAGAATATGTTGCCAAAATATTGGGCTCGGCTAGGCCTGGAGGTCCACGTAGTGACGACTGACCTACCTCCCTACTATCAGCGGGCAGACTTCAAAGAAACTTACGGCGAGTTCACTAACAGCGCCGGGCTTGCCGCGGAACCGATAGAGCCTCACGATGGCTACACCCTGCACGTGTTGCCCCACCGAAGAGTTCTCGATCACATCCGCTTCCGATCCTTGCACAGGAAGCTGAGGTCGATTAAGCCGGACATCGTGCAGACCATGACGCCGATCGGCTGGCTGGCGCTTGATGCCGGAAGATCAAAACTCCTTCTTGGCTACAAGCTATTTACGGCGAATCATCATCATGCCTCCGTATTCCCCCTTGCGCATCAAGACACCCATTTCTTCAGCAGGGAGCGCTTGTCTTGCAGCCTCAATCGAACCGTTCCCGGCTGGCTGGTGGGCCTGTTGACCGAAAAGTGTTACGCCATCGCCCCCGACTGCGCGGAAATTGCCGTGCGGTTCTTCGGAGTTCCCAGAGGCAAGGTGTGCATCTCTTCCCTTGGTGTCGACACGGAGATTTTTCATCCGGTCGCGAACGAGGCCGAGCGCAGTGTGAGGCTGGAGTTGCGGCAACGTCTGGGGTACTCGGAGTCAGATATAGTATGTGTTTACAGCGGCCGCTTCAGTGAAGACAAGAATCCGTTGCTGCTGGCGAAGGCCGTGGAACGTCTGGCGAAAAGCGGACGGTCGTATCGAGGGCTATTTATAGGAAACGGTGTACAAGCTTCCTCCATCCGGGCACGGGCAAGCTGCCAAGTCCACCCTTTTGTACCGGTGCACGAGCTTGGAGACTTCTTTCGGGCAGCGGATGTCGGAGTGTGGCCGACACAAGAATCGATGTCCATGTTAGACGCATCGGCTTGCGGATTTCCTATCATTGCGAATGACACCATGTCCGTTCCAGAACGTCTTAACGGGAGTGGGCTCAGCTATCGAATAAACGACGTGGGTGACTTGAGCCGCGCATTGCTTCAACTTGAGGACCTCGAAACCAGGGGGCGTCTCGGATCGTGTGGTGCGCGGCGAATAGCACACGACTTTAGCTGGGAGACGATCGCCCGCCGCAGGTTGGCCGACTACGAGACTGCATTGGGCGGTCCTTAGTGCTCCTCCCGGTCATTACAGTCGCGCTCATGTTGCTGTCAAATCGCCCGCCGTTCGTATCGGGAACCATGTTCTGGTCTCAGCAGTTATGTTTTTGTTATTGCTCTGGTCGGTTCTTGCGTCTTTCGAGGACAGCTTTGTCACGTTTGTGTTTGCGTTCTTGCCGCGGCTTCAAATTAGAGCAACACTTGTCCTTGCCGGGCGGTTTGCAGCTCTCAGCCGAAGGAGCGCGATAGGCGATCATTCGTCCCAAGACTATGAGCATTATTGACGAGGTCCTGAGCAGATCTGAGTTCCAAGAGGAGCCACCTATTTTGTTTGATGTAGGTGCTTCTGGAGGGCTGAATCCCGCCTGGAAAAAGTTGGCAAAGTATTCTGTGTGTGTTGCATTTGACCCAGACGATCGAGAAATGGTTGCAACCCGCAAGGATTCTTCCGTTTACCGTGAATTGCACGTGTTCAATCGCGCTCTAACCAGTGGTTCGGAGGGTTCGTCCGTCTTTCATCTGACATCCTCGCCCGCTTGCTCAAGCCTTCTGCGCCCGAAGGGCGAAGCACTCGCCAATTGGGAGTTTGCCAGCCGCTTTGCGGTTGTCAAAGAAACGACCATCGAAACGGTCCATGTCTCGACTGTCCTGCGAGAGTTGGGTCTAAACAGAATTGATTGGTTCAAGACCGATTCGCAAGGAACAGATTTGCGACTTTTCTTGAGTTTAGGGACGTCCATAATCAGCAGGGTGTTGGTTGCCGAGTTTGAGCCAGGCATCATGGACGCCTACGAAAATGAAGACAAGCTCTGGACCGTTATGCTGCGGATGGATGAACTGGGTTTTTGGATGTCAGATATGACAGTGAAGGGGTCAAACCGGATCAGGAAGGACCTTTTAACGGGGTTCAGTAAGTTCGAGCGAACGTATATGATTCACCTACATAAGATGTCCCCGGGCTGGGCAGAAGTCACTTATCTGAATTCGATGTTTGGACTTGACGTTGGAAAGCGAGACTATTTACTTGCATGGATCTGTGCTTCGAGCCGGCGGCAGCACGGTTTCGCGTTGGAACTGGCTGGTGCAGGGCATCAACGCTTTGGTGACCCCATCTTCTCAAGGTTGAAAGAGTGTTCTTCACGGAAAATCCGGGGAGCCTATCTTAATCTGTTTGCCTATTATCCCCTGTTCCTCAGGGCGCTGCGAAGATGGAAAAGGCTCGGCATAGTTCGCTTCCTTTACTCGACTGAGCCGAAGTGAGATCTGAACGTGTCGTGTAGCGTCTTAGAGCACAATTCGGAGCACTTTAGCGTTGTCGTGTGCGAAGGTTGTGGAGGCAATGAATGGGTGCTGGGCGGCAGCGCCGGTTTGCTCTGTTCGCACTGCGGACACACCATACCTTTGCTGGATACCTTTCTCGACTGCCGTAGCTTAGGGGTAAACAGTAATAGCACAATTCGGCAATGGGAGAGCCAGTACTGCAATACGTCAACTCCGTACTCCGCAGTTACTGACTGGATGAGGATAACAACCTGGCGAAAACATCTCTTCCAGTGCCTACCTCAGGATCTGGTGGGAAAGCTGATTGTGGATGTTGGTTGCGGAACGGCCGATCGGGTTGCGGCAATTATTCCAATTAATGAATACGCCTATCGCTATGTCGGCGTGGATTCTTCCGGAGTTGCTTTGCGGAGAGCGGCAATTAACATGCCAGGAAGTCTATTGATTCGCGCAAATCTGCAATCGCTGAATTTGCATGAGGAAATCGCGGATGCTGTCTTGTGCCTAGGTGTTCTCATGTATTTCGAGGATGCATCGGTGCTTCTAGAAAAGCTCGTCAGATTGCTGAAGCCTGGTGGTTTCCTGTTGCTCCACGAGGCGGTGTTGCCGCGATCCCTGGGTTTCATATTGCGGCGCCTCCACCTGATAAAGGAAGTGCCGTCCCCAGAGTGGCGCGGGGTATGCATGTCGAAGGTGGTGTCACAACTCGAAGGGTTCGGAACAATCATTCATACCCATCGCTCGGGAAGCCCGCTGCAAAGGTTTATCTGTCGGATTCCAGTTTCTCGATGGTTTTATCCTCTGAGATCTGTCGCTGCTCGATTTGACTCGATCTGGTGCGAGACTGCGGGACGATTCTTGAAAGCACTACGCCCAGCGGAATTCCAGTTGGTCTTTAAGAAGGAAAGTAGGTAGCCTGACATGTTCACGGATGTTCGAGAGAAAACGGATGCGATGAGAGGACACAGCCAGGGTGCGACATGACTTTCTGGTCGTTGGGAGTCCATTAATCGGCGTGTGGTGCGAGGAGAATAGCACACGACTTTGGCTGGGAGACGATCGCCCGCCGCAGGTTGGCCGACTACGAGCCTGCACTGGGCGGTCCTTCAACACTTCGCTCCCAGTCCAAATCCAACGAGTTTCTTAACTCGGCCGATTAGAGATTCATCCCGCTTCCCCTCTCACGAGAAATATCGCAATGTCGTCCAAAGATGGATGCTGGCCAACTCATTTAGATACGGCTTAGGGGACCAATGACTAGACGCTCAATAAATGTGGTGGAATTCTGGCTAAAGCTTGGGTTCTTCTCGATCCCAATCTTTGCATTTGGGGCCGCAGGTTATATTCGCTTTCATACCAAGTACTTCACGTCCCCCCACTTCGGTCAGCCAGGACACGTCGATACCCGGCCATACGTAATATTGACCGCCGTGATTACACTGCTGTGGATTTTTGCGGTCGAACACTTGGACCTCGACCGCATGAATACAATACTTAGAATACGAACGGGAATCAGGATGTCTCTATTGGCGACAACGTATTGCGTAGTTCTGGTTCTGGCAGCGCTTTTTTTCTATCGCACTACTACCTTTGCCCGCTTCTTCGTTGTGGTCGGATGCGCGCTCATGTTCATTCTGAGCCTGGGCATGATTCACGTCTTCCGAGGAATTATTTACGCCGTTACAAAGCATCCCAATGGGAAGTTCTCAGTCGCGATCGCCGGAGCCGACGAGGTTGCGGCCCAAGTCGCACGCCAGCTGTCACAAAACCAGCTCACGCCTTGTAAGGTCGCATGCTTTGTTACTTTGCCGGGGCAGACGCCGACCATCAAAGGAGTTCCGGTGCTGGAATGGCACCGTTTGGCGGACGCGCTCGAAATATTTCAATGCACTGAGGTGCTGCTTGCTCTGCCCCTGGATCGATTAGGGGAGGCACACACAATTCTCGACGGACTCCAACGGCTCAGTATTCCAGCGAGGTTAGTGCTTCATTTGGGTCAGACTTCGCTTCTTCCTGACCGCATATTTGACTTCTATGGCGTTCCGCTTGTCGATTTACGTGCTTGTCCGAGTGATAGCATTGGTTATGCGATCGGTAAACGTGTATTCGATTTTGTCTTTTCCGCGGCCGCACTCTTGCTTCTTTCTCCGCTGATTGGGCTAATCGCGCTGGCGGTGAAACTTAGTTCATCCGGCCCGGTGTTTTTCGTACAAGATCGTGTGGGACTGAGCGGAAAACTCTTCCGAATGTATAAATTCCGCACGATGATGGTTTCAGATTGCAAACAGAGCGATACCCAATGGACTATCGCGGCCGACCCTCGCCGGACGCGAATCGGCACATGGCTTCGACAGACAAGCCTCGACGAGCTGCCCCAATTTCTTAATGTCTTAAAAGGGGACATGAGCGTTGTTGGACCCCGGCCGGAGCGTCCTCACTTCGTTCAAGAGTTCCTCAATGATTTCTCCCAATATAACAACCGACATTACTTGAAGGTTGGTATCACGGGATGGGCTCAGGTGAATGGATGGCGGGGAGACACTTCGATCCAGAAGCGTATTGAGTTTGATCTGTACTATCTTCGCAATTGGAGTATGGCGTTTGATTTCAAAATTATCTTTCTGACACTTGTCAGAGGCCTGATCAGCAGGAACGCGTATTGATGCTCCGTCTCAGGATTGCCTCCGTACTATGAAGAAAGCGTTAATCACAGGAATCACCGGGCAGGACGGCTCTTATCTTGCGGAATTGTTGCTTTCCAAGGGATACGAGGTGCACGGAACGAAGCGGCGATCCTCGCTGCTTAACACCGAACGAATCGATCATTTATACCAGGACCCGCACGTGTCTCATCGCCGACTGATCCTTCACTATTGCGACTTGACGGATTCCAACAGCGTGATGAGCATAGTGCAGAAGGTCCGTCCTGATGAGATCTACAACCTTGGAGCTCAGAGTCATGTGGGAGTTTCGTTCCAACAGCCGGAATACACGGCTGATGCCGATGCGCTCGGAACGTTGCGCCTGCTGGAGGCAGTGCGCATCCTGGGATTGTCAGGTGTCACCCATTTCTACCAGGCATCAACGTCGGAACTATTCGGGCAAGCGCAGGAATTCCCGCAAACTGAAAAAACCGCCTTCTATCCCAGGTCGCCTTACGGAGTTGCGAAGCTGTACGCCCACTGGATCACCATCAACTATCGCGAAGCCTACGGCATATACGCCTGTAATGGGATTTTGTTTAACCATGAATCGCCGGTGCGAGGCGAAACATTCGTCACGCGAAAGATCACCCGCGGCCTGGCACGAATAAAAATGGGCTTGCAAGACTGCCTTTACATCGGGAATTTCGAAGCTAAGAGAGACTGGGGACATGCCCGAGACTACGTTGAAATGCAATGGCTGATGCTCCAGCAGAGCCAGCCTGAGGATTTCGTTATTGCGACCGGGGAACAACATTCCGTTCGCGAATTTTTGGAAGCTGCCGCCGAAGAGGTGGGCTCGCCATTGCAGTGGCGCGGGTATGGTCTTGAAGAAGAAGGCTACAACGCGCAAGGAAAGTGCATAGTAAAGGTCGATCCGGCATATTTTCGCCCTACCGAAGTTGACTCGCTGTTAGGCGATTCGAGTAAGGCGCGTGCAAAGCTTGGCTGGATGCCGCGGATCTCCTTCAGGGAACTGGTTGCGGAAATGGTGAAGGCCGACCTGGAAGCCGCGGAGAGGGACTGTTTGATGAAAAGCAACGGATTCAGAGTGTGTCACTACGAGGAGTGGCCGTGAATCAGGACGCCAAGATCTTTGTTGCGGGGCATCGAGGACTCATGGGGTCTGCGCTCGTGAGGGTCCTGCGCGCAGCGGGATTTCCCAATTTGCTGCTGCGCACACATTCGGAGCTTGATCTCACAAATCAAGAGTTGACGAAAAGGTTCTTCGCGGAAGAGCGCCCTGAGTACGTCTTCCTGGCCGCCGCGAAGGTTGGCGGCATTCTGGCGAATAGTGAATTCCCTGCCGAGTTCATTCATGAGAATCTTCGAATTCAAACCAATGTTATTCATGAGGCATATAAAAGCGGGGTGAAACGCCTCCTCTTCCTCGGATCAAGTTGTGTCTATCCCAAACATGCGCCGCAGCCAATAAAGGAGGAGTATCTGCTGACCGGGTCTTTGGAAGTCACCAACCGTCCGTATGCTCTCGCCAAGATAAGTGGAATCGAAATGTGTTCGGCCTATAACCGTCAATACGGCACCTGCTTTATCGCTGCGATGCCAACCAATCTATATGGTCCCAATGATAATTACGACCTGCAAAGTTCGCACGTCGTTCCAGCACTCATTCGAAAGATCTACGAAGCCAAACTGAACCGATCGCCTCGCATCGTTCTTTGGGGAACTGGAACACCGCGACGAGAGTTTCTCTACAGCGATGATGCAGCGGAGGCTTGCATTTTCCTGATGAGTCTGCCCTTGGGTCGTGTGACTGAACTTACTCACAAAACTGACGACGCGTTTCCCTTAGTAAATATCGGATGGGGCTCGGACATTAGTATTCGTGAATTGGCAGAGTGTATAGCGACCACTGCTGGTGTGAGCGGCCAGTTGGTATTTGATTCATCAAAGCCTGACGGAACGCCACGCAAACGGCTGGATATAACCCTTATCAAGTCCCTGGGATGGCAACCGAAGACTGCGCTGAGAGAAGGGATTGCTACGACCTACCGCGAATATGGCTTGAATCCCTGCCAGCGTTCGCTGGAGATGACACGCCAGTGAAGCCAGCCAAAGTCCTCTTGCTCTCTCCGTTTTTCTATCCGGAGTCCATTTCTACCGGAAAGTACAATACGGTCCTGGCGGAGGCGCTGGTCGTGGGTGGCGCCGAAGTTCAGGTGATAGCTTCGCATCCTTTATATCCGAGTTGGAAACCGGCGTATTCCGATGCAACTCTCGACCATATCTCCGTGACACGAGCAGGATTGTGGGTTCGTTATCCCGCCTCAATGATCTTGCGGCGCCTGGTTTTTGAGATTTGGTTTGCCTGTCACGTTTTGTGGACGATTTGGCGCCGGCCAACTGAGGTCGACATCGTTATCGCAGTGTTCCCCCCCAGCCTGTTCTTCTGCTTGGCGCCACTCCTTCTCCCATCCACAGCTCGGAGGGTCGGCATTGTGCACGATTTTCAAGCCGCGTTAGGCCTTGCGGGTGGAGGTGTTCTAAAACGGCAATTGCAAAGGCTAGTTATGGCAGTTGAGAGAAAGAGCTTCAGATCGTGCCAGACTCTAATTGTTCTTTCAAATGCCATGGCGCGGCGTGCGGTTAAGGAATATGGCGCGGACCGTGAGCGCTTGGTAGTTGCTTATCCTTTCGTTAGCCTCAAGCCAACGTCTCTTCGAAAGGCAACCTTAGCCCACCTTTTCCCAGAAAACTTCCAGCATGTGGTCTATTCCGGTGCGCTAGGCAAGAAACAGAATCCCTTCGAATTGATGAAGTTCTTCCAGACCGCCTCGTTACGTTTTCCAAACGTCCGCTTCCATATCTGCTCGGCGGGCCTGATTTTCGAAGAAATCCTTAAGATGCACATGGAAGATCCTGTTGACGGCTTGATTTGTCACGGGCTTGTGCCGGAAGCCAATCTGGAGGAACTTTATGCCCGATCAACTGTACAGGTGATCCCGCAGATGACGGGATCTGCGGACGCATGCCTACCCTCAAAGCTGCCCAACATTCTGGCAAGTGGGTGCGCGGTCCTTGCGATCTGCGAATCCGGCAGTGAACTGGCCAACATCGTACATCAGTGTTCCTGCGGCGCAGTTTCCTCATGGGATATGGACGTCCTTGTCGATCAGTTGGAGAAAGTTCTAGATCTGGCCAAGATGGGGACCCCTGAGCAGAGAAGAACCCTTGCGGCTCCACTGCTGGCGGCTCAATTCAGCCTCGATTCCTTGGTCGATGCGGTGCTTGAGCGATCGAAGCATGAGCCGACAAGTTCAGTCCATTCCATGAGGTCAATCACACAGTCCTCGACTGACCTACTCCCCAGAAATTAGTCACAGCGGCCTATACTGGAATTTCGCGCACCACGAGGAAGCATGCCCAAATCCATACAAGATTGCCTTAGTGGCCTCGTGCCTACCTTTTCTTTCATCTATCTCATCGAACGCCGCTCGCGGGCGCATCTTAAGTTTCATGGTTGAGGACGGCGGCAAACCACCGCTGCGAGTCGGGCTTACCTACGACACGCACTAAGCAAAGTAATGTAAAGCTGTGCCTCGCCGGCAACCATGCTTGTTAAGATGGATCTGGAAGCGTCGAGGCGTCGCCCGGCGCGAAGGGAAGGGGAATCCCGTTTGAGAAGCTTCTTGGTTCGCATTGTTCTAGGTTGCGCAATCGCCAGTTTGTTTTGCCTTACCGCCGCCGCCATGCCGCAAGCACCGGCACCGGCCCCAGCCAGCCAACCGGCGCCAGATAAGACGGCTGCGCCGGAAGCGCCGGCCCCGTCACCTTCTAGCCAACCCGCGCCAAAGAAGGCCGACGCGCCGGCTTCGGGCGGCAATGCTCCTGCCGTGCCGCAGGGCAAGACCAAGTTGGAGCAGGAAACCGGCACGGTGAACGATCGCATCCTGGCGGTGATGCCAAACTACGGCACGGTTGAGAATGCCCACTCCTTGCCGCCGATTTCAACCACCCAGAAATACCGGCTTGCCACTGCCGGAGTGTTGGACTATTTCAACTTTCCATTCATCGGAGCCCTGGCGGCGATCGATCAGGCCAATAATTCTCCGAAATCGTGGGGACAGGGCTGGGGCGCGTACGCGCAACGCTACGGCGCGTCGTATGCCGACAATGGAATCGGTACCTACATGACCACCGCCATCTTTCCCAGCATGCTCCACGAAGATCCGCGCTACTACTGGCTGGGACAGGGTACGATCTCGCACCGGACGTTTTACTCCGTGAGCCGTTTGTTTGTGGCCCGAACCGACGCCGGAAACAGCCGCTTCAACTACTCCGAACTGATCGGCAATGCTGTGGCTGCGGGCGTCTCAAATGTGTACCACGCGCCAGAGGATCGCACCCTGGGCCGCAACCTGGGCACTTACGGAATGCTGGTCATGTGGGACGGCGTATCCAACCTGATGAAGGAATTCTGGCCCGACATCCACCGCAAGATGAAGCATCAGCACAACACCGGCGACGCGGCGCATAGCTGATTCGCGGCTCGGCCGCGGTTCTTGACGCAGGCCACCGGCCGGGGCTTATACTCTGCGTCGCGACTATACTGGCCGCGACTTCTTATGAAAAACTTATTGCGTCTCTTCCTGTTACTTTCTGTCGTTTCGTGCCTGGCCTCCTCACAAACCATGAAGCCTAGTGCGGACTCGAAAACCGGAGCGCCTGACAACGCAAAGTTCCTAGCGATGGCGGACCAGTTCGTCAAGGAATCGCTGGCGCTTTCGCCGGTGAATGCCTCGCAGGCGGGGTATCACAAGCATGTGGACGCAAGAACCGGTAAGACAATCCTGCTTGATGCCGAACTTGACGACGTGGGCGACGCCGGGATGGCGGCGCAGTTGGCGTTTTATCGGGATTGGCGGCGCAGGTTCCAGACGGAAACACCGGTGGCGTCGTTGAATGCGCAGGACGCCGCCGACTACCGGCTGATTGACGATCAGATCGCGGTGAATCTGTTGGAGCTCGAGCATATTCAGAACTACAAACATAATCCGACGGCGTATGTGGAGCTGTTGGGCAGCGGGTTGTTTCTTCCGATGACGCAGGAATACGCGCCGAAAGAAGCCCGGACCGGCGACGTGATTTCTCGTATTGGGCAGATTCCGCGGTTTATCGAGCAGGCCAAATCGCAACTGGTGGACGCGGATCCGATTTTTATTTCGACGGCGATTGGCGAGAACCAGGGGAATCTCGACATGGTCGATGGGCTGGCCACTGACATTCCACCAGATTCGCCGCTGAAAGCGCAATACGACAAAGTTGCGCCGCTGGCTAAGAAG
>CAAGKR010400486.1_pt1 | contig 21996 bp, 23 predicted proteins | sample 2556971 | NCBI WGS metagenome assembly CAAGKR01 (sample SAMEA5207829, study PRJEB30636) | soil metagenome | biome: forest; feature: boreal; material: soil | place: USA | collected 2011-09 | depth 1 m | reverse complement strand
TTCGGCACCCCGTTGAGGGTGAAGTTCTGGGTGGAGGTGGAGGCAGACTTGAAGACGGCCTCGGCCACCGCCCAGCTATTGGGGGAGGCGTTGCTCCATTGCGAGTTGGGAGTACCGCTGGCGAGCTGCACAACTTGATCCTCGAGCGCGATCGTGCCCTGGTTGTTGGCGCTGTTGTTGAAGCGCTGGCTCCAGCCCGCGCCGGCGGCGATGGCCACGTTGGAGCCGCCGTCTCCGTAGACTCCGACCGCCAGCTCGTTGCTGTTGGTGGTCGCCGCAGTGGCGCCCGAGGCCGGCCCGCTGGCCGAGACCCCACCCGCTCCCGCCGTCTGATCAACCGCCCCCGCCCCGCTCACCGTCGAGAGTCCCGAGTACTCGGCCACCCCGATCGAGATGTCGGCGCTGGCGGTCGCACTCGCCGTCACCGTCAGCTTGCTACCTGCCCCCGCGCTCACCACCGCCGACCAGATCGTGACCTCCGCCTGGTAGCCCGAGGGCCGGTTGTTGCTCGCCGTCACATGCTTGGTGTAGACGTTGCCGGCGCTGTCGCTGACCGCCTGCACCACCGCCCCGTTGGGGTTGGAGTCGACCCGCACCCCCACCACCACCCGGTCGTTGGCGCTGACCGCGTTGGGCAGGCTGACGCTGACGCTGGTCGCACCCGACCCACTCCCGCTGCCCACGTTCGCCAGCGCTCCTTGCAGATAGCCTGGCCCCACCGTCACGGTCCGGCTCTGGTTTTGGTAGCCACTCGCGCTCACCGCCAGCTGGTAGCTGCCTGCGTTCACGTTGCTGAAGCTATAGTTGCCGCCCGAGTCGCTCGTGGTGCTGCCCTCGCTGTAGGACACCGCTGCTCCGCTCAGTGCCTTGCCGGTGTTCACGTCCGTCACCTGCCCGCTCAGGCTCAGCGGCGGCGCGTGCGCGAGTGCAAAGTTGCTAGTGGTATTCGTTCCAGAAGAAACGACCACAGCGTGGTTGGCCGGCACATATCCTGGCGCGGTTGCAGTCGCCGAGTACGTTCCCGGTGGCACATTGGCCAGTCTGTAGGCCCCGGCAGCGTCCGTGGTTGCAATGCCGCCCGAGTACGAGACGGTAGCGCCCTGTATAGGTTGACCGGTACCGTTGTCCGTCACTGTGCCGGTGACTGTGCCTGCGGCCGGCGGTGATCCTTTGCTCAGCGTAAAGCTGTGGAGCACCAAGTTGCTCAAATTGACGAAGTCAACCTTGAGCGAATATTGCGTGACGGTCAGTCGAACCGCACCGAAATCACTCCCATCGCCCCATACGCTGCCCGAGATGGGTGGCGACGTGAGGGGCCTTGTCTCTTCGCCGCTTGCTCCATCGATGATGAAGTTCTGGCCACCTTCCACAAGGTGCTCCATATCGTGGTCATGTCCTGACATGAACAGATCTATCTGGGGCGCGATAGCCCAATGAGTAAAGGCTTGCGACCCAAAGCCGACCCCAGAACTGTATGGGGGTGAATGGGCGCCGGTGATTTTCCATATTGCCGTGCTCGCCGAGACATTGGACAGGTACTGATTCGCCTGAGCCGATCCAGCCACATCGCCGTCGGGATCGGCGCAGTTCATGTCTGTGGCGAAGTAGTCGAGCAGGCCACCCCCAAGGTGCGCGACGTAGTGAGCAGGCCTACCGAAGTAAGCCGTACTGCGCTGGATGTACGTCGAATTGATGCATTGCTGACCCCAGTCGTGTATGCCTGCGACGGGGTAGAAACGTCCGGCGCCGATGTCGGCCGCATACGGCTGTTGATCCGCTTGAATCTCGGCCGTTGTCCCGTTGTCATAGCTGTTGTCTCCCACCGTCAAGATCGCGTCGGGCGACCAGCTGTGCACGAGGTTGGCGACCTGCGGCTCCGCTTGGGTGGCGTTCTCGACACAGGTCAAGACGAGGCAGCCGTAATCGCCGATAACGGCAAGCGTCATCTGGGTGGCGGGACTCGCGTGGACGGTCGTCGCCGTCACCACCGAGCCTGTCACACTGGCGGCCAGCAGCACCAGCACGCCGGCCAGGGTCGGCAGCGTCCTTCCGGGACTTCGCGACCGAGCGACTGAGGCTGCAGAACCGGTCGACGTGTCCGCAGAGCTCTCTCGCCTCTGTTCGACCACCGCACCAATCATGCGGTTGTATTTCATCGGGACAAGCTGGGTAAAACGTCCCATGCCGGGTCCGGTTTTGGCGCTGTTCGAGGTACAACTCTCCCATCCGGTTCAGTGCGCGGGTACCCTAGACTGCCTGGTTGTGCTTCAAAATTCAAGGCTGCGTAAGGTTGCGGAGCACTTGCCGGATCCGTTCCGCTGGATGGCCTACGTGGCTCAAAGCTGGTTCCCACGGCCGGAAAGCGTGCTGCTGTTCGCCTTCCCTGAAGTGAACGTGGCGCCCGAACTGCGGCGGCGCTACGACCGCTCGGCGCGAGTGGGCATTCCCCCGCATGTGACGCTGATCTATCCGTTCCTGCACCCCGACGCCATCGACGAACGTTTGCTGGGACAGCTGACCCGCTTTTTTGAGTCGGTGAGCCGCTTTGCGGTACGGCTGGGAGCGATCGCCGGCTTTCCCGGAGTCGTCTACCTGGTTCCGGAGCCCAGGGAAGACTTCGTGAAGCTGGTCAACGCGTTAGCCCAGCTCTACCCGGAGGCGCCGCCTTACGGCGGCATCTTCGACTCCGTCATCCCCCACCTGACCGTCGCCGAGTCCGCGGACCCGCACATACAGGACCTCCTTGTGACTTCCGCGGCACAGATGCTGCCCATCGATACCGAGGCCGCCGAGGCATGGCTGATGGTGCGGCGTGGTCGGCTCTGGAAGACACGTGCTCGCTTCGCGCTGGGCCCTCGTGCTCATGCGCAGAGCCCCGCGCTCGGATTGCACAAAGCGGTGGCGTCATGACCGTCCAGGACCGTGAGCTGGTGTACCCGCCCAAGTTGCAGCCAGCTCTCGACAGCCGGCTCGCACGGATGCGGAGAGAGGCCGGTTGGCTGATGATTCGGGGCTGGAGGCTGGTCACCTCCGACGGATTGATCGGCCTGGTGCGAGGCGCCTGGCGCTGGGTGTCTCGCATGGCCCTGCGAGGCTGGGGGATGCGACGTCTCTCGTTGCAAATTCGGCGTGCGCAGCGCCCCGGAAGCCCGAATCTTCTTGTGGCGTTCGTAGACGTCGATGGCTTGAGTCGCGTCGACGAGGCGCTCGGCCGCCCTGCCGCCGCACGGATCGTGAGGAAAGTCGGCCGGCACATTCGTGCGGAGCTCGGCTCGAGAGCCCTCATCTTCCGTTACGGCGGCGACGAGTATGTTTGCGTGCTCTCCACCTCATCGATCTCCGAGTTGGCAGAAGACCTGGCTCGCGCCCGACAGAAGCTCCTGCGCAAGTGCGGGAGGGCGTTCACTGCAGGCATCACAGAGTTCCGCCCGCAGGACACCACGTACACCGTTGTAAAGCGCGCTGAGCTGCACATGTTCGGGGCCAAGGAGTCACCAAGCGTGACGGTGACCAGCAGCTTGTTGCCGGTGTCGAGAGAAGCCGCGACCGGATAAGGGCGCTCCCTCTCTTGGCCGCCTAGCTTGCATGAAAGAAGCCTGGGACAACGGTCCCGGTAAGGGCTCACCCGTCTACCGGCCTGGTCGGCAGACGCCCATATACGGCTCCGAAGAAGTCGCCCTAGCATGGATTGTTCAAGCCGTGGCGATCAGGTGGTGCCCATAACACTGCCACAGCGATGGAGAGGAGAGTGACGGCGGGGCTGCAAGAGGACGTTCAACCGCAGGCAAAGGCAGACCAGGCAGCGGCCCTGACAGCAAGCGTCGTGATCCCGACACGGAATCGCGGTGCGCTGATCAGGGAGACGCTGGAAAGGTTGATGTCTGCCGATGGCTCCGCGAGCGAGATCCTGGTCGTTGACCAGAGCACCGACGCGATCACGGCCGGCGTCATTCAGGAGCTGCACATCAGGGATCGGCGCCTGCGCCTGGTGCCCACCAAGACGGTGGGCAGTTCCAACGCAAGGAACATCGGCTGCTCGAGTGCATCCGGAGAAGTGGTCGCCTACATCGACGATGACTGCATGGTCGAGAAGGGCTGGTTGGATGCCATCATCGCGGAGTTTCGCGACCCCGCCGTTGCCGCCGTATTCGGCCGTCTGACTCCATACGAACAGAAGCAGAGGAACGGGACCGAAGTCGGTCTCAAAGCGAGCTCCGAACGGACCGAGTACACAAGTCCGTTGCCGCCTTGGTGGGTCGGTCACGGCGGGAACATGGCCTGCCGCAGAGCGGATCTCCTGTGGGTCGGGGGCTTCGATCCACTCTTGTCTGCTGGCGGCCCCCTGCACGCCGGCGAGGACACCGACCTCGCTCACAGACTGCTGATTCGGGGCCGAAAGATCGTCTACGCACCCGCAGCTGTCGCCTACCACAAGCACTGGAAGGACTGGCGGGCCCAGAAGGAGATGGAGCGTTCCTACGGAATCGGCGCCGGCGCCCAGTTTGCCAAGTACATGCGAGCGGGCGACCTCTGGGGCCTACGGTTCTTCTGCGCCTGGGTCTGGCAGCTCGGCGTTCGGCGGGTGGGCGCCGGCCTGATCAAGTGGCGCAGCTTAAAGGTCGTCTACCTCGGCTACTGCCAGCTGGTCTATCCGTGGATCGGGTTGTTGAGATCGGCGCGCTACCCGATTGACCGCTCTCACGCGGTCTACTTGGATGAGTAGCGCAGGATCCCCGCCCTGGCTCCCGATCCTCATGTATCACCGCGTCGTTCCAAGGGTCACCGAGCCCGATCCGTTCGGAAACTGCATCTCGGTGCAGTCTTTCAAGAGTCACCTGGGATGGTTGCGGCGCCTCGGATATGCCAGCGTCACCCTGGACAGCGTCGTGGCGGTGGCAGCCGATCCTGAGCGTCGCCGTGAGCTGCCACGACGACCGCTTGTCATAACGTTCGACGACGGCTATCGCGACAACCACGACTACGCCTGGCCCATTCTCGCGGAGCACGGCTTCTCGGCAACGATATTCCTCGTAAGCGGCGCGATCGGAAGCGACAACGAGTTCGATCGTGCCTATACGCGTGAGCGGGTCCCGATGCTTTCGATTGACCACATCCAGGACATGCAACGGGCCGGGGTCGGCTTCGGCTCGCACACGCGCAGTCACCCTCACAACCTTGTTGAGCTCCCCGCAGAGGTCATCGCTGATGAGGTCGGGCGGTCGCGGCGGGAGATCGAAGCGGTTGTGCAGGCGCCGGTTCATCATTTCTCTTACCCGTACGCGCGGGTGACCCCACATGTGGAGGAGCAGGTTCGCGCCTTGGGCTACCGCTCCGCTTGCGCCGGCGTGGGGACGCGATTCACTCAGTTCCGGCTGTCGCGAGTTTCCGCGTCCCAGTGGCGCGGGCTGGCACTCCTGGCTGGAATGGGCGTCCGGCGCGCGAAGCACGTGGCTCGGAGGGCGGTGCCGGTCCAAGAGACGCGGCTTCCGGACCCGAGGTTCTCCATCAAGTGAGCACCGAAGCGCCCACCAACGCGGCAGTCATACGCACCGAGCCTCTGGCACAGGCGGGCGGGAACCGGCTCGTCAAGAACATCTCGATGCTCGCAGGTGGTCAGCTGACCACGTGGATACTCACCGGGCTGTGGACCGTTGTGGTCCCGCGCGGGATCGGGCCACAAGGAATGGGATTGCTCGTGGCCGCATGGGCTGCGGCGGGGATCATGAGCGTCATAGTCGGCCTCGGCACCCGAGATCTCCTGGTTCGGCGCATGGCAATCAATCCGTCGGAAGCTCCGGCGATGGTGGGGACGGCGATAGCGCTGCGCATGCTGCTTTCGGTTCCTGGCCTGCTTCTCGTCTTCGCTTATGCCTCGTTCGCGGGCTTCGGTCGCGAGCAGATGATCGTGCTCATGACCTTCAGCGGCACTACGCTGCTGCTGCTGTTGCTGGAGCCGATCCAGGCCGCTTTCCAAGCGCTCGAACGCATGCAGTACCTCGCCTACGCCGATGTGCTCGCCAAAGCGGGCGTCGCCGCCGGCGGCATCGCGCTGGTGCTATTCGGCTTCGGCCCAGTCGCGTTGGTCACGCTCGGATTCTCGATCGGAATAGTCGTCCTCTCCATGAACCTGGTCTGGATACGCAGTTACGTCCGCATCCAGTGGGGCTTCCGGTTTGGAGAAATTCGGGCACTGCTTAAGGACAGCCTTGCCTACTGGGCTTTCAGCGCCTTCTTCACTCTTTACCTCTGGATCGACAGCGCGATGCTCTCGGTGATGACCACGCCGACCGTCGTCGGGTGGTACGGAGTGCCGACGAAGGTCTGGGGCGCGTTGATGTTCGTTCCCGTCATCCTGGCGACGGCCCTGCTGCCTCGTTTCGCGACGGCCAACCTGCAGGGCTTGGAGAAGCTTCGCGAGGCGGCGCGTCCTTTTCTGGAACTCGTCCTCGTGCTCAGCCTTCCCGCGGCAGTCGGTCTCGCCATGGTGTCAGGCTCGATCGTCCAGTTGCTCTGGACGCCGATCTACATCCCATCGATTCCGGTGATGGTGATAATCGCGCTGAGCGCGCCGGCGACCTACCTCAACATCATGCTGAACCAGCTGCTCATCGCCAGGAACCAACCATGGGTCTGGACGCGCGTGATGGCCGGGGCTGCCGTGCTGAACATCCTCTTAAACCTGGCGCTCATTCCCTATTACCAGCGCCAATTCGGCAACGGCGCCATCGGGGCCGCAGTCAGCCTGACCGTCACCGAGATCGTGGTCGCGGCGGTGGGCCTGGCTATCAATCCCGGCTTCGTGACGCGGCGCTCATCCTGGCGAATTCTGCGCGCCGCAGCGGCCACGCTCGTGATGGCAGGCGTGGTCTGGACCATGCGCAGTCATGGGCTGCTCCTGGAGATCTCGGCAGGCGCGGGAACGTTTGTGATCATGGCCTGGTTGCTCCGCCTGCCGACCCGCAATGACATCGAGACAGTAAGGTCGCTCGTACGTCGGCGTGGCCGTTGAGAGCTGCGACTGTGGGTAAGCTGTGGAACAGCACCACCCAGAGAGCGGCAAGGGCTCTCAACCCGTCGACGCCCTCCAGGCGACGCGTCGCAACTGCGGCAGGTTGCTTCGCAAAGCTGATCCCGGCGCCGACCTGTTCCTTCGGAGCGGCTCGACCGGTGTTAGCCTCTTTGGTGCTGAGCGGCTTCTGCCTCTATCTGCCTTTCGCAGGTGGTAAAGACGCCCGCTTTCGAACCACGGCATTCCTGATCAGGCGCTGCGGGAGGCTGCTGCCGGCCTACTACGTCTCCCTCGTGATCACTCTTGCAGTGACACTGGTCGCCGGGACCAGCCTCGGGCTCGCCAGCTATGGACCCGTCCCGCGATCGGGCAGCTGTTGGCGCACGCGAGCATGACGCACATACTCTTCCCCAGCAGCTTCTATGCCTTGAACGGAGCCTACTGGTCCCTTGCTCTCGAGTGGCAGCTGTATCTCGCCTTGCCACTCCTCATCTTGGGCATTCGGCGCTGGGGATTGGCGCGAACGGCGGCGGTCGCAATCGGCGTGAACGTCGCCTACCGTGTGCTGCTCTGGGCGCTGATCAGCGCGCACCAGGTCCCGGCCGGAAGCATTGTCGCGACCGCGGTGTTACCGAAGCAGCTACCAGGGAGGTGGGCCGAGTTCGTCTTCGGGATGGTGGCCGCCGAGCTTTACGTGCTTGGTAAGCTCGAGCGCTGGCGTCTTCGCTATACGGCGCCAGTGGCACTCGCATTGGCCGGCCTGAGCCTCTTCGCGGTTGGCAACCAACTCAGTCACATCCTCTTTGGCGGCGTCTTCTTCCTGCTGCTGGCCGCGGTCCTGAAGGGCGACAACGTAGTTGCTGCAGCGATCTCCTGGCGCCCCCTCGTGGCGCTTGGCACCATGTCCTACAGCCTTTACCTGGTGCACCAGCCGGTCGTGCAGGCCCTGGCTCACCTGCTGCGGGACAAATGCGCGGCTCGGGCCCCAGCGAAGCGTTCATGGTCCTCATCGCATTGCTACCACTGATCATTCTCCTAGCCTGGCTGCTGTTCATATCGGTGGAGCGCTACACGCTGACCAGCAGCAGCGACGCTGGTCGCCCATGGTGGGAGCAAATGGCAGCCTGGATGCGGACCGCCATACGGCGGCCGGTCCTGGCGCTGGCAGCTGCTACGACGGCGAGGAGATAGCCGCAGCGTCCCTGCTGGCCGGATTGACCCTCACCGCAAGCCGTTCGACCCTGGCATAAAGCTCCTCTAGCCGTTGGACGGCTGACGCCCAGCTGTACCTGTCTTCAACGAGGACACGGCCGGCTCGGCCGAGCTTGGAGGCGCGGTCTTGGTCCGCCATCAGCTGCAGGGTTGCCGTGGCCTGGTCGCGCGCCGAGTCGAAGATCAGCAGATGACGCCCCGGCTCGACTGCAATACCTTCGCAGCCGATGCTGGTCGAGACCACGGCCTTGCCGGCCGCCAGCGCTTCCACCACCTTGAGGCGCGTGCCGCCTCCGCTCCTGAGCGGGACCACGACAACACCGGCACGCTCGAGGTAAGGGCGGATGTCCGGCACGCGGCCGGTCAGGATCACGTTCGGCTCACCTGCCAGCTCATCGATGAAGCTCGGGGTGGCGTAGCCGACGGCGGTGAAGGTGGCTTCGGGCCGAGCCCGCCGAATGATCGGAAAGACCTCCCGCACGAAGAATCGGACGGCATCTTCGTTCGGCCGGTAGCTGAGCAGGCCGGTGAACAGCACCGAATCGGGCTCGGAGGGCATCGGCCCCGGCCGAAAGTAGTCCACGTCGACCCCGTTCGGCACCGTTGCCGTCAGGGCGCCGGGTAGCTGGCTCTTGACTATCGCTTCTTCCCGCTCCGACGTAACCGCGCAGGCGTGGAAGCGCCGCCATGCCTTCTGTTCGTGACGCTTTGTTTTCAGGTACTCGAGACCGCTGTAGGCCTTGCGCAAGGACGCCTTTTCCGAGTTGAAGATGCGCAGCAGGAGCTCGTACTCGACGTTGTGCTCGTCGAGAACTGATTTGGTCGGCCCGAGCTCCAGGTACGAGAGCTGACTCGATTCGAGCTGGACGAGATCGAAGGTGTCGCGGTCGAGCAGCTGCTCAAGCGAGGCCTGCATCGTGCGTGACTGTAGCTCGCGAAAGTGGAATGGCATCGCCGACAGCAGAGAGCGGGCCTGGAGAAAGCGTCGCTGCGTGCCCCAGCGAACCGGGGACGGCACGGTCACCACTTCGTCGCAGACTTTTCTCAGCTCCGGAACGAGGGCCTCCTCCTCCTCGTCGTCGACGTACGTCAGGATGCTCACGGAGTTTCTGGCGGACAGGTGCTTGGCGATTTCGAATACGCGCCGTCCGAATCCCCAATGGGGCGGATAAGGGAAGAACGGCGTAACGAGGAGCACGCGAAAGCTCCTCACCGTCGCGACGCCCCCGCTTGGCTGAGGACGGCGCCGAGCCGCTCCGCGAACCTGTCGAGCGAGAACTCCGAGACGCAGGCCGCCCTGGCGTTGGCGCCCAGCCGCCGCCTTTCAGATGGATCTGCGAGAAGACTTTGGACGGTTGCGCGTAGCCCGTTCACATCTCCGGGCGTCACCAGGCGGCCGGTGACGCCATCCTGAATCACCTCTGCGATCGCAGCAGTGGCCGATGCGACCACCGCCTTTCCCATCGCCATCCCTTCAAGCACCGTGGTTATCCCGGCAGCGAAGCCGCACTCGACCAGCGGAACCGCGACCAGTGCCGCATCCTGATAAGCGGATCGCAAGTCGAGGTAGGAGAAGCTTCGCCGGCTGAAGTTCTCTGGCCAGCGGTCGGGTGAATGAAACCGCGAGCCGGGTGAGTGGGCGCTTCCTGCGGTCACGACGACGGTCGCATCCAGTCCGGCGCAAGCGGCGGCAAGGGTGCGATGGTCGCGATGCTCGCGTCCGGGCGAGAGCAGAGCATTCTCGTCTGAGCTCGCAGACGGACTCCAGAAGTCGGTGTCGATGCCATAGGGCACGGCGGCGAGGGACTCGATATCGATGCTGAACTCTCGCGCGTATGCCTCTTTCTGGGCAGTCGAGTGAACCACCATCGCATCGATTCGGTTCTGGACGTGAAGCAGGCGTAAGAAGGGGCGTTTCGATGGAGTCAGAAGATGGTGCGCGATGGAGACGTGGGCGGGACGCCGGCGCAGCGCTCTCAACGCCAATGCCAGTGGAATCCCAAGGTGCTCACCATCCGTGAACACCAGATCGTAGCCCTGGATGAGCGGCCAGGCGGCGTGCACGTGCCGGGCCGAGCGGCTCCAGGATCGGGAGCCTTGAACTGAGCCGATGCGCGACCAATCGAAGAGCTCGAGACCGAGCTCCCGCTCCAGCTTGAGATAGTCGGGACGAGGGCGGTGTCCGGCCTCGACCTCAGCCCGCAGTCCCGAGCCGGCCACTGCGGATACGAGCATCAGCGTCCTAGGCACACGGAGCGGCCGTGCTGACTCGGTCGCTCGAGACGCAGCCGCTTGCAGTCGGGCCGTCACTCTGGCCTACCGGAGACTTCCCTGAGAAGCTCAAGGATCGCTCGGTGATTGCGCCTGAGGTCATGCTCCGTTTCCGCGAGGCTGCGGCTGCACCGGCCAAGCCGCGCTCGCAGGTCGGGGCTGCTGGCGAGCCGGGAGAGCGCTTCGGCAAGACGGTCAGGACGGCCGGGAGGGATGAGGAAACCGTTCTCTCCATCTCGCACCATCTCAGGCAGCGCGCCAATAGGAGTGGTGATGATCGGCAGGCCCGAGGCGAGCGCTTCAGCCACCGCGATGCCATAAGTCTCTGCGCGGGTTGGCAGCACGAAGACGTCTGCCTGGCCGTAAAGGTCGCGAAGCTCCTGAGATCCGGGCCGCAGGCCCGGGTGCCGCCGCACCACGAGGGCGGGTGGTGCCGGCACCTCGTCCGGAGTGACCAGGTCGAGCTCAACCCGATCGGCAAGTCGAGAGGCGGCGGCAACGAGGTCTCGGCCCCCCTTCCGTCGAGAGTCTGCGCCCACGAAGAGCACACGCATCCGGGGGCTGCCGCCGCGGTGGGGACTGGGCTTGAATTCGTCGAGGGCCACTCCGGGCGGAATAACGTGGACGCACGACGCCGGGACCCTATACTCGGAGATCAGCGAGCTGGCAGCCCAGCGGGAGAAGGCGATCAACGCCCTCGCTTTTCCCAGGACGCTCACGTTGACTCTCCACTTCGCCCACTCGCTGAGCGCCGACCCGCGCGCGTGCCGGTAGCCGTCGCCGACGCTGTCGAAGTTCCGGGGAGTTGCGTCCAGTGAGATCACTGTCGGGGTCTTGCGCATCAGGTCGCCGAGTAGTAGAGCGGCGACCTGGGTGTGCACCAAGGCGGCGTCGACGTTCCCCTGCGAAAGTGCTCCAAGGAATGCCGAGCGGGCCTGGCGGCTGGCCTCGAAGGACCAGGAGCGAAGTCCTGGAACGTGTGGATACCGCGGCTTGTCAGGCGGCCGGATGGGGACGAACTCGGTCTCGACGGCGGCCGCATGCTTTAGCGACTCTTGGAGTCGCTCGGCGTGGGCGCGGTGGCCCAGGTGATGTTCCATGAGAAACAGAAAGCGCGCCGTCCTGGCTCGCACCGTTCGGACGCCGGCTGCAGGCGGCGCAGCCGTCATCTCGCCGAGGCAGCGCGCGACGGGGCTGCGGCCTTATTCGTCACGCGGTCAGCGAGGCGATCGCCGCGCTAATGACGACTGCGAGCAGGATCGGCACGAGGAGCAGCCTCGGGTGCCGGAAATAGGTCTCGGCATAGCGGTGCATCGAGCTGCAGTCTAGTCAGCGGACCGCGACGACAGAATAGGTCGCACGGGTTTGGTGAGCGCCGTATCCCTGATCGCCTAGGCCCATGTCCCGGATACCGCCGCGCCTGAGCTGAAGCCTCCCGGGTGAGTTCAGGGCGGGGCTGGTTTCGCGTGTGCTATCGCCGCCCGCGGCCTGGCCAGGCCCGGAGCGCCCCTGGCCGCCTTGAGCAAGAGGAAGAACGCCACGTTGCCGCGCAGTGCGTCGCGCACACCGCTCCAGTAGAGCGTGTTGGCGATCACGCTGTAAGCGGCTCGCGAGATGGCCGCAAGTCCCAGCCTGTGAGCGAGCGCACCGGTCTGACCGGCCCACCTGATCATGGTCGGTGCCAGCCTTCGCCGGCGCAGCAGCGCGGCCACCAACGTGCGGCTCAGCGGGTGGCGTTGGTGGAAACAGGCGAGCAGGCGGTCGAGCCCCTGGCCGTCAGGGCTCTGCCGGTAGGTCGCTACGTCCAGTCTGCCCCGCATCGACTGCCGGTCGCTCCACGATCTGTACTCGGAAGAGCCGCAGTGCTCGGCTGGGGCCGTAGGGCTGAAGACGAATTCAGCTCCCATCTCGCGCAGGCGGTAGCCGAGCTCAACTTCCTGGTTGCCGGGGAGGTAGCCGCGAAACCCGCCGGCGGCGGCCAGCAGATCTCGGTGGACGGAGAAGTTGCCGGCCGAATGAATGCCGGACGGCTGCTCCGTCGTGCTCAGGGCAGTCTGCCGTTTATGGCGCATGGCATCCTCATACGCGTCCCATGGTGACCTGCTCACCTTTGCCGCGGTGATCTCGCCGAGCACGACGGTGTTCCGGGAGAGTGATTGAAGTCGCCGGTGGCCATCGATCAGCCCGGGCTTGGCGATCACGTCGTCATCCAGAAAGACGATGACCTCGCCACGCGCCTCTGCGAGGCCTCGGTTCCGGGCTGCCGCCAGGCCGCTGTGTACCTGCTCGATCAAAGTCAATTCGAATGGGACAGCCAGTCCGCGAAGCGCTTCGGAGGTACCGTCGGTGCAGGCGTCCGCGACCACGATAACGTCGAATTCACCGGCCTTTACGCCATCTTGCTGGGAGAGGCCCCCCAATGCCTCGATGAGTAGGCCTCGATGGTCGCGCGTGGCGATCACTACCGTCATGGCGGGATGCGGCGAATTCAATGAGGTCTCCATTACGTCCAAGCGACACCTCCAGGCAGCAGCGCAGACGTTAGCCTGGCCCATCTCAGAGTTGGCGAAATCGGCATGCTCCCGATGGCAAGCCAACTCGGCCAGCTCGCTTGGAGCCTGGTTACAGGCTTCTCTACGGGCACGAAGCTCATACAGTTAGATTTGAAACTGTCGATGGACGGTCCGTCGATGGGTCTCTCGTCCCGGTCGACGCCGCCCGGTCCTGTCAGCGATCGGGCAAAACCCGCCATCGATGGCGGCAAAGTCGCCACCGGCGAATACCGATCGATGGGGTTAAGACCGCCATCTGAGGTAGGGCCCAGCTGGCATTGGTAAAGCGCTTGGACACGAGTTGGAAGTCCGCGCTACCATCACAATCCGCAGCCTAAAGTCTCAACCGGCCAAGCGGTCACTACGCATGGCTCCAAGGTCGGCTCCTTCTCTCCTGCCAAAGATGGATGAGTTGTTTATCTTTCTTTCATTGGTGCCGCTGCTCAGAAACAGAATCTGCACGGCCGCCGCCGTCCTAGCTTTAGTTGCATGCACGCCGGGGGGTCAGCAAGCACCGCGAAAACCAGCAGCGGTCCCCAATCCGCTCCCGTCGGGCCATCTGGAATTCGGGCTTGCAAATCAGCCGCAAGACCTTGGCTGGATGGTTTCCTCGAGCGTACCGTGGAAGTATCGTTATCAGTATCTGGCGGGAGGGGTGAACACAGGCCAGGGCTGGGAGGGTTGGAGCCATCCCGTTGGTTCGTTCGCAACGGAGTACCTCACCGAGTCTGGACACCACAGTTACATTCCGGTTTTCACCTACTACGAGATGCTTCAGTCCAACCCTGGCAAGGGTCGTGACGATAGCGAGAAGGATTACACCAATCTCACCAATCCGACCACCATGAACGCTTACTACACAAACTTCGCGCTTCTGATGAAGAAAGCTCGAGAGTACGGGCAGCTGGTGGTTGTGCAAGTTGAACCCGACTTTTGGGGCTACATGGAGCAGCGGGCAAGGGGCGGCGATGCTTCAACCGTCAAAGCCGCGGTCTCGAGTTCGAAATTCGTTGACGTGGCCAGTTTGCCAGACACGCTTCAGGGTTTCGCGTGGGCGCTGCTCAACCTGCGCGACCTCTACGCGCCGAACGTGGTGCTCGGGATCCATGCATCCATGTGGGCCACGGGCATCGACATCGCGACCAACACCAGTGCGAGCGTCAGCTCAACGACTCAGGCGGATAGAGTGGCGAAGTTTCTAGATTCCGCAGGCATCACGTCCAATCCTCATGGCAGCACCTGGGACGTGGTCTTCGACGACGTCGACGATCACGACGCAGGATGGTGGGAGGCCCAAGCGTCGACGAGCCACGACTACACCCACTGGTGGGATCCCACCAACCAGACGTTTCCCAACTTCAGCCGGTATCTGGCCTGGGTTGCGGAGCTGAAGGCTCAGACCAACAGACCGCAAGTGGTGTGGCAAGTACCAATCGGAAACCAGTACTTTCTGACGGAAAACAATACGTGCGGGCACTATCAGGACAACGTTGCCCAGTACTTATTGGCCCATACGAGTGATCTACTCAGAGCCGGGTTGATCGCAGTTCTGTTCGGCAGCGGGAACAGCTGCCAGACCACCTACACAGATGATCAGAAGGATGGTGTCACGAATAACCACGGGATGCCGACAACCGACCACGCTGGCCACTGCAGCGCTTGTGACACGCACACCTCGGTGTGGGCAGATGACGACGGGGGCTACTTGAGAGTGTTCGTCGGGCGGTACTATGCCAGCCTTGGCCCAGGCAGCCGTTCGGCCCTGCCCAACTCGTAAGACGGCGGTGCTTCGCGACCTTGCTTCGCGCCGTCGTTTAGAACTTGCGGTTGAGCCACGCCGGCAGCGTGCGCTTCTCGCAGGTCAGCAGCAGTCCCGTAAAGTCACGGTCACCGAGCAGTTCCACGATTTGATCAAGCTTGTGCTGGCTGCTGTGCCGGTGACGTGCGACGACGACGCGGTAGTCGGTGGCCGCGGCCACCAGCACGGCATCTGGAACTTCATCGATAGACGGCAAATCCAGGATCACCCAGTCAAATCGCTGCCGTAGGGTTCTCAAAACTGAGCTGCCCACGAGGCTGCCAAGTCGCCAAGAACGGTGATGTGCGGAGCCGGCGGGGAGAAGCCAAAGCCGCCGATCGGGTTCCCCGGCGACGAGCCGAAGCGCCGCCCCATCCATCAAGTGCTCGCCCAGACCTGGCGAGTTCTCGACCTGAAAAAGTGGAGCTTGCGCAGGACGCTCCAGGCTAAGATCCACGATGACGATCCGCTGCCGCGTGTCCCTAGCAAGAGCGATTGCCAATGCAGCGGCGACGATTGAGCGTCCTTCGTTGCGCGTCGAGCCGACCACTGCCAGTGTTCCACCAGCGTCTATTTTTGGCACTAGGCGAAGCAAGGCGTGCCGTGCGCTTTCGAGCGCAAGCGCCGGCAGAATAGGGCGGCCGAGAGCTTCACGGTGGACTCTCGCGAACCCGGCTCGGGGCGCTTGCTCCGCGAGCGCACGGTCCAATGCCCCGCCGAAGTCATCGCCAGGTGGCGTTGACCAGGCCATTGAGACGGGGTTATCTATGACCAAAGCTCGGCACGCTCCCGAGATAGCGCAGACGCAAGCGCCTGGCGGCGTCCGCACCGGCTCGCACACGTGTACCCCGAGAGCCGAGGAGGAAAATGAGGAGCGCCTCAAGGGCCATTGCTCCAAGGCCGGCGACGGCAGCGATGCGCACATCCATGCCGCTGATGCTCAGATGCCTGGGCGCCACCGCCGGTGGATCGAGGATCTGGAATCTCTGGCTTTCTGCCGCTGGGATCGCCGACGCAACAAGCTGCGCCTGCTGCATCGCCGCGACCAAGTTCAAGTAGTGAGTTGTGGCCGCCCTTGCGTTGGCGGCGAGAGTCGAATAAGCGGGATCCGTCTGCAACGATCGTTGCTCGCCATACGGAACCGTGGCCACGTACGCCTGCAGCTTTCCGGTCGCTTGTTGCATGTCCGTTAGCGCTGCTTGCACCTGCGTATCCAGCGTGCGGCCGGTAATGGCCGCGGCGTTCAACTCGAGCGCTTGCAGGGCCGGACCGAAAGAGGCGAGGAGCTTCCCTAGAAACCTGATGCCGCCGGGCGCGTCGTTAGTGGTGTATGTGAAGAGAACCTCGTTTGGTCCGTCTGGAGCAATCTGCAGGTGGGTGCGTACGCTTTCTCGAACAACGGCTGCGTTGGCGTTTACAGACCCTTCGACATCTGCCTGCCTTATCACGGGGTCGAGGAACGAGTCTGTTTGGACAAGTTCACTTGACAGCGCGGCTTCTATTGCGGCCGGCGGGTCGCTGCCGGCACCCGATTGCTGAAGCGCAAAATCCCCAAGGATGGCAGGGCCATCCGCCCAGACGCGCGCTGTCACGGTCTGGCTACGATCGGTTGCCACGTAGATGCCCGTCGCTACAAGAGGTACAGCCATTAGCAGCACGACGAATGGGACCGCATGCTCGAAGAAGACGTCGATATACCGCAGGAGCATTCGCTGAGACTAGGGGTGTCTAGCTCCGCCAGCAATGAGAATCATCGGCGGGTGTTGGGCGCCAGTCCCAATACCCGATTGCAATTCACTCAAGAAACCCGAAGCGATCGGAAAGGGTGTACTTAGGCTCAGCGCCCCGATCGCGAATGCGCCGAGCCGGAATGCCGGCCACGATTTCCATCGGCGCAACATCGCGGGTCACAACCGCGCCAGCCGCCACCACGCAGCCTCGCCCAAGCCGCACGCCTGGCATGATCATCGCCCGAGTCCCGATCCAGACATGATCTTCGATCATGACCGGCCCGCTGACCAGCCCAAAGTAGGGATCGTCGGGATCGTGCTGAGTCGTGAGGATCGCAACATGCGGCGAAATGCTCACGTTGCTGCCGATCTTGAGCCGGTCGCGCGCGTCCAGCAGGCAATCGCGGTTGATCCACGTGTGATCGCCGACGCTCAATCCATTGGATCGAAGCTGGCGCAAACCATAAAACCAGAGATAACAGCCAAGGTGGATGCCGCTGCCACGCCCGATGGGAATCCCGAGCACATTGGCGTACCAGAGGCGCCGAAGCCAGAATGCCGGAAGCCGGTTGAGCAAGTGGTTGGTGAGGTAGCGGACTACTGCAACCGCTAGATGGTTCAGCCGTCGAGCGAGGCGGGCATCAGGCATCCGGCGCATGCTGTGCGGTGGGTCCAGTATCACAGCATGAGTTTGGCCGACCGAGCGTGCGATTCTCTATCGGCTTCATCTTCATCGACTGGGCGTTTGTCCTGGTCGCCCTCGGCGCCGGCGCCGGCAGAATCGGATTTATGGCCATTCTGTACTGCCATCGCGCCTTGGTCATCGCTGACTACGCCGGAGTGCCGAAGCGGGACATCGGCCTAGATGACCAGGGATACTTCGCTTACGCAACCTTTCAGGCCTATTCTGCGGCGCCGGTGGCGTGACTAGACTCGAGTTCAAATGCACCGCTATCTCGAAACGTTTTTTCGCCACCCCAAGCTCTTTTTACTCCCTATCGTTCTCACCCTTTTCGTCAGTGTCGGCATTGCAGCGCTACAACCTCCCAAGTACGAGTCAACGGCTCGGTTGTGGTTTGATTCTTCGCCATCCAATTCGGCGACATGGAACACCTATACGGCTCCTTCCGATCAGGAGGCCGCGGTTCTGACGGAGCTGCTACTGAGTCGTTCGTTCGATCTCAAAGTCGCCCAGCGCGGACCCATGTACCAGTACTTGGAAAGCCACCGACAGTCTGCGTCGGGAGTGTCCAAGCTATCTAACCAGCTTGCGTCTTTCGGCATTGGTGCGCCCATCAGCGCATCGATCGACGACGCCGCATACAGTGCGATCAGCCAGGGCGTCGTAGGGGCGCCGGCCGGCCCGCAGATCGTTACGGTCACAGTGACATTCTCCGATCCGAGCGTGGCCAGAGGAACTGCCGAGGCGGTCGTCGAGCAATTTCAAGACGACAGCCTTCAGGACCAACGAAACCAAGTTCAGGCGGCCGTCGATTTCTACACACAGCAGGTGAGCGACGCGCAAGCCGAGGTCACGACGGCGGACAACAGCGTCGCGGTGTATCTATCCACCCATCCTGACCAGCGGCAGGCGAACCCCATCCCCGATCCGACCCTCAGCCTCCTTCAGCAGACGGACTCGTTGATGCGTCAACGTTACGAGACGCTTGCGCAACAGCTGGATGCGGAGAAGCTTAGCCTCGCTCAGTTGAATGCACCGGGTAGCGCTTCCTTCAGAATCATCGACCAAGCAAATGAACCGACTCAACCGATTACCTCGAAGAAGGCGTTGCTCTTCTCATTGGGCGGTGGATTCCTCGTCGGATTGATCCTCATGTCCCTGTCAGTAATCCTTCTGACTCTTGCGGACCGAACAGTCCGGCGGACCGAAGAGGTTGATCATCTGCTTGGGCTTCGGGTCGTTGGTGCAGTGCCTCGCGTTGGCAAGAAGGCTGCGTGAGGCAAGTCACAGCGGAAAACAGTTCACTGCTCGCGCTTGGACCGATGCCACTCCTTGCAGCTCGAATTCAGGAGGAGATACTTGAGGCATGCCGGGGCGCGAGCTTGCAGTTAGGCGGCCCGGCGTTGAGGACGCTGGGGGTGACGAGCGCGATACGTGGAGAAGGTCGCAGTCTGATAGCGCTCGCCATGGCTCACATCCACGCGCAGGACTATGGGCGCAAGGTGCTGCTGGTAGACCTCGATATGGAACGGCCGGCGATGTCACGACTTCTCGATGCAGACCAGTGGCCGGGACTGACCGAGGTCGTCCGAAAAGACGCGGCACTTGAGGACGCGATTCAGGCGATCGGGGGCGATCTTTTCTTGCTCTCTTCAGGCGCGCTGATCGATTCTCCTGTTCGGATCCTCGCCGACATACCAACCAGTGGACTATTCGAGCGAATTGGACGCGAATTCGACGTTGTGATCGGAGATCTACCTCCGATCATTGCTACAGCCTACGGGCGGCTGGCCGCCAGTCTCTTTCCAAAGCTTTTGCTGGTCGTTCGAGCCGGGGTCACACCTTTGTCCATGGTCAGAGAGGCCGCTCAGAATCTTGCCTCCGAACCCGCAGTTCTAGTCAATTGCGAGCACTCCAACGTACCTCACTGGGCACGCCGGCTCATCGGCTCTGACCGTTGACGGCCTGGATGCTGTTTCTGATTGCGATCTTCGTGTTGCTGGGCATTCGCAGTCGCTCACATTCAGGCCGGCCAGCCACGATTGCGTTGATAACGGCAGTGTCGACGATGGTCGTCTATTTGACGTTTAAACCAGGAGCATGACCGCCTCCTCGGCCCTCTCCGTCCAGCGGTTCGACCGGCGGAATCGCGAGCGGTTCGCGCTTGTGTTGGGGCTGGCAATCGCCGCGGCAATTCCCCTTGGGGCCATCGCCGGCACATTCACCGCTGGCGGTCACTTCGTCGCCGTGATCGCCATGGCAGCAGTGTTCGTCCCGGTATTGATATGGCGGCAACCGGCGGCGATCGTTTACCTGGTGGTCGCGCTTGTTTGCACGATCGAACAATTTCCCGCCGCCTTGCCGGTGCCGATATTGACCGATCAATTTCCCCTGTTCAAAAGCCTTAGTGATGGCCTTGGCATATCCGGGGTCTATTTCAACCCCGCCGAAGTTCTGCTCGCGATCTTTCTGCTGTTCTGGCTCGCCCGTGCGGTCGCGGACCGCGAGCTTGACGTTCCGCGTACCCAGCTTGGCATTGCGATGTTGATCATGCTGGCTCTGGTCGCGCTGGCAATGGGTCGCGGCTTTGCAGCGCAAGGCCAGGTGAAAGACATGCTGTGGGAGCTCCGGCCCTGGTTCTATCTCGGCGCCAGCTACCTGCTGACAAGCCAGTTGATTCGCAGCCGACGTCATCTCGAGGTTCTGCTCTGGATCTTCGTGCTTGGCGTGGGACTCAAGGGACTGCAGGGAAGCTACAGGGGGCTGCTCCTATGGAATTTGCAACCTCGACCGCAGGAAATCATGTCCCACGAAGAATCCCTCTTCTACGGCTTGTTCTTGATGCTGGCTGGCGCCCTGTGGCTCTGGGGTTTCCGGGGCAAGCTGCGAACAGTTACGACTCTCCTATTGCCGGCAGTCCTGTTTGCCAACTTGGCAAACCAGCGTCGCGTCGCTTGGTTCATTCTCGCGGGAGGACTGGCCGTACTGCTAATCGCCACATGGCTTGCCGTTCCGGAGCGACGGCGTCTGATCAAGCGCACGCTTGCAGTGACTCTTCTCGTCGGCTGCCTCTATGTGCCCGCTTTCTGGAACAGCACCGGAACTATCGGGCAACCGGCCCGCGCTATAGCGTCAATCGTGGCGCCCGACGTGCGGGACCTCCAATCCAATCAGTATCGGCAGCAGGAAGACGCCAACCTCGAGCTCAACATCAAGCATTCCACGCCTTTCGGTGTGGGATTCGGCGTTCCGATCGTCTATTCGCTCCCGATTGTCGACATCAGCAGCATCGACCCGATGATAGCTTTTGTGCCGCACGACGGCATCCTCTACGTCTGGATGCGGCTTGGCGTGCCGGGTATCATCGCCTTCTGGTTCCTCATCGGATCAGCAATCCTCTCAGCTATGGTCCTGTTGCGCAACAAAGATCGAGGATTCGCGTTGTTTGGAACTCTAGTCGTGTGTGCCGTAGTCGGCTACGTCATCCTCGGCGCGTATGACATGGGATTGTATTGGTTCCGCGTGGCGTTACTCATCGGCACCCTGCTGGGAGCACTGGAAGCGGTTCGAAAGCTTGGTGCCAAGCCGCCTGATGCTGCGACGAAAGTAGCTTTGTGAACGGATCGAGGCCTCGCCGCGCCCGGGCCCGAAAAGCGTGGACGCCTGACCGTCTCCAGCACTTACTGCAGTCACGACGCAAACCGCGGACAGTGACCACTCGGATTCTCCAAACTAGGACGACCTGCACGACGTAGGCAAAGAGACCTAGAGAGGGCTAGGACGTTTGCTCACCCTAGGCCAGGCTCGACCACTAGAGAGGTCATCGAATCCCATAGGCTCAGCCGGACGGCGGCTCTAGGCTTTGCAGTGGTGAACGAAGACATGATTCCGAGCGTTGCGCACAGTCGATTCGTTCGCCGCCTCGTAGCCCTGCTTTCAGTCAGTGTTTTGCTCGCTGCCCTCACGGTCACTTTCTCCCTCAGCGCGGCCGCAACAGTGGTCTACGTCTCTGACAGCTTCAATCGGACAGTCACCAACGGCTGGGGGAATGCCGACATAGGTGGAGCTTGGACAGGGACTGGCAGCAATTTCGCGGTAACTCCGGGAAGTGGCACCATCACTGCAGACTCGACGACGCCGAGTACGTTTCTCACCGCCGGCTCCATCCAGGACTTAGACGTGGAGGCCAAGTTCACCCCTCCGGCGATTAGCGCCAACTACGTGGACGCCGGGATCGCGGTTCGCTATGTCAGTGGAGGCACCTTCTACCAGCTGAGCACCTATTACGCGAGCAGCAACAATTTCGGCAATCTCACCGTCGAGCTGAAGCGGAAGCCTGATAACACTCAGATCAATCCGGACTTCAACACGAGCCTCGCTCCTGGGACTTTCTGGCTGCGCTTGGAGGCACAAGGCATCAACCCGACGACGCTCCGATGGAAGATCTGGATGGATGGTACGGCTGAGCCTTCTTCGTGGACGGGGAGCGCTACCGACGGCACTGCCGCCATGCAGGCGGCGGGCGGAGTCGGCACTGAGGCATACGTGAGCAGCGGCACGACCACCGTGGCGGTCAATTCGTTCACGGCCAGTTCGATCGCCGCGCCCGCTCCCGCCCTAACCTGCTCCTCCTTGGTTGTGGCATGCGACACCTTCAGTCGGACGGTGAGCGGCGGCTGGGGAAGCGCAGATGTTGGTGGAGCTTGGAGTGGCAATGGCGCGGCCTTCTCGGTGACGCCCGG
>CAAGKR010138693.1_pt1 | contig 21997 bp, 20 predicted proteins | sample 2556971 | NCBI WGS metagenome assembly CAAGKR01 (sample SAMEA5207829, study PRJEB30636) | soil metagenome | biome: forest; feature: boreal; material: soil | place: USA | collected 2011-09 | depth 1 m | reverse complement strand
CGGTGAGGGTCAATTCTAGCGCCGCAGCGCCCGGTCGATTGCCAACAAGGAAATTGGCTAGCTGAAGAGCGAAGGTGTCCGCCGCGCCGGAAGGAGAAACTCCAAGCGGTCCATAACCAACGCGGCCAAGATCCTGAACTGTAGTAAGCAGGCCGGGTGAATCGACAAGAAGGGTGCTCACAGTTTTTCCCACCTCGCAAATTCGGCGGTGGTGATGGGAAAAAATCGAACTTCATCGCCGACGGAGATAAGTCCCATGGGATCGCGATCCGCGCGAAACAGACGGAGAGGCGTGCGCCCTAGCAATCGCCAACCACCGGGCGACGCGAAGGGATAGACACCGGTTTGTTTATCCGCGATAGCTACACTTCCGGCCGCAACTTTCTTGCGCGGGGTGGCCAGCCGGGGCGTAGCGAGCTCGGCAGGCAAATCGCCCAGATAGGCAAAGCCGGGTGCGAAGCCCAGAAAGTATGCGCGGTAAGGTTGGGAGGTGTGAAGTTCCACAACGCGCTCGGGTTTGAGTCCGTGTAGCGCGGCAACTTCTTCCAGGTCGGGTCCGAACTCGCGGCCGTAACAGACCGGAATTTCTACTCGGCGGGGCGTTGGTGGCGGAACATCTTGAGTCGCGCGCGACGCCCGACGTATGGCCGCTTCGACCTGCGGGTGGTCAATCTGACAAGCGTCAAAACAAACCAGCAATGAACAATAGGCAGGTTGAAGATTTCGCAACCAGGGCAGCGGTGCTCTCTGCAGAAGGTGCAGAAGTCGGAGTACTCGCGCGTGTGAGGACGGGCCGATTTCGTCGCCAAGATAGACAAGCACGGCTTGCTCGCTGGCGGCGCGGAATCGCAAAGAACACTCCTCGGGATTAAGGCAATACGTTACTGCACGAAACCGATGTTCCCGGCAGCGGGCGTGCTGCCTTCAGGGCCTTCCTTGATGGGGCCGTACTGCGCTTCAAAGCGCGATACATTTTCGCCGAGTGCGCGCCAAATACGTTTCGCGTGCGCGGGGCTAACGATGACACTGCTTAGAAGCTTGCCCTGCGTTCCGTTAGGAAAGACGTAAACGAAATTGAGAGTGAACTCTTCGGCATGGTGATGGACCATGACGAGATTGCTGTACAGGCCCAGGAGTTCTTTTTCGTCGGCCTTGATTTGTACCTGACCCGCTTGCGGGAGTGGTTGCTGTTTGTCGTCCATGTAGGTCTCCAGAATTCTTAACCAAAATAGCATAGGCAGAGAATCCGGGGTGGGTGCGGTAACTGTTTACCGGCATCGCCCGGAGCAAAGCGTTTGACAAGTGCGCATGTTAAATGTAGTTTATATTGGAAGTTTACCATGGTTAATATGAACACCCGGGAACCTATTGCCGAACAGCTCGCCGGACCACAGGTCCTGACCACAGAAAAGGAATGGCCGGCCGGAGCGGGCTGGCGGCGGCCGCTGCGCTCTCCCTCCCTGCCAGAATCGCATCGTACCATCCTGATTTCACCAAACGCTTCATGGCTGCGCAAAATCTTCGCGTTCGCCGGTCCGGGATATCTGGTGGCGGTCGGTTACATGGATCCCGGGAACTGGGCGACCGATATTGGGGGCGGGTCGAAATTCGGTTACACGCTGTTGAGCGTGGTGCTGATCAGCAACTTGATGGCGATGTTCTTGCAGGCGCTCTCGGCAAAACTTGGCGTGGTGACGGGTAGAGATCTGGCACAAGCTTGCCGCGACCACTATTCACGGCGCACCTCGATCCTGTTGTGGATCGTGTGCGAGATTGCGATTGCGGCGTGCGATCTGGCTGAGGTGCTGGGTTCAGCAGTGGCGTTGAAACTGCTGTTCGGTATACCGCTGCTGGCCGGGGTGCTGCTCACCGCGTTGGACGTGCTGGTGGTGCTGGCGCTGCAGGGCCGCGGTTTCCGATTGATCGAAATATTCGTGGTTACGCTGATGGCCACTATCGGCGCGTGTTTCGCGTACGAGATATTTTTTGCGCGGCCACTGTGGCTGGAAGCGGCACACGGTTTTATTCCGCGACTGGAAATTCTGCGCAACAAGGAGATGTTGTACCTGGCCATTGGTATACTGGGCGCCACGGTGATGCCGCACAATTTGTACCTGCACTCCAGCATTGTGCAGACCCGCGCCTTCGGCTCCAGCAAAAAGGACCGGCGGGAAGCGCTGCGCTATTCGGTGCTGGATTCGACGGTAGCGCTGGGATTTGCGTTGTTCATCAACGCGGCGATTCTGGTGTTGGGCGCGGCCGCGTTCCACACGCGCGGGATGAATGAAGTGGCGGATATTTCGCAGGCCTACAAACTGTTGAATCCGGTGCTCGGCGCCAGCCTGGCGAGCACGCTCTTTGCGTGCGCGCTGCTGGCATCGGGGCAGAATTCGACGCTGACGGGGACGCTAGCCGGGCAGATCGTGATGGAAGGCTTCCTGGAAATCAGGCTGCAGCCGTGGCTGCGGCGACTGATAACACGCGCGATTGCGATTGTGCCCGCGGTGCTGGTGATCGCGATAGCTGGCGAAGGCAAAGTGATGGGGTTGCTGATCTTGAGCCAGGTGGTGCTGAGTTTTCAGTTGCCGTTCGCAGTAATTCCCCTGGTGCAATTCACCAGCGAGCGCGCCAAGATGGGCGAGTTCGTTAATTCCCGCGCCACTATCGTAGTGGCCTGGCTGGTGGCGGGGTTGATTTTATTTTTTAACGGAGAGCTTCTCTGGCTGATTTTTCGAGCATAAGCTAGTTCCTGCCAACTTATGCCGGACGGGAACGATTCCAACCAATCAAGAGGGGCCGACGACGCGCCGACGTTGGTCTCCGTCGCCATTCTCGCGTTTATTCTTGCGGACGTAGCGCATGAAGGGTTTGGCCATGGGCTGGGATTTTATCTGGCCGGCGGACAATCGAGCATGTTGACCACCACGCGACTGATCGAGTGGGTCAAGCTCGGCGACCCGCAATGGAGAATTTTTGATTTGGGCGGGCCGGCGGGAAATGTTTTTTTCGCGGGTCTCGCCTGGATCGGACAACGATGGGTGCGCGGACGCGCTCCACGGCTCCAGCTATTCTTGTGGCTGGTAATGACGTTCAGCCTGTTCTGGGCGTTCGGCTATTTAATTTTTTGTGGGGTGCTGGGCCGCGGCGACTGGATTGCTCTGGTTGAAGGCACCAAGTATGTTTGGCCCGGGCGATTGGTGTTCGTGGTAATGGGCATCGCGCTGTATCGAGCTTCGATCAGTCTGGCGGCGCGCGAAATGCGCTGGATTGTTCCGGCTCATGGCACGAATGTAAAATCGCGGCTCACACGATTGGTCCGGATTTGTTACATTTCCGGGGGCTTGATTGCGTGTGCCGGGGCGATACTTGATCCACGTGGACCGATGGAAATATTGAACTCAGGCGCGTTGAGCAGCCTCGGAGCCGCCGTTGGACTCCTATATGTAACGAACAGTTTTCTGCGGCTCCCGGAGAAGTATTCGCCTGCCGACACGTTTATCCCAAGGGATTGGCCGTGGATTGTCGCGGCAGCGGCGGGGACAATTTATTACATCGCGATTCTGGGACCGGGCATCCTATTGTGGTTCGGAAATCGAGCCGGGACACTTTGATCGACGAAGGCATGCGGGACTTCTAGTGAAAGCAATGAATGACAAGGCGCGGCGGAGCCTGACCGTGCGCAAGATTCTTTTTGCCGTTGTAATCGGTTTGATATTCATGTCGATTGTATTTGCGGCATTACAAAGGCCCAGCTGGGACGCGCCTGCGGACATCAGGGAGAAGAAAAACCCAGTACCCGCTTCGCCCGCAGCGATACGGGAGGCGAAGAGCATCTATGATGAGAAGTGCGCGAACTGCCACGGAAATACCGGAAAAGGCGACGGTCCCGATGCGATGATGTACGACCCCGCGCCTGCGGACCTTAGCGATGCTAAGCGCATGGCTGATTTCGCCGACGGCGAACTCTATTACAAGATTACCGTCGGAAAGAAGCCTATGCCTTCATTTGGCAAGCGACTAACTGAAGAGCAGCGCTGGGAATTGGTGATTTTTATTCGCTCGCTGGCAATCCCGGCTGGCGGCGCACCCAAGTAGAAGAGCCCTCTGCGCGAGGAACAGGAGCTTGCGTCGCGGCCAAAGTCTGCCGTAGTAATTACCTGCCAAAGCCCTAAGACAATCATCAAACGGGGTGTCCTTTTTTACCGCTCGGTGTATCCTCGTGACCTTGTGAAATTCGATTTCCGTTCTGAGGAGTGTTCATGCGCTATCTCTGGTGTGTTTGTGCGTTACTAATCGCAGCGGTGCCGGGGGCTTTGGCCGCACCGGGTGCGGTCCGTTGTGGAAAGCTGCTGGACGTTCGCAGCGGACGCGAGTTGAACGATCAGATGGTAGTTTTCGATGCGAACGGGACGATCACGGCGGTTGGCGCGGCCAGTTCAACGTCTGTTCCGGCGGGCGTAACGCCAATCGATCTGTCCGGTGCAACGTGCCTGCCGGGCTTGATCGACGTACATACACATCTGACCGGCGATCCCACGAGCAATGGATACGCGGGGCTGGGTATCTCGATTCCCAGGGAGGCCATCACTGGTGTAAAGAACGCGCGGATCACGGTGCGCGCAGGTTTTACAACGGTGCGAAATGTGGGTGCGAGCGGGTTTACGGATGTGGCGTTGCGCGACGGCATCAATGCCGGTGACGTCGAGGGGCCGCGCATGATCGTATCGGGACCACCGCTGAGTATTACCGGCGGGCACTGCGACAACAATTTGCTGCCGTTCGAGTATCACGCCAAAGAAGAAGGTGTGGCTGACGGTCCGTGGGCGGCGCGCGAAAAGGTTCGTGAAGTGGTGAAGTATGGAGCGGACGTGATTAAGGTGTGCGCGTCGGGCGGAGTGCTGAGCAAAGGCGATCAGCCGGGCACGCCGCAATATTCGCTCGAAGAATTGCAGGCGATTGCAACAGAGGCGCACAAACTGGGGCGGAAAGTGGCGGCCCACGCGCACGGCACGCAATCCATCAAGGATTCGATTCGCGCCGGAATCGACTCGATCGAACATTCGAGCTTGATTGATGACGAAGGCATCGCGCTGGCAAAAGAACATGGCACGTACCTGGTGTTTGATATTTACAACGACGATTACATTCTCTCCGAAGGAGCCAAGGCGGGGATGCTACCGGAGTCCATCGAGAAGGAAAAGAAAATCGGCCGACTGCAGCGGGAAAATTTTCGCCATGCGTTTCAGAGTGGCACGAAGATGGCGTTCGGGACAGACGCGGGAGTTTATCCGCATGGAGATAATGCGCGGCAATTTTCGAAGATGGTGGAATGGGGTATGAAACCGATCGATGCGATACAGGCGGCGACGATGAATGCGGCTGACCTGGTGGGGATGCCGAAGGCCATCGGTTCGCTGGAAACCGGATATTACGCGGATCTGATTGCGGTGAACGGCGATCCGCTGAGCGACGTGAAGGTGCTGGAGAATGTAAAGTTCGTGCTTAAGGGCGGCGCGGTGGTGAAGAACGATGTCGGAAAATAGATGGCAAGGTTGCCCGCGGCGGAGTAGGACACGCTTAAATTTCTGCGCTGAGTTTACATTGAGATCCTGAGAGCCGAACGGCACGGCTCTTCGGATGACAAGCGCCGTTTGCCTAGAATTAACTCTTGGCTTAGATCGTTACAACCGCGATTTACTTCACTTGCGCTAACGCAGCGGCGACTTCTTTGATGTCCGGAACCACTGGAATATCGTAGTTCTTGACCCAGGCCACTTTGCCGCGCTTGTCGACGATAAAGATGCTTCGGCCGGTGATGCCCTTTTCGCTCATATAAAGGCCGTATTTCTCGCTCATCGCGCCCTTGGGATGAAAATCGGCCAAAAGCGAATATTTGATTCCCATTTTTTCCGCGTAGGCTTTGTGCGACCACACGCTATCGACGCTGACGCCCAGGACCTCCGCGTCTAGGGTGTCGAACTGCTTCATGGTGTCGACCAGACAAGCGTGTTCGGTGGTACAGGTGGGGCTCCAGTCCAGGGGATAGAAAACCAGGACGACGTTTTTCTTGCCGGAAAAATCCGACAATTTAATTTCCTTCTGGCTCTGATCTTTCAGGGTAAAATCCGGTGCGGCGCTGCCGACGGCCAAGCTCATCAGTGATTCCTCCAACGCTGTATGAATGCTAATAAGCATCTTACCGAATGGAAGCGCTCGCGCCAAATTCACGGCTTTGCGGGGGTGCCGGACCGGGGTAGACTGCAGCGAAGTTAATAAAGGACGGCTAGGCTTACAGGAATGTGGAATTTACGCGAACTCGTGGATGGGTACGCGAAACTCGCTGGTGAGTTTGCGAGGCCGGTGCCGTTATCGCAATTCGAATTGGGTGATGAAGAAATTGCGGGTTTGTTTGGAAGCTTCGACGAGGATTATCACATCAGCCGGTATTTGCATTTTTCGAAGTTGGGCGGGAAGAGTTATGTGATTGGCGGCGAAGAGGTGACGCATTTGTCGATTGACAAGAACATCGAGGAAATTTTGTGAGTCAGGAGGAAGGCGCCCCCGACAAGTTGAGATAGAGAGCAGTGACATAAAAGATCAGCGTTGCATAGAAGGATGAAGCCTGGAGCAACGCGGAGACGCAGAGGTTAGGCTGGCTGCGGCTTTTCCAGGCGGCGCAGGAGGGCGTTTTGTTCTTCGCGGATTTCTGAGGGGAGGCGATTGCCGAACTTGGCGAAGAATTCCCGGCTGTCGGCCATATCGACTTCCCAATCCTCAGGATCGACTCGAAAAAGTTCACGCAGCGCATCCGAAGAAATTTGTAAGCCATCGAGCGTTAGGCCATTTTTGGCAGGCACGTAGCCAATAGGAGTTTCGTCCGCCTGGCCGCGGCCTTCCACGCGTTCGAGAATCCATTTCAAAACGCGCACGTTCTCGCCGTAACCGGGCCACAGGAATTTCCCGTCGGCACCCTTGCGAAACCAGTTCACATGAAAGATTTTTGGTCGGTGGGGAATGCTCTTCCCCATTTCCAGCCAATGCTTGAAGTAGTCCGCCATGTTGTAGCCGCAGAAGGGCAGCATGGCCATGGGATCGCGGCGGGTGATGCCCACGTCTCCGGTGGCGGCGGCGGTAGTTTCGGAAGCCATGGTGGCGCCGACGTACACGCCATGTTGCCAGTTGAACGATTCGTATACCAGAGGCGCCAGCCGGGCGCGGCGACCCCCAAAAATGAACGCAGAAATCGGCACGCCTTCCGGGGAATCCCAGCTCGGCGATATGCTGGGTGACTGGGTGGCCGGAACGGTGTAACGCGAATTGGGGTGCGCGGCATTTCCTTTGGATTTATCCCACTTCTCGCCGCGCCAGGTGATCAGCCCGGCGGGCGGTTCGCCGCCGATTCCTTCCCACCAGGGCTGCTTGTCCGGGGTCAAGCCTACATTGGTGAAGATGGTGTTGCGATTCAGCGCCTCCATGACGTTTGGATTGGTCTTCATCCCGGTGCCGGGAGCTACCCCAAAAAATCCGGCCTCAGGATTAATGGCGTGAAGATATCCGTCCGCGCCCACCTGCATCCAGGCGATATCGTCGCCGACGGTCCAAACGCGATAACCCTGAGTTTCCAGAGCGGAAACCATCATTGCCAGATTTGTTTTTCCGCAGGCGCTGGGAAACGCGGCGGCCATGTAGGTAACTTTTCCGCCGGGCGATTCCAGCCCGAGGATGAGCATGTGCTCGGCCATCCAACCCTGTTTGCGAGCCATAGCACTAGCGATTCTCAGAGCGAAACATTTCTTGCCGAGGAGGGCGTTGCCGCCATAGCCGGAGCCGACGCTCCAGATCAGCCGCTCTTCCGGGAAATGCGCGATATACCTGCGCATAGGATCGAGATCGCCCAGGGAGTGCAAGCCGGGAACAAAATCTTCGGAATTCCCCAGCCGTTCCGTGGCGACTTTGCCCATGCGCGACATAATGCGCATGTTGGCCACGACGTAAGGGCTGTCGGTAACTTCGACGCCGACTTTGCTGAGCGGCGAGTTCACCGGACCCATGATGTACGGCACCACGTACATGGTGCGCCCGCGCATGGCACCATTGAGCAGCGAACCGACTTTATACTTTGCGCCCTCGGGATCCATCCAGTTGTTGGTCGGGCCGGCGTCTTCCTTGTTGCGAGTACAGATGAAGGTGAGGTGTTCGGTGCGGGCAACGTCGCTAGGATCACTGCGATGTAGGTAGGAATTCGGAAAAGACGATTCATTCAGCCGGAAAGAATTGCCGTTTGTCAGCATTTCTTCGAGAATGGCCTGATTTTCCGCTTCGGAGCCTTCGCAGAAGACAATTTTTTCGGGTTTGGTCAGCCGGGCTGCTTCGGCAACCCAGGCTTCCATCGGAGTGCTCACCTTCTACCCCCAGAAAACCAATACATGCTATTTGAACAAATCGATGTAATGCGACTTCCCACCCGTCCAGAATCAGGCAGCTACCATCATGCAGGAGAGGAGCGCAGATTTACAGGCGGGCTCAATTCTCAATTTCGACCTCTTCAGTGTATGTTAGCCGTTGGGATATTCGCAAGGCGAGGGGCTCAACGGTGAATGAGAATGGGGAAGCGCAGCGAGTTGCGATTATTGCAGGGGCGTCCGGGCTGGTGGGCAGCGCAGTCTTGCAGCTTCTGTTGCAATCGGAAGACTACAAGCGGGTCATCGCGCTGGTGCGGCGGCCCTTGGAGGTAAACCATCCAAAATTAGAGCAAATCACCGTCGCGTTCACTGCATTGCCGGAATTGCCCGCTTTTGCAGGGGCAGAGGTGTTTTGCGCGCTTGGGACGACGATGAAGCTAGCGGGTTCGCGCGCAGCTTTCCGGGCGGTGGACTACGCGGCCGCGCTGGCCTTCGCAAAATCGGCGGCGGATGGCGGCGCGCGGCAGTTTGTGCTGGTTTCCTCGATAGGCGCGAAGGCCCAATCGACAACATTTTACCTGCAGGTAAAGGGCGAGTTGGAGGATGCGCTGAAAACCCTGCCCTTCCAGGCTGTGCATATATTCCGTCCCAGTTTCCTGGTCGGCGACCGGGTCGACGCACGGCCTGTAGAGCGGGTCGGCGGCGCGGTGGCGAAGGCTTTGGAGTTTGCGTTCGTGGGAAAACTGAAGAAATACAGCGCCATCGAAGTGAGCGTACTCGCTACCGCGATACTTGCGGCGCGGGCCGCGGAACCAGGCGTGCACATTTATGAATACGAACAGATTCTGGCGCTAGCAAAAAGCTGAGGCGGTTGGGCGAAAGTAGGATAGTTCGGCAGCAGGCGGACGCCTCGGAGGCGATCCCTACATCGTCAAGGTTGTGAGAGGCGATCATGTACGCGCAAAAATTTGACGTGCAGGTTTTGATTGGTGGAGAGCGCAAGGCGTGTCCGCTGGAATGGCTCGATCAATTCTGCATGCGCAATTTTACCAACGCTGCGGAATTTGATGATACTCTGCCCACCGCCGACGGACGCATAGAAGCGAGTTTTCGGTTAACGCCGGAGCAATTTGCGGAAGGGCTCGGAGCATGGCTGAAGCAGCGAGGCAAAGGCGAAGGAAAGCCACTGAGCGTGCAAGTCACTCCCGTCACGGGAACGTTGGCACGCTGAAGAATTGCTGCTGTCCACATGGCTACTTAGCCGCCTGCAATAGCGCCCACAATTAGAAAAGGCTCTTTGCCAGCGATTACTGCCGAGGGCAACAGGGTTTCCGGCGGTTCGTGCGAAAAGTCCTCCTGGCAGGCGAAGAAGCGAACGAAGGGACGCCGCACTTGAGTAGATTGGTCGCGAATCGTGCCGCGGAGCATCGGATAGCATGTTTCAATGGCGTTCAGGACCGAGAGAATGGTGGGCTGCCCTTCTAGTTCCAGATTCACCTCTCCGCTGACGCGTGCCAGCGTGCGCAGATGGGCGGGCAGCAGAACGCGGATCATTGCAGGGTCTGGACCTCGACGGACAGTACAGCCGGAAGATCGTGCCTGATTGGTTGCCAGGTCTCGCCCGCGTCTGACGAGCCATAGACCTGGCCGCCAGTGGTGCCGAAATAGATTCCGCAGGAATCGAGCGTGTCAACGGCCATGGCATCGCGCAGAACGTTTACGTAGCAGTCGCGCTGCGGCAAGCCATTGGTCAGCGCTTCCCACTCGTTGCCGCCGGTGCGGCTGCGGTATACGCGAAGCTTGCCATCGGGTGGATAGTGTTCCGAATCGCTTTTTATCGGGACGACGTAAATGGTTTCCGGTTCGTGAGCGTGGACATCGATGGGAAAACCAAAATCGGTGGGCAGGTTGCCGCTGATTTCGGTCCAGGATTCGGCGGCGTTGTCGCTGCGCATGACGTCCCAGTGTTTTTGCATAAACAGCACATCGGGACGCGACGGGTGCATGGCGATGCGGTGAACACAATGGCCGACTTCGGCGGTCGGATCGGGAAGTTCGTAAGGAGACTTCAGGCCTTTGTTGAACGGGCGCCACGATTGACCATGGTCGTCGCTCCGAAAAACGCCAGCGGCGGAGATGGCGATGAACATACGCTGCGGATTTTTGGGGTCGAGCACGATGGTGTGCAGACCCATGCCACCAGCTCCAGGCTGCCAAAGATTGCTTTTCACGGAGCGTACGCCAGGTAGTTCGTGCCAGGATTTGCCGGCGTCCGTGGAGCGGAATAGCGCGGCGTCTTCCACGCCGGCGTAGACCGTGTCCGGATCGGTGAGGGATGGCTCTAGATGCCAGACGCGCTTGAATTCCCAAGGATGCTGAGTGCCGTCGTACCACTGGTGCGTGCCGGGGACACCGTCGTATTCAAATTTGTTGCCAACGGGCTCCCAGGTTTTACCGCCGTCGTTGGAGCGTTGAATCAGTTGGCCGAACCAGCCGCTGCATTGCGATGCGTACAGGCGGTTGGGGTCGGCAGGAGAACCTTTGAGATGGAAAATTTCCCATCCGGCGAAGTGCGGCCCGGTGATCTCCCAATTTTTACGCTGGCCATCGGAAGTGAGAACGAACGCGCCTTTGCGTGTCCCCACCAGTAGTCGTACTCCGCTCATGCGTGAGTCCTTTCTGTTTCGTGGTGCCGTCTGTTCAGCCTACTTGGCCGTGAGCGAGATCCAAAGCTCGAGATCTCCGAATCCGGTTTGCGGGTCGAAGCTTCCGCCGTAGCGCTCCATCATGTAAGGCAAGTCAGGGACTCCGTGCAGGAGCGCGTAGCCCGAATTTGGGAGCCAGTGGTTGAAGATGGCGTCGATAGTGTTCGGGAGCTTCGAGAGATGCTCGCGGTGAGGAAAAATCGAGTAGCGCAATTCGGGAATGCTGACGTGGCTGAATCCTGCGGGAAGATTCGCAGAACTGGAGACTTCAACGCCGGCCATGTAATCAAAACTGAAGGGCTGCTGGAGCATGTTTGAACATAGGCCGTAGGCCACCTGGCCTATCTGCCCTGGGATGTTGCCGATACTCGGGCCAAATCGCTGCCACAGTTCAGGAATTTTTCGCATGGAGGCGCCGGTGAACCGCTCGCGCAATCCAGCGACGAGCATGAGCCTGCCATTTTCGAAGCGCGGAGGTTCCAGTTGTGATCGGGAGGTAGCTTCCACTTTCTGCAGTCCTTTCCATCCCTCCGGAATGTCAGAATGGAGATCTCGCGGAACGCCGCGCGGAAATCAGTGAGTGACAAAAATGAGTTTGCCTCAATTCAGCGGAAAGAGCTACTCCGGGAGCGGCATGGTGCCGTTGATAGTGAAGGCGGCTTCGGCCGTCGGCGCGCTAGTGCCGGGCTGGCCACCGCCGATAGACAGGGTGTAGGAGCCGGGGGCAACGATGCGATTGCCGGCTTCGTCGACAAGGCTTAGGTCACGCTTGCTGAGGGTCATGCGGACATGCGTTGTGTCACCTGCAGGGACGTGGACACGGGTGAAGCCGCGCAGGGCCCGCAGCGGTGCGCCGGGCACTTTCGGGAAGGTGAGATAGACTTCCACCACTTCGTCGCCTTCGCGCAGGCTGCTGTTTTTCACCTCGGCATCGATGCGCAGAGAATCGCCGGCTTGTATTTGTGCCGCCGACAATTTCAGGTTGCTGTACTCGAACCTCGAATAGCTGAGGCCGTGGCCGAAGGGATAGAGCGGCTTGCCGCTAAAGTAGCGGTAGGTGCGATTGGCCATGCTGTAGTCTTCAAACGGCGGCAATTCCGAAACGTCGGTGTAAAAAGTCAGCGGCAGACGCCCGGAGGGATTGTTCACGCCCGCTAGGGTGTCGGCAATCGCGGTGCCGCCCTCTTCACCGGAATACCACGCCTCGAGAATGGCATTGGCATTTTTGTCGGCCCAGTTCACGGAAAGTGCGCTGCCGTTCATCAGGACCACGATCAAGGGTTTGCCGGTGGACTTTACCGCTTCGAGCAACACTTCTTCTTCTTTGGGCAGATTGAGGCTGGTGCGATCGCCGCCCTGGAATCCTTCGATTTGAACGCTCATCTCTTCGCCTTCGAGGTCGGAGGTGATTCCGACGACCGCGATAACCAGGTCCGCTTTTTTGGCAGCAGCCATGGCATCATCCAGCGGCGTCTCCGCCAATTCGTTGCTCCACACCATCTGCGCAATCGCGTCACCGGTAGCCTGGAAATATTCCACCTTGATGGCGTACTTGTGGCCCTTTTCCAGTTTCACCTCCGCCAGTTTGGTGCTGACGCCGTGAGTGGTCCAGTCCTCGGCGACGAGCTTGCCATCAATCCACAAGCGGAAGCCGTCATCCGCGCGCAAACCGAGCTTGTAGGTACCTGATTCGGTAGGAGTCATGAAGCCGGTCCAACGTACCGAAAAATTATCCGCGGAAAAAGCTCCGTTGGAAAAGCCGGGAATGGGCTCGTGAATGAAATTGAAGTCGATGTTCTTATCGACACGTGAAAGCGCGGGAGGGCCGGAGAGTTCCTTGTTATGGAAATAATCACCCTTTAGGCCAGGCTGGCCGTCAGGAGTGGCGAACAGTGCGGCCGGCACAGTCTTCGGATCCCGGAGAAAGTGCGTTCCCGGCGAAAATGTGATTTCGGAGGTGGCGAATTGCTTTTTGATGCCTTCGAGGGCGGAAGTGGCGCGCGATGGCGTGCCGTTGTAATTCCCTTCCAGGACGCGCTTGTTGTCCGCGAGCGGGCCGACCACGGCAATACTTTTTGGCGCGGTGGTTAGAGGCAAGATGCCATCATTCTTCAAGAGCACCATCGTCTCTCGCGAAGTTTTCAGCGAAAGCTGGCGATGCACCTCGGTGTCGTTTTCGGAGTAGGGGATCTGCGCGTAGGGAACCATCTCTGGCGGATCGAACATGCCCAGCATGAAGCGCGCGCGGAACAGCCGGCGCAGCGCGATGTCGATATCTTTCTCCGAAAGAATGCCCTGCTTCACGGCGTCGATATATTTGACGTAATCGGAGTTGTCGGCGATTTTGTGGGTGAAGTCGACGCACTCATTATCCATGCCGCGCTTCAGCGAAATGGCGGCAGCCTCTTCCTTGGTTTTGGTGAAGTGGTGGCCGGCCCAGATGTCCAGCACCGCGCCGCAATCGGAAACAACGAAACCGTTGAATCGCCAGGCTCCGCGCAAGGTATCTTCCAGCAGGAATTCGTTGGCGCACGCGGGCTGGCCATTGATGCTGTTGTAAGCGCACATGGTCGAAGCGGCATGGCCCTCAACGATGGTGGAGCGAAATGCCGCCAGATAGGTGTCTTCTTCATCGTGTTTGGAAACCTGCACGTCCGCTTTATGACGCGTGGATTCCGGGCCGCTATGCACGGCAAAATGTTTCGGCGTGGAAACGACGCGCAGGTACTTGGGATTGTCACCCTGCAAGCCGGTGACGAAGGCTACCCCCATGCGCCCGGTCAGGAACGGGTCTTCGCCATAGGTTTCCTGGCCGCGGCCCCAGCGCGGATCGCGAAAGATGTTGATATTGGGCGACCAGAAGGTCAGACCTTCGAAAATATTGTGGCGCCCCTGGCGCACCGCTTCGTGATGCTTGGCGCGAGCCTCCGTGCCGATGACGGTGGCCACATCGTGGAGCAGCGACGCGTCCCAGGTGGCGCCGAGCGCGATGGCTTGCGGGAAAACGGTGGCGACGCCGGCTGCGGCTACTCCGTGCAAACCCTCACTCCAATAGTCATACTCGGCAACATGCAGGCGCGGAATAGCGCGGGCTTGATTAACCAATTGCGAAGCTTTTTCGTCCAGGGTCATGCGAGAAACTAGATCGTCGACGCGCACATCGATAGGCAGCATCGGATTCATAAAGGGCTCGGTTTGCGCGGGCGTCGCAGTCTGGGCAGGGCTTGGAGAAACGCCGATTATGCAGACCGACAGCACTGGCACAAGAATCACGGCGGCAAGGTTCACTCGCAGCTTCATTTTGACGAATTTCATCGTTCTCTCCTCGGCAGCAAAGCACAGCAGGACAGAAAAATAGCTCACATTATGATTTGGCTGGAAACAAGAACAAAACACCCACCAACCCACGGCACCTTCTGCGCCAGCGAGCATAAACGTTTTTGTTCTACATCTCAACAACAACTGAAGATGACGTGGCAGACGGGATTGGCGGACTATTTGGATTTATTACTGGCTGTTCTGGTGGGGTAATTCGGTCATCTGGGGAGGCTCGTTCGGGCCTTCGCTCGTTTCGGTCAAACACTCGCGGCCCTCTTCATCGAGAGCGGGGCGCACGCGCACATCCACGAAAAGGTGCTGCCCGGCACGGCCTTTGTACACGCCGCGGACCGGCGGCACGTCACCGTAATCGCGGCCATAGGCCACGCGAATATGACGCAAACCGACCGGCTTGCCGAGGGTGGGGTCAAACGCCAGCCATCCGGTTCCGGGGATCATTACTTCCGCCCACGCGTGCGAGGCCTGGCCGCCGATCACCTCTTCCTGCTTCGAATCCAATGCCGCGCTGCCCGGAACCATGTAGCCCGAGACGTACCGGGCGGGCAATCCGCGCATTCGCACCACGCCGAGTAGGAGGTGCGCAAAATCCTGACAGACACCGGCCTTAATGGCCAGTGAATCTTCCACGGAAGAATGCACATGGGTGGCGCCCTTCACATATTGAAAGTGTTCATGAATGTAATCGGAAGCGGCTTGCGCAAATCCAGACGCGCTGCCATCACTGCGCTGTTCCGCTGCCTCCAGAATTTCCCGCAGCGCCGGCAAGAACGGTACATAAGCGCTAGCGGCCACAAAATCGTAATGCTCTTCGTGCAGTTCAGCGCGTAGTTCGTCCAACTCGCCCAGCGGCATGCCGCCCGGCAGCACTTCCGGAGCATCGTGCGCCAGAACTACGGATTCGGCCTCGATTTTCAAACGGCGGTGATCGGGCAAAATGTTGAACTGATGAATCCAGTTTCCGTAAGCATCTCGAAAAGCCGCGCCGCGCGAAGCTGGATTCGTCATCAGGCGAAAGGAGAGGCAACTCTGGCGATCATCGTCAATCGGCCGCAGGCGTACTTCGTTGTAGCTTTCGCTGACTGCACCGTCATACATGAACTCGGTGCAGTGAACGAGGCGGTAGCGGTTCAAGCCGACACCGCGTAATAGAAATAACTGCGGGCAATCGCCTGTCCAATCGAATTTAGCATTCGGACCAGCTCCGTGAGGTATTCGTGTAGTCCTTGCCGGAAAATTTCGTCGATTTTGTCGTAGCGCAGGCGCTCCAGGACTTTTCCCGTCAGGCGCTCGGCTTCGTTGGCGTAGGAACCGGCGCCGGTCTTGCTGATGGCGCGCAAGCTCGATTGCATTTCCGTCATCGAAAACCGGATCGAACGCGGATGTTGGGGATGCAGGATCAACATTTCTCCGACACGTTCGGGTTCGATCGGCGAATGATATTGACGATGATAGGCTTCATACGCTCCCACCGACTTCAGAACCGCCATCCATTGATGATTGTCCGGAGACGAATCTACGCTCAACGTATCGTCAACCAAGGTATGGTATTGCACATCGACCAGCCGCGCAGTCATTTCTGCACGCTCGAGTGCCCATCCGACACGTAGAAAATCCCAGCCTTCATCGTGCGGCAGGGTGGCGTCGGTGACGCCGTGAAAGCGGTGGCTGCCGAAAATTACCTTTTCGCAGAAGCGGTGCGGACCGGCAGCAATCTCTTGCTGGGGATCAAAGCGCTCGAGCATGAAATAGAGGCCGTTCAGGTCTTCCCACATTTCGCGGGAAATGCGATCGCGGATGGTGCGGGCGTTTTCGCGGGCCTTCTTGATGCATTGCATAATGGAGCTGGGATTACTTTGGTTGAAGGCTAGAAATTCAAATACATTGCTGGAAGTGGCTTCATCGTAAAGCTGGCGGAAGATCAATTCTTCGCCGGCCATCTCTACCAGCGGATCCCATCTCAGGCGATAGGGCTGCTGCGACTGTTCCAGAAGCGTGTGATAGGTGACATCCAATATGCGCGCGGTGTCTTCGGCTCGTTCGGTGTAACGCGCCAGCCAGAAGAGCGATTCTGCGATTCGCGAGAGCATCCTAACTTTCTCCCCGCAACACCCAGGTATCTTTGCTGCCCCCGCCTTGCGAGGAATTGACCACCAGCGAGCCTTCCTTCAGCGCCACGCGCGTCAAACCTCCCGGCACGATGGTAACCTTCTGCCCGTCGTACAAACAGTATGGCCGCAGATCGACGTGGCGTCCGGCGATACGCTCTGATGCGGTATCGTAAGATGGCACGCGCGAGAGAGGCACAACCGGCTGTGCAATATAATTTCGTGGATCGGCTTTGATCTTGTCTCTAAACGCGTCGATGGTTGCCGAGTCTGACGCAGGACCGATCAGCATGCCGTAGCCGCCGGATTCGCCGACCGCTTTCACTACCAGTTCGGACAAATGCGCCAACACGTGTGAGAGATGATCCGGCCGCTCGCACAAGAAGGTGTCGACACTATTCAGAATGGGCTCTTCGCCCAGGTAATAACGGATGAAGCAGGGTACATAGGCGTAGATGGCCTTGTCGTCGGCCACGCCGTTGCCCGCGGCGTTAGCCAGCGCTACATTTCCCGCACGGTAGGCACCCATCAATCCGGGTACGCTCAACATGGAGTCCGTGCGGAAGCACAGAGCATCGAGAAAGTCGTCGTCCAAGCGGCGGTAGATGACATCGACGCGCTTTAGGCCGTAGATGGTCTTCATGTACACGACGCCGCCATCTACGAGCAGGTCGCGGCCTTCTACCAACTCAATGCCCATTTGCTGCGCGAGAAAACTGTGTTCGAAGTACGCGCTGTTGTGAATGCCGGGCGTGAGCAGAACAATGGCGGCTTCGTTGTCGCCGCGCGGCGATAATGTTCGCAAAATCCTCGAAAGCTCCGCGGGATAATGATTCACGGGCAAAACTTCATGTTCCTGAAAGGCATCGGGGAAAGCGCGGGTCATCACCAGGCGGTTTTCCAGCACATAGGAAATTCCGCTGGGGGTGCGCACGTTGTCTTCGAGGACCAGAAACTCGCCGGTCTTGGAATCCCGCACCAAATCAATTCCGCAAATGTGGGTGTAGATGCCGCGTGGTACTTCGAGTCCAATCATTTCGCGCCGGAAGTGGCGGCAGGAGTAGACGAGTGATGTAGGAATTTTGCGGTCTTTCAATATTTTCTGTTTGCCGTACACGTCCTGCAAAAACAAATTCAGCGCAATCACACGCTGGCTCAAACCGCGCTCGATTTTGGTCCATTCCGAATTCGGCAGAATGCGGGGAATCAAATCGAAGGGAAACAAACGCTCAGTGCCGCGGCCGTCGTTGTAAACCGTGAACGTAATTCCCTGCAACAGGAAAGACAGGTCGGCCAGTTTCCGCCGGTCCTGAAAGTGCTTGGGTGCCATCGCACCCAGTTTTTCAAACAAGCGGGCATAGTGCGGACGCGGGATATCGGGCGAGGAAAACATTTCATCGTAAAACGCGTCTATCGCATATCCAGAGAAGAGTCCGCGATCCAGCATCGGTATAGACACCGCCGTCATCCGCAAACGATATCAAGTGGGATAGCCAGGGGCAGCACGCATAAATTTAATACACTGCATCACAATTTCCATGGCAGAGGACCGGGCTATTCGTTACGGACTGAGCCGACGGCTTCCATTGGGTCAGGCGCAAACTGTGCTGCGGTCGTATTTTTCCGTTCGGTCGTTTGCGGAGTGACACCCCGGTCTATCTCCACGGGTCGAAGCCCGTTTCGACCTGTTAACATGTGATCTGTCTTACACTTAGACGACTATTGTGGCTACGACGGCAAGGTCCGCTCTCGGAAATCAACTGTAGAAATGGCTGAAAGATACTGGTCCATGAGAACCTTTTCCCCGATTCGGGTTTCTTATTAGCTGGGGTTCAGTTGCTGTCTTTATTCACAAAGCCGGTGGTGGTCATCATCGCCCTGGTTGCCATCGGAAGGTTTTTATCCAAAGGAGATCAAGGTTCATGAAGATTAGCACGCTTGGGTTTCTGGGCTTATTGATTTTTCTGATCACGTCGGGGCCCGCGAGGGCTCAGGGGCGCTTCGAGGTAACCCCTTTCGGGGGTTATGAAACCAGCGGTTCCTATCCCATTAACGTCTATTCGCAGAACGGAGGCATCATCGCGCCCGTCGACAAGCTGCGCGTAAACGACGCTGCGGCGTACGGCACATTCCTGGATTTCAACCTGACGGAGAATGCTGAACTGGAGTTCATGTGGAACCGGAACAATACTTCGTTCAGTGCACGAAACACGTTAACCGGAGATTACAGCAAGGCGTACAACTCCGACATCGATCAATACCAATTCGGCGGTTTGTATATGCTGCGCAATACGGAACACCGGTTGCGTCCGTACGTGGCCGCCAGCATCGGATTTACGCACGAAGGGAATGATGGCGGCACGCCGGATCGGACCGCGTTCGCTTACAGCGTTGGAGGCGGCGTGAAATATTATCTGAGCCGCCATCTCGGGCTGCGTGCGGATGCACGGTTCATGCCTACCTATGGGAACTCTGGAAACGCGCATTATTGTGACCCGTTTTATGGATGCTATACGGCGAGGGTTGCGAATTATTTGGACAGGGGAAGTTTTGTGGGCGGGGTGATTGTGCACTTCTAGCGTGTATACGCAGCGGGCCGGGACGGCTTGCTGGATATTTACCTTACAAAGACTGTTTGGGCAAGTGGGCTAGCGTTTTTCTGGAGGGCTGGGTGGGGGGCTGGGCATGACGAATAATTTTTCGTCTACCGGCACGTTTTGTTTGGTGTCTTCCGCCTGAATGGTAAATCTGCCGTTGGGCCGCGCCAGGGTCCACCGGAAAGGAATTTTTACGCCATCGACGACGCGGAAATCGGCGTAATCGATTTGTGTCGGATTGTTTCCGAGCGGCGTCTCCGCATAACGAATCATGCGCAGCAATAATCCGCTCTGCTCATCGAAATACAAATTCAACGCCGGCAGGTCCTTACTCTTTGCAGACAGCCGATAAGTTGGTCGCCCGTCAATCGTTTCTCCTGGCCTCACGCGAAACTGCTGGTACAGTTGCGGCAAACGAGCCGGAAAATAGAGTTGCGCATCGATGCTCGCTGCCTGGGCCTCCGCCGCGGTCATCGAATGAAACCCATGCGGCATGCTCAACCAGCCAGCTTCGCCGTTGAACGCCGTCACACTGTCGCCCGATTTCGGATGCGAAATGGAGACCCGCTTATCGGGACCTTCCGAATACACCTCGATAGGATACTTATCGCCGAACGCGTCGATTCTCCCGATCTGTACGCGCGTCTTGATGTTGTTCAGTGCAGCTGCGCCGCCCATTGCGGCGAGGAAGTTATCCAGAATTTTCTGGGCCGAGGGCAATGCGGGCGGAGTTTCTTCCTCGTGCATGGACATGGGAGGCATAGCCTCAGCAGAGAGAATCGGTGTGCCTACCGGGTGCTCTGCGCCGCTATGGCATGAGTAGCAAGTGACCTCAACGCCGCCATCGAAGTTGGCCTTATTGATCGCCATGGTCATCGTGATCATTTTGCGCGCCGTCAGCTTTTCCTTCTTGTCGTCTTTGTCCATGGCATGTTCGACGTGGCAGAAGTCGCACTCTACGCCGAGCGATGCCGAGATGAATTGCATGGATGGAATCAGTTGGTCGGCGGGAATATTTTTAAGCACCTGAATGTTCTTGAATTTCTGCTCCGCGGTCGGCGCCGGCTCTGCAGCGCTTTTTGCCGCCGGCCCCTGGGCGGTGAGCCGTTCCGCCACGCCAGAAAGTAGGCCGATTACAAAAAGGCCTGCCACAATCGAGAGCATCCGCGCATTCATTTTCATGATTTCTCCGCTTTATTAGTAAGCTTGACGACTGCGAGGTCAGGCAAATTGGATCAGCTGCCCAGTTCACCGCGCTTGGCCAACGCGGTGATCCGATCGCCCGCCCGGTACGCCAACGCCATTATGGTCATGGTTGGCTGTCCGCGCCCGGAAGTAACCATACTACTGCCATCGCATAGGAATAAATTGGCCACATCGTGGGTGCGATGATCGGGATTGATCACCGAACTCTTCGGGTCATTTCCCATGCGGCAAGTTCCCAGCAAATGATAGGCGTATTTCTGCGATTCAACCGGAGCAGCCCACTTGGTCTTTGCGCCCGCGGCATCTAGCAATTCCATTGCGCGATCTTTCATCCATGCCATGAATTTCATATCGTTGGGCGGATCGCTGTACGTCATGCGCAGCGCCGGCAATCCCCAGGCATCCTTCAAGTCCGGGTCGAGGGAAAAGCTATTGGATTCCATGGCCAGCGAGGTACCGTGCCCGTAAATTTCCAGGGTGCGTGTGTAATTATTTTTAAGAGTCTTCTTGAATTGGGAGCCCCATTTCGGAGTGCCCGGCGGCAATCCATTCGCAGCAAAAATAACGGGGGTCAAATCGAATCGCGCATCAAATCCTGAGCCGCCGTAAAAACCCAGCTTCTCCTTATCCAATTCGTAGAAGTCATGGAAAATCCGGCTGACCACATGGCCTTTGTAGTCATTCAGCGGTTCATCGAATACACCCATTGCAACAGCACCGCTGTTGGGCATCAAATATTTTCCGACCAGGCCGCTGGAATTGGCCAAGCCATTCGGAGATTGCGATGAGTCGGACATCAGCAGCAAGCGCGGGGTTTCCGCTCCGTTGGCACTGAGGATAATCGCCTTCGCTTTCTGCATATGGATATCGCGCTTGGCGTCGAAATAAATCGCGCCGGTGGCCCGGCCGTTCTTGTCCAATTCAATCTTGTGCACGTACGAGTTCGGGCGGATTTCACATCGCCCAGTTTTTTCCGCGATACGCAAAACCGAAGCCAGCGACGAAGATTTGGCGCCGACTTCGCATCCGAACCCCAGACAAAAGCCGCACTCCACGCAGGCGCCCCGGCCCGGCCGTGGTTGCGAAAGAATCGCCATTGGCGATGGAAACGGGTGGTAGCCCAGCTTTCGCGCGGCGCGCTCAAAAATCACTCCCGAACTCTTCACCGGCAAGGGCGGCATGGGATATGGCTTGGAGCGCGGTGGATCGAAAGGGCTGGCGCCCGCCAGTCCGGAAACACCCACTTCCCATTCCACCTTCGTGTAGTAGGGTTCCAGATCAGCGTAGTTGATCGGCCAGTCCGTGAATCCGCTGCCGGGAATTTCTCCAATCTTGCTGCGTTCCTTGAAATCGACTTCATGCAGACGCCAGTAATTCGCCGTGAAATGCACGCTGCTACCGCCAACGCACCGGCCGTAGACTAATCCGGGCCGCTCTACCGCCTTTTCCTGCGGGGTGGCGCGAAAGGTGTTCGGCTGAGTCTTGGGATTGTTGGTGATGAGGTGTTCGTTGAAAATCTTGATCTCATTGTGACTAAAATCTTTTTCGGTCAGATACGGTCCTTGCTCCAACACCACGACGCGGAAACCATTCGTGGAAAGCTCTTTGGCCAGCACTCCACCCGCCGCGCCAGACCCGATGAT
>CAAGKR010269130.1_pt1 | contig 22006 bp, 20 predicted proteins | sample 2556971 | NCBI WGS metagenome assembly CAAGKR01 (sample SAMEA5207829, study PRJEB30636) | soil metagenome | biome: forest; feature: boreal; material: soil | place: USA | collected 2011-09 | depth 1 m | reverse complement strand
GGGAGTACCGGCAGGTCGCGCGCCAGGATCCGTTGCACCCGCCGGTACGTCTCCCGGCGTTTTTCCCGGGACGGTTCGCGCCGCGCGGCCTCCGTCAGGCGGTCGACCTCGGCGTCGGAGTACCCCCCGCGGTTCGCGCCGTCGGGGGGAGCGCTCCGTGAATGGAAGGCGTGGTGGAAGATGTCGGGGTCCGCGATCCCGACCCAGGTGAGGCTGTAGATCTGGAAGTTTCCTTTCTTGATGTCGGAGAAGAAGGTTCCCCACTCAAGGGATTGGATCTCAACGGAAATACCGACCTGTCGAAGCTGCTCCTGGATCACGGTCGCGACGCGCCGGCGCACTTCGTTCTGCGACGTCTTGTACGTCAATCGGAGGCGCGGGAGAGGACCCTCGCCGTCGGGATCGGGGAACCCGGCTTCGTCGAGGAGCCGCCGCGCTCGTGCCGGATCGAACGGCACCGCGGGAAGGTCCGGATCATGCGCCCATGACCCCGGGGGGAGGATCGAGGAGACGAGGTCGGCGCGCCCCTTCCAGATCGTCCGGACGATTGTCTCCCGGTCGATCGCGAGGGCGATCGCGCGCCGCACCCTTGCGTCGGACAGCGCCGGGTCCCGGAGATTGAAGCCGAGATACGTGACGTTCCCCCCGGGGCCTTCCTCGACGACGAGCCGTCCGGGCAGCGAAGCCGCGGGGAGCAGGTCGGGGTCGACACCGTTCAGGGTGAAGTTGACGCTCCCCATCTTCAGCTCGAGGAAGCGCACGTTGCTGTCGGGGACGAACTTGACCGTCACCGCGCGGATCGCGGGCGGACCGTCGTAATACCCGTCGTATGCCGAAAGGACCGCCTCGCCGTCGGGGGAGAGGTCGTCGATCCTGTAGGGCCCCGCCCCCACGGGCGGCGCGTAACCGCGCGCCGGGCTTCCGGCGGGGACGATGCCGCGCACCATCGTGGAGAGGAACGGGGCGAACGGTTCGGAGAGGCGGAAGACGACGGTCCGCGGGTCGGGGGTCTCGATCGAGGCGACGTGCCGATACAGCCCCCGGTGGGGGGACCGGTTCGCGGAGTCGAGGATCCACGTGAAGGTGTACCGCACGTCGGTGGAGGTGAGCGGCCGCCCGTCGTGGAAACGCAACCCCTGTCGAAGGTGGAATATATACGTCAGGGGATCGGGCGTCTCCCACCGCTCTGCGAGGTCGGGGACGGGCTCGCCGGCGGCGTCGCGGCGGACGAGGGAGGCGTGCGTCATCTGGAGGATCTGCTCGCCGTAGGCGTCGGTCGCCACCCGCGGGTCGACGTTCACGGGCGCCCCCGGCAGTGCGATCACCATCCGCCCCTCGTCGACCGGCAGCTTCTGCGCGCATGCGGCAAGCGTCAGGGAAGCGAGGAACACGGGGAAAAGGATGGATAACCGGGAGATACGAAACATCTGATCATCGTACCACCGCGAACCCGAAGGACGAATGGACCTTTCCACGGCTTGATTTCGTGGTATTTTATTAAAACATGGCGATTGAAAAGGAGAATCCTGGAAGGCCCGCCGCACCGGACGAGTCTACCCGTACCTACCGTCACGGTCTCGCCCGTCCCTCCACCTACAAGATCGGCTATTCCCTCGGGAAGTGGCTTCCGAGAGGGGTTCTGTTCGTCCTCGCGGACCTCCTCGCCGACGCCACGCACTGGACGAATGCGGAACCGGCCCGAAATCTCCGGGCGAACTTGCGATCGGCTTTCCCACGATGGTCCGAGCGGGAAGTCGAAGAACTCTCGAAGAGGATTTTCCGGAACTTCGCCCGCAATCTGGTGGATTACGGACGATTCCATACGATCACCGACGAAGCGCTGGACCGCCTGCGTCCCTCCGTTCAACACCTTCACTTCCTCGAAGAGTCCTTCGCGAAGGGGAAGGGGGTCATCCTTGTGACCGGGCACATCGGGAACTGGGAACTGGGCGCCCTGTTCTTCGGGCGGCACGGGTTCAAGATCAACGTCGTCACGGTTCCCGAAGGGAGCGAGCGGATCGATTCGATCCGCGGGGCGTATCGCATGCGCCAGGACATCCGCACGATTGTCGTCGACGGCTCCCCGTTCTCCTCCCTCGAGATCGTGGCGGCGCTCCGCAGGGGTGAGATCGTCGCCATGCTCGTGGACCGGTGGGAGGGTACCGACGGCGTCCCGGCGAAATTCTTCGGCGCGGATCATCGTTTCCCCCGCGGCCCGTTCGTCCTGAGCCGGGCGACGGGCGCCCCGATCATCCCCGCGTTCATCGTCCGGGATGGAAGCATATACCGGGGAGTGGTCGACCCCCCTTTTTTCATGGATGAGTCGGAGGATGAACCCGGGGCCCGACGGGTGAGCGAGTCTCTCGAACGAATGATCCGGGCCTACCCGGACCAATGGTATAATTTCGCACCTCGTTGAGGATGACGGATTCGGGCAAGGAGACGAACGGATGGCGCCATTGAAGCGATCCGCGCCGGGCAATGCGGCTGGCGCGGAAGAGGAAGGGCGGTACACGCTCGGAGGGGAAAAGGTCCTTCCCGTGCGGACGACCCTTCCGAAGGAAACGCGTTCCCTGTGCCCGGAGTGTCTTCAAACGATACCCGCCGGGCTGTACGAAGAGAAGGGGCGGGTGATGATGCGGAAGCGTTGCCCGGATCACGGCACGTTCACCGACATCATCTTCTCGGACGTGAAGATGTACCTCCGCCTGGAACAGTGGTATTTCGGGGACGGAGAGGGATTTGCGAACCCCGTCGACGGTAAGGGGAAGGAGTGCCCGAACCGTTGCGGCATCTGCGGGTCGCATTCGACGCACACCTCCCTCGCCAACATCGACCTCACATCGCGCTGCAACCTGTCCTGCGCGGTCTGCTTCGCGGACGCCAACCGGAATTCGTTCGAACCGTCGTTCGAACAGGTGGTGGAGATGCTCCGCCGTCTTCGCGCCCAGCGCCCGGCGCCGGCATTCGCCGTCCAGTTCACGGGAGGCGAGCCTACGCTGCACCCGCGATTTTTCGAAATCGTGGCCGAAGCGCGGAAAATGGGGTTTTCCCACCTCCAGGCGGCCACCAACGGCATCCGGTTCGCCGATCCGGAGTTCGCGCGAAGAGCGCGGGATGCCGGGCTACAATACCTGTACCTGCAGATGGACGGGACGACCGACGATGTCTTCCTGAAGATCCGCGGGAAGGCATTGCTGGACACCAAACTCCGGGTGATCGATTCCGCGCGGAAGGCCGGTCTCCGCGTCATCTTCGTCCCCACCATCGTGAAGGGGGTGAACGACCACCAGATCGGGGACCTCTGCCGCTTGGCCTTCGAACATCTCGACGTGGTGTCGGGGATTTCATTTCAGCCGATGGCGTTCACCGGGAGGTACCCCGACTCGGAGCGCGAGAAGCTTCGATTCACCCTTTCGGACCTTTCCCGGGAGTTCAGCCGCCAGACCGGGCTCACCCACCCCCTGGAGGATTGGTTCCCCCTGAACGCCGCGGTTCCCCTGGTCCGATACGCGGGGGCCGTAACGGGGAACGTGGCGGTGAACCACGCGTGCCATCCCCATTGCGGGTTGATGACCCTGTTGTTCGTCGACCGGAACCGTGAGGCCATCCCGATCACGAGGTTCCTCGATCTCCGGGGACTTCTCGGAGAGGTGGAACGGCTGACGGGGAGCGCGAGGACGAGCCGCGTCAAGAGCTTGTCGAAGATCCGCGCCCTCCAGGCTTTTTACCGGTTTTTCCGGGAGGATCGGGCTCCGGAAGGGTTGACGTTTCTCCGCTTTCTCAAGACCCTCGACGGGTTCGCCGAAAAGAAGTACAGCTGGGACGGAAAGTACGAAGGGCACACATATAAAACCTTCTATGTCCTCGGGATGCATTTCATGGATGCCTATAATTACGATCTCGAGCGCGTGTCGCGCTGCGGCGTTCATTATTCGGCCCCCGACGGAAGAATCTACCCGTTCTGCACCTACAACTCGGGTCCGACGCACCGTCATCGGGTAGAAAATTCGATTGCGTCTTCTTGAGGTCGCGCGATCCCCAGGGGTCTCCCGCGGGACCCTCCGGTGGATCGTTTCCGCCATGCTCCTTGTGCTGCTCCTTTCCCCTCGGCCGAACCTCGCGGAGGAAACCGTCCCGGGCGGAAAGACGATCTCGGGAGCGGAGAGGGACCGCTGGTTCGAGGAGGTCCGCGAGCGCCAGAAGGGGGTCACCGGTTTGAGCGCGGAGGTGGTGCAGCGGAAGCGGGACCCGCTCCTGAAAAACGAGACGGTGTCCAGGGGGAAGTTGTCGTTCCGGAAGCCGGCCTCGCTTCGATGGGAAGTGGAGAGCCCCGAAAGAATGGTCGTGGTGATGGATGGCCGGACGGTGACCACTTATTATCCGAAGAGAAAGGAGGCCGAGCGGAGGGACATGCAGGACGATTTCGCGTCCCGCGCCGCGCTGAGTCTTTTCGAATCGGGGATCTCCGCCTCCCTCCCCGAACTGGAACGACGATTCCAGGTCGACCTTTTCCGTTCGGATAACCAGGTGGTCCTGCGGTTGATCCCGCGCTCGAAGATGCTGTCCCGCGTCATCGCATCGATCCGGATCCACCAGGATCCTGTGGAGGGGAGGCCGCGTCGAATCGTGGTCGAGGGAGCCCGCGGGGATCGGACCGAGACGACGTTCTCCGGGGTGACCCTCAATCCCGATTTTCCTCCGGGCACCTTTGCCTTGCGACTGGGACCCGAGGTCCGGGTCACGGAAACGGGGGGACCGGAACGGAACCGAATCGATGCGCCGTGACGAGGTTCCTTCCGCTGCCCGTGACCGAACCCTCGCGGGCGATCGCCGGTGGCCTGACGGGCCGATGAACGGCGGGCGCCCAAGGGAATGACCATGCCGAGCGCGATGCCGGCCGTCCTGCTCCTCGACGGTCTCTGGAACAAGACGGTGGCGGCGGTCCGTTCCCTCGGGAAACGCGGTTACCGGGTAACGGTGGGGGAGAGGACCCGGTTCGCACCCGCCCTTTTTTCGAGATACTGCTCGCGTCGCTTCCTTCACCCGTCGCCGGAAACTTCTCCGGGCGCCTTCCTCGATGCGCTCGAAAAGGAGTTGCGCGTCGGCGGATACGACGTGCTCCTCGCGATGGAATTCGGCACCCAGGTCCTGATCGCCCGAAACCGTCATCGGCTCGAGGGGATGGCGCGTTTCCCCTTCGCGTCCGCGGACCTCGCGATCCGGGTCCAGGACAAGGGAGAGCTTGCGTCGTTCGCATCGGCCCACGGTGTCGAATGTCCCGCCACGTTCCGTCCGGAAGGGCCGGGGGACGTTCATGGGATGGCTTCGCTTCTACCCTACCCACTCCTCATCAAGCCCAGGCTTTCCTCCGGAGGGCGAGGGATCGTGCGGGTGGAAACCCCCTCGCAACTCCGGAAAGAGTATCCGAAGGTGCACGCCGTTCATCCATCTCCGATCCTCCAGGAATACCTGCCCCCGGGAGGGGCCGCATTGGGGGTGGGAGTGCTGATGAACTTTTCTTCCGAGCCGCGAGCGACGTTCGCCTACCGGCGCCTGCGGGAATACCCCGTCGGCGGGGGGCCCAGCACGCTGCGGGAGAGCGTGCTGGACGAGACGCTCTGCCGGACGACGGAGCGGCTCCTCTCGGCGCTCGGCTGGACCGGCGTCGCGATGGCGGAGTTCAAGGTTGACCCGAGGGACGGCAGGCCGAAGCTCCTCGAGGTGAATCCCCGATTCTGGGGATCGCTGCACCATGCGATCCTGTCGGGCGTCGATTTCCCGCACCTGTTGTGCCGGATGGCGATCGACGGGGATATTCCTCCCCTGCGGGAGTATCGGGTAGGAGTTCGGAGTCGATCCCTGATCCACGGGGATCTGATGCATTTCGTGGGAAACCCGCGACGGTTCCACCTCCACCCCGGCTTCCTCGATTTTTCGATCCCGGATGATCTGCTGTCGGCGTCGGATCCGTGGCCCGTGGTGGGGCGGGTGGCAACCCTGATCCCTGCGTGCTACGACCGGGAGTTGCGGAAAACGATGCTCGGATAGGGGAGTACGGAATAAGGAAACGGGGATGAGCGAAGGGTGACGAACTGCCGGAACGCGCTGACCGTGGACTTGGAAGACTGGTACCACATCTGCGGGACGGGCCAGGCTGGGGACGTCTCCACGTGGGACGCGTACGAAAGTCGCGTGGCCAACAACACGGCGAAGGTCCTTTCCCTTCTCCGGGAACATCGGGCCCGTGCGACGTTTTTCGTCCTCGGCTACGTCGCCGAACGCGAACCGGGGTTGATCGCCGACATCGCGAAGGAGGGGCACGAGATCGCCACCCACGGCCATTACCACCGAAGGGTGTTTGAAATGTCCGAGGAGGAGTTCGCAGAGGACGTTGATCGCTCCATGGACGCGATATCGTCCGCCGGCGGGGGCCGCGTGATCGGGTACCGCGCGCCGGAGTGGTCCATTCGTCCCCACACGATGTGGGCGCTCCGGGTCCTGCGGCGGAAAGGGATCCGGTACGACTCCAGCATGGTCCCCTTGACGCGAATGGGGGACCGCACCTTCCCGACCGCGCCCTGCCGGATCCCGACGGAGGACGGGGAGATCCTCGAGTTCCCCTTGACCACCGTCCGCTGCTTCGGGGAACATCTCCCCTTCACTGGGGGGTTGCCGTTGCGCCTCATGCCGTATTTCTACGTTCTTTCGAGGATCCGCCGGATGAACGCGGAGGGGGATGCGGCGATGGTGTACATCCACCCGTGGGAATTCGACGCGGAGCAGCCGAGGATCGAACTTCCATGGAGCCGGAGGATCATGCATTATTTCAACCTGCGTTCGACCCCCGGGAAGATTTCCGGACTGCTCGGCAACCTGCGATTCGCGCCCCTTCGCGAAGTGCTCGAGGTCGGCCATTAACGTGCGCGTGCCGCGATATGCGATCTCGCTGGTCGTTTCCGCGGTGGTGGCCGCATTGGTTCTTTCCGGGCTTTTCCTCTTCGTGTTGTGGGCGGGATGGGCCGGGGCGGCCGGAATCCTGTCGGTCGTGGGGATCTTCCTCGTCTGGTTCTACAGGGGGAGGCGGCCCGACCTGGAGACGGGGAAGGATCACCGCGATCGATTTTACTGACGCATTCGCGCTCAACTTCCCGCCGGCTGGGCGTCCGGATCGGTAACGGCGTTCCCATGGAGCGATCGTACATCAGAGGCCGGCCGGGGTGCTCGGGTCGATGCGGCGGCGGGCCACCGCTTCCAGGAGGATTCCTCCGGACACCCAGGATTTGAAGAGGTGGGAGCCGATCCGGATCTCGTCGAACCCCGAAGCGGACAGGATGGCCTCGATTTCCCTCCGGTTGTGGGCTTTCAGCCACAACCCCTGCCGCATCGCGTTGCCGATCTGCGCGAAAAGACGAAAGAGGGACCGATGGGCGGTGATGAAATACAGGGTTCCTCCCGGTTCGATGTGATCCGCGAGGCGGCAAAAAAAGGCCTGGAGGTCCGTAAGGTATTCGAGGGAGGAGAAGGCGCAGGCAACCGTATAGGATCCCTCGAGGTCCATCGTTTCCGCGTTTCCCGCGATCGTCCGGATGTTGCCGAGTCCCTCACCGGCGGCTTTCCCTACCAGTATCTCCAGCATGCTCGCGGAGAGGTCGACGGCCGTCACCTCCCGGCAACGTCGGGCGATCGCCAGGGTGAAGATCCCGGTGCCGGCGCCGATCTCGAGCACCCGGTCCGACGGGGAAAAGAGCGACGGGAGCCGCGCTTCGAAGAGCGCGTATTCGGTCTTGAGGACGATCGAGACGGGGGGACAGAACTGCTCCCGGTCGTAGTCGGCCGCCAACCCGTCGTAAAAAAGCGCCGCCGGATGCACCTCGCCGGGCGATCCCCCCCTCCGCATGACCTCTCTGCCGATCAGGCGGTCGAGGGGAACGACCTCCAGACCCTTCTCCGCCAATCCGCGGAGCAGCGCGTCGAACTCGGCCATGAGACGCTCCGTCCCGGCGTGTCGCGGCGCGACGTCGTGGAGCGCGATGATGTCGCCTTGGGAGACCGCCTTCAACACCTTTTCGGAGAGACGCCCGATCCGCCGGTTCCCGATGTCGACGGCGCGGCAACTGTAGTTGACGCAATACATTCCCTGCTCGAGGAGGACCCGCCAGAGGAGGGGATTCGTGATCCCGACGGGGGGCCGGAACGCCAGGGGGACGATGCCGAACCCGGCGAGCAGGGACTGGGTCGATTCGATCTCCCGCCGGAGTGTCCGAATCCCTTTCAGCATCAGGAACGGGAAGTGGTGGTAGGAGTGGTTTCCGATCGCGTGACCGCGGGACAGGATATCCCGGATGATGGAGGGATGACGGGCCGCCCGCTCCCCCATCACGAAGAACGTCGCTGAAACCGCGTGACGGTCGAGAAGGTCCAGGAGGAGGGGGGTGACCTCGGGGTCCGGCCCGTCGTCGAACGTGAGGGCCACGCCCTTCTCCCCCGGGTTCCCCCTGCCGACGATCGGGAGGAAGAAGCCGATGCGAGGCAGGAACGGCGCGATGGCGCAGGCGAGGAGAAAAGCGAGCAACGGGAGCGGCGCCGTGCGGATGTCGACGAACAGGAGGATCACGTACAGATGGAACGCGGCGAACCCCGCGATATGGGCCGGCGACAGGGGGCAAATGATCCGTCGGATCCCCGGTTGGCGCGACGGGACCCGTGGTGGTTTCGGCACTAGTCGTCGCGCTCGACCATCTTGGAAGATTGAAGCGGTATCCACGCGATCGCGAAGCCCGCGGAAACGTAGTAGTCGCGGCGTACCAGAGGACTGTCTTCGAACACGGCGCCGCGCAGCGTGTCGTAACGGGCATAGGCGCCGAACCACGCCTTCTCGAATCGGCGCGACAACGCGACAAGAAACTGCAGGCCCGCATAACCGCCGTGCGCATCGAAAGCCGGGCGATCCGGACGCGCGTCGCTTTCCGATACGCCGTAGAAATATTGATGCTGGCGGCGCGTCGCGAAGATCGGCCCGGCCAGCATACCGAGTTGCCACGGCTTGCCGCCGATGCCGGCGACATCGAAATTCAGGGTGGGCGAGAGACTCACGCCGGCGTCTCGCGGATGCGACTCGACGGTGAACGCCGCCCGGACCGGCGTGCGCACGTCGAGCTTGAAGCGACGACCGTCGCCGTGCCACAGGTGGATGTCCAGCGTTGGGCCGAATTCAACCATCGGCTTGAGATCGTTCATGCCTTCGCGCGCGCGATTGTTCTTGCTGCGCACCGGCGGCGTTGCGCTCAGGCTGAGATTGACCTCGGCCTTTTCCCAGTTCAACAGGGTCGAGCGAATGCCGGTCTGGTCGGCCTTGAGCCACTCCAGGCGGTAAATAATGTATGGAACGGGCAGAAGGTAGCTGTGGACCTCGTCCGAGCCGCGGTAGTCGGGCAGCATCAAGCCGACAACGCCTGCGCCCAGTTCCCATTGCGGCACCGGCTCGGCGGCGGCTTGTTGCGACAACCCCAGGAAGAGCGCCGCGCAAAGGATCAGGCCGGCGCCGCGAGGCTGTGTCTTGATCATTGCGAATCCACCCTTCCGAGCGTTGTCAATCCGTACGCCTCGTCTCCGGCGAGCGTGAGGCAGGAGATCCGATCGGCGCCGACCGCTTCGCCGCCGACGGGAACCGTTGCGGGGAAGTCGCGGAAGACGCCGCCCGGGGAAGGGAATACGCGCCCCCCCTTGAGGATGAGCGCGGCCGCCGCCAGGTCGAACGCCGGCCCGGCGGCCATGCTGCCGTACAGGGGAGTATAGCAGGCGATGCGTGCATTCTCCGCCAGTGCCGCATAACGGCGGCCGGATTCGCGGCGGCCGTCGGCCCCCAGAACCAGCAAGCCCGGCTCGAGAAAGGGAAAGCCGGGAATCGGCAGGCTTCCCGTGGTCGATGCGTCCAACGTGCAATACCCGCCCCGGGACGCGCTCTCCCGGGCGAGGAGCAGGAAGGCGGCTCCCTCCGCAGGGATCGACGTCTCCATCTCCGTCCGTAACGGGGTCATGGGGGCGGCCGGCGACGCGTCCCGCGTCCGGTACCGGATGTAGCCGATCAGTTCGGACAGCTCGTCGACCGCGCCGAACAGGACCCGCTGGACCCTTTCTTCCGCAAGCCAAATCCGGGCGGTGGCGAGTGCGGAGGGAACCGACAGGTGAAAGTCGCTGACGGTGAGGTTTGGCCCCTTGGCGCCCAGTTGGATGGAGATGTGGGCGGCCGCGGAGTTGTGCACTGAGTTGGCGAAATAGGTCGGCGACGCGCAGATGTCGCCGTCGTTGATGAACGACTTGAGGAATGCGTACGTGGTCCCCGTGGCGCCGTAGCCGCTGGCGATGATGATGCCCAGTCGGGGTCTTTCCGCTTCGGGCAGTTCCGCGTCCGCGAGCGCAAGGTGGCTACCGAGGAGGCCGAGCCGCGAAAAACGGTCGATCCGCCGCAATGTGCGAACGGGGATGAACTCCTCGAGGCGGGACACGTCGGCCCGGAAGGCGGGGATCGTGACCGGTCCGGATCCCGTCGACAAGGCGAGGGTCCCCGGGGAGCAGGCGCTTCCGGTCAACGCGCGTGACAGATCGTGGATGCCGCAGCCGAATCCGCCGACCACTCCGACCCCCTCGATGACGATCCGGTCCGTTCCGCTCATGCCTTGCCGAGGACGACGACCGAGTTGTTCCCCCCGAATGCGAGCGATTCGGAGAGGGCGACCGTTCCGGAGACCGTGGTGATTTCCCGGACGGGGGTGTTCGCGATTTCGGGGTCGGGCGTTTCGAACCCGGCATTGGCCGGGATTTTCCCCATCTCAAGGCAGGCGGCGGTGAACACCGCCTCGATCGCACCTGCGGCCCCGAGGGTATGCCCGGTGTACCCTTTCGTGGAGAGGAAAGGGATGCCGGGCAGCATGTCGTGGAGGACACGGCTCTCGACCCGGTCGTTGTCGGGCGTGCCGGTGCCGTGGGCGTTGACGAACGCCACGGAAGTGGAGGAAACGCCGCTGGTCGCCAGGGCTTCCGAGATGGCGCTCCTCAGCCCCGCGCCGTCGGGCTGTGGGGCGGTCAGGTGGTAGGCGTCGCCCGCCGATCCGTAGCCGAGCAGGAAGGAACGCGCCCGCATCCCGGTCCGCCGGGCGACCGGTTCCGATGCAAGGACGAGCATCGCCGCCCCTTCCCCGAGGTTCAACCCCTTGCGATGTTGATCGAACGGTTTGCATGGGGAATCGTCGGTGATCATGAGAGAGATGAAACCGATGTAGGTGATTCTTCCCAGTTCGTCGGCGCCGCCCGCGATCGCGGCATCGCAGAGGCCTGCCCGGATCCACGAGCCGGCGATTCCCACCGCGTCGGTGCCGGACGAGCAGGCGGTCACCACGGTCTGGCGGGGGCCCGAGAGGTCGAATTCCCGGGCGATGACGTCCGCCGGATTGCTCCGGAGGATCCGCCGGATGGGCGTCATGTCCGGATCGTCGCCGGCCAGGTACCCGCGGCAGAATGCCTCCTCGCTCAGGACGGTACCGACGGTCGTCCCCACGCAGACTCCCACTCGCAACGCGCCCAGTGTTTTCCGGTCGAGCCCGGCGTCGGCGACCGCTTCCCGGGCCGCGTGCAGCGCGAAGGCGCTGGTCCGGAGGAGATCCGGGGGTTCCTCGAAGTCTGCTGCCTCGAACACGGGGTAGCGAACCGGGTGGTCGCTGGCGAAGCGAACCGGCGGCGCCGGGTGACGTTCGCCGCGGAGGAGCGCTCCCATGGAATCGGGAAGGTTCCTTCCGGCCGCGCAGATGCAGCCCATGCCCGTGATGGCGATCGGGGCGACACTCATCAGGGTTCGTCCATGAGGCGGCGGTTGGTGCGGGTGAATTTGAGGAAATCGCCCAGGTTCCGTGCGAATCGGAGCCAACTGTCGGGCGATCGCCACAGCATGGCGGCATATCCCATCAATACTTTGGGCCTCTTGAAGTGGGAACGGTAAAAGTCCCGGTAGAGTTCCTCGAGCCGCGCCGCGGTCATTCCCTTCGTGACGAACTGGAAATGCATGCAATCCATTTTTTCCCAATCCTCGTCGAAATCGCCCAGCTCGCGGATCGTCTCGTAGATCGGCGAGCCCGGGAAGGGGGTGAACTTGGTCAGGTTGAAGTCGTCGATCGGGAGCGAAAAAACGTAGTCCATGCTTCGCCGGATGCTCGCCTCCGTCTCGCCCGGCAGCCCCATCATGAGCAGTCCCTTCGTCCGGATCCCGGCCCTTTTTATCATCCGAATCGTCCCGGCGATGCGGTCCAGGTCCGCATGCTGCCGGTGCTTGGCCAGCAGCCGCTCGTCGCCCGTCTCGATCCCGAGGCTGACCATCCAGCAGCCGGCCGCCTTCATGCGTCGGAGCAGATCCGGGTCCACGTGCTCGGCCCGGACGGCGCAGTTGAAGGTCATCCCGAGGGGACGGTCGATCATCATCCCGGTGAACGCTTCGACCCGCTTCCGCTGGAAGGTGAACTGGTCGTCGTAGAAGTTGACGTGCCGGGTGCCGAACCGTTCCTTCAGGTAACGCAGGTGCTCGTAGAGATATTCGGCGGAGTTGCACCGGAAGCTCCGACGGAAGACAGAGCGGTCGCAGTAGCTGCATGAATAGGGACAGCCCCGGCTGGAGATGCAACTCGTGTTCGGCACGCGCGGATAGTTGAAGATGGGAAGCTTGTACGAGTCGGGAAACCCGTCGAGTTTCTCGTACGCCGGGAAGGGGAGGGTGTCCAGTTCGATCGCCCGGTCCCGGAAGCCGGAGAACCGGGCGATCCCTTCCCTGCCTTCCCGGAAGAGGATCCCCAGGATGTTCCCGGGATCCTCGCCCCCGGACGCGATCAGTTCCCCCAGCGTCTCTTCCCCCTCCCCGACCACGGCGAAGTCCATCGCGGGGAAGCGTGGAAAGAGCGCCTCCTTCAGGGCGGAAACGTGGGGACCTCCGAACACGGTCCGGATGCCGGGTAACGTCGCCCGGGCCACTTCGGCGATCCGGATTCCGTCGAGAAAGCTCGATGTGGTGCAGCTGAGGCCGAGGAAGGCGGGGCGCTCCGCAAGGAGGTGGTCGCGGATCGCGCGGTCGGAGCCGGGGCGGGCGTAGCAGTCGACGATGGTGGCCCGGATGCCCCGCCGTTCGAGGTAGGCCGCGATGCTGGCCAGCCCGAGAGGCGGCATGATGTTGGCGATCCGCGAGATGTCCGCGGCAGCGGCGTCGGCGCGATACCCGAGGGGATGGACCAGCAGGACCCGGTCGGGATTCAGCATCCCGGATCCTTTCACGGGCGATCCGCCGATTTCGGGAAGGACCTTTCCCGACGGGGATTGTAACGGTAATAGGTACCGTCTTCCATCTCCCGGCGGATCACCTTCGCGAAAAGCTCGGCCATCTTGATCTGGTAACCGCCGCCCGCGTAGAAAGTGTCCCAGGCGTAGTGGTACATCTCCTGGAGTTTCTCCGGGGACATCCTGCGGGGGCGGAACACCACCCGGTCGGCGGTGTACTCTCCCCAGTCGCTGCTCAACAGCCGGTTTTCCGCGGCGATCCGCGTCCGGAGGGGGGAATGCGGAAACGGCGTCATGATGGTAAACTCCGCCACGTCCAGCCCTACCTCGAGCAGGAAGTCCACGAGCCGCCGGATCGAATCCTCGTCCTGTTCGTCGGTGCCGAGGAGGATCGTGCCTTCGACGGCGATCCCGTGGTCTTTCAACCTCCGGATCCGGTTGCGGATCAGGTCGGAGGTGTCGAACACCGCCTGGTAGACGTACCAGGCGCCGGCGTCAGCCGCCAGCTTGAGGATCCGGTCGTCGTCGAGGATCGGGTGGGAGACCCATTTCTTCTTCAACGGCGCCATGGCCGTGAACAGGTCGATCAGCCACTGGCGGTCCTGGGCCAGGGAGTTGTCGACGATGAACAGACGGTTGTTCCGGATCTGTTCCATCTCCTTGATCACGTGATCGATCGGGCGTGGGCGGAAGGTTTTCCCTCCCAGGAAGGCGCTGCAGCAGGGGTAGCAGTTGAAGCGGCATCCGCGGGAGGCGTGAATCAGGTCGAGCATCTGGACTCCCCGGTAGTTGTACAGGTTGTGCGAGAGGATCTCCCGTCGGGCGGTTCCGATCAGCGCCATGTCCGGGGGGGAGTTCATGTAGTCATAGGTCTTTTTCAGCCGGCCTGCAGAGAAGTCGTCCAGAACGCCGGCGAAGCGGCCCTCCGCTTCCCCGAGGAAGACCGAATCGGCGTGCGCGGCGACCTCCTCGGCATGGAGCATGGTGGCGATGCCGCCGAAGAGGACCGGGACGCCCCGTTCCCGGTATCGTCTCGCGATTTCGAAGGCCCGCGGCAGCTGGCAGGTCAGCATGACGGAGATCCCGACCAGGTCGCAGGGGGCGTCGAAATCGATCTCCTGGAGGTTCTCGTCGACGAACGTCAGCGACACCTCGGGCGGCACGGTGGCGGCGAAGACGACGGGGCCGTGCGGGGGGAGGTGGAATTCCGTCTGCCGGTCCAGCTTGCGCCAGGAAGGATAGACAAGCGCCATCTTCATGAAGGTCTCGGAAACGCAAGGCATGCGCGAACAAGCTCGTTCAGGTCGGCGATCTCGATTCCTTCGTGTCGAACGGCGCCTCCTTCGGACAAGTCGAGCGCCCCGTAGCCGCTTGCGGCCGAATCCCGGGCATTTTCCAGCACCATGAAGAGCCCGCCGGCGTACGGGGGGCGGATCCCCGGGATCGCCGGTCTGGCCGGGAGATCGATATGGCCCGCCAGCATCGTCCCGCACTCCCCCCAAGAGAGGCTCTCAAGCGCCATCCGCACCCCGCTCAGGGCGTCTTCGGCGGGATCGTTGACGATGAGGGTCGGGCCCGTCAGGCCGAACTGGATCGCCGCTTCCCCCAGAAAGCAGGTTGGGAGGGTGGAGGAGAACAGGTTGGGGCTTGGCAGTCCGCCGCCCTCAGGGAGGACGGTATTGTAATACTCGATATCCGTGGCGAGGCACCCCGCCTGGGTCGAGGCCACGATGCCCGCGGAACGTTTTGTTTCCCAATGTTCCATCCCGGCGTCGCGCAGGGCGAACGCGACGGCGGCGAGGCCCACCCTGGAATATTGCGGAAGTCGCCCGAACCGGAGGTTCGGTTCGGGGAATACATCTTCCCTGGTCACGAGTGGGATCGGGCCTGAGGTCATCGAAAACTCCCGCGCTTCCCGGCCCCGGCCCGGCCCCTGCGAAGTTATCCAGCCGATGCCTGCGACGACGGAACCGGTCACTCGGGATTCCCCTTCAGGATGAGGGCGGCGTTGATCCCGCCGAAGCCGGAATTGGTGCTCAGCAGGTATCGGCCTCCGATCGGTTGCGGGAGGGGGCTTACGGAGAAGCCGCATCGCTCCATGGGCTCCCCGAACCCGGCGGTGGGCGGCAGCGTGCGGTCGGCCAGCGACCGCAGGCCCACGGCAACTTCGATCCCGCCCGCAGCGCCCAAGGTGTGTCCGATGGCTCCCTTGAGCGAATTCAGCGGAATGCGGCGGGATCCGAAGACGGCTTCGAATGCGGTTATCTCCATCGCATCATTGTAACCCGTCCCCGTGCCATGGGCGTTGATGGCCGAGATGTCGTCCGGTCCGATCGACGCCTTCGCCATCGCCCGGCGGACGGCCTGAATCAGACCGCAACCGTCGCGGGCGGGGGCGGTGACGTGGGTGGCGTCGTTGGCCGCGCCCCAGCCGACGACCGAACCGATTCCGGGGATTCCCTTCCTTCGTGCCGTTTCCGCGCTCATCATCAGCAGGGCCGCTCCCCCTTCCCCGAGGGAAAGGCCGTTCCGGTTCCGGTCGAAGGGGCGGCAACCGGCGGGATCCAGCGCCTGAAGCGAACTGAAGCCGGAAAAGACGAATTCGCTCACCAGGTCCATGCAGACGACGAGCACCGCATCGGCGCGACCGGACTCGATCATGGCGGCGGCCCGGGCGACGGCCATCGTCGAGGAGGCGCATGCGCTGTTGATGTTGACGCCCGGATCGTTCAACCCCAGTCTCGACGCGAGCCACGTCAGCGGCCCGGAGACCGGAATGTCGGCAACATCGCCGGGTAGGCCCTTCCGCACCCGCTCGAAGGTGTCGATGCAACCCTTGGTCGTGGCCGTCACGAGGCGGCATCCCGGCGGCAGGGGATCGAACCCGTCCAGCAACCGTTCGAGGATCGGGAAGAGAAGGGACCGGTTCCCACGGGATTCCAGTCCCTCGATCCAGGAGGCGTTCCGCGCGGGATAGCGACTGGTGTCGAACCGCTGGATCGGCCGGACCGCGGTCTCCCCGGCAAGGAGTCTCCGCCAGGTCGTATCCAGGTCGGGCCCGAGCCCGGTGACCGAGGCCGTTGCGGTGATCAGGACTTCGTTCAAGCGAGCCCTCCTTTCCGCCACCGGTCGAGGAATTCGCGGTAGAAGGGGGGGGGCAGCATGAGGAGATTCCTGTCGGCGTCGAGCATCATCTGGACCGTGTACCCGGTCGTGGTCACTTCCCGTGCTTCGTTCCGGATGATGAACTCCATGTTCAGGCGGGCGGCTTCCGTCCAGTGGAGCACGGCCTCGACGGTGAAGGTTTCCCGGAAACGGAGGGAGCGTAAGTAGTCGACGTGGAGCTTCCGGATCGGGGCGACGACCCCTTTTTCGTAAAAATCGAGGTAGCCGATGCCGTACCGGTCGGTGAGCGCCACGCGGGCATCCTCGAAATAGCTTGCGTACCGTCCGTGCCAGACGATCCCGAGCGGGTCGACCTCCTCGAATCGTACGAGTCGGGACGACGCGGCGCGCAGCGGCGCGGGCGCTCCTTCCTCGGCGGTGAAATACGGCGTGATCATCGGTGAGTCTCCCCCTCCGCCAGTTCGAGTTGGAAGGCGGCGACCGTTTTCCCCGCGACCGAGAGCGTGGCGTCGCAGATGTCTTCCCCGGAATCGACGCGCCGACGGTACCGGATCGATACTTCCTCGTCGGGGCGGATCGGTGAAAGAAACTTCGCGGACCGCACGGCCGCAAGGCGCAGGGCCTTCCCGCCCTCCTCCTCCGCGAGGGACACCACGGCACGAATCTGGACGATCGCCGGGAGAATGGGGTTTCCCGGAAAATGGCCCGAGAAGCCGATGAACCCGGGGGCGAAGCGGTAACGGCGCACGACCGTTTCCGGCCCGGTCCGAGCGATGTCCCCCGCTGCCGAGGCGCGGATCCCCCTCCGCAGCGCATTCATCGTCCATCCTCCACGAGCCATAGCTTGATGATCCCGGACGCGATGGTTTCGTCCCCGCGGGTGACGCTGCCCTCGACGACGGCGAAGCCGCCGAACGACGTGACGGTCCGGATCGAGGTCAGGAGGCGGTCGCCGGCAACCGCCCTGCCGGTGACCTCCAGGTGGCGGACTCCGACCAGGAACCCCTCACCCGCGGGTTTGCCTTCCACCAGGTCCATATATCCCTTCAACGCGGCGTAACTCTGCGCGATCATCTCCATGAACGCCACCTCGTCGAGCCTTCCCTCCCCGTCCGCCATCATGCTGGTTCGCGGAAGGACGGACTCGGTGACTCCGCAGCCCTCGTGGACGGAGAGCAGCGTATCCACGAGGCGCATCGGCGTTCGGTGCGGGATGAGCAGCGAAGCCGCCATGGGAAGCGCATATTCGGGTCTCATGGACCGGATGGGTTACAGATAGACGCCGCCGTTTACCGATAAAACCTGCCCGGTGATATAGGAGGCCTTTCCCGATGCGAGAAAGCCGACCACCTCCGCCACTTCTTCCGGTTTCCCCATCCGCCCCAACGGGATCAACGGCAGGATCCGGTCGAGGGGAAGACCGGCGGTCATGTTCGTTTCGATGAATCCGGGAGAAACGGCGTTGACCAGGATGTTCCTTTTGGCGATCTCCAGGGCCAGCGACTTGGTTGCGCCGATCAGCCCTGCCTTGGCCGCCGAGTAGTTCGTCTGACCCGCCACGCCGCTTTGTCCTGAAGTGGAGACGATGTTGATGATCCGTCCGGATCTTCTCTTCAGCATTCCGAACAAAACCATCTTCGTGACGAAGAAAAAACCGTCCAGGTGGACGGAAAGGGTTTCCTTCCATTCCGGTTCTTCCATCCAGATCAATAGACCGTCCCTGCGGAAGCCGGCGTTGTTGACGAGGACCAGGGGACTATCCGTTTCGAGCACCGGGGCGAGGGCGCGTTTGACCGAGCCGGAATCGGCGACATCGAAGGGGAGGAGTTTGCAGGACCTCCCCAACTCGCCGACCTGCCGGGCGACTTCCTTCGCCGCTTCGTGGTCCGATCGATAGTTGAGCCAGATGTCGAAACCATCCCGCGCCAGGGCGCGGGCGATGGCGGCCCCGATCCCCTTGCTGCCGCCGGTGATCAAGGCGATATCATTTCGGGCCATGACCGGAATATTTAACCTCCAATTGGCCTCTCCCCGTCAAGAAAAAAGGTTTTAAGGCGAGGCATCAATATACCTGTTTGCGTGGATCTTGCGTGCGGCACCGGCGACGTGGCCTTTCTCCTCGCATGACGGGTGTTTTCCAAAAAGACTTTTCCGTTGCCCGGAGCGGCTTCGCGCCTTATGATAAAAAAATTGCCAGCAGGTGCATTCCCCCCGGGTTCATCGACGGGAAAGAAGGAGGAAACGCTCTGGAAGTGGATGAAACGAAAAAGAAGATCCGGGAAATCCTGTCCGTTCGCCTGAATCTCTCCACGGCGGTCGAGAAGATCGACGATGATGCGCCGCTGTTCGGGCTCGGCAGCCTCGGACTCGACTCGATCGACGCGCTGGAACTGGTGCTCGGCCTCCAGAAGGAGTTCGGCGTCGCGATCGAGGATCGCGCGCTGGCGGTGAAGGTGCTGGTATCCATCGATACCATCGCGGAATACGTGAAGTCCCAATCGGCAGGAAACCCCGAAGCGGCGGGCGGACTCAACGCGTAGCTCCCGGTGATGTGGGTTCATTAAGGTGCCGAAGACGTTCTTCACTCCATGCATCCTTTGCGGCCGTGATGCGCCGCAACCCGTCGCGGTCCAGAAGGGATACCCCATCGTCCGTTGCGGCGGATGCGGGCTGGTCTACGTTCATCCGAAGCCACCGGAGGAGGATCTCCCCGGGCTCTACGGGGATTATCATGCCCGTGACGGCGGGAACGAGGCGGGCTGGAATCACCTCATGGCGAAGATCTTTCGGGAAGCGGCCGACCACCTCGATGCATTGAGGAACGGGTCCGGTCCACCCCGCCTCCTGGACGTGGGGTGCGGGTACGGTGGATTCGTCTCGCTGATGCGGGATCGGGGGTGGGATGCGGAAGGGGTCGACCCGTCCCCGATGACGGTTGCCGCCGCCTCGGCGAAAGGCATTCCCGTCCGCTTGGGAACCCTCGATGAATTTTCCCGTTCGGGCGCGGCATACCCCGCGATCACCATGTTTTATGTGTTGGAACACCTCTTCGATCCGATGTCCGCGTTGAGAAAGGTGTTCGCACTCCTCGAACCGGGCGGGGTGCTCCTGGTGAGGGTTCCCGACACCACGCCGATCGTCCGGCTGCTTTCCCCTTTCGGATTGGGAGACGGGTTGTACGATCCCCCCTTTCATCTCTTCGACTTTCCGCCCCGCGTGCTCACGATGATGCTCGCCGAGGCGGGCTTCGGGAAGATACGGACGTTCCCGGGCCGCAACACGATCCCACCCCGCATCGGGCCGCGATTGGCCACCATGCTGTTCGGCGCGCTCGCTCGAGGCCTGTTCGCAGGAAGCGGCGGGAGGATCCTCCTCCCCGGGGCGAGCAAAACCACCGTCGCGCGAAAGCCTTCCTGAATGATGACCCGGTTCCTTCTACGCCTGGCTCGCATGATCGACGCCCGGCCGGGGAAGATCGCTGTCGTCTTTCTGCTCGCCGCCGCCGCTTCCGGCGGGATCGTGGCGCGCATGCCGGTCCGGACGAACCTGCTGGATGTTCTGCCGGAAGGGAATCCCACGATCCGCGCATTCCGGGGATTCCTCGAGGATTTCGGCATGATGGACAGCCTGGTCCTGGTGGTCTCGTCGCGCGAGAGATCGCCGGACCGGCTGATCCAGGCGGTGGAGACGATCGGAGAGGAACTGGCCGCTTCACCGAGGGTAGCTTCGGTCGACTACAATCTCGTGCGATCCGGGGGACGGTTCGTCGGGGAACATTTCCCGGCGTACCTCGATTCGGGAGGCGTGGGCCGCCTTTCGGAGCGCCTGTCCCCGGAAGGGATCCGGCGTCAGATCCGGAGGAACCGGGAAGGTTTGCTCTCCCCGTTGGCTTCCCCCCTCGACGCGGAGTGGATTTCCGGGGATCCGCTGAACCTCCGGGAGATCGTCCGGGAGAGCCTGCTCCGGAGGACGGTCACGAAGGGGATCGACCTTTCCACGGGGTATTACATGGATGCGGACCGGACCGTCGCCCTCTTGATGGTGCGTCCGAGGGGATCCGCGAGAGACACGGCGTTCGTCGCCGCGCTGTACCGGGAGGTGGCCGGGATCGCGGCGAAGGTCTCCGACGGGTCCGGGACCGATGCCGGGATCAAGGTCGGTCTCGCGGGGGAGTACGCGAGCGTCGCGGAGGCGACCGGCGTGATCTGGCGGGACATGGTCTATTCTTTCCTCTCCTCCTTCATTCTGGTCCTGGTGCTCGTTTACGCGGCGTATCGTCCCCCCGCGGCCGTCCTTTGCGCTTTCGTCCTGACGCTGTTCGCCGCCCTCTCCTGGACGCTCCTGTTCGCTTACCTGCTGTACGGGGGCCTGAACATCGTCACGAGCATCGTCGCCGCGATGCTGATCGGCTTGTACGTCGATTACATGATCATCATGTATCATCGCTTCAACGGGGAAATCCGGGTGGGAAGGTCCCCCCTTCAGGCACTGGAGACCACCTTCTCCGAAACGGGGAAGGCGCTCCTCAGCAGTTCCGCGACCAGTTGCGTCGCCTTCTTCTCCGTGGTCGTGACCAGTTTCCGGGGGCTCCACGAACTGGGGGTCGTGGCCGGGTTCGGGGTCCTGTTCTGCCTCCTGTCCACGTTTCTGGTGATGGGATCCCTCCTCTCCTGGCTCGCGAAGGTTTCCCCGGCGCGGATTGCGGCGGGGAGATCCGGGGGCGTCCCGACGGGTTGGGCGGCCCGGCTGGTCGAAGGGAGGAGCGGAACCGTCGTGGCGGTTTTTTTGATCTTCCTCTTCCTGTCGATCCTCGGATCGGCGCGAACCCGGTTCGACGCGGGGATCGAGGCGATCGGCCCCGTGGACAGCAAGGTGGACCAGGTCCAGCGCGTGATCGAGGAGAAATTCGGGAGGAAAGGGGAACCGCTCTTCCTCGTGGCGCGTGCGGACGGCGACCGGCGGCTCGCCGCGGATTTCGACGCCCTCGATCTCCAGGGGGAGCGATGGAGGCGGGCGGGGATGGTGGAAACGTTTTCTTCCCCGGCGATGCTGGTACCCCCTCCCCGTTTCCAGAAGGAGTCGCGGAGACTCCTGTCCGACGCCGGGCTGCCGGGGCGGTACGACGATGCGGGTCTCGAGAGGGCGATCCGGCGGGAGATGGAGGCGCAGGGGATGGTTCCGGGGGACGGCCTTGCGGCGTATGCCGCGGGGATCGTCCAGGCCCTCGCCGGGGATGGGGCCGTCGACCTGCCAGGGTTTGCCCGCTCCGGAGACCCCCGGGCGGCGTATTTCTTCAACGGGTCCCGCCATGCGATCGCCGCCCACCTGGCGCCGCCCGGGGGACGGTGGGGTCAAGGGGCGCTCGCCGCCATGAAGGAAGACGTTCGGGTCCTGGGGCCGGACTTCGCGCTGACGGGCCCGCCCCTCATCTTCGAGGAGATCCGGTCCTCGATCGTGTGGGAAAGCACCCTCGCCACGCTCATCGCCTTCGCGGCGAACTGGATCATCGTGTGGTTGCACTTCCGTCGCCTGCGCGATACGGCGCTCGTGATGCTGCCGGTGACGG
>CAAGKR010509921.1_pt1 | contig 22012 bp, 30 predicted proteins | sample 2556971 | NCBI WGS metagenome assembly CAAGKR01 (sample SAMEA5207829, study PRJEB30636) | soil metagenome | biome: forest; feature: boreal; material: soil | place: USA | collected 2011-09 | depth 1 m | reverse complement strand
TCACTGCGATCAGCGCGGCCACCGCCGTCGCGATCGAAGTCAATGTGTCGGTCACCAGCACTGCATACGGAAAGTTATAGAGATTGCCCAGCACGACGACGTTCTGCGGAATTGAAACCGTACCTCCGATAGTGACCTGGTTGGCGACGACAGTCGCCGTTAGCGTATTTACCGGCGTCGTGAGCACGACAGGATCACGTCGGTATCGCGTCATATTGCGTTCGACGCCCGGTCGCGAATAAATCGAGACGTTAGCTTTGCCCGCCGCAAGATCGCGGTCGAGATCGGCCGGCGCCGGCCAGCCCGGATAGATCGCAACGTCGGCATTGATGATCGAGGCGCTCGACGTGCCGGTCGGATAGACGACGCCGACGATCAGCGTCGCGAGTGCGTCCTGGACGTCAGAGAGATCGGCCATCTCACGGCATCCTTAATCCGGTATGGATATGTGCTTCGGTTATTGCAAACCGTATCCGTTCTAGCGCACAAAGGATCTCTACTAATGTTAGTTCACCGTGCTCGGACACGGCAAAGCTATCGATGGTCTGGGCGATGGCAATAACCAAACGATCGTTTCTTTGCAGCATCACGTTTCCAGAAGTTCAGCGCGGGCAACGTAGCCGAGCGAATTCCAGTAAGCCGCCGTCACGATGTAGCGTTTGCCGATGTCGTCCACGAGCACGTCGCGCTCGGTAATCAATGTTCTGTCGTTTGATGGGATAAAGAAATTCCATCCGGATCGCAGCGGCGCGTCGGCCGGCACCTTCCCTTCCGGCGTCCCTTTCTCGCGAACGTGTTGAATGCTTGCTGGAAGACCAGAAACGACGACAGCTTCCGTCGCTGGCGTTTCACCACCGTAATTCACCAGGCCGATGCCGGTGCGCGCGGTTTGCCGGTAGACCGACACCGTCCTTGGATAAATGAAAGTGTTGACTGTCACGCTAGCCCCGCTGAGCAAGGGCGAACATTCCATTAGCACCGCCCGCGAGAAGAAGCGGCGACAAGATCAATCCGATGGTGCGGAATACCGGATATTTAGCGGCGTTCCATTCTTGGCTGGTATCGCCGGCACTTTGTCTCTTGATGGAGCCGTAGGTAACGTCAGGCATCAGCGAGCCAGGAGCAACAAGCTCACGCAGCGCCGCCTCGCATGTCGCTTGAATGACCTCTTTAGGGATTTGATTGATCGGCAGATAGTCGTAGCCGAAATTGCCATAGACCGGCCCGTAGTGACCCGTTCCATAGTGACCGATCGCGACCGAATAAACCGGCGTGTAAATGTAGGCGCCGACCCGCGGCCACTGTAGGCCCTGAAGCCTTCGCAGCGCCGGATAGCCGACCCAACGTCCGGAATATTTCTTATCGAGATACATGGTCGCCCGGACCAGCGCGGTTTCCTTGTTAGACGTGACGCCAGCGGTCCAGGCGTCGTTTCCTCGGTCGGTATGATAGGCGTCGGCGTCGGCGACTGCGGCATATGAGTTTGCGGTCAGCAGCCCCGTTCCGTCTTCAACAACGAAGGTGATTCCCATATTACTCTTCCGCGATCTTGATTTTAACTAATTGCTCCAGTGTGCGCGCGCCTGTTGTCACGATGGCATTGGCCACCTCACAGGTTTCGCCTAGTGTCCCGCCGGAAAGCCAGGTGGTCACGGAAGTCGTTGTTTTCGTATTGGCACCGAGGACGACGGAGCCGCTATTAATGGTCCATGTCGATGTGCTGATCGTGTCTGTACCGAGCCGCGCCGACCAGTCAATCTGATAATCCAGCACCTCGGCCGGGTCTTTGTTCGGCCAGGTTAGAGCCATGTCTTTTCTCTATGCCACTAGATTGCGCGATGTGTATTTTGCGATCGAGACACGATTCTCTGCTGCGACGGCAGCCTTACGACCTTTGGATGCAACGTAATTAATTCTGCTAGCTGCTGCGACGTCTGCTTCACGATCTTCAGATGCAATGTGAACAATTCTTCCGCCAATAATCGGCGACGGAATTCTAATACCGAAACTTCCGACGCCGGTTGTGGCAGCGACGCCGCCGGTCGGAATCGTCATCGCACCAAGGAACGTTCCGACCGAACACGATGCGGCGGCCCCTGCTAGAGCGGCCAACGCAGCCGTGTGGGCCTGGAATACTCCGACGCCGGTTGTGGCAGCGACGCCAGTGAGCGGCTGTGTTGCCGAAACGCCCGAGACTGCAGTAAGCGTTCCGGTTAGGGCCGCAGCCCCGACACCGACGAGTGCCTTGACGCCCGTATCAACGAACGTCCCGGTCGAGGCTGCGGTGGCGACACCCGTGAGTAATTCAGCCGTTATATCAACGAACGTTCCGGTCGACGTTGCGGTACCTACGCCGCCGAGAGCCTTGACGCCCGTGTCAATGAACACGCCAACGCCTGTCGCGGCGGCGACACCCGTGAGTGCCTGGAAGGTTGTTCCGACTACTGATGCCGTAAGTGTGCCGGTTAGGGCCGCGGCAGATACGCCCGTGATGGGTTGCGCAATAGTGAAGGCGAGCGCACCGGCATTCGCTGTGGCACCAACGCCAGTTAGCGCCTTTACGTCTGTGTCGACGAATGTTCCAGCGCCGGTTGCGGCTGAAACGCCGACTAAAGCCTGGGCTCCTGTGTCAACAAAAATCCCGGTCGATGATGTAACGCCGACGCCGCCGAGCAGTTCAAATACCGTTTTGGCGAACGCCCCAACACCGGTTGCGGTGGTAACGCCAGTGAGCGCCTCAACATCTGTATCGGCAAATATTCCTGCACTAGTCGCCGCTGTAACACCAGTCAGGTTTACGTTGGTGGACGTCGATGTCGACGTTGAAATCGAACCAACTGCAGCAACGGCCGCAACGCCAGTTAGCGCATCAACATCAGTGTAGACGAACGCGCCGACACCGGTTGTGGCAGGAACACCAACGAGTGCCTTAATATCTGTCTCGACGAACGTTCCGATACCAGTCGCCGCAGCAACGCCGCCGAGTAATTCAGCCGTCGTCTCGACAAACGTTCCTATAAGAGCCGCGGCAGAAACGCCCGTGATGGGCTGTGCTACGGCCAGGACGAATGAACCAACACCAGACGCTGCAGCAACGCCCGTGAGTGCCTGGTTGGTAGTGGAAGCTGTCGATGTCGCGAGCGTGCCAACACTGGTTGCGGCTACAACGCCGCCGAGGAGTTCAACTGCGGTATCAACGAACGTTCCGGTCGAAGCTGTTAATGCGACGCCCGTGAGTGCTTCAACGTCTGTGTCGGAAAACGCTCCGACGCTAGTTGCAGATGAAACACCGACGAGAAGTTCGGCATCCGTATCAACAAACGTTCCGGCCGAAGATATAGCCCCGACGCCGCTGATCGTCAGGACGCCCGTATCGCCGAACGCGCCGACGCCAGTTCCAGCCCCGACGCCGACTAGTGCCTTTAAGCCAGTATCGACAAACGCGCCGACGCCGGTTGTGGCTGCAGCACCACTGAGCGCAAACACCACTGTAGGCGCCGCAGTGAGCGTACCAGTTAGAGCCGCAGCAGATACGCCACCGAGAAGTTTAGCCGTCGTGTCGACGAAAGTCCCAACTCCGGTGGCGGCGGCGACACCAGTGAGCGGCTGCACCGTCGCGCCGGCCGACAGCGCCATCAGATCATATGTATTGGCAGCTAGATTAGCGAAGCTTTTCTGGTATTCCGCATTAATCTCTGCGTCAGAAAGCGCGCGCCTATACAGGCGCATGTCAGCTTGAGTTCCAGCAAACCATACAGTATTGGCACCACCCATCCTGAATGATGAAACAGAGGTGTTAATAGATGTAACACCTGTCGTGGTGGCTGAAAGCACCCCATTAAAATAGATTTTTTGGTTGTTGACGCCGTCCCACGAGCCGGCAATGTGATACCAAGTGTTAGCCGCAATTGTCTGGGTAATTTTCGCGTAGGTATACACTGCCGACGCATTTGAATGAAACCCAGACTGCAGAGTGGCGCCAGAGCTGTCGTAACAGAAACCAAAAGAATTGGAGTTAACAGGTTGTGAGTCTTTTGTCGCAACAGGAATTGCTGGCGACTTTAGCCAGGTCATCCAAGTATATTGCGGAATACCGTCAACCGGTGCTGAAGTGACGATATTCTGAGACGTGCCGTCAAAGCTCACAGCAGTGGAGGCCACCGGGCCAGCGACTACAGTGGGAGTGACGACCGACGTTCCGTGCCAATTATTTCCGGATATATCACGCCCAGCGGCGTCATTTAACAGCCACCAAGCGATAAGACTATTCGTGTCATCCGGGGGCGCTGCCGAGAACGGATTAAAAGGCATCACGCCACCGAGCGGTTATATGTCCTGTACTGACAGGTGTTTAGAGTAGCTGCCCATGCAACGCCGCACTGATTGTAGAGGACAACCCGGAAGCCACCAGGCGGAAGAATAATCCTGCTCGCGGTGCCTTCTTGAGCTTGCGTAGCTGCAACAAGCTGTATGTTAGCCACCCAATATGTTGAAGGAGGCGGTCCTGCAGCCGAGGCAGCAAAGCGCCCGTCGCCGTAGGTCGAGCCGTCTTTATTCAGCGGGTAAAGATACACGCCGACGAAGTTGGGGGCGATGCACGCAAGACTAGGTAGATTGATGCTAATGTCGCAAAACATATCGAGCGCAGTGGCGTTTGTAAGCGACAAGCTGGAGGCAATGGCGTTGCCAGACGCGATAGCGTTCAGCGACGTGCCTGTGATCGCGTCACCCCAAGTAAGCCCCTGGAGTGTTCCAGCGATCCATTTCTCTGTGGCCATTTAGCTTAGTCCCGCTGCTGCAATGTCACCAAGGTCGAAGGCACGCGGGTAGGCCGCCGACTGCCACCACGGAACTGTCGGGCTGTCGAATGGTGCTACAAGCGTGGCGAGGTTGGCGAGCGATGTAGTTTTCCCGGCGAATAGCGCCTGAATGCCAGCGCGTATCGTCGTTCCTGCTGACGCATCAATAGACGCGCCAGCAAGCAGCAGTGTCAGTTGTGAAACCTGAAGCTGTGTGAAAGATGCGAGGTCAGAGAACACGATGGCGTTCAGGATTTGCGACGGCGTGAGGATGGCCTTTTGTGCGGTGCCTGTGGCCGTCAGGCCGTTAAGCTGTGTGAGCTTAGCGTAAGTGGTGCCAGGAGTAAGCGTAGCCCACTTGGTAACCAATGCGTCGTAGTAAGCCATTTACGTGATCCGCAGCAGACCAGTCGTGCCGTCCTGCGTCGGAGTTGTCAGCGTCAGCGTGCCGGCAGTCACAGCGACCGTTCCGCCGAAGTCATACCAAGCCACAACGCGATTCGCGGCGAGCGCAAAGGTCGTGTGGCCGAGGCGTGCGGACGTATTGTAAATGTACGCCCCTATCACGCTCAGCGTTGCGCCAGTCCAACTCAGTGAGTTGGAATAACTCCAGGCCGCAGACGTAATCGGATTGGTCTGTATGGGCGCGGTGTTCGTCAGCGCATTGCCGCCGGCCGAGTATGTGCCAGATGCCGCGACCTCGTCGGTGCCGATATTGGTGACGGTTTGTGCGCCGGTCCCGGGTATACCGGCGTTCGATTGCGTCGCGCCATTAGGCGTCACACCCGACTTGAGCAGGCACAGTTTCAACACGTCACTGGTGAAGGTCATGGCAGTCGTGGTGATCGTGGCGGTGCTAGCCTTTGAGCTCGTGACTTGCGTCAAGCTGTCAATAGAGGCGACGACGGAGCCGGCCGGGAGATTGGCAGAACCAGTGATTGCCATACCTACGGCGATGCCGGCGGTCGAAGTTGCACCGGTCAACGTGAACGCACCAGAGACGTTGCTGATGGTCTGCACGATGGTAACGCCAATCGCGTCGGCACCCTGCATCACCTCAGACTTCCATGTGGAAGTAACAGTTGAAGCGACCATGGTTTATGCCTTCTCTTTGAATGTGGGGTGCCACTGCCGTTCGATGTCCATCGATGCGGCGAAGTGCTCGTGAAGGACGCGCGAGATATGCAACACGGTTTCGGGATTTGCGAAGTGTTCCTCGAAGCGCGTGCCCTTGGATGCGGCAACGATCTCGGCCAAAGCGGCGTCAGCGAATGATTCCGGATCATATGGCTGTGCATGGCGCGCGACGCCGTGCTCTTGTAGTTTGATCTGCTCGTGATCCATCACATCTTGATGATGGCGCTCAAGGATATCTATCACCTTGAGTTCAAGCTTGCGGGCCTCGATGGCCTGCACGCCAGCGGCAGACGACGCAATCTGGATAATGTGCGACGCGGTATGCGCAGCCCATTTCTCAGCGCTGTGCTTGCCGTGGTCGGTGACGAGAATACCTAGCTGCATGATTGCATACCCTTTATTTATGATGCCACTTCTTCACGGTGATCGCGAAGCGCGCCTGCTGGCCAGTCAAACCCTTGTCGTGACGGTGCTGGCGTGCAAATCGATCCACGCTTTCACCGGCTGCGTGTGCTTTGCGTGTCAGGGCGCCCGGCCGTTTCACGGGATGAAACTTTGCCATCTTGCTTATGATCCTTAGCAGCATCGAAGATCTGATGATCCGAGGTGAGATCGCTTAGGTTGATGATCACAAATCCACCAGGCGCGGATGGGCTGACGACCTTGACGGTTGGGAGCGTGTCACTCATAGGTCACTCTTTTTTTTTGGAGCCACGCGGGCGGGACTCATCGTCCCGCCCTACCCGGACACCAGATACTAAGCCTTCGCGACTGCCGCTTCCCGCGCCTTCAGATCACCACGCGGAACGGCTTTCACGCTGCCGTCATCCATCTTCACCAGCACCTGATCGCCCTTGGCTGCGTCATAGCCGGTGTCGCCTGCGCGGCCATCGCGAACGATGGTGACGCTCTTGCCTTCATAAGTGCGATCGGTCGACGCACCGGCGCGAGCGCCCAACTGGTCCAAGTCATCCAGGTTCCAGCCGGCACGCGCGTAATCGCCGACCATCTCGGGATGCACGTCGCAATACATCAAGAACGGATGATCTGGTGACTGGTGCGACATGCGAACATACCAACTCTGCGGATCGAGTGTATCGTCATGCTTGGGGTTGGCAGGATCGTTGCCGAACTTCTGCGCCAGGTGGTGCCCGGCCGGCATATTTGGATCGACCGGAGCCATAACCTTTGCGTCAACCACCGAAGTTTCGACGGCGTCGCCCTTCGCCTTGCGGTCCGCTTCAGCCTCCTTGGCGCGGCTGTCGTCTGCAAGCTTGGCAGATTCGTTCGCCACCTTCACCGCTTCAGCTTTCTTCGCTGGGTCGGTTTCGGCGTCGGCCTTCGCGTGATCTTCGGCCGCTTTCGCGGAGAGCTTGGTAGTTTCTGTCTTTGCGGCCGCCGCAGCGTCGGCGTCCTTCTTCGCATCCGCGTGGGCGTGTTCGGTAGCAGCCGCGGTAGCCGGCGCGGTAGCCGGCACGAAAGCTGTCGTGGTAGCCAGCGGCGCGGTAGCGTGCGCGGGAGCTGCGCCAGGAGCTGCCGCTGGAGTCTGTAGGGTGTCGGACATAGTATGTTCCTTCGATTTCTGGAATTGTAAAACGTCGAAAAGGCCGGCCGAAGCCGGCCTCTATTAGCCGAGCAAGATTGCGACGTTGTTGGGTTTCACAACCGCTTCACCCCAGGCCAGACCGATTTCATATTTGATCTGGCGATACTGCAGATAGAGCGAGACTTCGAAGCTGATCCCCGAATACGGATCGGTGATGATCATTCGGTCCTCGGCCATATCCATAGGCTGTCCGTTCATGTTGAGCGGAACGGCAGGAGCGCGCGTCGCCAGGACGATTGCCGACTTGGCGAATGCGAGGTTAGGCGTGAAGCTGCCACCGACAGTCATGGCCACCGCGGATGTTGCCAGCGCAACCTTGAGACCAGGAAGCGCGAGCACGATCGTTCCGGGTGCCGCAACGCCGGTCGTCACTATGTACTTGTTGGAGTCTCCGGCAAACGTCACGACGTCGCCGGCAAGCACGGTGCCTGTTCCGTTGATGAGCGCGATGGATGTGGAGCCGAGCGCATAGCCGGCGGTGTCTGACGTATACGACGCGCCGGTGCCCTTGGTGACCACCTTCACGCCAGACGAGTTGTGCAGATCGAACCCTTCAAGGCGCCCGATCACACCGTTGCGGAGCAAATCTTCCGTACCGGATTCGTTGACCTTGAACAGGAGGGTCTGTACGCCGCGCAGGTTGCTCATAGCCGCCGAGCCGAGAACGAGCTGGCGATCGCTGATCGGTGCTCCGTTGTCGTCTAGGATTTGCAACGCGCCGGCCGAATCTGTCAGGCTGTTTGCCGTTCCGAACGGCGCGGTAGCGGCCGTCCCCCAAGCCCGCGATGCCGCTTTGTAGGCGGCATTGACGCAATCAGTTTCGACCTCATTGACCAGCGTGCGAAAGCCTTGCGTGAACTGGTTTGTCAGGATCGATCGAGCGCCCGGGCCGTTGTTATTGAGGCCCTTCTGCTCTTCGCCGTTCCAGCGCACCGGCACATAGCGTGACTTGGTGATGGTGATCGGGATTGCCGTGATGACCTGATCGCCATCGTTCGGCGCCGTGACGCCGGGTGTGATGTCGGACGCCGTGACGGCCGGCACGACGAACGAATCGACGGTCTGACCTTTGGCGGCACGAGCAATAGAACTGTCGCGGGTAACAGCCGGAATCATTCCGATCAGTTCGCGCGAGACGATGTCCAGTGCCTCGTAAAGCGTTGGCACTAGACCGGTGAGGGTATTAGCCATTGTGATTATCTTTCATGAATGGGGGTTTGTGAGATTTGTGTGGACCATCCGGTCCGAGCACCGATCCCCATCCAGGAATTCGGAGGTAGAATTATCGAGGTAGACTTACTTTGGGCCATCCGGCCCTTACTCGGTGATCGTCATCGCATCTTTGCCCGTAGCCGCCGCGCGCTGGGCCATAGGTTCTAGCTTGGCGAACTCCGCCCGGCTGATCGTCCTTTTGGCTCCGTTGCCGGTGGCCCCAGGTTGCGCGCCACTGCCGGACGATCCGCTGCCCTTCAAAATCTGATCGCGGTAGGGATATTGATCGACCAGAGTTTCCAGAGCTTCGTCGAAGTCGGCCAGCTCGCCGGGGCGGGCGCGGCTGTAGATGCGATTTCCAGAAGCGTCGGTCGCGGTGACTTTGCCGTCTTCGATCTTGAAGTTGCCGCCGAACCTCGCCTGAACGAGATCGGCCGGAATGGCAAACTTCTCGGTGATCAACTTGGACCGAGTGAAAGCACCGCCGATTTTCTCCGCAAAGAGGTCACTCTTTAACCGGTCGCGTTCCTTGACGATTGGCGAATACTTGCTTTCGAAGGAATCAGTAACGGCCTTGATTGCTTCGGCCTTGACCTTTTCGACCTCGCCCGCATCCACGAGCTTCTTGTGATCGAGGTTTTTTACAAGGTCGATAGCCTTGCGTGCGTCTTCCGGAACGATCCCATCAAACACCAGCAATTTTCCCTCAGTAGCTTCGAGGGTCTTTTGCAATTCGGAGTTTCGTTTTCCGTCTCGCGTAAGTCTCGCGTACATATCGGGCACGTCAAATGACGCCTCTTTCCCGTCTGGGTGAACATAGATTGGCTTTTCGCCATCCAGTTCCGCGTAGTTCTTTCCTTCGATCGTAACCTGTTTGAGTTTCATGTTGTCCTCTGGTCATCCGACCTTTGGGTGAATGGGCCATCCGGCCCGGGCTATACTTTGATTTGCTCCGTGACTGTCGGAACCTGTCCTTGCAGTGGCAGCGGTCCGGATTTGATAGCGGCTGTTTCCTTTGCAGCGTCGAAGTTGTCGGACAAGACACCACGGCGTTTCGTTTCTAACCACAGCGTGTCCTGCGAAAGATCGCCGGTTTCTCGCAGTTTGAGCAACGTATCGAGTTCGGTGCGTTCCTGTAGATCAACGCCAAAGTCGGTGTGAATTTGAACGTCGATCTCCGGATCGGGCTCGCCCATCCAAAGCGCCGTTAATTCCATCGCCTCTTCCAGCGCTTCCTTGAGTGCCAGAGCCCATCCTTGAACTGCCGAGTGAGCCTTGGCCGCGGCAACTGCTGTGGCGGTCGCCGTTAGGTTGCCGGTCTGCGGTAGTAGCGGCTGCAACCCCAACTCTTTCATCGACTTCTGTGTGAACGATAGATGCGCCTGCAGCGCGCCGATCGAGGAAGCGCTCGGCTCGATGAACTTCCATTCTCCGTGCTTGCCATCTGCGTTGGGCTGCGCAAACAAAACAGCACGTGGACCGACCGGGACGGTGATTGCCCTTCCCTCGGCGTCGGTCTCTTGCAGGACGCCATTGCCGGCCAGCATAGGGAAGCACGTTAGATCAAGAACGCTCTTAAGATTGCTTTCCTGCTGAAACTCATCGATCTGCATGTACGCGATGCCGCGCAATGGCGGATCAACGCGCCACGATCCGCCAACGCGAGCGCCGGTCACAAAGGCGACGAGTGGGATAACACCGATGGTGATGACACCGTCGCGGACTGCAGCCCATTTCTCAGCGCCCGTGGTTGCGTTTTTTAGCAGTTCCCATAACGTCCAGGTTGCCGGCCCATAACCGGTCACCTTGCCGGACTGGTGAACAATCGGCTCACGATCGAGAACCAGCACACACTCGACGACTTTCTCGGAAAATCCTACGCGAACTAACTTTGGCTGATAGATGCGCGCGTGAACGATAATCTCCTTGCCGTCGACAAAGTTCGAATAGACCGCCAGCATCCGCTCGGCGGGAATGCGTACCCAATACGGCCGCGCGTGCTGATCCTTTTGCTCCTGCTTTGTGATCGGCGCGCCGTTCGGCTTTTGCTCCAGGACGGTATGATCGACAAAGATCCAGTCGACCCCTTTGTCGATGCCGGCGCGAAACGTGGTGCGCGCGAAGACGTGCAGCGAATTGCCCTGCCCGTCGATGTCCTCGGCCAGCTCCTTGAGTTGCTCAGACGCGCCGTCTTGCAGAATCAATTCTTTGCTGAACGGCTTCGACGAAAGATTGCGCGAGATGTCGTCGTAAATGTTGGTCAACGGCGCCACCATTCGCCGGAAGCGATAGTCCTGATCGGTCTCCTGAATGAATTGCGGTAGGTAATTTTCGGCGGCACCAGGCATTCTTAACGCCGCCGCACCACCGAGAATCGTGCTGACCATGTCCCAAAAGGACGCCATGGCGTTGTGATCCGAAGACGTGTTCTTCGGATTCGGCGTGTCGGCCAGGACGGGCGCGCCAAGGCCAATAGTGCCGATATAGGTGTTGTCCACTGTGGTCAGCCCTGTCCTTGACGCCGCGCCGGGCTACCCTTGATTGTACGGCGGCTTTGACGGCTTTGCCTTCGACTTTGTCTTCGGCTTTGTCTTCGGCTTGGCATCCGGCCTGACGAATGGCTCACCTCGCGTTGGCGCCGGCCCGAGCAACCGGTTAAGCAATTTCATAAGCATGGCCGCTCCTATTGCCCATAGTGTCCAAATACCGGATACATATTTCGCGGCTTTGACAATCGGCCGAACGCACCGGAGCTAGCGTCAACCTGATCCTTGAACGAGCCGCCAGGAAACATGCAGAGTTCTTCGAGATAATTCTCGTTCCAATCGCCCTTGACCAGATAGACGTTGCCGGCTTCGCATTGGACGGCGAATGGTTCTGCTCGCGTTGGTTTCTTGCCGGTCTCTGGTTCGGCGCGGGCGACGTAGCCGAACAGCATTGCGATGTAGTCCCGGGCCTGGACCTTGCCGGCCTGCCCCGGGTCTTGCGGCAGGCTGATCTCGCACGCCGTACCGTCTGTCGCCGCGGTCGACTTGACTAACTGGCGAACAACATTGCCCTCAGACTGTGTCCTGATGACATTGCCGACAATGAAACTTCCGTCAGGCGCGCGCCCGAGCTTTACCCCAGCAGTGTATGCCGCGGTTTTCTTTGCGGTCGCGGCCAGATCCCAATGGCGAACCCACTTCGTATTATCCGGTGGGACGCTGATGAACTTCCCGGCAAACCAATGCCGCTTGAACATGGCGCCTTCGCGCTGCGTCGGCCGCTGCTGATATTGGCCAGCGTAAGCGTAGGCCGTCGTATCGCGCTTCAGCTTCTCGATTGTCTCACGCGAAAACCGGATCGGATCGAGCAGCTCGCCATCATTAGTGCGCGGGTCGGTAAAACCGATCGACGTGGAACACCGCCGCTCAATCTCCAACTCCATAGGCAGCATCAGATACGTGTAACCCATCTTAAGCTTGAGAATAGTGCCTGCAACGTCGTCTTCGTGCAGCCGCTGCATGATGACAACGATTGCCGACTTTTCCTGATCGTTGAGGCGGTTGATGGCACCTTCCCTGAATTTGCGGGTCGTTGCCTCTCGCTCGACAGAGCTTTCGGCTAATTCAGTCGAATGCGGATCGTCTATTACCAGGCGATCGCCGCGCTGCGATGTGAGCGAACCGAAGGCAACACCCTCTCTGGTTCCGGTCTCGCTGTTCGCGAAGGACGTTTCACCAGTCCGCGTCAGGTTTACTTCAGGCCAGAGCAATTGATACCATTCCGACAGGATCAGATCGCGGGTCTTGCGCGTGTCTCGTTTGACCGGCCCGTCATTGAATGACGTGGCCAGATAGCGCAGCGACCGCAGGCCCTTTGGACCCCACTCCCATGCGTTCCAGAACACCGAGACAAGAAGCGATTTCATCGAGCCAGGCGGAACGGTGATCAGCAACCGGTTAAGCCGGCCGTCCGTCACGGCCTCTAGATGGTCGCAGATCGCATCAACATGCCAGTTAGGAATGTAAGTCGCGTTCGGTTCGAGAACGTGCCAGGCCTCCTTGACGAAGCCCGCAAGCGTTGCGCAGCGCGCGCGGATCGAATCGGCGTCTTTTAGAAGATGCTCACGCTCGCGTTCAATTAAGCGCCGGGACCTTTCTGCGTTGATCGACGATAGCGAGGGGAGTTGCTCCGGGAGCCTGGGTGGCCGATCCGAGGATTTCCGCAAGACGTTCGAGCTGGTCATCGCTTAGCCTTGTCAAATCCACCGTCTGAATTGGGCCGCCGTCCTTTCCGGTGTGCTCGGTGGTAACGCGCTCGCGATACTTATCCGGTCGGCGCGCCTTGAGCTGCATTGCGAGATGGTTTTCGGAAATGTCGCGGTGCTCGACAATCGTTTCGATGGTCTCTCCGTTCCTCGCAATCCGGCGCGTTATATCGCGCCGACGCACGAAGCCCACGGTGCCAAGCTCGATCGATACGTCTTCAAGCCTGTCGGTGCCGGCCTCGTAGGCATCCCTCCAGCGCTGGGCAAAGCCGGTATCAGCCAGTCGCCAGCGCGCGGCCGAGGCCCGTGAAATCTGGGCCGCCTTGCATGCTGCCTCTACGCTCTTCGACTCGCGCAACGTCTGCAGAAAGATGCTTTCAACCCGCATGCGGTGTTTCTTGATATCGGCCATGTCAATCAAAACCTGTACAGGCGCGGATCGTCCTACCCGGACCGCGGCACGCTAGCTAAGCCGTAGCGCAAGCTGCGGCAGGCCGCCGTTTTTTTTCAGCGGCACTACATGGATAGGTGCGCGGCAGTGGATGTTTCGCCGGATCGCGAAGGCAACTGCCTCTTTGGCCGATCGGTTGCAATCCATTGCCGTGAGCGCGTGCGCCGCGCCAGCGCCAACAGCGTGATAGCCTTCGGCGACTTCAAAGAGGCCGCCTAGCCACCCCTTTGCCGTGTCGTGCCAGATTGAAACGTTGTAGACTTTGCCACCTGGCAGAACGAGCACGGCATCATAGTCGAGCGCCATTTCAGCGAGTTGCGCGCGGGTCGGCAGACTGCGCGGCGACTTCGCGTGTGCAAACAGGACTTGAACGTGTCGGCTATCATCGTCGCCAGCTTCGCCGAGTAGCGCGCCGGATGCTAAGCGCGTGATCTTGGTCCGACGAGTCATAACCATGCCGTCGTCATCGGCCCATGCACTGTCGCAGGCCATCATGCCATTGGCGTAAGCAATCGTGGTCACGGCTCGCCCCCGGCAACGTCGTGAAGCGCAACCCTGATGGAACTCAAGAGGACGTGGTCAGACACGTCGCCAGTGCAATCAACGTAGTGGCCGCACCAGACCGCAACCCGGGTCAGAAATACTCCGACGAGGTTTGATGGCACCGTGCGCGCGGCCAAGACCAGCATTTCGGCCTGCGCCGCCGTGTACATGACCCGCATCAAAGGGCTCTCAGTGCAAGGTCGAAACGTGATCGGCAAAGTAAAAGCTGTGCGCGCCGCGAGACCACGAGACCGTGACTGAGTGCAGCGGCCCCTCGATCTCTCTCCGCCAGAACGTTATGAAGTCGCGCAGCCGCGGCAGACGCGGCGGCTCGTCGTATTCCTGCCAAACAAAGGTTTGCAGCAGCCAAAGCTGGTCCGGTTTGTGATAGAGAATGTTGGCCGTGACTAGGTCACTTCGCATGCCGGTGCCAGCGAGCATTGGGCTTGGCCTTCGGCTGTTTCAGACAGGCGCGCCCCTGCGCGCGTTCCTCTGGGGTAGCCGCGGCCGTGTGGGCCGCCAGCGTGGCCGGATCCATGTTCTGCACCGCCCAGTGAACCTGGTCGCAGGTGAAGGCGCCCGCGGTGCCGGGGGCGATGATCAGAAAGGCTAGCGCCGCGAGGTAGGCAAGTGTCTTTGGAAACCGGCCCATAATGGCTCGTCTCAGTGCCTTGTAATCTATTTTGCCGCGCACGGGCTTCGCCACGAAGATCCGCTTCTGTTTGCGGCTAGTCACAGACAAACTCCCAAACGTGGGTGCTGTATTCGCCTTTTTGTTTGTCGGTGTATTTCCAGCATGGATCGCCGTCTATCCAGCCTTCCGGCTCCTCGGTGAACTGGGTGCCGCGGTTGAACTGGCCCGCCCGTAGCTCGTAGCCGTCCCGCTGATCCTTGAAGGGCTTTGCTGCCTTGCCGTCCCTGAGCGGGACGATGTGGACGCCGTGATCATGGCGCACTTCGGCCGCAATGGCAGGGAGCGAGAGGATCGTTGCCATCACGAGGGCGGTGGCGATAGGATTTATAGGATTTAGAGGATTCATGTGATCCGCCTATGTAATGGAAACGGCCCGACACTCCACGGCGGCGTTCCTGGTAACTCCATGATTTTGCGGGCATAAGCGCGGATATATGCTAGGCGCGCGTCTTGGGCTCGGCACGCCTCCCAGAAATCGAGCGCTTCCCGCTCGCGCTGTTCGCGCTTGGCCCAGCCCTTCCACATTTGCGGATTATCCAGTTTTCGGCCCAATGCCCGTGTGGCTTGGCCAGCGAGTGAAAGGTGGGGCGGCTTCTTGGCTTCGGCACAGTCAGACGCCGGATCGAGCCGGGGCGCGGAAGACCTCGGCTGTGATTTTGCGCGCCCTGTCGTGTACTTTCGCTTCCATCGTGCCGGGCAACACCAGCCCAAAGTGCCGATCGAAAAAGGCTAAGCACTGTTCTTCGGTGGCTCCGTGTCGCCGTATTGCGGCCACGGTCATGCGGAACTCGGCCAGCAAGTTGGCGATCTTTACCTCGGGCTCGTGCTCGGTCATGGCGTTGTGCCCCTGCAAAGCAATGCTTTCAATAGCGGCGTATAGCCGTAGCCGTGGCCGTGGGCGCGTTTAACCGGCCTGGGTGGTGTGTGGGTAGCGGCCAGCAGCCAGCAGCGCGCCCGTGGCACCCGTGGCACCGGTGAGAACAGACCGGAACAGGCCGGCCAGATTAACGGTCTATTAGCGCCGGATCCGATGGAAACCCTTGCGGCTGTAGGACAAGTCGCACGGCGCGCGCCGGCAAACTAACGCCTAACTAACGACTGGGCCGGGTTTAGTAGAAAGGCCGGTCCGCAAGGACCGGCCTGTCCGACAGGACGTACCTGCCGGGGGGTTTAGTCGACGATCTCTTCGCCGATATGAACCGTGACCGCGGCCAGTTCGTCTTTCGTGATGCATCGGGCAAAGGCGATCTTCTGGTTGACCGCGGCTAGCTGCACGTTCTTTTGTTGCACCACGGCGCCCAGCATCGAGGCGCAGGACGCCATATCCGGGTAGGTGACGGCCTTATCGAACCCAATGGCGATCGGCTGCCCGGCGAGAGTGGTCAGAAAGAACAAAAGAAAGATCATCAAATCCTCCAGCCCGGGCCGGGGCTTTTAGGTAATATCCCTGGCGTTATAAGCCTTCCCCGTGGCCGGGAGGCGAGCACTTGGGGAACCGGACCGATCAAAGAAACACCTTCGACGGCTTGAGCAGTTTCAGGAGGTAACGGGCGTTTGGGTGGCCGCGGTCGTAGTAAAGCAGCTCAGTCCGGCCACTATCCCACTTCACCCGCACGGCGAGGGTGTCGGCGGCTAGCACAAGGCCGGGGGAGAAGTCCGGATCCCCGTTCGCCAATTCAACCCGATCGCCGGCTAATACGAGTTTCATGCGGGCCACCGCGGTTCGAGCAACCTCCCTCAGACTGACAATACGCTATCGCGTATAAATCAGAGATATACGCTGGCACATATAAAAGTGGATAGGTTTTACCCTTGCGACTGTCCGATTTACCGTGCTTGGCGCCCCTCCGGCCGCGGCGCACAAAGGCCCGGTTTTACTACAGCATAATACAGCGACTGTCCGAATACTGATAGGACTTCGGACAGTTCACCGGCTGGGTAGCAACCCCACTTAGCCCTACCGCTTCGGCCGTACGCACCCAGCGGTTAGGAACCGGTAAGAGTCTTAGACGGACGCGAAACGATAGGAAATGAAAGCGCGAAGCCTCTTAAAGGCGAAGCGCGCTGATTCGGTGTTCTGTTTTGGTGGGAAGATTCTTACAGCTGCTAGACTCAGAGTTTAACGTCTTAAGACTATCGGCTCATCAAAAGCGCGCCTGACGGCGCTTTTTATAGTCTGTTAAGCTAAACACAGACTCCTACTTACTGGGCGGGCGCGCGGGAGGAAAGGCCCAAAAGACATAATTGTCAAGAAAATGGAACCCACTCCTAGGCTCCCTGTCCTAACTTGCCTTCAACATTGGCTTTCACTCCTAATATTAGGCATTGGTTCCTTACTCACTCGGCTTTGCTAATCTCCGCAAGATCTGCGGACATTGGTTCCTTATTCTCCGCATTGGGCCTGCGTTCCTTCATCGCGAAGGCGAGTTGGCGTAAAAAATTGACCTTGTATCGAAGGAAGAATTGGTCGTAATTCATCGCCCGCGCTTCGCCTCGCCGGCGATCTGCGCTGGCTTCGAATTTCATCCGGTAATTTTTATAGGTCTCGTTGATTTGCCTCATCTCGCCGCGCTGTTGCATGCCGATTAGGATTTCTTCAACGCGCGCAATAGCTTGCTCGGCGCGCTCGATGACCAGGCTGTGCGGGGTGAGCGTGATATTCGATGCTGCGGCGACCTTCCGGATGACGGCCCGGGCAAGCTCGGCGCTGACGTTTAGCCAGCCGCTGCGCGACAGTTTAGAGCGTAACTCGCGGTTGGTATCGGCCTCGATTGCCTTGGCTTTACAATGGCTTGAACACCAGAACCGGGAATGAAAGGCTAGCCGCTGCCACTTTGCGGTCTGCTTATCGTCGACCTTGATAGAGATCGCCTTTGAGCACGCAATTTGCACCGGCTCCTTGTCTTGCGGGCCGATCACATAGACTGAGCAATACTCGAAGGCGTCAATGTATTGCTGGATAAGGAAGTCCTGATGCTTCATGCCACCCGTATTCCATTCCTATTGAGGTCGTCGGCGAGGATCTGCAGGGCCTCCAGCACGACCGGCGGCGGCCCGAAGCTGGCAGTTGATCGCCGGTTCCAGACGACGTCTTCGGCCCAACCTGTGACGGCGAGGGCGAGCATCTTGTCGTTCTTGAAATACTCCATTGGCCACGAAATCGCTTGTTCCATCAAGGTTATCTCTTGGGTTGATGGCTGAATGCGCACGCGATTGTGCTCGTTGTAGGTATCGATGATGGCGCCGGATCCAACCTGCATATTGAGGTCGCCGGCATCGTGGGTATAGGCCGGCATCGAGTTCTTAAAGCCACCAGGCCTGGTCGAGTTCGGAATGCGGGCGACCACCCGGAATGCCTCGACCAGCCGCTCGCCGACGCGCTCGGCCGTCCATTTGAGCGGTCTGTGGTCCGGGTTGCAGGGTGCCACCACGCGGCGCTGGGTAACACCGACGATCAGACTACCAGAGATGACCGGAATAAACGGCTCCAGATCTAGAGTTCCAGATGTCACTCTTTCCCTGTCACTATATGTCACGTTGCCAATTCCTTCCTAGTTACAAGCGGTTGGCGGCTGTCACTCTGTCACTATGGGATGTCACTCGGAGTCTAGATCTGGACTATTTGAACTCCTCGACGTCATCCGGGGCCGGGAGCAGCTCGGGCGCGCCGCGGTCGGGACGCCCCTCGATGACGCCAGCCACCGGCCGCCCGGTGAGCCACACGTAAGGGTTGGATCGGCCGATCACCCGGCGGTCGAGCAGCGTGTCGTTCGCCCGCTTCATGCGCTGCCGCACGGTGGCTTCGTTCTCTTCGGAAGCTGTTCGGCGATAGACCTCATACCAGCGCGCCACCTTGACCACCCTGGTGATCGAGCGTGGCAGATCGAGCGGCGGAACTTCGCCATATTCCGTGATGGCATCGCGCAAGGACCGAAGAATGTTGCGCTTTTCCTCGGAAAGCGACGCCGCCTGCGGGTCGGCCTTCTTGGCCCCGGCTGGCGCATGGCTTTCGCCCGCCGGCGCCGTCACAACGCATGAGCTGCGCTCGTCGCCATCTTCGTCGACGCCAACAACGACCCTGCGCAGCACAAAGCGCCAGGTGACGCCTTCCTCGCCCTCGCGCTGCTTGAGCAGCTTGGCAGTGCGAATCATCCGGCCCGGGCCGCCCGCGGGGTTGATATCCCTTTCAAGGCCGCCGGCGGTGATCTCGATCGCGGTCTCAAACGTCGCCAGCAACGACGTATGCCCGCGCGGCCCGGTGTTCGCCGCGTTCTTGTGATGCACCAGCCAAAGACCGCAGTTGCACTCCTCGCGGATACGGTCGAGCCGGCTGATTACGAGCCCGACGTCCTTGCCGTGGATCTCGTCCATCCCGGGCGTCGTCTTGTTGAGCGTGTCAATTGCCACAACCTCAAGCTGCTTTTCGTGCCGCTTTTCGTGCTCCTTGATCTCGGCGATTAGCTCGTCGAGCTGCCGCTCGTCCCCGAACAGATCAAATTTCTTGGTGAGGCAGACAAACGGCAACCGGCCGGATGGCGCCAGGTTGTGATGGATGCCATAAGCCGGCATCCGCAGGTCGGCAAACCCGACGCCGGCTTCAGCCGCGCAATAGACCACGAGCCCCTGTCGTGTCTTGCGACCCATGAAGTCAACGCCGCGGGTCACGGCCATCGCCATGCTCTGCGTCCAGAAACTCTTTCCGGACTGGATGCCGCCGACGATCATCACCGCCTCGCGCCGTGGCACGATCCCCTTGATTAGATATTCGTAAGAAACCATCGCCGGCCGCGGCTCGCCCCAAGTCACCGCACCAAATTTGGATTCGATCGGCGCTGGCGACCACAGCGGAGCCTTGTCGGCTAGTACGTGGAGCTGGTCGATCGTGTTGCCGGTGCTCAGCCAATCCTCAATGTCGCCCTTCGGAGACAGGCCAGGAAGATCGAGCACGCGGTTGGCGGCGGCTACGCCGTTGAGCGAAGCGCCGATGATATCGGCGTGCTTGCGCCCGGCCTCGTCATTGTCGGGCAGCGTGACGGTATCGGCGCACTTGAATATCTTGGTGAACTCGGCCGGCCACTTGCCAGCCCCCATCGGATTGCAAGTCGCCGGCACGCCGGCGTAGCGCAATAAGTCGACGCACTTCTCACCTTCGACCAGGAACACCACACGGTTTTCGCCCAGCGCCTCTATAAGCTGCGGCAGCCGGTAAGGCACCAACCGAACCCCTTTGAGATTCCAGGCCCATTCGTCCGTTAGGCCGTTGTTGATGTACGCCGCTTTTCCGATGGGTTGGCGCTGCAGGAATGTTTTCTTGGGCTTGCCGTCTGCGCCGGTCGCTAACGTCCCGTCCGGCTTGCGGAAGACATAGCGCAGCGTCTGGTAGAGAAGCTTGCCGCTCTCGTCGACGTAATTGTAAATTGCGGCCTGCTCGCGCGTCGCCGCTTCCTCATGCTTGTTTTCCTCTGGATCTAAATCCATCACCCCGGGATCAACTTGATCTATCTCCGCAAAATCTACGGAGATAGCCGGCTCGCCATTTGTGCGCTTCGGCTCTCCGACATCGAGCTTGAGGTCTTCGCGCATCCAATCGAGCGCGCCGCCAACATCTAAGCCCTTCTCGCGGTGAATGAGATCGAGAACGCCGCCGCCTTCGTTGTTCTCGTGGTCGTGCCAGACGCCTTTCGTCAGATCAACCGAGAGCGACCCGTTGCTTCCGTAGCGGAGATGCTTTTCATTGGACAGCTTAACGTTCGGCGCGCCCAGCAGCGCGCGCGCGACAGCCTCCATATAAATACCGAGATCAGACACGTTTTAATTATCCAAGACAGCCCGGAAAAGGTTGTCGCTCGCGATAATCTCTAAGATGCGCGCCGCTAATCTTGTCGGCGTCGTGCCTCGCTTATCCGCTTCGATCTCAAGCACCGAGATCGCCGCATTGGCAACGTTTGCTTCAATCTTCGAGCAACCGCCGACAACATTCGTTGCGCGCTTAAAGGGATCGGCTTCCGAAGGAATGGGCCGCGGGATGACCTCCTGCATAGCTTCCTTCAATGGAATCCCGTGCTTTACGCAGATGTTCAGCAGCGTCGAGTGCTCGCACTTGAGGATGCGAGCAATATCGAAGCTGGCGTATCCAGCGCGCACTAACGACGGGATGTTTTTGAGAACGGCCGGTGTGAAAGCAAAGTCGCTCATAGGTCGCACTCCCATCGATCGCGCTGTTTTTTTATTGATAGGATTGAACGCTGCGGGAATCGCTGAGGATATTCTACCTTCGTTGGTGGTATGGCCCAGGCGCCATCACCAATGACATGTCCTGATGTCTCCGGCGGATCGACGGTCAGAACGCGACGAGACGGTTTTTGCGAGCGCACATAGAGTATCACGCAAAATACCAACGTTAATCCAATAATGAGGATGAGAGATTTTGTGGACATAGCTACCTCCGATGTTTGTGATGGTAAGCAGTCGCCAGAGCGAGCACGGTCAGGAATATGATGAAGGCGGTCATGCGGTCGGCCTTACGGTTATCCGCAGCATTGGCGTTGCGCCGTAGAATTTACGAACGCAACAATCAACAACTTGGGAATCGTCGCGCCATACGATTTCGTTGAGCGCATCGCCAACAACCTTTACGATATTGTCGGCGTCAGGCTTTCCAGTCGGGCGCACTAATCCCACAAGCGCCTGTTGCTGTTTTGTATTTGTCCAGGTGGATGGAACTGAGAAAAACGCATCAACATTCAGCGCCACCGGCCCAAGAAACCACGGCAATCCAGCCATTGCTCGCCGTGCCATGTAGCCGATTAACGCTTCGAACAATCGCGTCGACGTCGGAGTGTATGCGTGGCCTGTGCTCCTAACGAAGCGTGGACGCGCCTTCCCGTGCGGATCGCCCAGCACCTCGAACTCGACCAGGACCGGATCGTCTTTGGTGGGAACGGTGCTCATGCGGCAGTCACCTCCCATAGAGGATGAAGGGTTTAGGCGAAGGTCGGTTAGGGCGTGGAAGCACGCTTAGGCGCGCATGGTGTGCGCAGTAGGAACCGACAAGCGAAGCGTTGCCGCAGAAAAAGAACTCGGGCTTGAGCGGATCGCCCACCGGCCAGTGGCAGTTTTTTTCTGTGAGTTGAATAAGTGTGCAACGTTGCTCGATAGGCATTTCGAAAGCGGGCTCAGGCGCAGGGATTGGTTGTTTCTCACGGGGAACGCGCACTATAGGAGCGCGGCGATCGCCATCCAGGCGCGGTGCCCTCTCCACACGAAACTTCGAAATGCCGAGCCGCTGGACTTTCCCGATGACGCTATTGCGCGAGGT
>CAAGKR010343524.1_pt1 | contig 22032 bp, 20 predicted proteins | sample 2556971 | NCBI WGS metagenome assembly CAAGKR01 (sample SAMEA5207829, study PRJEB30636) | soil metagenome | biome: forest; feature: boreal; material: soil | place: USA | collected 2011-09 | depth 1 m | reverse complement strand
CGGCCGACGAGTTGGTCGCATTTGCCGAAGATCTCGCCCGAATCGCGGCGGCAGGCGGCGGCGCGAAAGCGCTCGCAGGCCACCTCGCGCGGAGCGCGAGCGTCGGCGTGCTCGTTGAAAACGCACAGTGGCGGCACCTTGCGGCCGCCGGTGGAACGGACGTGCCCAGCAGTGTGCAGCCGTTTCTCGTGAACAGCGCGGCCACCGATTTTCAGCGTCTGCGTAATGGTTATGCAGGACGCACGGTCGCGATCGTCACGGGCGACACGCGTCTGGGCCAGCTCTCGATCTTTGGAGAGGCAGATCTCGACGGGCTCGAACACGCCGCCCGTTTGACCGCGAGCGCAATCGCCGTCGAGTTGGCGCGCGAGCTCGGCGCGCAGCCGGGACGGCGGCGCACATTTTGGGAACGCCTTGCTTCGCAGAGCTATCACGACGCCGTCGCCGCGCGCGATGACGCGGCAGCTCGCGGCATCGCACTGGCAACGCACTATGTTGCAGTGGCACTTGAAGCGGAAGACGGCGATGCGAACGCGTTTCGTGTCGCCGTGCTGGAAGCATTTCGCGGCGGAGAAGGTGATGCAGGAGTGCTCGAACGCGGCGGCGCGCTCGTCGTTTTCGTGCCGGCCTCCCGCGAAGTCGATGCTTCGAACGCGCGCACTGCAGCAGCGTTGCTGCCGCGCACGCTTCAGAAAAAACAATTGGACTTGCGCATTACAGGCGGCGCCGGAACGCGCGCGGCAGCCTTATCGCTGCATCGCTCGCTGGCCGAAGCCGAAGCGGCGCTTGCAATCTCGCGGCGGCTCTATGGCCCCGGACGCGTCGGTGTCTACGAGGAGCTCGGCGCCTATCCGTTACTGTTATTGGGCGGCGACGCCGATGCGATGCGCGATTTCGCGCGCCGCATCCTTGCGCCGCTACGCGCATATGACGAAAAGCATCAAACCGAATTGGAACGAACCCTGCGGCTGTATTTTTCGGTCGGCGAAAACGTGAAAACCGCTGCGGCAGAGCTGAGCGTGCACCGCCACACGGTCTTTTACCGGCTGCGGCAGATCGGCGAGATCTGCGGCAGCAAGCTCGACGACCCTCACGATCAGCTCACACTGAGAATGGCGATTGCGATCGATGCACTTACCGGTTAGCGACTCCCGGCGCGCGGCCGGCAAACGCGAAGTCCTGCGCCTTGCAAAGGACCGCAAGGTCAAATTCGTACGGCTGGCCTTCGCCGACGTGCTTGGCGTCGGCAAGAACGTCTCGATTCCGGCTACGGAATTGGAGGCCGCACTCGAAGGCAACGTAACCTTCGACGGCGGTTCGATCGACGGCTTCGTGCGCGGTGAGGAGCTCGACATGGTCCTGCGGCCGGACCCGTCAACGTTTGCGCTCTACCCGTGGTCAACACCGGAAGCAGCTGAAGCGCGTTTGCTCTGCGACATCGCGATGCCCGACGGATCGCCGTTCGAGGGCTGCCCTAGGACAACACTCAAGCGTGCGATCGAAGAGGCCAAAGGAGCGCTCGAAAGAGTCGCCGTCGCACTCGAGGTCGAGTTCTATCTTTTCGAAGCGCTCGACAGCGAATACGGATCGACCAAGACCGCCGACATCGGTTCCTACTTCGACTTCTCCGCCAACGATCGCGGCGAGGATGCGCGCAGCGCGATCGTGGCAGCGCTGCAAGCGATGGGCGTGGCGATTGCGAGCTCGCATCACGAACACGGCCCGGGTCAGCACGAGATCGATTTCCCGCACAGCGATCCGCTTGCGGCCGCCGATGCGCTGCTCACGCTGCGTTCGATCGCCAAGCACGTCGCGGCGGCGCGCGGATTAGAGGCGACGTTCATGCCGAAGCCGCTCGAAGATCACGCCGGCAGCGGACTGCACGTCAACTTCCGCGTTTCGTCCGAACAAAAACCTGAAATGCTCTACATGATCGGCGGATTGTTGACGCACGCGCCCGCGCTCACCGCGGTTTGCAATTCAACCGTGAATTCATATAAGCGTTTGGTCGACGCCTGGGATGCTCCGATCTACACCGTTTGGTCCGAGCGCAGCGCGAACGCACTCGTGCGCGTTCCGCCAAATGAACAACCTCCGCAGCTGGAGATGCGCAGCCCGGATGCAGCGGGCAATCCGTACCTCTCGCTGGCTGTCCTGCTCGGAGCGCTCGCCGACGGCGTTGAGCAGCACCGCCTTCCCGGCGATCCGCTCGTCGGTTCCACTTACGATCTGCCCGAGCGCGAACGGCACGAACGCGGGATCGGCACACTTCCGAAATCGTTGCGCCAGGCAATCACCGAACTCGACGGCGATCCTATCGTGCGCGCGGCGCTCGGCGATCACATCTATCACGCGTTTCGCGATGCGAAATTAGCGGAATACGAACGCTATCGCCGCGCCGTGCATCCTTGGGAGCACCGCGCATACCTACGCCTTTACTGAAGCGGCCTCGCGCAGAAGGCGCCACGCAACAGCAACGTCGTCGCGCGTCGTTTGCAGGTTTCCGATCGCCAGCCGCAGGGCATAGCGGTCGCGCACCTTCGTATGCGATAAGAACACTTCGCCCGTCGCGTTTACTGTTTCCAGAATGCGCGCATTGAGCTGCTCAAGCTCGGCTTCGTTCAAGCCGGGTGGAGCGTAACGGAAGCAGACGACGGAAAACGGGTGCGGCGCGAGGATCTCCCAATTGGGTTCGGCTTCGATCCAACTCGCGAACTCTTGCGCCAGCGCAATGTGGCGGCGCAGGTGCTCGCGTAAGCCTTCGGCTCCGAAGTAACGCAGCACGAACCACAATTTCAATGCGCGGAAACGTCGCCCGAGCTGCAAGCCATACTCCATATAATTGCGTCCCGATTCCTCATTTGCGTGTAAAATGAATTCCGGGACCAAACTGAACGCGCGGCGCAACATGTCGGGATCGCGCACGTAGAGCGCGGAACAATCCATCGGCACGAACAACCATTTGTGCGGATTGACGACGATGGAATTGGCGTATTCCGCGCCCGCAAGAATGGAACGAAACTCAGGCATGATGGCGGCCGCGCCCGCGTATGCTGCGTCCACGTGCAGCCAGACACGCCGTTCGCGCGCAATTACGGCAATGGCCTCAACCGGATCGCGTGACGTCGTCGAAGTCGTACCGACCGTCGCGACGATCGCCATCGGCCGCATTCCCGCCGCGACGTCCGCGTCGAGCCGCTTTGCCAACGCATCCGCAAGCATCCGCAATTCCGGATCGGTTTGGACGCGCACGACGTTCTCGCGTCCAATCCCCAGCGCGATGCACGCCTTTTCGATGTGCGAATGTGTCTCATCCGTTATGTAGACGCGCAAGCGCGGAAGTTCTCGCGCAGTCATCCCACGCTCGCGTATATCCAACTCGAGCGATTCACGGGCGGCCGCGAGCGCGGTGAACCCCGCGATCGAAGCGGTGTCGTAAATAATTCCCGTAAAGCTGTCCGGCAGGCCAATCAGCCGTGCGAGCCAACGCATCACGACCTCTTCGAGTTCGGTCGCAGCCGGCGAGGTGCGCCAGAGCATCGCTTTGACGTCCAGCGCTGCAGCCAACGCTTCGGCGGCGATGCCGATCGGCGCGGCGCTGGTGGCAAAATAGGCGAAGAAACGCGGGCTATTCCAATGCGTGATGCCCGGCAGAATCACGTTTTCGAAGTCGGCCATCAACGCGTCGAACGGCTCGGCGCGCTCCGGTGCTTCGCCCGGCAGCCGGGAGCTGACCTCGCCCGGCGAAACCCGCGAGAGCACCGGATAGTCGCGCGCATTCGAGAGATAGCGATCGATCCAGGCGCCGACAGCCGCAAAGTCGGCAGCGAACTCGCTCACGAGGGAGTATATTAAGGCAATGCACTACCGGACCTACCCCAATAGCAGCGTGACAGTCAGCGAAGTTGGCTTCGGCCTCTGGACCACCGGCACCGATTGGTGGGGTAAGAAAAGCGAAGCCGAAGCCGTCGCTTTGCTGCACGAAGCATTCGATCTCGGGGTAACGCTGTTCGATGCCGCCGACGTGTACGGCAACGGGCGGAGCGAGGAACAACTGGCTGCCGCCTTCGGCGACCGGCGCGATCGCGTCGTCTACGCAACCAAGTTCGGCTACGACTTCTACAACAACGCGGGCGAGAAGCGCGGCGAGCGCGAGCTGCCGCAGGACACTTCGCCAAAGTTCGTGCGCTTCGCGCTGGAACAGTCGCTGCGCCGCCTGCAGACCAATTGCATCGACATCTACCAACTCCACAACGCGCGCCTGGCGCAGATCGACGACGACGCGCTGTTCGAGCTGCTCGAAGCATTCAAAGCTGAAGGCAAGATACGCATGTACGGAGTTGCTCTCGGTCCAGCCATTGGCTGGCTCTACGAAGGAATCGACGCGGTAAAGAAGCGCGACATCGGGTCGCTGCAGATCATTTGGAACATGCTCGAGCAGTTTCCGGGAAACGAGCAGATCAAAGCAGCCCACGACACCGGGGCGGACACGGGCTACATGATCCGCGTGCCGCATTCGAGCGGCATGCTCGAAGGAAAATATACCGAGGAAACGCTTTTCCCCGAAGGCGACCATCGCCGCCATCGTCCGCGTTCGTGGCTGGTCAACGGCGTGAAAAAAGTCGAACAACTGCGCTTCTTGGAATCACCACAGCGCACGCTCGGGCAAGCTGCGATCCAGTGGCTGTTGGCCGAGCCGCGCGTCATGACCGTGCTGCCGAACATTTATAATCGCGAACAGCTCGTCGAATTCGCGGCCGCGGGCGATGCCCCGCCGCTAACGAGCGCGGAACTCGATCGCACCGCGCAGCTCTATGCGGGCAACTTCGGAATCGAAGAGCCACCGATGTCGTTCAAAGGCACGATGACACCGCCCGCGACGGCGACCGTTTGATGGCCGAGACGATCCGCTCCAATAAAGCACCGGCGCCTATCGGCCCGTATAGCCAGGCGGTTCGCGCGAACGACCAATTGTTCTGCAGCGGCATGATCGCGCTCGATCCGCAAACCGGCGAACTCACGGGAGCCGATGCGGCGACGCAAGCGGAGCGCGCCCTCCAAAACCTGGGCGCAGTGCTCGAGGCGGCCGGCCTGAGCTACGCCGACGTCGTGAAGACGACGGTGTTCTTGATCGATATGAGCGATTTCGCAGCCGTCAACACGGTTTATGCGAAGTATTTTGACGCGAACAAACCCGCGCGTTCAACCGTCGCGGTTGCCGGCTTGCCGAAGGGCGCCCGCGTCGAGATCGACGCCATTGCCCTGCCGCGCTAGGGCGTAATTCTTAGGCCCGAACGTTCCAGCGCCGCCACGCGTTCCTTCGCCAGCGTCTTTACCGACGGATCGTAGGAATCGGCGGCGAGCCTGAACTGCGTAGCGGCCAAAGCTTGATTGCCCTGCCGCGCATAGACGTCGCCGAGTACGAAGTGCAGCCGCCCGTCTTCGGGCGCAACCGCCAAGCCTTTCAATAACGCTGACTGCGCGAGTTCGTAGAAGCCGTGCTGGTTGTAATCGAGTCCGAGATCGATGTACGCCTCGGGCGCGTACGGGTAGACGACCATCGCCTGCACGTAATACGTGACCGCGCGTTTCCAATCTCCGTTGACGTCCGTCAGATAGCCGATGTTGACGAGCGCCTCGCCGCGCTCCGGCTGCAAACGGTGCGCGATCGTCAGAATGTTGGCTGCCAGCACGTAACGTTTGCTTTCCAGATAGGCCGCGCCCAGATTATCGGTGCATGCGTAGTTGCTGGGATCTCTTCCTAAGCATTTTCCGAACGCATCGATCGCGCTGTCATAGTTCTGCTGATCGAGGAAGGCGCGACCCAAATCGTTGAGCGCTTGAAGCGAAGCGGGATCTTCGTCGAGCGCGCGCCTGAAATATCTCAAGGCCAAATCCGTCTGATGCACCGCCAAATACAATTGGCCCAACTCTAACGCCGCATCGGGATCGGTCGGATAGTCTATGGCGGCCTTTTCGCGCTCGTACTTGTAGCGGTCGAAGTCGCCTTTGCGAATGTGCAGGAGTACCAGATCGGGTACCGAGTCGGTTCCGGGCAGGCTGCGATCGAACTCGTCGATGGCCGCATCGATCCTGTTTTCGGTTGCGAAGACCGAGCCCAGCCGGTTGTGCGTCTCTTTGTCTTTGGGCGCGTAGCTAAGGATGTGCTTGTAAGTTTCCTCGGCGCGACTCAACTCGCCGTGCCGGTAAAAAAGGTCGCCGAGCAAGCGCTCGGGCCCAATTTCCCCGGGGTGCCCCGCGACATACGTCCCTAGCTCGCGGATAGCGCCGTCAAGGTCGCCGGCCGCGACCCGCTCGCGCGCAGCCTGAATTACTCCCTGTGGATCGGATGGAAGGATGGCTCGGTCTTGCGGATTGACGACCACTGTCCCGGCGCGCACCGCGGTTGCGGGCGCCAACATCAAACAGGAAATCGCCAAGACCGCACACAGGAATCGCTGCATGGTCTCGCCTCTTTTTGCGCCGCGTCTGCCTATTGTATCGGTCTATCGCGCCAGCGGCAATACGTTACTTGGTGTAAGCGGATAGAAAGTCATCGCCAGCACGAAGATCGCACAGAGGGCGACCCCGGCGTAGGCAAGCGGAGCGCGAGTTCGGACAGTCTCGACGGGCTGGTCGTGCGGGTCGTACATGACCCGGATAATCTTGAAGTACGCGTAGAGGGAGATGGCGGTGCCCGCGATGAGCAGGGCAGCAAGCCAAGCGTACCCCGCCTCCACGTTCGCGGACAGGATGAGGATCTTGCCGAGGAATCCCGCCGTCGGCGGAAAGCCGGCCAAGGCCAACAAGAAGAAACTCATCGCCGCGGCGAGGACCGGACGCCGCTGAGCCAACCCGCGGAAGGCCGCCACTTGCGCGCCTTCTTCCCGCTCGCTCGAAAGCAGCGCGATTACCGCGAACGCGCCGAGATTCATAAACATGTAGGCGGTCAAATAGTAGATTGCATAGCGCATGCCCAGCGGCGACGTGCCCGCCAGCGCGGCGACCATGTAGCCGGCCTGCGCGATTCCCGAATAAGCGAGCAGTCGTTTCAGATCCGTCTGCGCGAGCATCGCCAAATTGCCGCCGATCATGGAGATGCCGGCGATCAGGAAGAACGGCAGCAACAGCTTGTGACCCACCGGCAGCACGTACGCGAAGCGCGCGAAGACTGCCAGCGTGCCGGCTTTGGTGACCACGCTCATGAATGCCGTCACCGGCAGCGGTGCGCCTTCGTACACATCCGGCGACCAAACGTGGAACGGCATCAAACTGAGTTTGAATGCAATGCCGACCAAAAAGAATCCGGCGCCCAACCAGTAGAGCGAATTGGAAACCAATCCCGGCGACGCAAGACTCGCGAGCGTCACGCTTCCGGTCGCGCCGAAGAGCAGCGCCATGCCGAAAAGCAAGAACCCCGACGCCGTCGAGGAGAGGATCAGATACTTGAGCGCGGACTCTTGCGACGTGGGGCGATCGGCTAAACCGCACAGACAATAGAGCGCGAGCGAGAGCAACTCCAATCCCAAGAAGATCGTCATCAGATTGGCGGCGCCCGCCATCAGCATCGCGCCGCTTGTACTCCACAACATCAGCGTGGTGATCCCCGCCATGCGATCGGCGCGGCCGAACGTCGCGAACAACGCGAGCGAAATGATCGCGGAAATAACGATGATCTCTTCGAAAATGACGGCAAAACCGCCGAGGACGAATCCACCGTTGAACGCGTCGTAATTGCGTCCATATGTCGTCGCAGCAAACACACCGGCAACGATCAGAACGGCTGCGCCGATCGTGAGGGAAACGAACCGCGGCGCGTACTTGGGCCAGAGCAGATCGACGAGTAGAACCACCAGTGCGCCGCCGCCCACGATAAGCAGCGGCAAAACCGCGAGCCAGTCGTCGTGCGTGATGAAATTCGGCACGGCTAGCGAACCATCGCAGTGAGGATCGCGTGCGGATAGATCCCCAGTACGAGCAGCGCAGCGAATAACGGGGCGATCGCGAGACCCTCGACGAGCGTCAGATCGCGCCGGCGCGGCAGTGTTGCGATCTCCGGACCATTGATCGCATCCTGCAGCAGGCGCAGCATGTAAGCCGAAGCGATGACGATCGGCACGAGCGCGATCAGCGCGGGCCAGAAGTACCCGGCGCGGAAGACGCCGGTCAAGATCACGATCTCGCCCACGAATCCCGCCAACCCGGGCAGCCCGAGCGCAGCCAGTGCGGCGATCGTAAGCGCGCCGGCCAGCTTCGGATTGTTCTTTCCCAGGCCGCCGAGCTGCAGAATCGATCGCGTTCCTTCGCGCTCTTCAATGTAGCCGAGTACCAAAAAGAGCGCGGCACTGAACAGGCCGTGCGCGACGATATAGACGATGGCGCCCTGCACCGCTACTGGATTAAAGCTGACGATCGCCAAAACGATCAGCCCTAAATGCGAGAGCGAAGAGTAGGCAACGATCCGTTTGGCATCGGTCTGCGTCAGCGCGATGAACGCGCCGTACAGGAGCGAAGCCAGCGCGAGCGCGACGATCAGCCAGCGCCACTCGGCCATAGCGATCCGCAAGAATGGCAACGCGATCACTATGAAACCGTACACACCCGCTTTGGATTGCACGGCGCTGACGACGGAGACCATCGGCGGGGGCGTGTCGGCATACGTATTCGGCATCCATGTGTGCAGCGGCCACAGCGGCGTCTTGACCGCAAATGCAAATGCGAATCCGGCAAAGATCCACGGCGCCCAAGCGCCGGCGAACTGATGGGTTGAGCCGATCACGTCCGTCGAACCGCTGAGGATCCCGAACGCCGCGGTCGCCAGCAAGAGCGTGAGGCCGCCTGAAAAATTATAGATGATAAACCGCCAAGCGGTATCCCGATGCGCTCCCCATTCGACCAGCGCGAAAAACGGCGGAATCAGCATCAGATCCCAGAACAACGCAAACACCAGGATGTCGCGCGCTGTGAAGACGCCCATCATCGTGCCTTCGAGGAGCAAGAGCAGCGCCACCATCGTGCGCGTTTGCGCCAAATTCGTCGCCAGAATAGCGCAGAACGTGCAGAGTGCAAGCAGCAGCACAAGCCACAGGGAAACGCCGCTCCACGCGAAGTGCAGCGACGCCGTGAACGGACGCGACAGCCACCGCACCGCAAACGTTCCGCCGTTCCCCGCCACGAGCGGAAGCGCAAACGTCATCGCAGCGACGGCGCAGCCGGTGATTCGACTAACCGTGCGATCGGCTCGCGGCAGCGCGAAGAGCGCGCAGCCCGCAACGATGGGCAGCAGCATCAACAGGAGGACCATTAGCGAACGGCTCCCTGGAGCGCGTAGTAGATCGCAAAACACGCCGCTCCGAGAACGACAATCAACGCGTATGAGCGCAACAATCCGCTCTGCCAGCTGCGGACGACGTTTGCGAGCCCGATGCTCACGGCGACCAGGCCGCGTACGGCGCCATCGATGACCTCGGGATCGAACCAACTCCCGAAAACTTTTCCGAGCGCCTGGGAGGGCTTGACGAAGAGCCAATCGATGAGGTCGTCGAAGTAAAAGAGTCGCACGAGCACGGCGGGCATGCGCTCAGATTCGAGCCGTAAACGCGCGGGCGCGTTTGCCAGCGCCACGGGAGTAGCATAGCGTAGGTACGCGATCGCGATGCCCGCGGCCATAACGACGAACAGAATTGCGGTCGTCCACCCCTCACCGATCGCGACGGGCGGCAATTTTTCCGCAGGAAACTCTTGCCCGAAGAAACGCGACCACGGAGAACTTGATCCGATCATCACGTAGCCGGCAATCACCGAAAAGAGGCCGAGAATCGCAACGGGCGCGGCCATGATCCACGCCGGCGGATGCAATGTGCCATGCTCCGGTTCGTGCGTAGCCACAGCCCCGCGATACGTTCCGAAGAACGTGACGAAAAACAACCGGAACATATAGTACGCCGTAATGCCCGCGGTGACGATGCCGACCACATAAAGCCACGGGTGCCCGTGCGCCAGCGCTCCAAAAATCACTTGGTCTTTACTGAAGAATCCCGCAAAGCCCGGAAATCCGCAGATCGCAAGCACCGCTGCGAACATCGCCCAAAATGCGACCGGAGCGCGGGATCGCATGCCGCCCATCCGACGGATGTCTTGCTCGTCCGCTAGCTCATGGATCACGATGCCTGCGCCCAAGAAGAGGCACGCTTTGAAGAATGCGTGCGTAAAGAAATGCGCGACGCCCGCCTGATACGCGCCGACGCCGACGCCCATGATCATGTAGCCGATCTGAGACATCGTCGAATAGGCCAGAATGCGCTTAATATCCCACTGCGCGAGGCCGAGGATCGCACTGGCCAGCGCGGTCGTGCCGCCGATCGTTTCCGCCAACAATTGCGCTTCATGCGACGCATTCCAAAGCGGCCAGCAGCGCGCGATCAAATAGACGCCCGCGGTCACCATCGTCGCGGCGTGAATCAGTGCTGAAACCGGCGTTGGGCCTTCCATTGCGTCGGGCAACCACGTGTGCAGCGGAATCTGCGCCGACTTCGCGGCCGCGCCGATAAACAGGAACAGACAGATCCAGAACAACCAGCCGTCGAGTGCGCCGACATTGGCGAACACGTTCGCAAACGTTATCGATCCGCTCTTCGCAAAGATCATGAAGATCGCGAACATCACGGCGACGTCTCCGACAACATTGATTACAAACGCTTTGCGCGCAGCCGCCACCGCCGTCGGCTTGAAGAACCAAAAGCCGATCAGGAAGTAGGACGCCAAACCGACGAGTCCCCAGCCGACGAGCAAGCCGACGAAGTTATCCGAGAGCACCAGCGTCAGCATCGCGAAGACGAAGAAATTCATGTAGGCGAAGAACCGCGCAGTAGCCGAATCGGACCACATGTAGCCGATCGAATAAAACAGAATCAGGAATCCGACACCCGTGATAATCAGCGCCCAAATCAGCGACAGCGGATCGAGGAGCAGTCCGAAATCGAATCCCGGCATCCACGTGAAGAGACGTTCGTGCGCGCCAATTGTCGCCGCGTTGCTCTGCGTTCCGATTCCCCATGCGGCAAGCGTTGCGACAAACGACAGGCCGATCGCGGCGCTGCCGACAATGCCGGCCGCTCGTTTTAACTGCGGTCCAAACGCCCAATTAACGATCGCGCCTGCGAGCGGCAACAGCCAAATCGCGAACAGCACCGGATACGTGCCGTTCATCCTTTCATCACCGCCACTTCGTCAACGTCGACGTTAGCGCGATTTCTGAAGACGAGAACGACGATAGCAAGACCAATCGCAGCCTCGGCTGCGGCGACGGTGATCACGAGAAATGCGAAAATATGGCCGGCGTTGTTGAGCCACGCGCGCGCGAATGCGAGAAAGAGCAGGTTGGCGGCGTTCCACATGAGCTCGATGCTCATCAGCATGATCAGCGGGTTGCGGCGCAGCAGCACGCCGGCCACGCCGATGAAGAAAATGACTGACGACAGACCGACGTAGTTTGCCAACGCGACGGGCAAGAGATCCGGGTGCATCATTCTTCGCCCGCGCGAACGATCGCTTCGCGCATTTCGCGTTCGACAATGCGTGCGCGCCGTCGAGTCAGCACGTATGGTGCATAGTCACCGGCGAGCAAGATCACGCCGATAACCGCGACCATGAGGATGAACGCCGTGATCTCAAACGGCAGCAAGTTCGCGGTGAAAAGCGCGTGGCCGAAGTCGGCTACCGAACCGAAGACTCCGGCGGCGCCGACGGGACCGGCAGCGACTCCATGAATGACAGGAACGACTGCGGGCACGCGCGAGACAGCGTAGCCGACGAACGCCAACGAGATTGCAACGACCAGCGTCGCCGGCGCAGCCATCTTCGGTAGGCGATCCGGGCCGAGCGAAAAGGGCGCGACGCCGCTGGACAGCAGCGCAATGACGAAAACGAAGAGCATCAGAATCGCGCCGCTGTACACGATGAGCTGAATTACCGCCAAGAATTCTGCCGAGAGCATGAAGTATGTGATCGCGAGAAAGAAAAAGTGCGCGAGCAGGCCTGCGACGCTATGGACCGGCTTCTCGGCAGTGATCACGAACATCGCCGACGCGACGAGCAGCACGGCCAAAATCCAAAAGGCGATCGTCATCCGGCCAGGCCCTTGGTCTGCGTTTTCAGAATCGTGCCGCGCCACGTCGCGTCGTAACCCTCGTCCGTGTCTACCGTGGATTTGATCTCTGCGACGCAGCCGAGGTCGGCGGGAATGCCGTTGGGTCGATCGTCGGGCGGCGTCCCGACGCCCGCTTCCGGCGGAACGAGCAGGCGATCCTTGGAGTAAATGAACGAACCGCGGCGATAATCCGACATCTCGAAACGCGGCGTGAGCACGATCGCGTCGGTCGGACACGCTTCTTCACACATTCCGCAGAAAATGCAGCGCAGCTCGTCTATCTCGTAACGTGCGGCGTAGCGTTCTCCGGGTGAGCGGCGATCGTCCGGTGTGTTTTCCGCCCCGATCACCGTGATCGCGTTGGCCGGACAAACGCTCGAGCACAGTTCGCAACCGATGCAACGCTCTTTCCCGTCGCCGTAACGCCGCAATTCGTGTAACCCATGAAAGCGCGGCGCGTGCTTCTTCTTGCGCGACGGATATTGAATCGTCGGCTTGCGCCGGAACATGAATTTGAAGGTCACGCCGAGTCCCGTGAGCAGCGCACCGATGTTGTACAGATTTTTCCGATTCATCCGCGTACCGCCACGACAAACGCGGTCACGACCAAATTGAGCGTCGCGACCGGCAGCAACACTTTCCATCCGAAAGCCATCAAACGATCGTACCGGATCCGCGGGAACGTCGCTCGCAGCCAGATGTAGACGAACATGAAGAACGCTACTTTCAACAAAAACCACACGATGCCGGGAATGATGGTCAAACCGCTGATCGCATTCCAGCCGCCCAGAAACAGCAGGGTTGCAATGCACGAAACCGTCAGCATATTGATGTACTCCGCGATGAAGAACAGGCCGAAGCGCAACCCGGAGTATTCCGTGTGGAATCCGCCGACGAGTTCAGCATCGGCTTCAACCAAGTCGAACGGCGCGCGGTTCGTTTCGGCAACCGCGGTGATGACGTAGATCACGAAACCGACGAACTGCGGAACGAAATACCACAGCTTGGCTTGGCCGTTCACGATGCCCACGAGTGACGTGGTGCCGGCTAAGATCAGCACGCCCACGAGCGACATCGCCATCGCCAACCCGTAGCTGATCAGCTGCGCCGTCGAACGCACGCTGCCGAGCAGCGGATACTTCGATCCCGAGGCCCAACCGCCGAGCGAGATACCGTACACGCCGATGGACGTCATCGCGAGAATAACCAAAATGCCGGCGTTGACATCGCCGATTGCCCATACGTTGCCGGGCCCCGGTTCGGAAAACGGGATGACCGCATAGACTGCAAGGGCTGTAACAAGCGAGATGAACGGAGCCAGCCGGTAGATGAGCGGATCCGCGGTCTTCGGCGTTAGGTCTTCCTTTAACATCAGCTTCAGCGCATCGACCGCCGGCTGCAGCAACCCCCATGGGCCCACGCGGTTCGGGCCCGGCCGAAGCTGCATCCAGCCTATGATCTTACGCTCGAAAAGCATCGCATACGCGAAGGACGTGATGACGACCAAGAGCAGCACGGCGCACTTCACGAGCACGACCCACCAGACGGAGGCCTGCGGCGTCCACCAGGAGTTCATGCCGGAGTTTTCACTTTCACTACAGCACCGCCGCCGAAAATGTTGGCGGGCGCGTCGGGCAACCCGTCGATGAGCGCGATCGTTCCGCGCGGCATTCCCGGACGAACCGCAACGAGCAAGTCGTGCACAGTGTCATCCTGAGGTATCGAAGGACCCTGAGCTTGTCGAAGGGGCGCGAGATCGACGTAATCACCGGTGCTCACGCCGAGCTCTGCTGCATCGTCAGGTGAAAGTGCGGCTTCCGGGAATGGGCGCAGCTCCGCGATTCGGCCATCGTGCGCGCTCGTTCCGCCACCGGCGAAGATGCGCGTTTGCAGGGCTACCGAAAAGGGCTCCCCTCGACGCCGCTCGGGGTGGTTCGATTCCTCACCATGACGAAGAGCAAAGCGCTCGTCGCCAAGCGTGAAGTCTTCGGGCGTGTTTGCAAGATGACGGAGGACTGCAGCATCGACTTCTTCGGCAATGGGCAGCTCGACGCCGAGTTTTTCCGCCAACGCGATAATCATCTCGAGATCGCTTAACGCTTCCGGCGGAGATTCAAGCGATTGAGTAGCGTTTATGGGCAATACATCACCCGCAAGATTTGTGGTCGTGCCCGTTTTTTCGAAAGCGCCTTTCGCGGGCAGCACCAGCGTGGCCAGCTGCGCCGTTTCGGTCATGAACAAATCGCTCACGACGACAAACGGCGTGCGTTCGTTTCCGCCGCGCACCGAACCGATGTTAGGGTTATGCAGCGCCGGATTGGATCCGAAGATTGAAAGGACCGCCAAACGGCCCTCGCGCACGGCGGCCAGCATGCCGCCGGTATCGAGTCCGCCCTGCGCCTTCGCATAGCCCGGTTCGAAAAACGGCAGCATTCCCATCGCTTCGGCCCCCCGCGCGTTGGGCTGTTCGCCGGTAATATAAGTGAGGATCTGCGTGCCTTTCGGCAGCTTTTCGAGCAGCGCTGCGACGAGCGCGCTGTTGCAGCCGTCCCAAACAACCGCGATGCGTTTTGCATCCTTGGGTAGAGCTTTGATCGCTTCGGCGACCGTGGAGACGTCTTGCGCCGGAATCGGCGGCGGATACGCACGCTCGGCCGACGCGACGCGAATCAGCTTCGCGCCTTTTTGAAACGCCGCTTTGCGCACACGCAGATCCATGATCGGCGCGCGCTCCGCCGGCGATTCGCCGATCAAGACGATCGCATCAACATTCTCCAAATCAACGAGTTTGCCGCCGTTGCGTCCCGGCGACGCTTGGAGCTGTCTGCCGGAGCGCCAATCCAGATTCTTGACGCCCCTCGCGCGAAATACGTACTGCAGCAAGAACGCCTCTTCGTTCGTCAGCCGTCCGCCGCCGATCACTCCCACGGAGGTGGGATTGACCTTGCACGCTTCTCGTATCGCAGTTGCCCACAGATCAAGTGCGTCATCCCAAGAGATCTGCATCCAGCGGCCGTTCTGCTTGTACATCGGCTGCGTAACGCGCTCCGGATCGTCGTAGAACCCGACATTATAACGCCCGCGATCGCACAGCCAGCCGTCGCTGATCGCATCGTCATCTTCCACGGACATCGTGCGCTGCACGACGCCGACGCGCACGTCCACGTGCATTTGGCATCCGACCGCACATTGCGTGCATGTCGTGTCAGTGCGCTGCAGGTCCCACGGACGGGACTTGAAGCGATAGGTTTTCGAGGTCAGTGCGCCGACCGGACATAGCTCCGTAACATTACCGGTAAAGTTATGCCGGTACGGCTGGCCGTTCGCTGTCGCAATGATGTTGCGCACGCCGCGATCTTTCAGCACGAGTTCGCGTTCGCCGACGATCATGTCGTCGAAGCGCACGCAGCGCTGGCAGACGACGCACCGCTCTTCATCCAACACGATCGTCGGCCCGAGATCGATCGCCTTCGGTTTGCTGACCTTCGGATCGATGCTGCGTGAATATCCTTGACCGTACGCCATGGCGTAATCTTGCAAATCGCACTCGCCGCCCTTGTCGCAGATCGGACAATCCAGTGGATGATTGACGAGATAGAGTTCGAGCACGGCGCGGCGGCCGTCGGCGGCCTTCTCGCTCTGCGTATGCACGACCATGCCATCGGTCACGGCTGTGTTGCAGGCAATCTGCAATTTCGGCATGCCTTCGATCTCGACCAAGCAGATGCGGCACAAGCCGGCCGGCCCCATCTTGCGGTGATAGCAATAGACGGGAATCTCGCGTTTTATTTGCTTCGCGGCTTCGACCAGCCACGTGCCTTTGGATACCTGCACTTGCGTGCCGTCGATCGTGACGGTAACGAGCTCACTCATGCGCGGATCGTCTCCCGAGCTACGCGAGCCTCGAATTGTTCAGGAAAGCGTTTGAGGACCGAAGATAAGAATGGTTCGATCGAATCTCCCAGCGGACAAAGATTGATGCCGGTGATCTCGTGGCTCACGCGCGCCAGCATCTCGATGTCGGACTTGAGCCCGCGATTCTCGAGGAAGCGGTGCAGCACGCGTTCGAGCCAGTATCCGCCTTCGCGGCACGGCGTGCACTGGCCACACGATTCGTGCGCAAAGAACCGCACGAGATTGAAAGCGGCACGCACGAAATCGGTGGTGTCGTCCATCACGACGACCGCGCCCGAGCCGAGCATCGTGCCGGCCTTCTGCATCGACTCGTAGTCGTACGGCAGATCGAGCTGCTCTTCGAAGATGCATGCCGACGAACCGCCGCCGGGCTGCACGGCCATCAACGTTCTTCCCGGGCGCAACCCACCGGCGATTTCGATAAGCTCGCGCACCGGCGTACCGAGCGGCACCTCATAGTTGCCGGGCTTCTGCACGTGGCCGCTGATCGAAACGACTTTGTAACCCTTGCTGCGCTCGGTTCCGACCGACGCAAACCATTCCGGACCGCGTTCGAGGATCGGCACCAGATACATGAGTGTCTCGACATTGTTGACGACCGTCGGCTTTCCATACAATCCTTGGACGGCCGGAAACGGCGGTTTGAGACGCGGCTCGCCGCGTTTGCCTTCGAGTGAATTGAGCAGCGCCGTCTCTTCGCCACAGATGTATGCGCCGGCACCGCGGTGCACCGTTACGTCGAGATCGTAACCGCTGCCGAAGAGATTCTTGCCGACGAACCCGGCCTTGCGCGCTTGCGCCAACGCTTCCATGAAAATTTCGTAACCGCGCTTGAACTCGCCGCGGATGTAGATGAACGCGTGATGCGACTCGATAGCGTACGCGCCGAGCAAAATGCCCTCGAGCACCAGGTGCGGTGTTTCCTCGAGCAGCATCCGATCCTTGAACGTGCCCGGCTCAGCCTCGTCGCAGTTGCAAACCAGATACCGCGGCCGGACTTTGGGCGGAAGAAACGACCATTTCTTGGCGGTAGGAAAACCCGCTCCACCGCGTCCGCGCAATCCGGACTTGTCGCAAATGCTTTGCACGTCGGCCGGTTTCATCTCCTCGAAAGCGCGCGCAAGCTGTTTGTAGCCGCCGCGCTTGCGATAGACTTTGATGTCGCGCAGATCTGCCTCGCCGATGCCCTCGGTCAAGACTTTGACGACCGGCATTATTCTTCGATCACTTGCGCCAGCGCGGGCTCGACGTTGGCGAGCCGTTCGCTCGTTCGTCCCTTGAAACGCGGTTCGTCTGCCAGAATCCGGTCCAGCATGATGATGCCGTCACGATCCAATCCGCCGGGATTGTTCGGGTCGGGCTGATCCTGCGCGCCCGCCGACTTATCTCCGCGTGCTACCTGCGTATCTTGGCGCAACGTCCAGCTGCGCTCCGGTTTTTGCGTCTGCGGCAATGGCGCAACTGCGGACGTGCCCGCGCACATCGCCGCGAGCATATCGTCGATCATCTGCGGCGTCAAATCGTAGACGAAGTTCAAATTCACTTGCATGCACGTCGCGCGATCGCACGCCGCTAAACATTCAACCTCTTCGTACGAAAACACGCCGTCGGTAGTCGTTTCCAAGTGGCCGACGCCAAGCTGCTCACGAAAATACGCCATGATGTTCTCGGCGCCGTTGAGCGTGCACGCTAACCCGCGACACACTTGTAACACATACTTGCCGACAGGTTTGCGATAGAACAGCGTATAGAACGAAACCGTCGACTCCACGACCGCTTGTGAAAGATCGAGCATCTCCGCGATCGCGCGCAGCGCGTCGGGGCTTGCGTAACCTTCGTGCTGTTGAAACACGTGCACGAGCGGCAACAATGCCGATCGCGGCTGCTCGTACTGCGCGATGATTTCATCGCACTGTGGTTTGAGCTCTTTCAATAATTGGGGAAAGTCTGACCGATTTGTCACCTATCCACCTCGCCGAAAACCGGATCGAGCGAGCCAATGATGACGACGAGGTCTGCGATGAGATTGCCCGGCGCAAGACCTTTGAGCACTTGCAAGTTGTACATGGACGGCGGGCGCGTGCGCACGCGGTACGGACGATTGCCGCCGTCGGAGACGACGTAGTAACCGAGCTCGCCGCGCGGACTCTCGACGGCTTGATAGACGTCGCCGGGTGGAACGCGAAAACCTTCGGTCATGATCTTGAAGTGATGGATCAGCGCTTCCATCGAGAGCGCGATCGTTTCTTTGGGCGGCGGCATGATTTTGGTGTCGTCGATTGCGATCGATCCGGGTTTGAGCGTTTTGCGCACTTGCTGCACGATCCGCATGGATTGTTCCATCTCGTCCAAACGTACGAGAAAGCGCGCGTACGAATCGCCCTCCATGCGCGTGGGAATGTCGAACTCGTAATTTTCGTAGCCACCGTACGGAAACGCGCGCCGGACATCGTAGGCGATGCCCGTTGCGCGCAAGCCGGGACCCGTGATGCTCCAGTCCTGCGCTTCTTCTTGCGTCATGATGCCGACATCGATGAGGCGGTCTTGCAGAATCGGATTGGCTTGCAAGAGCGCCCGGAGGTCGCGCATGCGGCCGGGAAACATTTCGATCAGCGCGTCGAGTTGTTCCATGAATCCGGCGGGCAGATCGGCTTGCACGCCGCCGACACGCAAGTAATTGGGATGCATGCGCGCGCCCCCGGTGGCCTCTTGCAAGTCCAAGATCTTCTCGCGCATGTCGAAACAGTAGAAAAATGCCGAGAGCGCGCCGAGATCGATCCCATGCGTTCCGAGCCAGACGCAGTGTGAAGCGATGCGCGTGAGCTCGGCTTGCAGCACGCGAATCTGCTGCGCGCGCTCGGGAATGCGATCGCTTATGCCGAGCAATTGTTCCACTGCCAAACAATAACAATATGCATTGCTGCTCGGCGCGAGATAATCCATGCGCTCGATGACGGTCTGCGCCTGCGACCAAAATAAGTTTTCGGCCGTCTTCTCGATGCCAGTGTGCAGATAGCCGATTTCAGGCTCGGCTTTGACGATGTTTTCGCCTTCGATCTCGAGCATAATCTGCAGCACGCCGTGCGTCGACGGGTGCTGCGGGCCCATCGAGAGCACCATCGCGTTGCCTTTTTGAGAAACGATTTCGGGCGTGAGGGGCGTCGTGCTCATGCTCACGATGACGAATCCTGGCGGCGAATCTTGGCGATCTGCTGCTGCAGCGCTTCGAGCGTGCGCCCCGAGGGCGGCGTGCCTGCCTGCACGTTGCTCTTGAGCGCGAATGTGGGCCGCGGCGAGCGTTCGCGCGCCGGACCGCGCAGCGGATAATCTTTGCGCAGCGGATGGCCTTCCCAGTCGTGGGGCATTTGAATGCGCCGCAGATCCGGATGGCCTTCAAACGAAATCCCAAAAAGATCGTAGATTTCGCGTTCGGCCCAATCGGCGGATTTCCACAAATCCGTCGCGGTCGGCAGCTTCGGATCGTCGCCCGTAACGCCGCAGAGGAGGCGCATGCGTTGCGTCTTGCCGAGATTTAAAAGATGGTAGACGACGTCGAAGCGCGGCGCGCGTTGCGGATAATCAACCGCCCCAACGTCGAGCAGCATCGTAAATCCGGCGCGTTTGAGTTCGCCAAGCCGCGCATGCAATCGCGCGGGTTCGATGCGCTCGATCGTCGCGTCGTCGATAGGCGGGCGCAGCGCGGGAGGATCGATCGCCGTGCCGGTAAGCGGCGGTGTTTGCGTGCTAGGCACGCGCTAAGAGGCCGCCGCGGCCGCCTTCGCGGATCTGCTGCTGAATCAAGTTTACCGCGTACAACAATCCGTCCGGCGTGGGAGGACAACCGGGCACATAGACGTCGACGGGAATGATCGTGTCGACGCCTTGCACGATCGCGTAGTTGTCGAAGACGCCGCCCGAGCTCGCGCACGCACCCATGGAGATAACCCACTTGGGATCGGCCATCTGATCGTACAGGCGTTTCACGACCGGCCCCATTTTCTGGGCGACGCGGCCGGAAACGATCATCAGATCGGCTTGCCTGGGCGACGCGCGGAAGACCTCGGAACCCAAACGGCCGATATCGTACTCGGGCGCGGTTGCACTCATCATCTCGATCGCGCAGCATGCCAGGCCCATCGTCAGCGGCCAGACGCTCGAGCTTTGCGCCCAGCGCGCGACGTCGTCGAGTTTCGCCAGGAGGAAATGCCCCGGTCCTACCTCCATTCGAAGCCTCGCTTCTTCCAAACGTAGGCGTAACCGATGGCGATCACGACGATGAACGCGCCCATTTCGATCAACCCGAACATACGCAGCGCGTGCATCTGGACCGCCCATGGATAAAAGGAAGCCGCCTCAACGTCGAGGATCACGAACAGCATCGCGATCAGATAGAATTTTACGGGGAAACGGCCGGCGATCGCGGAGGTCGGCTCGACGCCGCACTCGTACGCTTTTTCTTTTTCGGGGTTCGGTTTGCGCTGTGCCAAGAGGCCGGGCAGGAGGCTGAAAGCCAGCGCGGCCGCCACGGCGACGGCCACGAAAATCGCTACGGGCGCATAGGGGGTCATCGGCTTGTGACAGTTTTCACAAGCCTTTCCCAACCCCTTGAAGAAAGGAACGGACATGAAATTCTTGGCGCTCGGCCTGATGATGATTCTCGCCCAATCCGGAGGGTGCAATAACCCCAACGGCGGCGGCGTACAGGATTTCGGCACGGTCATCGGGCGCGTACTCGACGCGACCAACAACAGGCCGGTTCCGAACGCGCTCGTGGCGGTCGGTTCCTTATATACGGGCTACTCGAACCCCGACGGAGCCTTTCAGTTGTCGGGCATTCCAATCGGACGGCAAGGCTTGACCGCGAGTGCGCCCGGTTACCAGACGACGAACGTCACCGTGGCCGTGCACAAAGACCAGGCGACCAACGCGTACTATGTCCGGCTGCTGCCGTTGACGGGCGGACCTACCGCACCGCCGCCGGCGACGCCGACCCCCACCGCCGGACCGCCGACGCCCATTCCGGCGTTGACCCCCGAACCTAGCCCGACCGGCAGCACCAGCCCGTCGCCGTAGTGGCGCTCAACACCGTCGCAATTCTCGGCGGCGTCTTTTTGGTCTTCATCGCGCTGCGCGATGTCTTCCAGGGCGTCATCGTTCCGCGCGCCGAGAACACCTCGCTGCGCGTAAGCCGGTACTTGAATCGCAGCATTTGGTACGTATGGCCGCTCATCGCCAACAAGTGTTTTCGCCACGAGCGCAAGCGCGAAGACTTTCTGGGAACATTCGCGCCGTTTACGCTGATCGTGTATCTCGTGACGTGGGTCGTGCTGCTAATCGTCGGCTGGGGCTTCCTCTTCTACGGCATCCGCGATCAGCTGCGCCCGGACAATCTGTCACTGGCCGACTCCATTTACTTCGCAGGCGCATCGCTCTTGACGATCGGCTACGGCGACATCGTCGGAACGACGACGCTCGCGCACATGCTGTCGTTAGCGGCCGCAGCATGCGGACTCGCGGTGGTAGCGGTCGTTGCGACATTTCTCTTCTCCGTCTTCGGCGCATTTCAAAAGCGTGAAGCGTTCGTCGTCATGTTCGGCGCGCGCGCGAGCGCGCCGCCCAGCGGCGTCGGGCTGCTGGTCGAACATGCCGAAGCCGGGATCGTTCCCGACCTTGCGCAAGTTTTTCACGAAGGCCAGGAGTGGATGGCGCACGTGATGGAGAGCCATCTTGCGTACCCGATACTGACGTTGTTTCGCTCGAGCCACGACTATGAGTCGTGGGTCGGAACGCTCGGCGCGCTTCTCGACTCGTCCGCGCTCGTGCTTACGACGATCGAGAGCGAGCCGGCCATAAAAGGGCAAGCGCACTTCGTCTACAATCTCGGCCGTCATCTCACCCACGACTTTGCAAGCTATTTCGGTTTTGCACAGCACGGTCAGGGCGTCGGCATCGATCGCAGCGAATTCGAT